>Ga0067045_1031154_pt1 | contig 13029 bp, 12 predicted proteins | sample TerdegcTABiofilm_FD_59184 | JGI IMG/M metagenome (GOLD analysis project Ga0067045, IMG submission 59184) | Combined Assembly of (Gp0054472, Gp0054536) Wastewater bioreactor microbial communities from Singapore -Terephthalate degrading...
AAGGAAAAAGAAATGTCCATTTTTAAGTTGAGGAATACTAGAAGACTTTTCGAATACATTTTCGTGCGCCCATACATTTGGATTACCGTGACCAATAAAGTTGAGTATAAGAGTTCCATTGTTTACAGCATCAATTATTGCTCTGTTAACATCCGGTTTCCTTCTACCCAATCCAGATATTACAGTTGGATAAGCAACAAGGTAAATTTTATTTTGATCGAAAAATTTTGGGATGTATCGATTAGATAAGTTTTCAGATTGACTTGTGTGAATACTTCCGTCATCATAACCAACCTCTGCCGGACCATCATCTGCAATAAGTGTAATATTAGTTCTCCACAAACCTTTTTCAGAATTATTCTCATATTTAATTATTTTGTTTACAACTGTTTCTGCTTCTGCAAGACTTTGAACGTTTAATCTCCCTATTGCAAGATCAATTCTAAGATCCTTACCGGAAACACGCGCAAAATAATCATCGGTTGGATATGATAAGATTTCACTGAGTGATTCTATGGTTTGATAGGTCGGTACAAAATTCTTGTTAAGTTTTTCAACATTCAGATAATCGTAATCTCCATCGCCAAAAAAGAGAACATAAAATGGTTTGGTCTGCCAATTATCGTAAGCATACTTTAAGAAATCTCTTATTGCGGTCGGATCCATCATACCGGCAGAAAATTCATTAAATATTTCATCAACATAATAAACTGAAGTAGAAATCTTATTAGGTGACTGGCTCGACCTATACGAAGCGTATCTATCAACCTGGGCTTTTAAGTCCTTATGCGAAATGATTACTAATTCAGAGCCCGTCTTATTTGCTCTAATATCATTAATAGTAACTGCTGCTCCATTAGAAGGTGCTCTAAAACCATTTTGACCGACTGCTAAATATTTAGAAACTTTATTAATTGTTTCTTGAGCTTGAAATGTAATCTGTCCGCCGCTGATCGAAGGATTTGTAATCACCTTAATATTGGCATAATCCGAAATATCATAAACCTGTATAGAACTGTTGGAAAAATTTAATATTGTGTATTGGATAACTGCCGAAGTGTCTCTAGAAAAGAAAAGATAATTATCATTTACTGCGCTAAACCTTCGTCTGTATTCCAATTCAAAGTAATCCAGATAAACTTTTGTGCTTGGAGTAGCTGAAGAGATTGTAAATTTAAGATTACTTCGTTCATCTTGAATTGAACCGGAGTAGAACGCATTACCTTCCAGGTCTTGACCATAAGAATACTTATCCGCACCATATCCAGACATGCTTGATGAATAAATTTGAGTATTACTTTCATCAACTCTTAGAGGAACATTTGCTGAGGATGCATTCACAAGTCGGAATTTATAATTAATACGTGTGGAAGGTAAAAGACCATTAAGAGTGCTTAAATAGGTTCTGCTAAGCGTAGTTTGATTGAACTCATCTCCAAAGTATTCACGGCCAGATTTACCAATGTTAATGGTGTCCCTATCAAGACTTCTATATGCAAAAGTGAACGGCTGTTGAAATGCTCCGGATTGACTTAATGACTGTTTTTCTGTGATACGTTTTCCTGTTGCACCGCCAAATGTAAGCCAGTAATAATTCTTTTTAGAATAATAATTTTTTTCTCTCATTATTCTTCTAAAAGATGGATTATATTCCCAAAATTCGGGTCCTCTTCCGTAAAACAAAATGTAATCACCAGAATCGAATCTGCCATCGGCTTCTCCCACAACAGAAATTGCAATTTGCTGAAAAACACGATTTGTTGTTACCGTATAATCTTCCGGTAAATTATATCCGCCGGTACTAAAAATTTTTATTGTTCTTGGATCGATACTATTCATATCAATACCAAGGTTTTGAAGAAATGCTCTATCAATTCTATAGATTCCTTCTTCGGGAGCTTCAAAACGATACCAGGTTCCGGCTGCTAATGTTGATGTTGTCTTTGCGAGTTGAACTTCTCTTTTAATTCCCCACCGTTTAGCAACATCCCAGTTTATAACTGCTCCTTCCAGAAAATTTTCTGTAATTAATTCGGTCTCACCAGGACTTCTACCAAAGGAAATGCTAAATACAATTCTTTTATAAACACGAATTTGATTTTCCTCAGCAACAACCGGATAGACTTTTATTGTTTGAACAGGTAATGAGCGGATCAATCCGTAATCACCAAATGAAACTATTTCCCCTTGAAAATTATTTTGCTGAGTAGGAAGAAGATTATAATTTTTTCTAAACGAAATAGAATCAGTTTGGAATTCAGGATTAATAATATATTTACCATGTAAAATTGAAAAATCACTTGAAAGAATCTGGATAGTATTGCCAAACTCCGAGGGGACGCCAATATTCAATTCTCTAACAAGTCTTTGAGTTTCTCCCTTATTAAAAAAATTCTCTACAAAGGTTCCTGGAATTTTTAGACTAATATAATTTTCGCCATTAATAATCTGGTAGGTCGTATCTGAATAATCCGGGCGGTATTCTATAACCAAAGATGAAGCACTTGATGATAAGATTTTAATATCTTGTGCATGAAGCAACAGATTTAAAATAAAAAAAAGAAATAATAACGAGAATCTGGTTTTCATTTTGGCTTTTCTAATTATTTAATAATTTTTTTTTACAGAACAGGTAGCCAAATTCTCTATATACTATTTCTCCATTTTTACGTTCAAAATTTATGCAAGAAGTAATCATATTGTCAAGTCAATAAATTATTTACTTTTAAAGGTAATGATTTGGCTACTCAATAAAATAAGACGCAATTAAAGACCAAGTAATTCTTTATTCTTTTTCATTGCATCAATACAGAATTGGATATGCTCCTCTAACTGAATACCGAGTTCCGAAGCACCTTTATGAATATCCTCTCTGCTTACGGCTCGAGCAAAAGCTTTGTCTTTCATTTTCTTAATAACTGATTTAACCTCAACCTCATCAATTGATCTGCTGGGTCTTACATATGTTACGGCTGTAATAAAACCGGCTAACTCGTCACAAGCAAACAATACTTTTGCAAGCAGAGTGTCCCTTGGAATTCCAGTATAATCGGCGTGGGACATAATTGCGTTTCTAAATTCATCATCAAATCCTTTCCCCTTCAGAATTTCTGATCCTTTGTATGGATGCTCTTCGGCTGATGGGAACATTTCATAATCAAAATCATGTAACAGAGCAACACAACTCCAGTAATTAACATCCTGATTAAATTTTTCTGCGTATGCCTTAACACATGCTTCAACTGCGTATGCATGCTTTAGTAAACTATCTGATTTTGTATATTCAGTTAAAATAGAATGGCAATATTCCCTATCTCGCATAATTGCTGAGCTCATAATACTCCTTTATTAAATTGCTTTGTTCGACGGACAAAATTTATTTATGATGCATTTACCACATTGGGGTCTTCTTGCAATACAGGTTTTTCTTCCATGGTTCATTAATAGATGCCCGCTTACAATCCAATATTTTTCTGGCAATAACTCTTTTAATCGGAATTCTATCTTTGTTGCATCTTGTGATTTAATGAATCCTAATAAATTCGAAAGTCTTTTAACATGGGTATCTACTGCAATAGATGGAACACCAAATGCGTTTCCCGCAATTACAGAAGCCGTTTTTCTACCTACACCGGGTAGTTGAGTAAGTAAATCGAAATCTTGGGGTACTTTCCCATTAAATTTTTCTATCAAAACCTTACAACAGTTTTTGATGCTCTTAGATTTCTGTCTATAAAACCCGGTTGAAAAAATTTCTTTTTCCAATTCTTTGTCTGATATCTTTAAATAATCTTCAGGTTTTTTGTATTTCTTAAAAAGTTCTTTAGTAACAATGTTCACTCTTGCATCTGTACATTGAGCAGAAAGAATAGTTGCAATCAATAATTGAAATGGATTTGCATATTCAAGTGCAGGTTGAGCATCAGGAAATTCTTTCCAGAGAATATCAAATATTTTTTTTGCTCTGATTTTCTCGTCATCAATTCTTTTATTCAAATCGTTTATCCTTGATTAATAATCGTTCTACAGGTTTGTTATTGATTAAATGACTTTGTATAATTTCCTCAACATCTTCAATAGTAACACTTCCATACCAAACTTGTTCAGGGTAGATTACAATAGCAGTACCAAATTCACAAGCATCCAGACATCCGGCAGAATTAGCTCTGATTTTTGAATTCAGTCCCAACTCTTTTAATCTCTTTTTGAATTGATCAGTAACTTCGTTAGAACCTTTATTTAGACAAGAGCCACGAGGATGAACTTCTTCCCTTTTATTGTGACAAATAAATATATGTTTATCGAACCGAGCCATAGTTTAATTTATAATAAAAAAGGGAAACGGACTTTTTCCCTTTAAAGAACATTCCACATTTAATTTTGTAGCGCGTACGGGGGTCGAACCCGTGATCTCCGCCTTGAGAGGGCGGCGTCCTAGACCACTAGACGAACGCGCCATTTAAATAATATAAAAACATAATTATTCGCTCTTCAATTCTAGTTATCCGTGATCTACGTCCCGACTTGTCGGGAGCGGCGTCCTAGACCACTAGACGAACGCGCCAATTATTTACTGCCTAAATATAATTATTCCCTAATTTATTTTATAACTCTAATTCTAAAAGAATCTTCCTGATTTCTTCAAGTTCTGCTGATGATAATTCCACATTTGCAGAAATTATATTTTCCTTAACCTGGTTTGAATTTCGTGCACCAACAATTGCAGAAGTAACTGCCTTGTGCGATAGAACCCATGCTACTGCTAAATTACCGACACTTACATTTTTCTTTTCGGCAATGGGACGTAAATAATCAACAAATTTTAATGCTTTACTCAAGTATGGTTCTCTAAAAAATGCACCTTTTCTTCTCCAGTCATCAGGAGCTAGTTTATTTATATCAAACTTACCCGTCAAAAGTCCGGCTTGCATCGGACTATAAGGTACAACTCCAATTCCATTCTGAAGACAATAAGGAAGAATTTCGCTTTCAATATTTCTTTTTAGTAAACTGTAAGGTGGCTGTAAAGATTGTACCCGTTCAATTTTCATACATCTTTCTAATAACGGTACATCAAAATTACAAACGCCGATATATTTTACTTTACCTTCTTCTTTTAATTTAACCAACATCTCCCAGGATTTTTCTACATCAACATTTGGATCAGGCCAATGAATCTGGTAAAGGTCTATGTAATCCGTATTCAGCAGTTTTAAACTTTCTTCGCATTCTTTTCTTATGTTATCGGGGGAATTATTAATTACAGCATTTCCAGAACCATCGTTAATCATTCCGCATTTAGTTGCAATAAAAACTTTTTCTCTAATTTCTTTAATTGCTTCGCCAACAACTTTTTCAGAATGACCATAACCATAAACTGCTGCAGTATCAATCCAATTTATACCCAATTCAATTGCAGTATGAATTGCTTCGATTGATTCTTTATCATCAACATTTCCCCAACCCCATTGCCATGGTCCACCAATAGCCCAGGCACCAAATCCAATTACTGTAAGGTGTGGACCGTCTTTACCAAGTTGACGTGTTAGCATAGTATATTTCTCCAAGAATTTTTAATTGCAAAATATAAAAAAGCCGATCATAATTGACCGGCTTTATAAGCTGCCCCGCTAGGGCTCGAACCTAGACTTTTCTGATCCAGAGTCAGACGTGTTGCCAATTACACCACGGGGCAAACAAAAAAAAGTTTATTTTCTTTTCAAAATCTCATTGTGAAAATAAGAATAAGATTTTTCAGAATCAAAATTGGTGTAAAATGGTGTCATCTGATGCAAAAAAAGACACAAAAAAGACACAGTGAAATCACTCAATTATAATCTTTTTGACGGCGGAATTTTTGCTTGAAGAAAAAATTATGACAATGTTTTTTATTGGCAAAATTTTTATAGAATGTAGCAGCAAAAATTGTGACGGAAAAATAAATTAATAGCTTGCATTAAGAAGTGATAAATATTATTTATAATCGATAACAAGAATATTTTATTATCTTTTTTTAGTTTTACCTTCAAACAAAAATGTGAAAAATGATCATTACAGTAAAAAAGCAAAAATCAAAACCTAGAAAAACTTGTCCTAAGTGCGGAGGTAAATCGATTGCTAAAATACGCTGGGGTTTAGTAGGCATCGATGAAATATTGGACAAGAAATATGATGAAGAAAAAGTTTTCTATGGCGGTTGTTGTATCCCTGTGGATGATGAAGGTAATATACCTAGATATCATTGTAACGATTGTAAATACCAGTGGTAAATAAATAATCCGCCGGAGTTATCCGGCGGTTTTGTTATGAAATGTTTTTTTAAGCAGCAGCAACCTTATTATAACTTTCAATAAATGCTACTTTGTCCTCTCGGTTATTATACTCGGTGAAAAATTCTTCAAGTTCCTGACGCAGATAATTAAGTTTTGGTCCATCCAGTTTTTCAATTTCTGTTTTGCTGGTGGTTCCGAAGATCTTCTGAATGATCATGGTTTTCAACTTTTTCTCATCTGCAGATCGCGGAGAACCAAGATTATTCAACTCAAATACTGCCTCAATCTTCTCGGTTTCAATCTTCTTCTGCAGCTGACGTTCATAATATTCTTTTTCAGTGGGTATAAGATTTCCGTTTGTTTCTTCAGCAATTTCACCAACCGGCAAGCCCTGTATAAAATCAACAATCGGTTTGAAATTTTTGTAATTCGGGAATAAAAATATTTTGCCGTTGAATGAATCCGATCTATCCTTAAGAACATAGGCATAAATTTCTTTATTCGGCTTGCCATCCTTGTAGATATCATCCGAGGACATCCAAACATTAAGATCGGTTTCGTATGGGGTTTCTCCTGCTATTTTCATCTTAAAACCGGATTTAACAAAACTTCCTTTTTCTGTAACAACTCCATTTTCATCTTTGGTATCTTCTTCCTTTTCATATTCAAAACCACCTCTGCCGGTAAAGACAATATTTCCTTCAGTCTGAACAAATCTTTCTGAGAACTCCTCATTCCATAGTGGAAGAATTTTCCCCCAATCTTGAAGAGTCATGAATTTTTTGCGGTTCGTTTCGCGGTAATCTTTAATGTAGCGGTAATATACTTTAGTTAATGAATCAATAAACAAAAACGAAACTTCTCCTGATTGAACAAACTTAAAAGCATCCTGAACATCTTTCAGTGAAGTTGTTTCTTTTGCGATTGCTTCGATTTTATGTTTTTTAAAAGAAGGGATTAAAAAGCGAGAACCTTTTTCATTGTCCAGAATAAGAACAGGTTTATCGAGGTTCATTTGTTTATAAGCACCGACAATAAATTCAAAAGCGGTTCGGGTTTTGCCCGAACCTTGAAAACCGCCAAAGCTTGCTTTAATAAAATGATTTTTACTTGTAAGCGATTTTGCAAATTCATTTAATTTCATGGTATTACTCCTGATTAATTTTTACTAATTAAATATTCATCAACATTTTCAGATTTAAGACTTTCTGAAATTGGTTCTGTCTGCGATATATCAAAAACGGTAGCTGAGAAAAAGCGTTCCGCATCTTCAAGATTTCCTTGATCATCTTTAGGACCGACGGGATAAAGAATAACGGCTCCATGTTCTCCTTTTTTTACAGATCTGCCGGCTTTGAGCCACTGTTTAAAACCGCCGACAACAGTAGGATTAAACGGAAACTGAAAAATGATCATCATTACATTATGCCTTGATAAAAATCTCCCTTCGATTGTTGGGATTGAAATAGCTGTAAGGGCTTCCCTTTCCTGATCTGAAAGGGAGAGAATTTTTTCTCTGATGGCTTTAATTTTAGCCATCTTTTCTTTTCGATAGATTAGTTTTTCATCTTGTGTCATTTTGTACCTTCTTAATTAATTTACCTTTTGAATACACGACTAATAATTTTTCGGATGGTCTTAAAAACGGTGGTTCGAATTCAACATCATATTTGCCGGAAGATTCGACAACGGCGACATAACTTGTGTATTTAGATAAAATGCGTGCTCTTCTTAGTGCTTTTGTTTTTAGTATTTCTTTTTCATTTTTCATTTTTAGTCCTTCCTTACTTAAAAAAATAACCGAGCAGATAGGGACAGGATTTTGAGAATGTTTTGAAACTGTAGAGAAACTTAGATGGGATTTTTTGAGGGATTAAGAGAAACAAGGCAAAATATTCTTTCCCTTTATAGATTAATAATTTTTCCTGGTATTGTGAAGAATCGAAAGTATATCTAATCCACTGAAAGAAAAGATTTCCGAAATGATCTTTTTTAAACAAGAAAATAATTTCTCCATTAAAACCATTAAGAACATTTGAAGCAGGTCGACCGCCGATAAATGAGCAATGATTTTTTAATGCAAAGCTTGCGACTGAAACGAAATTCAGATTTTCCATAACCTTGCCTCTTATATTGAATGGAAGTAAGTTTCAACTAAATGCAGGTTGAAATAAGAGAGAAGATGAATGCGGAGAATAGAAAGATTTAGACCATTTGGAATTTGCTTGCTTAATAATACTTGCCAAACATGATTGGCAGCATAAAAAAGATTTTTAGAAACTAACTTATGATGAAGAATTAACAGGATAGTTTTTTGCATAACTGACATAAAACGCACCTACCTTGATTTGATTAAACTGATAATTTTACTAATGAAAGCATAAGCTGGTAAAACCGATGAGAACCTGAAAGACTTGAAATAACCGTTTGGATGGAACAGATTAACGAAGTAGCGTCCTTGCATTTCGATTAAGCGAATTAAGAAACCTTTAACGGATTTTGAAAAGATAACGTTTGACCTGCGCACTTCTTCTCCAAAAAAATTAAAATAACGCCAGCTAAACATTACCGGCGAGCGGAGCGAGCCAACAAGCCGAAAAGGTGGCACGCAAGGGCGGAATTTTGCTGTTTTTTAATGAACGAAGTGAATAGAAAAAAACCGAAGCAAAAACCGTTTATATACCCTTGCGTGCCGGATTCCTTTGAGGCTTAGATTGACTACTGCTGGCGTTATTTATGCTTTTTAATGAAGTGCGATCCCGCAAAGCGGGACAGGTTCCCGCAAAGCGGGAGAGCACAAACTAAAATAAAGAAGTGTTGATTGAGAAAAGTGGATTAGCAAGCAAGTTATGAGGTGAAGGATTGGCGTATGTTTTTGGTTCAAAAACTATGACAAGACTGAACCGAATAATTTGCAGCGGATACAAAATGAGCGAGCAATTGAAAAAAGTGAACTTTACTTTTTTTAGTTGCGAGCGAAACTAAACCTAAAAAGTTTTTGCTGAATGAAGTGTCAAACGGAATGAGGCAAAATCTTTTTACCCGCCGAAGGCGGGAAAGATGAGCAAAATATTTTTGTTCGAATTTCAGACAAAATTATTTTGCGAAACAAAAACTTTCTTTTATTTATTAAAGTTGATCTCAGGCAAAGTAACCGCAAAAGCTTACATAATGCCCATTATTTGCGATATATGTTTTTTTGTTTATTTACAGATTGAATGATTAACTACAAATGGAAGGTATGTAAAGCAAATAATGTGGTGTTATGTAAAGCCCGTATGGAAGGACTTTTTGCTGGCGTGCTTTTGCGGTGGGGTGCAATATGTTAATATGACGTAACCTTGTATTTACCTTTTGACTTTTTACTTATTAAAGATGTTATAAAGCTTTCTCAAAAACTTGACCAAAAGATTCCCACAAACGAACCGGAATTTTTTGTTTCTCAACTAAATCATCATAAGCAAGAGACTTTGCTAGATTTATCAATAACGCAGTCCCATCATCATTCAGATCAGTAATGAATTCACGATACATTGTTTGGTTGCCAAAAAAGTGTAATTCAATTTCATTTAAGTAATTCCTAGCTAACAATAATGTGTCCGCAACTGTTTGTTTCGATATTCCAAATTCATCTTTTTGTTCAGCATATGCCAAATCACGATGAGCAACAATTTTATTTCTTCTATTTCTGAAGAATTCGGTTGCAACGGCTAATTGATTCAGAATCGTATAAAATTTGTTATAAGTATTTTCATCCACCTCAGTTTTAAGTAAATCAATAAGAAAAAAGAAAGTTAGATTCTTGAATTTTCCCATTTCTGCTGGATCTGTTAGTTTACTTAATTCAAGAGTGAGATAATCAAAGAATAGATCTTGATACATAACTAGGAAGGAAGGATTTGTTTTATTTATCAGATCAATCCTACTTTTATTTGTTCCGAACAACTGCCTATACAATATCCAATAATAATGGCAGCGCGTGACTTCATATTTCAATCTTTCGAAAACAACTTTTGTCTCTTCTTTCATATTTTATGCTTTATAACGACGTTGCCGATAACCCGCCGCCAAGAACAGCAATGCAGATTAAAACGACAAAGCCAATAATTTAGCAAACTGCACTTATCTTTCTTTGCAAGTGCAGTTTGCAACAATGTTAATTAATAGAACTACTTAGAACAATAAACTTAAAACGGAACGACCAACCCAAGAATTTTAGAAAACCCGAATGCGAAAAGGCGGTCGGGTTGATTGGCTGGTTATATTGCGGTTCAATTAATATTACTTAATAATTTGAAATGACGTAACATCAATCTCATTATCTTTATAGCGTAATTTTATACTGTCATCTCCAAAAGCAATAAATATATCAATAGTATTTCTGCTAAATGCATCGGAATCAGTTATACATTTTTTTATTTCTGAAAAAGGAATTAAGAGTATTCCTCCTCTTGGCATCAATAAGGAACCATTTTCATCTTCTAGTGCTTTTTTAAAAACATCACGAAAAGTAACTTGCCAACCTTTTGCCTTTTTGCTTCCGGGACGAATAAATACTCTTTCTCCATTGATGACTCCTTCATAAGATTTTAAATCATCAATTGTATAATCATTCTTAACAAGAATCTTTTTAAGTTCGTCTTGCATAACTTCTTCTTGTATTTTTTCTTCAAGTAATTTTGTGATAAGGTTTTTTTTCAGAAGGAAAAAATTTAATTCCGCTATTAATGAATCGGATATTACTTTCTGAAGTGGATTAAGAAAAAGTTTTTCTCCTTGAGCAACAACTTTATATTTATTTGTTTTAAGTAATCTTATTAAATATTCTTCAATAGTATGTCTAATAGCATTGTCATTAAAATCTGACTGTGTTGCTGGCCTACCATCGTTAATAATAAGAACCCTATCCCAATTCTTTATCTTTTCTTCGGGTGTAATGTTGTGCGTTTTTAACCGGTTATATAAATTTTTTGCTTCACCGACATATACTGTATTTGATCTAGATTCGAAAAGTATATAGATACCCGGATACTCAATACTTCCAATCTCTTGATTAAATTTTTCTAAAGCTTTGGTAGAACGAGGAAATTCCCAAGAACGAATTTGTGCTGTAGTTCTAGCCCTAACAATTTTTTCACCATTGGGTGGATATTCAGAATAACCAATACTTTTTTCTTCCATTTTATTTCCGTAATGTGATTATGGTTTCTCGCAGTTTATAACTTCTAATTTGCCCAGATCGCCGATTTCTTGCTTTCTCAATTTTTTCAATATTTAGTCCTAAGTCTTTTCCGATTTGAGCAATTAAAAGGTCAGTAGGAACATAAACATCGGCAATTAAACTATCACCAACTACAAGAATGAACCTACCACCGTTTTCGATTTTGGGTACGACCATTTTGAATACTTTGTACATATCATCAAAATACTTGTGAACAATAAAAGGCATATCTTGACGTCTGTACTTTCCACGTCTTAGAATATTACTTTGAATGCTGCTTTTAATATCTTCTATCCAGTCATTAGAATAGATTGGCTGAAAGTTTCTTATCAATCCTTTGGAAACATTATCACAAACAACCATTTCATCTTTTACTTTTTTCAATTCTGTTTGATTATCTGCAAAGTTTAACCAGCCCATTTCAATTTTGTAATTTATGACGTAATCAAGTCCATTCATATAAGGCGGGGATGTAATTACTAAATCAAACTTATTTGAATGATTATACTCCATTGAATTTGATAAAAATACTTGACTTGGTATAGAAATAAAATCATTGAATTCACTTTGTATGATTTTTAAATCTTCTATGATTTGATAAACCTTTTGATTCATTAGAACAAAAGGTGCGTGCGGATCAACCTTTTTACTTTTTGAATAACCGAGGCAAGGACTACGCTTTAATTTACTAACATCAACTAGAATTGAAGAAAAAGCGAGATTGAGTAAGTCAATAATTTTTTTATTTGTTCTTGAGGATAGACTATCAATCCCACCTTTTAATACTTCTAAATTTGATAAAACTTCTTTTGAAAATTGTTTTTCCGACTTTAAGAATCTTGGTGCTTTGGTATGATGGGATAAATCTAATTTATTGAAAACTTTTAATAATTCTTTTGGAGAAACATCCCAAGAATTTAACTTTGTTTCTGCTATGAATTTTAACAAAGGATTAAGTTCAGTCCCAAATGATTTGTATCCGTTGAGTTTAGATTGAACTTGTACAGTACCACAACCAGTAAATGGATCTAAAACAGTGGGATTTTTGTAATCATTTTTATATTGGTCAAAAACAGATTGAACAAAAGAAGCTGAAAAACCTTGAACGTATGGTGCCCATCTATGAATTGCTTCATTGACATTAGGACTAAATTGAATAGGTTGTTTTTTATTTAATATATCGATTCCTAATTTCTTCAAATAAGGTTCAGAATCAATATCACAATGTCCTAACTGTTTTGGAGAATTAATAATATTTATTTGGCGAGCAGTATATTCCTTTGCTACTATTGGGAACATATTTTCTTGTTGCATAAAATCCTACAATTTTGCTTAAAATATAGCGAAATGTGGTGTAAATTTCTTAGCAATATAACTATTAATTAACCCGCGAGGGGATAACTTGTCTTAAGTTGCATAGCCCGTCATACTAACACCGGGCAAGCCCGCAAACTTTATTTTGTTTTTGTTTCAAAATAAAAATTAACATGCGGGATATCGTGCCATCTATATTTAATTTTGTTTTCAATGGGAAAT
>Ga0067045_1031155_pt1 | contig 13029 bp, 10 predicted proteins | sample TerdegcTABiofilm_FD_59184 | JGI IMG/M metagenome (GOLD analysis project Ga0067045, IMG submission 59184) | Combined Assembly of (Gp0054472, Gp0054536) Wastewater bioreactor microbial communities from Singapore -Terephthalate degrading...
AAATAAGCTGGCAAGGCAGATATTTGCAATTGTGAAAAATGGAATGATTTATGATCCATGGTATCAAAAAATTTAATTTTTTTTTGACATGGAACACAGTACATTCTGAGCCAGAGGCGAAGAATCCCTATAATGAAACAAAGACATCTTTTAATAGATTCAATTCACTCAGAATGACTTCTAGAACTAATAAGATTTCTTATCCTGATGAAATTGGGAATTCTAAATGACATTGTAAGTTTTTTGCCCTGACAGGCTGGAAGATTACAAATGATATCAGGAATAAATTTTACAGTTGGAGGGAAACTCCATGAAATACTATGAAGCCATAGAAAAATTTAAAACATACAATATAGTTCTTCTGTGTGGCCTTTATGGTTCAGGTAAAACAGAATTTGCTAATATGTATTTTAAAAATTCAGGGTTGTATCGTATATCACGACTGGAGCTTAGAAAACTTATGTATGAAATGACTCATTTTGGTGAGCCATGGGCAGCAGAAAAATTTACTGAAGAAGATGATGTGCTGGCCAAACATGTTGAAAGAAAGATAACCGAACACTTTATTCAGAACAAGCGTAATGTATTGATAATTAATACATTTATGACAAAAAAATCCCGGCAACGGTTTATCAATATTGCAAAGGAAAATAAAAAAACAATAGGTGCAATCTTTCTGGATACACCACTTGAAAAATGTATTGAGCAGAGCAAACGGTTAAGTCTTACCATACCTGAATATGTCATCAGACAATTGTATAATAAAAAAGAATTACCAACTAAGCTTGAAGGTTTTAATGACGTACTCATTATTAATGATTTCACTTTGAACCAGCAATAATACTAGATGGTATTCAGCAAATCTTTGTAATTATCATTATCAATTTCAATTTCCGGAGCAAAACTTTTTGCTGGCTTGCCAAACAGGGCAGTACTCATGGCATCAATAAGCTTTATTTGATACTGTGCTTTGATAGGATCAACTACAGGAAATGTTTTCCGCAATGACATCAAGAATTCCATGCTATAGGTTTCCATTAGTTTTTTAAATTCATACATATCCCACAACTGCTTCTGTAAACGCTGCTTATGTATTGACAATGCTGTATATACATCTGTTGCATTATCCAAAATGCTTGTATATAGCTTTATTGAATCATATACCAATGATTCTTCACTTTCTGCAACCAGGGCATCTGCTATTTTTTGTAGCATGTATAAATCATGATTTTTTGCAAATACACGTATTGCTATACGTGCTGCAATATAGTTATTAAATAATTCTTTTTGGGGCAAAATAACAATATTTTCCTTATGTAAATAGAGCTTATGGATAAATGCTCGGTAATATGCTGGATTACTACAATTGATATGTTTCCCTTCTATATTAATAGAAATGTTATGAACAGCTTTTTCAATGTTGCAAATTATTGTATTTATATCTTTACTGCTTATACCAGATGTTGGAATAAATGGTTCAATATTTTTTCTGAAATGATTATCAGGTATTATAATAAGATCAATAATCCCATTTTCATCTGATATATGTTCAGCAAGTTCCTGTGGATCAATCCCCAATGTTGATTCGGCAAAATGCACTACTGAACTGTCCACAATAAAAGGCTGGTGTAACCGCTGCAGTATTATTTCATATATTTTGTTTAATTCATTTTCATTCATATATTACACATCTGCTAAAAGTATATCTTTAAAGATACATGCCAAATTAAAGTGAACTCAATAATTTCAACATGCATTATGAAATATCAATTTGGTACTACAGTATTAAATTATCAATCGTTTTTATTTTAAATAATCACTTAACTGTATTACAGAACATGTCATAAAAAATATAACATGAACACATGATAATGTAACACAATAACCACATATACCACACAACATTTTTTGTCTAACTAATGCTAACCCTCATCCAAAGTAGTATAGCTATACTGTTTATAACTAAAATAAGAATTTTTATTAATACGTATTGAAATTATTGACAAAATATATTATAGTAAATTATATTTACTTTAGTAAACATTGTTTATTATAATTTTGACTAATTACGATGTAGCAATTCTTACTGATCAAAATGAAGTATTAACTGTCATTCTTAGACAAAGGATGGTAATCTAATGTTTCAAACCACAACATTCTCAGGTAACTGGTTTCATCAGAATGATATGGAAATGAAAATATTTCTCATCCCAACAAATCGACACAAGAAATTTCAGTAAGATTATCTACTATTTTCTAAGAGGAGGCATTATGGCACTGAATACTAGTTACAATTTTGATGAATATCTAGAATGGCGTAAAAACGTGGATTATTATGCAGATGACCCCTTTTTACAAAAGGTAACTTACTATTTTGCAAAAGATGATTTTGAAAAAGTTGACCAGGCTGCCCGTAAGCTTTCAAAATTGGCTTCTTATAGATGGCGGGATATAGCTGATACAATAGCACAACCACACAACAGAATTTTCATGCAACATTACGATGGGCATAATCACAGGATAGATCGCATTGTACGCCCAAAAGAACTTGAAGAAATGGAAAAGGAAGTATTTGGCCAGGGATTATTTTCAGCAAAAACGTTGCCGTGGGAACGCCTGGTAAAATTAATCCTTATCTATGAAAATGGCGAAGCAGGTATCGCGTGTCCTTTAGTATGTACCGAAGGACTGGTTGAACTTCTGGAAAAATACCATGATCATCCCAAACTGGAAAAAATCTTACAGCATTGCAAAGAAGGCATTGACGGTGAGTTTGCAATTGGTGCGCAGTACCTCTCAGAAATTCAGGGAGGATCAGATGTTGCAGCCAATGATCTTGAAGCAGTAGATAATGGTGATCATTGGCTTTTATACGGCAAAAAATTCTTCTGTTCTGCAACACATGCAGATTATGTTGTTATTACTGCCCGTCCTAAAGGGTCAGAGCATGTTGGCCTTTTTGTCATGCCATCATGGAGTGATAAAACAAACGAAAAACGTAATGGTTATACTATTGACAGGCTTAAATGGAAGTTAGGAACAGCAGAACTTCCCACAGCAGAGATTACATTCAATGGAGCTATCGCCTATAAAGCCGGACCAATAGAACGAGGCATTGCCAATGTCGTAGGCATAGTTTTAACACACTCGCGGCTGACCGTAGGGTTATCGGCAGCAGCAGCAATGATTCGTGCTTCACGCGAAGCAACACAGTATGCACAGTTCCGAAATGCATTTGGATTCCCCATCAACCAATTTCCACTACTTAAACGACAGCTTGATGAAATTAATCACTATGCACAACGAACACTTGCTGGTGCATTTAAAATCTATGAAATGTTTCAGTCACTGCCCGGTGGATTAAAAGGCGGCCTTGTAACCGATGAGGATGTAGAAATTCAAAGAAAGCGTTTCCGGGTGCGCATCCTTATCATGCTGCAGAAGATAGTTGCTTCATGGGATGCAACTGATATTTTACGAAAAGCAATCTCAGTATTTGGTGGGCATGGCGTTATGGAAGATTTTTCAAGTTTGCCACGGCTTTTCCGTGACATGATGATCAATGAATTGTGGGAAGGTCCGCGTAATGTGCTTTTAACACAAATATATCGCGACATTCAGCGTGCTTCGTCATGGTACCCGGTGCATGATTTCATTCACGACCTTATTTACAATGCAAACAGTAAATCAATTAATGAGATTGCTGCATCATTTACGGAATGTTTGCAGAGTAATTTTATTTATCCTGGACAGGAAAACGATCATCTTTGTATTATGTGGGAACATGCATGTCATAATCTTTTACATGAATTTCAAAACTGTGCTCTTCACGAAGTTGAAGATGCACAGATGGCTATATCATTACGAAAATAACTGGTATAGCATATCGCCCAACCTGTTCATATGCTGGTGTATATCTTTTTTGCTCCTGCCAGGATAATTATGAAACGTAATCACAACGCCATTCATTGCAGCAAATAAACTGTGAGTAAGTAACCTGGCATGTGACCTTTGTTCAAACAACTTTGTAAACTGATCTAAAAGCCTTCGTTCTGCTTCATTGAGCTTTTCAACAAGATCCTGGTTTAAATGTGCATCCAGCATAAAATGGGTCATCATCCTGAAATACTGATCATGCTTCATCAAAAATTTTAAAAATGTGGCGATAGTATCTTTTAATGGATTTTTGCTGCGGGAAATAACCTGTTCAAGATCATTAATTATTTTTTCTGCACCCCGCAGGAAAGCTTCCACAAATAATGATTGCTGGTCCGGGAAATAGCGATAAATGGCACCTGCAGTTATACCTGCCTCTTTAGCTATATCACGCATTGTTACCTGATTAAAAGGCTTTGTTGCAAATACGCGTTCTGCAGCATCAATAATTATTTTTTTCCTATTTTCTTTTTCAGATTCTTTTAATTCACGAAATGATTGTGCATTTTTCATAAAGCAAATATGTTATATTTATATAAAACATGTCAAGTTAATAAATCTTATTTTTTACTAATGATTGCATGAACAACTAAGATAATTCAGCATTAATTCCTTAACCTTGTTTCGTACATACAATACTTTATTAATTCATGCGGATTGAGTTAGCGGAGTCATATAATTCAATACTTTACACTAATAATTATTTTTTGGTATTATCACTAAAAATAAACATTAAAATGTTTGAAAAAAACATATCCAGCTATCATTATTATACAATTCATATCTAGCCGTTATTTAATCAAAAATACTCTATACATATGGAGGTTTACCCATGATAGATATATTGATAAAAAATGGTATAATCATTGATGGAACAGGGTCAAAAGCATATTATGGAAATATTGGTATAAAGAAAGATAAAATCATACTTGATAAACAATTACATGAAGATCATTCACACATTGTTATTGATGCTTCTGGTAAAATTGTTGCACCAGGTTTTATTGATATTCATTCACATCATGATTTATACATTGTTGATCAGGACCCTGTCCAGCGATTTTCATCCTTTGTACTACAAGGTGTCACCACATCAGTTGTTGGCAATTGCGGATGGGCAATGGCACCATGTCTTCCAAAATACAAATCAATGGTTTTAGAGCTTATTCAGAGCATGAGTGTCCCGGTAAAACAATTTTACTGGGAGTCAATGAAAGAATACCTATCTTATATTCAACGAAATAGTCTTATGTGTAATATTGCACAACTGGCAGCACATGGGCCAATCCGTATTTCGGTCATGGGAGATGAAAACAGATTCTGTACCGACAAAGAATTAAAACAAATGAAAAAACTGCTGCGTGAATGCATGGATGCAGGTTGTGTTGGCTTTTCAACAGGTCTTATGTATTATCCTGGCATGTATGCACACACTGATGAACTCATTGAACTTGCTAAGGTTGCTGGTGAATATGGTAGACCCTATGCATCCCACTTAAGAGGTTATTGTACTACATTACCATTTTCAATAACTGAAGCAGTAACAATTGCTGAAAAAGCTAATGTGCCATTACAGATATCACATTTACATTCGCTACCCTTCCTTGGATGGATAAGCAATGTGCTCCCATATTTTTTTACAATAATTGAAGCAATAAATTCGGTAATCCCATTGCCAGGAGTACCCAATCCTACACTTGACAAAGGACTTGAAATTATTAATAAAGCTATCGACAAAGGCATAGATGTTGGTATGGATGCTGTACCATATACTATGGGGAACACCACAATAACAGCACTTTTTCCACCATGGGTTAACAGAGGTGGACGTAATAAATTGCTTGAACGCCTTAAAGACCCAGAAGTCAGAAAAAAAATCAAGAAGCAGATTGAAACAGTAATACCGCAATGGCCACACTGGGAAGAAGACTCATGGTCTGACCCGCACATCCGAGCAATTGGATGGAAGCCAGTGAAGGTATTATCAGTGCGAAGTGATAGGAATAGATGGACTGAAGGAAAATCTTTTGTTGAAATTGCAAAGGTATGGAAAACTGACCCGTTTGATGCATTATGCAGATTGACCCTTGAAGAAGAAGGAGAAGTAACATACATATATGGATATCCTGCAAAGCCATGGTTAGAAAAAATGTTTAACAAAATGTTACTTCATCCAATGATGAGCATAGGGGCTGATTCAATTCTTCCTGCCTATAAGGAAGGTACCCCTCCTGCTTCAGCTTATGGATGCTTCCCAAGATTTATTGGACATTATTCACGAGAATTAAGATTATTTCCTTTGGAGGAAGCAATCCGCAGAATCACGGGCCTTGCAGCAAGCCGATACAAACTTGAAAACCGTGGAATCATAAAACATAATGCTTTTGCGGATATTGTGATTTTTGACCCCAACGAAATAAATGAACAATTTACCGATGACGGAAAACCAGCATCGTCAACCGGAATAGTCCATGTATTTATTAATGGAAAACACATTGTTGAAAATGCAAATCTGAAAAAAGGAATAATGCCTGGAAGAGTATTGAAAGCATGAAACAATCACATTATCAATCAATTGAACTACTTGCACCTGCAGGTTCCCCTGAAGCATTAGTATCAGCGCTTGATTCGGGAGCCGATGCGGTGTATTTAGGCCTAAAGGATTTCAATGCTCGTAAGCGCGCAAAAAATTTTACGCATGATGAATTCAAATATGCGTTAAACTACGTTCACCACCATAATAAAAAGATATATCTAACGCTTAACACGCTGCTTTATGATCATGAACTGGAACAGGTGGCTGAAATTCTTAATCTTGCAATGGAATATGCCGTTGATGCTATTATTGTTCAGGATATAGGTTTAATACAGCTTATACGCACATATTATCCTTCCCTCACCATTCATGCTTCAACACAAACATTTTGCCACAACAGCATGCATGCACGGTTTCTAAAAAATTTGGGTGTGGAACGGATTATACTGCCCCGGGAACTATCGCTACATGAGATTAAAGCCATTCAACAAAAAGTTCCCTGTGAATATGAAGTGTTCATTCACGGAGCAATGTGTTTTTCATTTTCGGGATGCTGCCTTTTTTCTTCGCATTTGTTTAGCCAGTCGGGAAACAGAGGTCGTTGTCTGCAACCGTGCCGATATCCGTTCATAATAGATGGCACAAGACGCTATCCTTTTTCAATGAAAGATCTTGCACTTGGTCCATCCCTTGCTGATTATATCAACGCAGGCATTACAAAGTTTAAAATTGAAGGACGTTTAAAAAGTACCTGGTACATTAAAGAGGTGGTTTCATATTACAGGAAATTAATTGACTCATTGATGGAAGGCATGCCATTTAAAAAAGAAGCACCAGGTTTGCGTAGTACAACCAAAGGATATATGTTCGATAGTTCATATGATGCACTGGTTGACGCTACAACATTAGGTGTAGCAGGAACATATATTGGTACTGTAACACAGGTAAAAAATAAATCATGTATAATTTCCACCAGGCACCCATTGCAAAAAGGGCTTCGTTTGCGAATTGTGGATAACAGTGGGAAAAAAGTTTATGAAGGCACTCTGTTAGACTATACCTATGACAAAAACAAACATTCTCTGGAGTGGTATATTTCAATCAAAAGTAAGCAGCCACTTTCTGTATATATAATAGGAGAAAGCAAATCAGATAACACTTTAAAAAAATTAAAAGCTATTCCCTATAAACCATACTCAGTGCAGATTCATATTACAATTGATTCTGAGTTTAACATTTCTGCTTGCATTGATACATTTACGGTACAGTATACATATACTATCCCAATCCAGAAAGCCATTACACAGGAACTATCGCCCAATACTATTCAAACTATTTTTTCCCAGACAGCACATTTTCCTTTTATAGCAACTGTTACAGTAACTATAAACGATACTATTTTTATTCCGCTTTCACAATTAAAACAGCTGCGGCGTAAATTTTATGAAGAACTCTATAATGTGTATATAAAGCATCATGAATCTATAAACCAACAAAGGAAAAGCGATATTATTGCACACATTGCAATAATTAAAAAAAATAATACTGCCATACAATCAAGTAACACTGCGTACACCTGGCAACATTTTGAAAAATTGCAAACTACAGATGCAAACAATACCTTTATTGAATTGCCTGTATTTGTCCCTGAAGATGAACTGGATGATACTATCAAAAAAATTGAAAATTACATGCAGAGTGGTTTTAAACATTTTATTATTCCTACGTATGGCTGGCTTGAATTTTTTAAAGGGAACAATGTTGTTCTGTGTGCTGGCGATTTTTGCTACTGTGTTAATTCTTTTACGTATGAATTTTACAAAAATAATTCAGTATCTTATTTTACTATTTCAGGCGATATGGATGCGCTGGATATTACAACTAAATATTATAATGGATATATTCAATTTAAAAAACCACGGATATATCTGGTTACACGACTACGTATACCTGATGCGTTATATACATTCAAACATAAACAATTTTGCCCGCAACACTATGCTAACTATGATGTACTTATTGATTGCGAATAGCACTTAACACATGCTATAGTATCTGTGTCTTTTCTTTCAACTGAAGTGCCTCGTTATCAACAATTTTTGCAATTTCAAGAAGATTAACTACAGCGTTTGACAGATCCTGAGTATAATCATTAATCATTGCAATAGATTTTGCAACTTCACTAAGTGCTGTCATCTGTTCAGAAGCAGAATAATGTATTTCATCTGCATGCTTATGTGTTTCTTTTGTTTTGTCACTTATAGTTTTATTATTTTCAATTTGCATCGCCATATTTTTACTTATGTTTTGAATATCGTTTGATATTTCATTTACATTATGGATTACAACACTCATTGCCTGCACTGTTTCCTGTACAATTTTTATTCCCTTCTGTATTTGAGTTTCCGTTTCTTTAGTTAAATTGTAAATTTCCTTTAAGCTTTCTCCTGTTTGATCTGATAATTTTGATATCTCATCTGCAACCACAGCAAATCCTCTTCCTGCTTCACCCGCACGTGCAGCCTCAATTGAAGCGTTAAGTGCCAGCAGGCTAATCTGTTCCGCTATGGTATCAATAACATCTGCTACTGAATTCATCTGCTGAGATTTTACGCCAACTTCCTGCATTGTTATATTGAGCTCTTCCAGGGTCTTTTCATTATTTCGCGATTGATCTGCTGTAGTATATATTTTACGGGCTACTGTATCGATAGTTTGCCGTAGCTGGCCAAACAGTTCAGTAAAATCACTTGTCATGGAATCTAAAAGTTCAAGGCTTATTGTTTGATCTTTCACATGCTGATTTACCAAATCCATACTGGCATTGACTTCTTCAATAGCTGATGTAACCTCTTCTACCGATGCTGCCTGACTCTGCGCCTGTTCGGATAGCCTGCCTGTCATATCACGCATTTTAGCAGAAGCATCTTTTAAATTTGCAGCTACCTGTTGAACAGCTATTATAAGTTCTTTTAACTGTGCATACTGTTCTTTATTTTTATCAGATTCAATTTGAATTTCATTCATTGAATCTTTCATTATTTTTACAATGAGAAATGACAATGCAAAACAAAAAACTATTGAAAGGCTACTATCTATTAAACCTGTAAATAGAATCTTTTTATCAATTATTCCCTGCAGTGTATTAAGATAATAAAAATAGATATTACTTATAAAAAATAATGTTGCAATACCGGTAGTCCACAGCCTGCTACAGAATAGTGATGCAAATACAATACCCGCTGGCATTATATATATCATAGAAGAGTAACCTATACCAGGTGTACCTTGATATTGCAGATATGATCCCAACAAAATGGCAATTGAAGTAGCAAGCGATGTAGCATTTGCTGAGAAATGGTATATACCCTTACGCAAGGTTATAATGCTTATTAATGATCCTATAATTGGAGCAATGCCTATAATGAATGGCCTTAAAAAATCACCACGAATAATAAGAACCAGAAATGGAACTGGCAGAACCAAACAAAGTATAATTATGTTCATTATATATAACAGCACAGCTCTTCGCCGAATTAATGGATTATATAAAGCATATAAATCGGCAATACTTTTAACTTTCATACTATCCTCTCACCAACAGTGTTTGTGACAAAATATCATAAACTGGATGGACGGTCAACCAATTTTTTTATTGACAAACATATTACATCATGTAAACTAAAATCACTTTTCAATGGAGGAATCTTGTGCAATTTCCAAAACCAGTTATATGTGTCAGTGCATGCCTTAATGGCCAAAATGTCAGATATAATGGACAAACAATTAATGATGATTTTGTCAGTCTACTTCTGAAATACTGTAAACCTTTCAATGTATGCCCGGAAGTTTCAATTGGTTTAGGTGTACCGCGAAACCGTATTCTGGTCTATTATGCTAATAATCAATTCAGGCTTTTTCAACCAGCTACACAAAAGGATGTAACGGATCTAATGCAACAATTTGCAACATCATTTCTTTCCACTCTTCAGGGTGTTCATGGTTTTATATTGAAGGCAAAATCGCCATCGTGTGGGGTATCAGGAACAAAAATTTATAAAGACACCATGGGTAGCATTTTTCACAGCAAGGGCAAGGGGCTTTTTGCTACAGAAGTAATCAATAAATTTGGATTTTTACCTATTGAAGATGAAGGCAGGCTGCGTGATGAAGATATAAGAGAAAATTTCTTAATCAGGATCTTCACCTTAGCACGTTTCAGAGAAATGTTATCAAATAATGTGTCTATTCAAAAACTTATACAATTTCATCAGGAGAATAAATATATTATGATGACATATAATCAACGAAAACTTAGCCAGTTAGGAAGAATAGTTGCTGGATATAAAAAAGGTGCATTTGGAAAAACGTTGAATGATTATAAAACAGTATTTTATACTGCTTTCACCAGAAAGCCCTCACAAAAACAGCATGTTAATACTATATTACACATATTTGGATATTTCTCTGATAAACTCAATTCAAATGAAAAAAAACATTTTCTGCATTTACTTGATCAATACCGCGAACATAAAATAAGCCGTATAGTTATTATAGAACTAGTAAGGAATTGGGCACATAGATTCAATGATACATACTTACTATCTCAACAATATCTTGATCCATACCCTGAAGAATTAGCAGTCAGATGATTTTTCATTATTATATTTTAGTTGACTATCAACATTTTATATTATATATACAGTAGCACATAAAAATACTATTATACAATGGAGGTTGCCATGAATAATGATGTATATTCATCGAAGCCATGGCTTAAACATTACGACAAGCATGTTCCGCCAACTCTTACCTATGAAACAAAAAGCTTTGCTGAAAAATTTTCTGAGATGGTTCAAAAATACCCGGACAAAACAGCCCTCATTTACATGGGTGCTCACATTACCTTTAAACAACTGGATGAGTTATCCAACAGACTGGCCAATTATCTACTGGGAATTGGTTTAAAACCCGATGATGTTGTAGGTTTGCATCTACCTAATATTCCTGCACACTATATTGGGGTTGTTGCAGTACAAAAAGCAGGAGGGGTAACGACGGGGCTTAGCCCTTTGCTAACTCCATCCGAAATGGAACATCAGTTAAATGATTCAAGGACAAAGGTAGTTATTACTCTTGATATTTTATTTGAAAAAATTGCTGAAGTCAGTAACTCCACTCCGTTTACTCATGTTGTAGTAACCGAAATTGCTGACTTTTTGCCGGGTGTCAAACGCGTGCTAGGTAAATTGTTAAAAAAGATACCAACTGCACCTGTAAACCCTTTAAAAGGTAAAGAGGTGGTACGTTTCATGGATGCTATTAAACAATCCCCACCTGCTTCCGTACTAGTAAAACGTAACTGGGAGGATATGATCTTCATGATGTATACCGGTGGTACCACAGGTCCCGCAAAAGGTGCCATACTCACTCAGAAAAGCTATATGTCAAATAGACATCAGGTTTTAACCTGGTTGGACTTACAACCAGAAGATATAGCACTTTCAGCATTTCCACTTTTTCACATAGCTGGCCTTGCACTGGGCGGTTTTACCATGACTCAAGGAATAACTCAGATATGTGTTCCTAATCCCCGGGATGCGCATTTCCTTATAAATGCTTTGAAAACATATAAACCCACTTTCGTGGTAAACGTACCAACTGTCTATTTTGAACTATTAAAACAACCCGCATTTAAAAAGCTTAACCTGAAAAACCATCTCAAGTGGTGCCTGAGTGCTGCAGCGCCTTTCCCAGCAGAATATATCAAATCGTTAGAAGAAATTATTGGTGAAGGAAATTTTATAGAATTATATGGAATGACTGAGATGTCACCAGTCATGATATGTAATCCACGATATGGAACAAAAAAAGCAAGCTCCATTGGTATGCCAATCTCTGACACGGATGTGAAATTAATTGATCCTGAAACTGGACAGCTTGCAAAGATAGGCGAAACTGGTGAAATAGTAATTAAAGGCCCTCAATTGATGAAAGGATATTATAACAAGCCCGATGAAACAGCCAGAGCGGTTAAGGATGGATGGATGTACACGGGCGACGTGGCAAAGATGGATGAAGATGGATATTTCTATATTGTTGACAGGGTCAAGGATATGGTCATTGTATCTGGTTTTAAGGTATTCACCCGTGAACTTGATGAGGTACTTGCCCAGCATCCAGATGTTGAGATTGCAGCCTCCGTTGGCATACCTGATCCTGAACGCCCTGGCTCAGAAAGAGTGGGTTGTGCAATAGTATTGAAACCTGGCATTGAAAAAAGTGAACAGGAAAAGGAAAAAATTCTTCAATTCTTAAAAGAACATGTTGCCCCATACAAAGTGCCAAAGCTTATTGTATTTATGGATCAATTACCAACCAGTGGTGTTGGTAAAATACTGAAGCGGGAAATCAAGAAAATGCTTATTGAAATGTAATTTCAATTATCAAGAATCGTTCTCACAGTAGACGCCAAACTGGCAAATGAAATAGGCTTACTTAAATAATTAATATCACTGGTCTTGATATTATGTTTCAGCAGCACTTCAGCAGAATAT
>Ga0067045_1031150_pt1 | contig 13026 bp, 10 predicted proteins | sample TerdegcTABiofilm_FD_59184 | JGI IMG/M metagenome (GOLD analysis project Ga0067045, IMG submission 59184) | Combined Assembly of (Gp0054472, Gp0054536) Wastewater bioreactor microbial communities from Singapore -Terephthalate degrading...
GGGGCGCGGCGGTACGCTGGGATCGACACCACCTTTGCAGGCCGAGATGTCCGACGCCTCCCCGCCATCCCACGTCCCGCTGCCGCTGCGCCTGACGCGCGCGCTGCTGCGCGCCTGGAGCGTGCGCATCGTCGCCGCTTTGCTCGTGCTGTACTTTGCGCTGGGGTACTTCGCCGTCGGCCCGCTGCTGGCCGACCTCGTGCCCCGGCTGGCGCAGTCGCAGCTCGATAGCCGGGCCACGGTGCGCCGCGTGACCTTCGATCCGCTGCGGCTGCAACTCACCGTCGACGATTTTCGCCTGAGCACTGCGCAGGGTGTGCCGCTGGCCGGGTTCGATCGGCTGTTCATCGACTTCGACGCCGCCAGCCTGTGGCGCTGGGCGTGGAGCTTCCATCAGATCCGGCTGGATCGGCCACAGCTGAATTTCGCCATCGCCCGCGGCGGGGCGATGAACTGGGACGGGCTGCTGCACGCGCTGCAGCGCGGGGCGCAGCCGGCCAGGCCGTCGGACCGCATCGTGCGGCTGGTGATCCGCAGCCTGCTGATCCGCGGCGGCGTGTTGCAGTTTGCCGACGCCAACCGCGCCCATCCCTACGTCACCCGGCTGTCGCCGCTCAACGTGCGCATCGACATGCTGTCCACCCTGCCGCAGGCGCGGGCCGATTACGCCATCAGCCTGCTGCTGCCGCAGCAGAAGGCGACGCTGCGCTGGACGGGTTACGTCGGCATCAACCCCCCGGTGTCGGGCGGACGGGCCGAGCTCAGCGGGCTGGACCTGGCCGCGGCGGCGCGCGCCGTGCCGCAACTGGCGCCGCAGCTGCAGATCGCCGGCGGCACCGCCGATGTGCGCGCGGCGTACAGCGTGGTGCTGGGCAACGGCGCGCTGCAGTGGGCGGTCAACCAGCTGCAGGCGACTCTCAGCGGGGTCGATGCCCGCGCCGCGGGGACGGCGCTGCGCATCGGCACGCTGCAGCTCGGCGGGGCGCACATCGACGGCGCGGCGCGTACCGCCGTGTTGCAGACCGTCGCCGTGCACGATGTGCATGTGGCGCAGGGTGGCGCGCGCCTGGCGCTGCAATCGGCGCAGTGGGCGGGTGCACGGCTGGACTGGCGCACGCTGCAGGCGGCATTCGGCCCGTTGCAGCTCAGCGGGCTGAGCGGCCGCATCGGTCAGTCCCGGTGGCAGGCCGCCAGCGTGCAGACGCAGCCCGGCAGTGCCGACGGGGCGGCACGGCGGGTGCGGCTGCCGCAACTGGCCGTGCACGACATGCGGCTGCAGCCCGCCTCGGCGGCGCAGCCCTGGCTGACCCTGCCGGTGCTGCGCGTCGACGCGCTGCGGGTCGATGCCGCGCAGCGTCAGGTGCAGGCCGGCGCGGTGCAGGTCGACGCCAGCGCGCTGCGGCTGGCGCGGCTGGCGGACGGGCGCATCGATCTGCTGCAGGCGCTGAGCGCGGGGGCGCCGCCGGCCGCGGTCGCGCCTGCTGCGGCGCCGGGTGCGGCGTGGCAGGTCGCGCTGCATCGGCTGGCCGCGCGCGTTGCCACGCTGGATTACACCGACCACGGTTTTGCCGCGCCGCTGCAGGTGCAGGTGCACGATGCGCAGCTCGATACCGCTGTCGCCGCCACCCTCGGCGGCGCCTCCGGCACGACGCTGCGTGCCAGCGACCTGCAGTTGCGCACCGCGGCGCTGCGCATCGACAGCGCCGGCCAGCCGCTGGCGCGCTGGGGGCGATTGCAGCTGGCGCCGACGCAGCTCGCGCTGTCGCCGGCGGCGCCGCTGCGCGTGCAGGCCGGGGCGCTGCAGATCGCCGACGTGCAGGCACGGCTGCGGCTGGGCCGCGACGGCCTGAACTGGGCGCGGGCGCTGCAGCCGGCGCAGGGCGCTTCTTCCCCGGCAGCCGCGCCAGCGTCTGCGCCGGCGCAGGTCAGTCTGCAGAGCATCACCTTGCGCAACGTGGCGGCGCAGATCGACGACACCACGGCGGCGGAGCCGATCCGCCTGGACGTCGTGCGCGGCCTGGTGCAGGCGCAGCATCTCAGCCTCGATCTGCACCGGGCGGTGCCGTTGCAACTGCACTTTGCCCTGCAGCAAGGCGGGCAGTTCAGCGCGCGCGGCAGTCTCACCCCGGCGCCGCTGGCCGGAGATTTCCAGGTGCAGCTGCAGCAGCTGGCTCTGCCGCCGTTCGGCGGTCTGCTCAAGCCCTACGTGCGCCTGCGGCTGACCAGCGGGACGGCCTCGGCCAGCGGCGCGTTGCGGCTGCAGCCCGCCAGCGGCGGACTGCCGCAGATGCGTTTCGACGGCCGCGCGCAGGTGGACAATCTGGCGCTGGTCGAGCCGCAGGTGCGCACGCCGTTTCTCGGCTGGCGCAAACTCGCCGCCACCGGGCTGAACGTGCAAACCGCGCCGCTGGCGGTGCACGTGCTCGATCTGCAGGCCGTCGAGCCCTATGGGCGCATCGTGCTCAACCCCGACCATACGCTCAACGTCCAGGCGGTGCTGCTCACACGGCAGCCGGTGACGGCTGCCGCAGCGGCGGCAGACGCGCCGCTGCCCCTGGCGCTGCGCATCGACCGCACGGCCATCGACGACGCCGACGTCGATTTCACCGACCTGTCGATCAAACCCGAATTCCGCGTGCGCATGCAAAAGCTCAGCGGGGTGATCAACGGCCTGTCCGACGCGCCGGGCAGCAGCGCGCAAATCGTTCTGGACGGACAGGTCAACGACTATGGCCAGGTGAGCGCGCGCGGCCGGCTGCAGCCGTTTCGCGCCACCAACGACACCGACGTCACGCTGGATTTCCGCAATCTCGACATGGCGGCGATTTCGCCGTACTCGGGCAAGTTCGCCGGGCGCACCATCGAGTCAGGCCGGCTCGACGCCAGGCTGCAGTACAAAATCGTCAAGGCGCAGATGCAGGGCGACAACCAGTTCACCATCACCCGGCTCAAGCTCGGCCCACACGTGGACAGCCCCGACGCCATCAACCTGCCGCTCGATCTGGCCATCGCCGTGCTGGAAAACAGCCAGGGCGTGATCGACCTGAACCTGCCCGTGCACGGCGATCTGGACAACCCCAAATTCAGCTACGGCGGCATCATCTGGCAGGCCATCGTCAACGTGCTGAGCAAAATCGTCACCGCGCCGTTCCGTGCGCTGGGTGCGCTGTTCGGCGGCGGCGAGCAGCAAGTGGCGCAGGCAGTGCAGTTCGCCCCGGGCAGCGCCGTCCTGGCGCCGCCCGAGCGCGAGGCGCTGGCGCGGCTCGCCCAGGCCTTGGCCGAGCGCCCGCGGCTGGACGTGCAGGTGCCGCCGACGCTCGACACGGCACGCGACACCGCCGCGCTGCAGCAGGCGGCAGTGCGCCGCGCCGTGCTGCACAAACTCGGCGTGGACGTCGCTGCCGACGCCAACCCCGGCCCGCTCGACCTGGGCAGCGCGCGCACGCGCAACGCCATCGAAGCGCTCTACCTCGACCAGCATCCGACCAGCGCGTACGCGGCGCTCAAGCGCTCGCTGCCCGACGGCGGGGCGAAGGACCATGCTTTGCTGCACGCCATGCTGCAGCAGCTGGAGCAGGCCGTGACCATTCCCCGCGCCACGCTGGACGAACTGGCGCTGGCGCGGGCCAGGGCCGTCGTCGCCGCGCTGACCAGCGGGCCCAAGGCGCTGCCGGCGGCGCGGGTGCATCTAGCGCCTGCGGCAACCGCTGCCGAGACAGCGTCTGCCGGCGTCACGCTGCGGCTGGAACTGGTGGCTGGGAAGGGCGCGGCGGCGCCTCACGGCAGGTAAGTCACCGGGCGCATGGCCAAAAACCGCTCCAGCGCCGCGGGGCGGTAGCCCGGTACGGTGGCATGGCGGCTGAGGGTGGAGGTATGCACCCCCTCGTGGCCGCCGGGGTTGGTCAGCCCAGGCTGGCGTTCGCCGGAGCCGAGCAGGCGGTAAAACAGCGTCATGCTGTCACCCATCGGCGCCGCCGGGTCGCCGTGGGGCGGCAGCAGCGAGGTGTCGAGCGCCAGCCCGCAGCGTTGCGCGCGGTCTGCCATCCACAGCAACGCACCGTCGGACAGGCCGGTGAGCGCCTGGCCGCCGCCAACGTCGCCGTGCACACCGGGAAACCACGCCTGCTCGACCACCTGGCCGCTGGCCTGCGGCTGCGTCTGCCACAGTGTGGGAACGAAGGGCTTGCGCCGCTCGTCGATCGCCAGCGCCTGGTAGGCGTAGCGCACATGGCTGCTGAGGGTGACGTCGTGGAATTCGTAAAACGGTTTGCTCCAGAAACGCAGCGGGGTCACCGGGATGCCCAGCGCGCCCACCGTGTCCCATACGCCGATCATGTCGATCGGCGCATCCGGCCAGGAATAGGCTTCGCGAAACGCCACCGACCGTGCGGCGTTCGGGTGGCTGTCGGGCGTGCGGTCGCGGTACAGCGCGTAGGCCGCGCCGAGCTGGGTGACGTGCTGCGGACGCAGAATCCCGCAGTTGCGGATCAGCCCGGCGACGCTGCGCACGGTGTACGCGCCGCGGCTGAAGCCAAAGAGAAACAGCTGATCGCCGGGTGTGTAGTTTTGCACGACGAACAGATACAAATCACGGATGTTCGACGAAATGCCCAGGCCGAACGCGCCGCCGCTGAGTTTGTCCCAAAGCCCGCCCTGTTCTCCCAGCCCTTTCTGGTAGAACACGATTTGCTCGATGCCGTGGGCGTCCTGCGGGGCGACGGCGATCGACAGCTTGACCACATTGGTCGGCGTGGGTGCGTTGCCGTCGGCCTGATCGGGTTTGCTCCACGTGCCGTCGGAAAACAGGGCGATGCGTTTCATGGCCAACGCCTCCTGACGATGCTGACATCGGGTGACACGACTTGCGTGCGGCATCATGGACTGGGCATGCAGTCTTGCACACCCCTGATCCCGGTGGCAGGCGCGGCATTGGCGGCGGGAGATAGACTGCTGGCGTCCGTCTGTGCATCTGCCGCTCTGCGCATGTCATCGATTCCGCCTCCGCCCGCCGCCGAACCCGATCTGCCGACACAGGCCGCAGTCGATGCCGCCATCACCTCGCGGCGTTCGATCCGCCGCTTCCTGCCCACACCGGTGCCACGGCAAACGATCGAGGACATTCTGCAGGTGGCCGCGCGTGCGCCCTCGGGCACCAATACCCAGCCGTGGCAGGTGCACGTGCTCACCGGTGCGGCGCTGCAGCGGCTGTCGGCGCGCGTGCTCGCCGCCTATGACGATCCGTCGCAGGCTGCGCAGCACAGCGAAGACTACGCCTATTACCCGCGGCAGTGGGTGTCGCCGTACATCGACCGCCGGCGCAAGGTCGGCTGGGACCTGTACGGTCTGCTGGGCATCGCCAAGGGCGACAAGGCGGCGATGCACGCGCAGCATGGCCGCAACTACCGGTTTTTCGACGCGCCGGTCGGGCTGGTTTTCACCATCGATCGGGTGATGCAGCAGGGCAGCTGGCTCGATTACGGCATGTTTTTGCAAAACATCATGATCGCCGCGCGCGCCCGCGGGCTGCACACCTGCCCGCAGGCGGCGTTCAACGCGTTTCACCGCATCATCGAAGACGAACTCGGCCTGGACCCTGCCGTGCAGCAGCTGGTGTGCGCCATGTCGCTGGGCTGGGCCGATCCGCACGCGGTGGAAAACACCCTGGTCACCGAGCGCGCGCCGGTGGCCGAGTTCACCCGGTTTCACACCGCATGAACGCGCTGGCCTGGATCGGCGAGACGCGCATCGCGCAGGCGGTGCAGGACGGCCAGTTCGACAATCTGCCGGGCAGCGGAAAGCCGCTGGAGCTGTCGGTGCGCGACGCCGCGCTCGACGCGCAGACCCGGCTCGGTCTGGAACTGCTCGACCGCGCCCGCCGGCTGCAGGACGCCGCCCGCCAGCGCGACGCCCGCCAGCGCGCCGTGCTCCGCCTGCTATGGGCCAGGGCGCTGGCGCGGCGCGCAACGGCAGGGGAGGAGCCGACGGCATGATCATCACCTCGCTGCTCGACACCGACCTGTACAAATTCACCATGATGCAGGTGGTGCTGCACCATTTTCCCGGTGCGCAGGTCGAATACCGTTTCAAATGCCGCACCGCCGGGGTCGATTTGCTGTCGCATCTGGCGGAAATCAACGCCGAGCTCGACGCCCTGTGCAGTCTGCAGTTTCGTCCGGACGAACTCGACTATCTGCGCAGCCTGCGCTTCATCAAATCCGATTTCGTCGATTTCCTCGAACTGTTCCGCCTGCGCCGCGACCGCATCCAGGCGCGTGCGGCCGACGACCCGGCAGCGCGGCAGCGTGGCGAGATCGACATCACCATCCGCGGGCCGTGGCTGCACACCATTCTGTTCGAAGTACCGGTGCTGGCCATCGTCGGCGAGGTCTACGCCCGCCACGCCCACGCCGACGCCGACCTGCACGCCGGGCTGCAGCGGGTGGACGACAAAATCGCCCAGCTCAGAACCGACGAACTGCGCGACTGCCGCATCGCCGACTACGGCACCCGCCGCCGTTACTCGCGCCGCTGGCAGGCGCAGGTCCTGGCGCGGCTGCGCGAAGGGCTGGGGCCGCAGCTGGCCGGCACCAGCAATGTGCTGCTCGCCAGGGACATGGGGCTGACCCCACTGGGCACGATGGCGCATGAATACCTGCAGGCCTGCCAGGCGCTGGGCCCGCGGCTGCGCGACACCCAGGTGTTCGCCTTCGACATATGGGCCAGGGAATATCGCGGCGATCTGGGCATCGCGCTGGCCGACGTCTACGGCCTGCAGGCGTTTTTGCGCGATTTCGACCTGTATTTCTGCAAGCTGTTCGACGGCGCCCGCCACGACTCGGGCGATCCCTTCGCCTGGGGCGAGGCGATGATCGCGCACTACCAGAACCACCGCGTCGATCCCCGCGGCAAAACGCTGGTGTTTTCCGACATGCTCACCATCCCGAAGGTGATTGCGCTGTACCGCCGGTTTCACGCCCGAGTCGGCCTGGCGTTTGGCATCGGCACCAACCTGATGCACGATCTGGGGTATGAGGCGCCGCAGATGGTGATCAAAATGACCCGCTGCAACGGCCAGCCGGTGGCCAAGGTCAGCGACGCGCCGGGCAAGAACATGTGCGACGACCCGAACTACCTGGCCTACCTGCGGCAGGTGTTTCAAATCCCCGACACCCAGCTTGCCGACCACGAGGCCGAGGAAGGCTGATCGCCCGGCGGCCTAAAATCCGCGCGATGAACACCGATGCCGCTCGCGCCGCCATCCTGGCGCAGATCCGCGCCCGTCAGGGCCGGCCCGACGCGCTGCATGCCAGCGAAATGGCCGATGTGCAGGCCGACATAGACCGCCACGTGCGTGGCCCGCAGCCGCGGCTGGGGGACGATCTGCCCGCCGTGTTCACCACGCAGGCGCAGGCCCTGCAGACCAGCGTGACCCGGGTGCCGCGGCTGGCCGACGCGCCGCAGGCCGTGGCCGCGTATCTCGACGCGCACGCGCTGCCGCGTCACGGCGTGGCCTGGCAGACCCTGGGGCAACTGCCGTGGGAACAGGCCGGCCTGACGCTGGAGCTGCGCCCGCCACGCGATGCGGACCAGCTCGGCATCACCGGCTGCTTCTGCGCCGTGGCGGAAACCGGCTCGCTGCTGCTGACGAGCTCGCCCGCGACCCCGGCATCGACCCATCTGCTGCCGGAAACGCACGTCGCCATCGTGCCTGCGGCGCGTATCGTCGCCAGCCTCGAAGACGCCTACGCCCTGCTGCGCCGCGAGCTGGGCGAGCTGCCGCGGGCACTATCGACCGTGTCCGGGCCGTCGCGCACCGGCGACATCGAACAAACCATCGTGCTCGGCGCACACGGGCCGTACCGCGTGCATGTGGTGCTGGTCGATGCGGCCTGAGCGACTGCGCCGGCTCGGTCTGGGTGCCGCGCTGTTCGTCGCGGTGCCGGCCGCTGCCCGGGCCGCCGCCGCGGCGCCAGACGGCGCCGCCTTGAGCCTGTGGTGGGGGCTGCCGTTTGCCGCGATGCTGCTGTCCATCGCGCTGCTGCCGCTGCTGGCCGGGCGGCTGTGGCACCACCATCAGGGCAAGATCGCCGCGTTCTGGGCGCTGCTGTTCCTCGTGCCGTTCGCCCTGCGTTTCGGCGTGGCGCCGACGCTGGACGCCGTGTTGCACACCTTGCTGCACGAGTACCTGCCCTTCGTCGTGCTGCTCACTGCGCTGTACACCGTCAGCGGTGGCATCGCGCTGCGCGGCAATCTGCACGGCAGCCCGGGGCAGAACACCCTGCTGCTGGCGGTGGGCACGGTGCTGGCCAGCCTGATGGGCACCACCGGCGCGGCGATGCTCATGGTGCGCCCGGTGATCCGCGCCAACGACGCCCGCCGCCACAACGCGCATGTGCTGGTGTTTTTCATTTTCCTCGTCGCCAACGCCGGCGGCGCGCTCACCCCGCTGGGCGACCCGCCGCTGTTCCTCGGCTTTCTCAAAGGGGTGGACTTTTTCTGGACGCTCAAACATCTGCTCGCGCCCACCGCCTTGCTCTGCGCGCTGCTGCTGACGGTGTTTTACCTGCTCGACCGCTGGTACTGGCGGCACGAGGACGCGCCGGCGCGCCCGGACCCCACCCCCGACTCGCCGCTGGCGCTGGTGGGAGCGTGGAATCTGCTGTGGCTGGGGGTGATCGTCGCCGCCGTGCTCGCCAGCGGGCTGTGGGCCCCGGGGGTGAGCGTACACGTCCTCGGTCAGCATCTGGAGCTGCAGAACCTGCTGCGCGACGCCGCACTGGTCGTGGTCGCGCTGCTGTCGCTGGCGACCACGCCGTGGCAGGCGCGGCACGACAATCACTTCACCTGGGGGCCGATGGTCGAGGTCGCCAAGCTGTTCGCCGGCATTTTTCTCACCATCATTCCGGTGATCGCCATTTTGCGCGCCGGCACCGACGGGGCGCTGGCGCCGCTGGTGCGGCTGACCTCCGACGCCGCGGGACAGCCGATTCCCGCCGCCTACTTCTGGCTCACCGGGGCGCTGTCGTCGTTTCTCGACAACGCCCCGACCTATCTGGTGTTTTTCAACCTCGCCGGCGGCGACGCGCCGCGGCTCATGGCCGAGGTGACGACGCTGCTGGCGATTTCCGCCGGCGCGGTGTTCATGGGCGCGGTGACGTACATCGGCAACGCGCCGAATTTCATGGTCAAGGCCATCGCCGAGCACCGCGGGGTGCGCATGCCCTCGTTTTTTGCCTACATCGGCTGGTCGATGGCGCTGCTGCTGCCGGCTTTCCTGCTTCTCACCGTCGTATTTTTCCGATGACCGATCCCACCCCGTCGCCGCGGCCGCGTGTGCTCGCCGCCCGCGCGGCATTTGCCGACATCCTGGCGCAGCTCGACACCGTCGCCGACGTCACGCACAACCCCGAAGACCGTGTCTACACCCCAGCCGAATTGCGCGCGCTGCTGGCCGACAAGCACGGCGCGTTCATCACCGCCAGCGAGCGCATCGACCGCGAGCTGCTCGCCGCGTGCCCGCAGCTGCGCGTCATCAGCACCATGACCGTGGGTTACGACCACATCGACGTCGCCGCCTGCCGGCAGCAGGGCATCGTCGTCACCCACGCCCCGGACGTGCTGACCGAAACCACCGCCGACTACGGCTTTGCGCTGCTGCTGGCCGCCGCGCGCCGCGTCACCGAGGCCGAGCGGCATTTGCGCGCCGGGCAGTGGACGCGCTGGAGCGTGGACTTTTTCGCCGGCGCCGACGTGCACGGCAGCGTGCTGGGCATCGTCGGCATGGGGCGCATCGGCCAGGCCATCGCCCGCCGTGCCGCCGGCGGCTTTGCCATGCGCGTGCTCTACCACAACCGGCACCGCCTGCCCGCCGAGACCGAGCAGGCCGCCGGCGGCGCGCAGTACCGCGCCCTCGACGATCTGCTCGCCGAGAGCGACCACGTGCTGCTGGCGCTGCCGTACAGCCCCGACGCGCATCACCTGATCGGCGCAAAACAGCTGGCGCGCATGAAGTCCGGCGCGACCCTGGTCAACATTGGCCGTGGCGGGCTGATCGACGAGCCGGCGCTGGCCGTGGAGCTGCACAGCGGCCACATTGGCGCCGCAGGTCTGGACGTGTTCGAGGGCGAGCCCAAGGTGCACCCGGCGCTGCTGGCCGCGCCGCGCACCGTGCTCACCCCGCACATCGCCAGCGCCAGCATCCCGACGCGGCGGGCGATGGTGCAGCTGGCGGTGGACAATCTGCTCGCCGTGCTGCAGGGCCGGCCGCCACTGACCCCGGTCCCCGCCTGAACCAGTCCGCCCGGTCAGCCAGCCGTCTGCACTTGTAGTCTGCACCGCACGCCCGTTTTGCCGCCGCACCCTTTGCCCACGCTCCTGCCAAGCCATGCTCACCATCGACACGCTGCTGCTTTTTGCCGCTCTCGTGCTGCTCGCGCTGCTGCTGCTCGTCGGCCTGCTGCTGCTGGCGCGGCTGCGCGGCCTGGGCGAGCTGCGGCGCGAACTCGTCGCGGAAATCGCGCCGCCGATCGAGCGCGTGGAGCGCGAGCTGCGCGGCGCGGTGCAGTCGGCCGCGCAGGCGCAGCGCACCGAACAGACCGCGCTGCTGGCGCAGATGCAGCAGACCCTGCTGACACAGCAGGCCGAGGCCACGCGCACGCAGAACGCCCAGCTCGACGCCGTCGCGCTGGCGGTGCAGGCGCTGCAGAAAAACGTCGCCGACACCCTGGTGCAGCAGGTCGGCCAGCTCAGCCAGCACAACACCCAGACGCTGCAGGCGCTGCAGGGCCAGCTGGTGCAGCGCCTGGACGCGCTGCGCCAGACCACCGACCAGCGACTGAGTGAATCGCGCCACAGCGCCGAGCAGGCGCAGACCGCGCTGCGCGAAGCCACCGAGGCGCGGCTGGCCGAGCTGCGCCAGTCCAGCGACAAGAATCTGGCCGAAGTGCGCGCCACCGTCGAGCAGCGGCTGCGCGAGCTGCAGGCCGACAACGAAAAAAAGCTGGAGCAGATGCGCGCCACCGTCGACGAAAAGCTGCACGCCACGCTGGAACAGCGGCTGGGCGAGAGCTTCAAGCAGGTGGCCGAGCGGCTCGAACTGGTGCACCGCGGGCTGGGCGAAATGCAGGCGCTGGCGCAGGGGGTGGGCGATCTGCAGCGCGTGCTGGGCAACGTCAAGACCCGCGGGGTGTTCGGCGAAATCCAGCTTGCCGCGCTGATCGAGCAGGTGTTCACCCCCGAGCAGTACGCCACCAACATCGAGACCGTGCCGGGCAGCGGCGCGCGGGTGGAGTATGCCATCCGCCTGCCGGGCAAGGGCGATGGCCCGGTGTGGCTGCCGATCGACGCCAAGTTTCCGCGCGAGGACTACGAGCGGCTGCTCGACGCGCAGGAGCGCGCCGACAAGGCCGCTGCCGACGCCGCCGCGCGTGCGCTGGAACAACGCGTGCGCGACGAGGCGCGCACCATCCAGACCAAATATCTCGCCGCGCCGTTCACCGCCGACTTCGGCATCCTGTTCCTGCCCACCGAGGGGCTGTACGCCGAGGCGCTGCGCCGCCCGGGGCTGGTCGAGGCGCTGCAGCGCGATCACCGCGTGATGCTCGCCGGGCCGACCACGCTGCTGGCGCTGCTCAGCAGCCTGCAGATGGGCTTTCGCACCGTGGCGCTGGAGCAGCGCTCCGCGGAGGTGTGGAAAGTGCTCGGCGCGGTCAAGACCGAATTCGCCAAATTCGGCGATGTTCTGGCCAAAACCCGCAAAAAGCTCGACGAAGCGAGCAACACCATCGGCCAGGCTGAAACCCGCACCCGCGTCATGGCGCGGCAGCTCAAGACGGTGGAGGCGCTGCCGGTGGAGGCCGCACAGTCCTTGCTTGGTATCGCCCAAGAAGACGATGACGCCACAGACGATATGGCGTCAGGCCAGTGAATCTGGGCCGGCTGCCGCTTTCCTTGCAGCTTGCGCTTACGCGGCAGCCCGCTGTAACTTGACTGTCAGGACACCGTGGTGTCCGCCGTGGACGTATCGCCCTTGTTGTCGATCCAGGACACGGTTACCTTGTCGCCGGTCTTGCCACCTTTGAAACGGAACTCCAGGAACGGGTTCTTGGAGATGGCCGTACCCCAGTCGCAGGTCAACACCGTCTTGTCACCGCTCTTGCAGGTCACGCTCTGGATGAAGTGGGCGGGAATGACCTGCCCCGCCTTGTCTTTCAGAAGACCAGTTTCTTCCGGGTGGGTCATGAGCACGCGAACGACCACTGCGTCGCCTTCGATATTCGCCCGCATCCGCATCGGGAAAGCCATTGTGTTACTCCTTGATTTGAGTGGATGCTGTTTTGTCAGCACCAAAAGATTTCAGTGAAAACGCTGTGATTCCCGATCAGCCGCCGCAACCGCCGAGCGTGACTTTGATTTCCTTTTTGCTGAACAGCAGTTTGTCGCCCGCCTTCGCCACGGCATAGACGTTGGAGGTCTGCGCCATCTTGACGCGGGTGGCTACGTTGGGCACGGCGGCGTCAGTCATGTTGAAAGTGGCTGCCAGCACGGTGGGGTTTTTCTCCACCACCACGGCCAGCATGGTCACGCCGACTGCGCCGCTTTTGACGCCCACGGGCACCACGGCGCCGTTCTCGGCGATATCGGGCCCGATGATGCTGACATCGGTGCTTTCGGTGGGTGTGCCGCCCCAGATCTTGGCCACTTCGGCAAAGGATTTGGCCTCGAATAGTGGCACGTTCCAGCCCGGGGCATCGGCGGCGTGGGCAAGGGTGGGCAGCAGCCCGGCGCTGGTGGCAAGGCTTGCGACTGCGGCACCGGCACCGAGTTGCATGATCTGACGTCGGGAAGAATTCATCGGATGGTCTCCTCTCTGGATGACAATGGCCACGTGGGCCGGGAACAACGGCGGAACGCCGAATTGGTGTTGCTGCAGAGTTAAAAAAGCCGCGCCAGAAGCCAGGCGTTGACGAACAGAATGCTGCCGGTGAGCAGCCATCCTGCCCAGCGCACGCGCGGTGTGTTGACTAG
>Ga0067045_1004720_pt1 | contig 13023 bp, 13 predicted proteins | sample TerdegcTABiofilm_FD_59184 | JGI IMG/M metagenome (GOLD analysis project Ga0067045, IMG submission 59184) | Combined Assembly of (Gp0054472, Gp0054536) Wastewater bioreactor microbial communities from Singapore -Terephthalate degrading...
TCTGTCCCTAGTACGAGAGGACCGGGATGGACGGACCCCTGGTGTTCCGGTTGTCGCGCCAGCGGCATAGCCGGGTAGCTACGTTCGGATCGGATAACCGCTGAAAGCATCTAAGCGGGAAGCCGGCCTCAAGATTAAATATCCCGGGTTCGCCCCTAAAGACCCCTCGAAGATGACGAGGTTGATAGGCCAGGTGTGGAAGTGTGGTAACACATGGAGCTTACTGGTACTAATAGGTCGTGCGGCTTGATTCCAAAATATTTCGTATCCTTGATCTCCTATTTGGTTGATATATAAGGCTGACCGTTCCTACACGGTTAGCCTCGGTATCATTTATTTTATTTTAGGGCTTCCCGGTGATTATGGCGGAGGGGAAACACCTGTTCCCATTCCGAACACAGAAGTTAAGCCCTCCAGCGCTGATGGTACTGCGTGGGTGACTGCGTGGGAGAGTAAGTCGTCGCCGGGATAAAAATTACCCTCGTTTCTTATCTGGAACGAGGGTTTTTATTTGGCTGCTTTGGCATGACTCTTTCGCAATTATCCGTCATTATCTTTTAATTAGCCTGAAGCGCCTTGATTTGTTTTTCCCGGATTAAAATTGGGAGTTTTCGCCTTAAGGCTTCTCTCCGGATTTCTCAATAAATTTTTTATCTATTTAATTGAACATGTTGTCGGAGGAACAAGGATGTCACATCCAGTTGGGCCAGGTGATGACGTTGAGGCTTGGTGCACCAAATGCCAAATGGATCTAAATCATAGAATTATTGCCGTGGTTGATGGAAAGCCTAAGCGTGTCATTTGTCTGACCTGCAATAGTCATCACAACTATCATCCGCCTAAGTCCGCTCCACAGGGTGGGCCCAAGGCAAGAGCAGGCTCGATGACACGAGGATCTCGTTCCAGCGCCAGTTCCGTAACAGTTGCGCCTAAGCCTTCAGGTGAGTGGAAAACTTTCATGAAGGATTTCAATGAGTCGTCTGAAGTCAAGAAATACAGCGCTGGCTCGTCCTACTCATTATCCGATTTTATCGATCATCCAGTTTTCGGATTAGGGAAGGTGGTCGAACTTGCCGGAGCACAAAAAATAACAGTGGTCTTTGAAGCGGGTAGGAAGACACTTGTGTGTAACAAGACTTCCGTTTCGGATGAATAACCGATCTTTCGATCGATTTGATGTGGTGAGGTTGATCATTCGAGCATCCCGGACAGATTCGACAACGTCTGTTTTTGAATTGATTTTAGAGCCAATCAAGGTTATGATATAGGCATTGAGGATATACGATGCTGAACAGATTTCTAATCATATGTCTCACCACGTGTATGGTTGGCTTTTGCGTTGTCGGTTTGAGTCTGGCTCAGGATATACCTGGCAATCAAAATGCTCCTAGACAGGCGCAAAGTTCACCTCAGGCGCCCTCCAACGAACCCTTCTACGGATATGTGCCCCCTCCCCCTATAAGACATACCTGGCCAGGAGGCTACAAGGTCATATTCCATGAGCTCATAGACACCTTAACGGAGCACATGCTCGGTCGATACTGAATCCTCCCTCTCCTGCGTTTTTCTATTCCTTTGGCGAATCTTATCGCCCAGGATTTCATCCTATCCTATAGGAAAATGTGTCTAATGAATAGGTCATTGTTTGGAGGCCGATATGAGCTTTGAATTGATATCTATTGGAACTTATGGAAGTTGTCAGCCTGATCCAGTCGGCGGATTCGAAGCATCTTGTTCCACTTGCGCTCCCAAGTTAGCGCTAAGTTACGAGGAAGAGGCCATTTTATCTAGGATGCGAGCGCTAAAAAGAGAGGTTCGTCCTATAGTCGAGCGGCTCAAATCGCTAGATTCTCAGATATTTGCAACAGACGGCTACTCGGAAAAAATTCTCAAGGCTGAGCGAAATGAATTGATCCGACAAGTGGATGATCTTCGCGAATCCTGGAGACAATGGGCTGCGCGTCTGGAGGATGCTAACGAGCGCAAGTGGATTCTCTTGGGTCATCGTGAAGGCCCCGCTGGTTTTACAGGATCAGCTTGACCAGCATGTCACTGACTGAAAGTCTTCTAAGCTATTTCAACTAAGCCCGATTGGTGAGGTTCTACAACCTCGCCAATAACTGCAAATTCAAGGCCCTCGCACTGCTTTAGTTTCTCAATAACGGACTGTAACATTTTAGGTGGACACCCAAGAACAAGCCCACCAGAGGTTTGTGGATCAAACATTAGATCGCTAAGTCCCAATTTAACCGATGAATCAACTTTCACCCATGAACTGAAAAACTTTCGATTATTGTGGGCCCCCGCAGGAATTAGCCCCATTGAAGCATAATCCAGAGCGCCCTCCAATATCGGTACCGTCTCAGACTTGATCAGAATTTTGCATGAAGCCCCTCTGGCCATCTCTGCCAAATGTCCCGCCAGCCCAAATCCAGTGACATCTGTACAAGCCCTCAAGCCATGACTTACCGCAATCTCTGAAGCTAGGTCGTTTAACGAACACATTGATATTTCCATCGCCCTGGCCGATTCGACAGACACCAGATCAGCCTTCAGGGCTGTGGCAATTATGCCCGTTCCAATAGCCTTGGTCAGTATAATGTTGTCTCCAGGAACCAGACCACTATTTGTCATAACCCTGTTCGGATTTATGACACCAGTTACTGAAAGCCCATACTTTGGTTCATCATCCTCTACACTATGACCACCAATGAGTGAAACTCCTGCCTCGCTGAGTATACTCAATCCGCCTCTCAGTATATCTTTGAGGCCCTCAATACCCAGCTTTTCGATAGGATAGCAAACTACATTCATCGCGGTTATCGGCCTGCCGCCCATTGCATACACATCACTAAGGGAGTTGGCAGCCGCTACCCGCCCATAAATGTAAGGGTCATCAACAATTGGTGTAAAAAAATCAATTGTTTGAACTATAGCTAGTTCATCAGATATTTTGTAAACTCCAGCGTCCTCAGACCCTCCCATTCCCGCAATGACGTTAGGATCGACGGGGATTTCCAATCCACAAAGCGCTTTGTCAAGGTCCCCTGGACCTATCTTGGCAGCTCAACCAGATGTTTTGGATAGTGTCGTTAAGCGTATCTTATCAGTTGCCATAATTTTCAAACCTTATCGCCACAAAGAAAGCATTTAAAAAAATCGACTGTAATTTCGACCCATAGAGTCCAACTATCAGTATTATAGTCATTGCTATATGTATCAAATATATACTCGACTCAAAAATAAAATCAATCCGCTATTGTTTTCACTTTTTTATGTCTGGTTGGGATCAAAAACCCGGACTAATTGTCTAATGCTCAGAAACTAGGTAGAAATCACCTAGGATTTTTGCAAGGTGCTGCATTTATTTTAAGTTTTGATTTTGTGTTGACATTAATTATTTTTTGGTTTAATGACAACGTGGGGTTTTAGTCATTTGAGTGGCACAACTGTCGTCGGTTTTCTTGGAATATTTGGGGGGATGAAGGAGAGGACCGGCCATGTCACAAGACAAGAGACTGGAAAATCTGGTAGAGGCTGGTTGGCACGTCATAGATTCTGAGTTTGACAGAAAGGCCATTATGTTCTGGAGACGTAGTGCATTTGAATTTCTTGAAGAGCTTCTGGGTCCCGAGCATGTAGCGACACAAAGCTTCTTGCTTTGCCTTAGACATTCGGAGGCAGAGTTGGTTTCCAAGACATAATAGTGAACTTGTTGAACGCCATTGTGTGCTTATTTACCCTCCAAATTTGACGCGGTTTGGTTTTGTTTATCTTTGTACTCTCCTCTCAGACTAAAAACAGGCAGCGTTTTTAGTACCATACGTTTCAAAGAACCCTCTGTTCGAACTTTGCGGATTTGAAGAATTTATCTGCGCATACAATTGCCAGATTTTGTCAAGCGCATTTTCCAGGGATCTTTTTTCAGCATATTCTCTTGCTGCGAATCCCATTTTCTTAAGTGTTTCACTATCTGCAATCAGTCTCAAGATACAGTTTGATAATGTCTCCTGATTTGANCCTTTGGCGACTAATCCGGTTTGGCCATCAATCATATTCTCGCATGGTCCACCTTGATCAGTGACTATGACTGGTAAGCCAGAGGCCTGAGCTTCCAGAACAACATTTCCAAATGTGTCAGTGAGACTCGGGAAAACGAACAGATCGCATGAGGCGAAAGTTTTTAGTAACTTCTGACCATTGAGATATCCTGTAAAATAAGCAGGGTAATTGCGTAGGTTTTGTCGCATCTCACTTAGATATGGACCATCACCAACAATCAGGAGCTGCGCATGAATTCCAGATTCTAGAACAGATTTGAATGTATTCTCCAGGAGCGCCAAATTTTTTTCTTTAGAAACACGGCCGACGTAGAGCAATTTCAGGCCTTTTGGAATCGAAAATTCTCTTTCAAGAAACTCCTCACTCCGATTAACTGGATGAAATTTTTGGGAATCAACACCGCGCGGCATCATGAATATTTTCGACTCTGATATGCCATGATCCACCAGTTCTTTTAGCGTAGCTTTAGATGGAACAAAAACAGCCTCCATTTGGTCGTAAAACCATATCACATATCTCCAGACCATTTCGGCCATTGAATTGTCATCGGTGAGATGTTGGGCATATTGTGGTAACGCAGTATGGTAAGTTCCGATGATCGGGATTTTAAGAATTTTCGATATAGCCAAAGCTGCTAGTCCTAGGGGACCGGGGGTCGCTGCATGGATCTGATTGAATTCCCTCTCGTAACAATAAGACAGTATTTCTAAAAATGGCGGAAAAAATAATTTTTGCTCTGGATAAACCTCAAGTTCATAAGCTCCTATTGAGACAAATGTTTTTATCCATTCATTCGATTCGGTACCCACTCGGTCACAAGTTATGACAGTATAATGCCTGTTCTTTGTTCGCGCCTCATCGATCTGATTTCTAAGTGTTCCAGTTACTCCGTTGATTTCGAAAAAGGTATCGGTGAAATGGACTACTCTTAGCTTTTTATGGCTAACATCTTTGGTTATAGAATTTTGCTGAAAATGTTCAAGCGCTTTCAAACTCAATTGACGGTCTTGAGAGAAAATTGAATATGAAACAAAGTACGGGGCCAGTAAAGAATAAAGAGCTCCCGTAGAACCGAGTGACTGAAAAATATTAAAAAGATCGGCAGATGCTATGCTGTCGATGATGTGGGTTGCGAGATTTTTTAGAAGCTTGTTAGAGACGCTGTTAAGGAATTTGAACCATTTTGCTTCAGGTTCTTGAGGATTTTTTGTGACTGAACTTATATTTTGGAACAGGCACGGATCATCCTTCATCAGCCTGTGTGCTTCTTGCCTTAACAACTGGATCACCTTGCCATTCTCAGTGTGGTCACCGCCTCCGAATCGGCTCCTCCAGTACAAATTAAACCGCTCAAGAATCCGAGGTTCCCTTTCTATCCTTTCCAGTAAGAACTTGTCCAGAAATCTGAACAATGGTTCGTGCTTGACATATTTGGACAGCCCAAACTTTCTGCCATAGAACTGATATCCTATACTGTAAATGTTCTGAGCCAAAGTTTCAGGTTTGGAACTTTGACCGAAAACCTTAGCCCTACCTATTGTCAAACCATGAAAAAAATCATTTTTGAATACCGCTCCATCCACACGCGTATAACAACGAGCTATGGTTAATGAACTGTGATCATCCGACCCTCCGGTAAAATTCTTAGCTAAGTCATTCGTGACAAATTTTTCTAATCCATGGTGTGAAGCCCACTCATGCATTTTTTCCCAGTTCAGGCTATTAACTATGATTCTAAGTCGTTGATTCTGTATTGATTCGCGAGCTCCGTTTTGCTCAAAATTCTTAAACATTACAAGGCAACGTTCCAGGTGCTCCAGATTAAGTTTACCGTTCACAGAATATAATGGATGAGCCAATGAATGAACGATCTCTTTTTCTCTGATGTACTGCACAAGTTCAAAAATGTTTGACCTGGCTTTTTGAATGTCTGAATGAATTTTTTCATCGATGTCGTATACCAGCAAATGGAACTTGCATCCGTCCTCCGGGTTATAAGTGGTAACTTCCTCACTAATAAAGACATCCGGTTTGTGAGCAATTTCCAAACAACCATCTATTGTGTTGTGGTCCGTTATCGTCACCATAGACATGCCCCGTCTTTTGGCAATCTTATAAACGTCCGAAGGTTCGGTAAAACTCTCGGGACAACCGATTTTCTTTAAAATCCACTCTGAGGGTCTTTTGGAAAATTTTGAATGAACATGAAGATCTATTTTCATCAGCTTCTTTCCCACCTATTCGTTGGCATCAAGCGCTTGAATATTAGTCAATTAATATTGTCTCTCCTGCTCGAACTCTGTCTCCCGGTTCAACTTTTACCGTCATCGATTCAAAAGCTGGAACGATCAGGTCTACCTGTGAGCCAATTCTTATCATCCCGAAAATATCTCCCTTTTCAAGAACATCGTCTTCAGACTTGTACGAATCTATGCCGTTGACATTTTTTGCTGCGATTTGGACTACATACACAGAGATTTCCTGTCCTCTGAATAGCCCGGAAATTCTTGTCACTTTTCGTTCATTTTTAATTATATGCAGACTCTCTTTATAAAATGGGGCCCAGCCCAAAACCGTCCTCAAATGCATTAATCCCATGTGTAAGTTCTTGCATTCAGGAGGATGGTGTTTAATGAAATCAATCTTGCCGGCTAATGGGGAACGATTGTAATGAACGTCAAAGGGGCTCATGAAAATCCCGATGAGGATTTTTTCTTCTTGAACATCTTCTCGTACTATATCTTCTACAGAAGCGCTAACCCCTTGTTTTATTACAATGATGTCTTCATAAGGTTTCAAACGTTTAACGTAGACAACATGTCCATCAGCGGGACTCACGAGGTTTTGTCCTGTAGGAGCATGCCTCTCGGGGTTTCGAAAAAACCAGATATGTCTCCAAAATAGAAAAAGACAGAGCACAGACCCGCAACATAGTAGAATTAGTATTGTCAATTTTCTTGCCGCCATACACTCGGATCCAGAATACGCACCAGGGCCACACCCGAAGAAAACGGAAAATTAATTATTTCAAAAGCGTGTTCTTCCTTTTTCAGGACTCTTAGCCATCGTTTCACACCAGAGTGTCTTAATAACTCCCTGACGTATATGTGGGTGTCATGCAGAAAGACGTAAGTATTCTTTCGAGACCTGCCCAGGGTTTCAATAAAATCGTATCGAACATCCTTGAAAGCATGGCTTCCATCTATGAAAGCAAGATCTATCTCTGGAAGTCTCAATGAATCAAATTGAGGAAAAAATTCATCGCTGCGCATTTTGTAATGACTTACAATGCTTGAGATTCCAAATCTTTCAAAATGCTCTTTCACCCCGGTCGCATCACTCCAGGAGCCTCTACCCCCTATTGTTTTCAAGGGACCATCTTTGAGCAGAGAGTACGAAGGGTCTACGAATGATAAAAACCCCATGTCATTGTCCTTGATACCAAGGGCAAGACATACAACACTGAATCCGTACCCAGAGCCAATGACCAACGTGTGTTTAGGCCTAAGAGCCCTCACAACCCCGTAATATATAAAACCAAAACCCAAATTGAGGCCTCGAGTCTCTTCATGGTGACCAAAAGGTTTTGCGTGAACAAGAATATCCTGAAGCATACCCGTGCTAAGACTGAAGTCAGCCATGTGATAGTTTCTCCCCATGATGAAATAGATGTAATTGAGAAATCCACTAGACAGAAGAATCATTATAGATAGTCTTTGTTGACGCCCAATCCTTCCAAATTTTCCTTTACCAAGACGGTGTCCGGATGATCAGATCCGTAGCATTCCTTCAAGACGGACAAGCTTAGATCAAACAGATGTTGGGCTGTTTGTAGATCGCCTTCTTTACGGTGCACCTCTGCTAGGTTGTTGAAATATATACCGAGTTCTGGGACGATTCCTGTGGTGATTTTTCTTCCGATGGCTATGGCTCTTAGATAATGCCTTTTAGCCCCCTGAATTTCTCCATTGTTAAAAAGGAGTGTGGCAAGATTGTTAAGGCAGGTGGCAACATCAATACTGTGGGGATATCTGCTGCTCTCAAAAATTTCGAGAGCCTTGTGATACAACTTCTTTGCTTCTTTGAATTTTCCTTGCTGAGAGTATATTAGCCCGAGATTATCGTAGGAAATTGCTATTTCGGCGCTTTTTGGATCTAACTCCATCTCTCGAATATTCAGCGATCTCTTTGCAATTTTCTCCGCTTGATTACACATGTCCAAATCTGAATAGACAGCGGCTAAATTATCCATCAAAGTAGCCAATTCAATTCTATTGGTGGGACAAAACCTGTAAAATGACTTTACTCCATATTCAAGTAGACTTCGCGCTTCCTCATATAATCCCATGTTTCTATAAGCTACTGCGACATTGTTAATTATGGTCGGCAACCCCTGATTTTCGTCTGATCTACTGATCGTGTCAGATTCTTTGGCTATAAATCTCAATTGGTTTTTTCGCTCAGGATTGGTGTGGCTAACTGAATTTTCTTGATCGAAGTTGAATTCTCCAGATATGAATGTTCTTGGATCTGGAGTATTTCCGGTCTTCTGGTTTACTTCTGGCGAACTGGATACACCGTTCGTAGCCATCGATCGCGTTGACAAAATATTATTGACTTGCAGTCCGTTTCCCATTTGTAACTCCTCCTTCGGATCGGAGACATCCATAGATCTGAATACGGCAAAGCTTCGTCTTTGATCGAATTTGATCTAAATGGCGGTCTCTAACACAATCATTCTTGGAACAACATCGTGAGAAACGGATTAGAGGAATTCTAATTGTTGATTAAATTGATGAATTGGTGTGGCTGAATGAAACAAATTAAATATCGTCCGATATGTAAATAACTTTTGAACCTTGAGGTTCGAACATAAATGGTAGTTCCGGCAAGTCCTCTAGCGCCTGTCGAACTTGTTGGCGTTTGTGAGGTTCCACATAGAACAATAGGAATCCTCCCCCACCGGCGCCAAGAACCTTTCCACCAATGGCTCCCGCTATCCTGGCTCGTTCATAATAAAGGTTTATGGAATCGTTGCTGATGGTGTCAACCAAACTCCTTTTTAACATCCAACCCTGATGGAGTATTTCACCAAAACCGCTCATCGATCGGGCGTCTCGCATGACTTCAAGCATATCTACACATAGATCCCTCATCTGGCGCAACGCTTCCATCTTCTGATGTGTAGTGGCTTTTTGGACTTCAAGAATATCCCCAGCTCTCCTCACTCCCCCGGTAAAAAAAATAAGAAGATTGTCCTGTAATGCTCTCTTGGTAGCGTATGAACATATAACCGGATCCACGAATACTGATTCATCTGGATTAAAACGTATGTGGCATACTCCACCGTATGCTGCTATATATTGATCCTGCTTGCCTATTGGATCTCCCAAAAGTTCAATCTCTATCTTGCACGCTTCCTCCGCTAAACGACCAGCGGAAACCGCTTCTCCTTTAAATGAATGCAGCGCGTGCAATAAACCCACCGCGTACGAGCTTGAAGAACCCAAACCCGTCCCCGCCGGAATATCGGCCATTGACGTAATTTCAACATTTTCCACAACACCAGTGAGCTTCATGGCCTCACGAATGATCGGATGCCGGACTTCATCTACACTGTTGACTAACTCGGTTCGGGAATATTTTAGGCTAATCTTGTGATCGAAATAACGGCTGAGCCTGTTGATGGTGATGTAGATGTATTTGTTGATGGATGAACTCACCACAGCGCCTTGCTCTCTTGTATAAAAAGATGGAAGATCAGTTCCGCCTCCGCAAAAGCTAATTCTTAAGGGCGTTCTAGTGATTATCATCTATTCTCCCCTTTGATCCTAAAACCTTGTTCCGGTAAAGACCGCATTCAGTCTGAAAATCTGAACTTGCTTAACTATATTTACCTTTTCAAAACTCATTTACTAGAAAAAGCCTATACAGGCTTGCCTATATGCTTCGAATACCTATCGCTCGAGGTTTTTGTCAAAAAATTTTGCGATTCCCTCAAAAACCTCTTTAGATTCCGGTGAATCAAACGCCATTACATATTGCGCATGAGACATGCCTTCGGATATCTGTAGTTCAGTCATAACATCAGCCTTACGCAGTTTACGATGTATACGTACAGTATCACTCAAGAATAGATCACGCGTGCCTGTTGTTAGAATCGTAGGGGGGAATTGTTTTGTATATTCGGCGTAAACAGGCGAAATGTACTTGTCCTTTATGTCATTGCCGCCCGCATATATTTTGGCGCAAGCTTCTAGCAAGCCCTCATACATAACCAGGACATCGTCAATATACTCGTTTGTGAAGAATGTATCTCCTGTTTTAGTTAGATCAGCCCATGGAGTGCCTAGACCAACTGCCCTGGGCAGTGGCGCTCCCAATTCCTGCAGCTTCAAAATAGTCGCCGCTGCAAGTCCGCCTCCGGCCGACGTCCCGAAGATGGCTACCCTCCCTGGTTTGTAGGTCTTCACAATCTCCATATAGGCATTGACCGCGTCTTCTAAAGCCGCTGGATATGGATGATCCGGAGCCATCCGATAATCAATGGAAATTACCCTAAAACCACCATGATAGGCCATCAAGACAGCTTCCCCAATTCCAGCCTCCCCGCCGTTGAATACGTACCCTCCTCCACGTAAATGTATGAGAATCCGATTGGTGTTTGACTCAGGAAGTGAATGAGGAGTGACCAGTTGCGCATTGGCGCCACCTATGGTGATCGAGTCAATTACAACCGGAAACTTTTCCACTAATTTTGAAAAGAGGGCGACATTCATTTTAGACTTTTGATCAACAAGAGCATGCCACTCTTCCTTAGTTGCCGGAGAAAGATTCCACACCGGTTCCAAAGGTCGGGAAATTACCTGTTTCAACTCAGGGCTAACCGTTGAAGGAACCGGGATTTCTTTGGAAGGAATCAATCGGGGATTGTACTGATCCGAAGATTGCGCTTGGTTCGGCTCCTGAGAAGCGCCAAATTGTGTCCAGCTCAAAACCATAATGAGGGACAACACTATGTGGGCTAAGTTTCTTTTCATTGTCGCTCCCGACCTGCTTCACTATCACCGGGCTGATAAAGATCAGCGCCGTCATTGTTGATCAACATCACGATGTACACAATAAATTTTGAGCCGGATTAGGATCTCTTGGGGAAATATGATCAAGATTGCTAGCTGATAATGAGGTGTGCACAGAGTGTATATCCCTGTTCCGGGAAGCCGCAGACCGGAAAATGTTTTCCCGGAACAGGGGAACCGTCAACCCTCCAATCACGCACAAGAAGAAATAACAAAAAAGTCCGGATGCGGTGAAAACGGAGAATAGAAGAATGTTTGTAGAATAGTCAAGATTTTTCTTCATATCATGAACCTCAACTAATAGAAAGGTCACATCCTCTTTGCATTTAACAGACTGTATTTACTTGTTTTTTCTAGTCAATCTTTTTTTGTTTTGATTACCCTGTCAATCTGATCAGTTCATCAACGCTTCCATGCCTGTGAACAGACTATATAATATCAAACGCCTATCCTATCGATAATCGCTTTGGCAAAACCAGAACATGAAACTTCTGTTGCGCCTTCCATTAACCTGGCAAGATCATACGTGACAACTTTATCCTTAATCGTTTGTTCCATGGAGTCTCTGAGTAATTTTCCTGCCTCACGCCACCCCATATGATCAAACATCATCACCCCAGACAATAACATGGATCCCGGATTAACCTTATCAAGCCCTGCATATTTGGGGGCGCTCCCGTGAGTAGCCTCAAAAACAGCGCATCCGTCTCCAACATTGGCGCCAGGAGCCATCCCCAATCCACCTACTTGCGCCGCCAAAGCATCCGACATGTAATCACCATTTAGATTGGGCATCGCTAGCACGTCATATTCTCTTGGCCGAAGAAGCGCCTGTTGAAACATGGAATCAGCTATCCTGTCATTCAGGAGGATTTTCCCCTCTGGAAGCTTCCCAGAGTATTTTTGATCAAGATCTTTTTCGTTAACTATTGAATCAGCGAATTCCGATTGGGCTACTTCATAGCCCCAATCCCTAAAAGCGCCCTCCGTAAACTTCATTATGTTGCCCTTGTGAACCAGAGTGACCACTCTACGGTTATTTTCTATCGCATAGGCTATCGCTCTACGGATCAGCCTTTTGGATGCCGACGGGCTCATTGGTTTGACGCCGATTCCCGAGTCTTTGTCAATTTCCACACCCATTTCGTTTTTCAAGAAATCAATTATCTTCGAAGCCTCAGGAGAGCCGGATTTCCATTCAATCCCCGCGTAAACATCTTCGGTGTTTTCTCTGAAGATAACTATGTCAACATCCTCAGGACGCAGCACTGGCGCGGGAGTTCCCGACAGATATTTTACTGGTCGTATGCATGAATACAGATCGAGTTTTTGCCTCAGAGTTACGTTGAGACTTCTGAAGCCGCCCCCAACAGGGGTGGTGAGCGGGCCTTTGATTACAACTTTTGATTGGGTTATAGCTTCAAGTGTTTCATCCGATAGACTCTGTCCTGTTTCCGTGAAACATTTTTCGCCTGCTACCAGTTCATACCAAACAATTTGACGTTCCGAGCCATAGGCCTTTTTCACCGATGCCTCAAACACCGGTCTGGCCGCCGCCCAAATGTCAGGGCCAACCCCATCTCCCTGTATAAAACCGACTATTGGATTATTCGGTACTTGTAAGCTGCCCCGATCGTCTACCTTTATCCATTCACCACCTTTGGGTGGCTCATTTGCTGTTGACTTTCCCATTAATAATTCGACTCCTTATACTATTGTTTCTGAGCAACAAAGGTTACCCATGGATCTGTTACCTTGTCACGAGTTATTGCAAAACCTGAATCTTCGAAAAGCCCCGCTAGAGTGTCGGCCTGCTCCCGATTAATACCTGAAACCACCCAGTATTTATGCAACTCTACTTCTTTCATTACTACCAGATCTC
>Ga0067045_1004951_pt1 | contig 13022 bp, 11 predicted proteins | sample TerdegcTABiofilm_FD_59184 | JGI IMG/M metagenome (GOLD analysis project Ga0067045, IMG submission 59184) | Combined Assembly of (Gp0054472, Gp0054536) Wastewater bioreactor microbial communities from Singapore -Terephthalate degrading...
CAGGCGGGGAGGGACTTCAAGAGCAGTCCTTTCTCCCTTCCCTCGCTTGCGGGGGAAGGGCCGGGGAGGGGGTAAAGATACCTCTCAAACGGCCTCTCAGTAGTCAGTGTGTGTATGGAAGCCCCCTCATCCCTGCACCCCTCTCTCTCAACGGGGCGAGGGGAAACCCTGTGCCTGGCTCCCCTTCTCCCCCTGGGGTGTATAGAGGGAGAAGGAGGCGGGGGATGAGGGGAACAATAACGGCTTGCCAAAACTGACCACCGACCACTGAAAACTGATCACTGATACCCGATCGCTGACCACCGACAACAGATTTACGACAAACTTGCGGAAAGGATCGCGATGGCTACCTTAACCGTGTCACTGGTTCAGATGAACGTGCGCAAGGGCGCGCCGCGCACCAACTGGACGACCATGCAGCAGTACACTGTCCAGGCCGCGCAACAGGGCGCGCAGCTTGTCGTCTTCCCGGAGCTGTGGGATGCCGGCGGTGCGTTCGACAAGGGGCGCGAGATCGCCAGCTCGCTCAGCGGCGGGCTGTTCGCCCAGGTGGTCGCCCTGGCCCGCCAGCACAATATCCACATCCTCGGCTCGCTCTACGAGAAGCGCGGTACCGGCGTCTGTAACACGATGGCCGTCATCTCGCCGCGCAACGGCGTGATGGGCGCTTACCGCAAGATTCACCTGTTCCCGCTCATGCAAGAAGACCGCTGGCTGCTGCCCGGCGAGGCTCCGCTGACCATTGACCTGCCCTGGGGCCGCACGGGGTTCGCCATCTGCTACGATCTGCGCTTCCCGGAGCTATTCCGCCGGTACGCGGCGGAGCGCGCCGAGATCGTGGTCATGCCGATGGCCTGGCCGCACCCGCGCCTGGCCCACTACCGCACGCTGCTGCGCGCGCGGGCCATCGAGAACCAGTGCTTCATGGTCGCTGTCAACCGGGTGGGGCTGGAGGAAGACAGCGGCCTGCAGTTCTTCGGGCACTCGTCGGTGATCGATCCCTGGGGCGAGACAGTGCTGGAAGCGGGCGAAGTGGAGGGTCTCTTCACCGTCACGGTGGACATTGGCCAGGCAGCGCGTGTGCGCCGCGAACTGCCCGCGCTCGACGGGATGCGCCTGTAGCAGGGGCTAACTCCGCCGCGATCCCGTAGGGGTGTATCGCCATACGCCCCGTACCATCACACGAGGGCCGGTTTCTCTACAACAGCCCGCGCGCTCACGGGGCCAGCGGGCCGGAATGACGCCCTTCGGCGGTGAACAGGGCGTAGGCCGTCCCGCCAATCGAGAACATCGCCCCCCGCTCGAAGTCCTGCCAGAAACCGGCGGCTGACGCTTCTGACTGCGTGCCCCAACCCAGCGCGTCGCGGATGGCCGCATTGCTCCGCCAGACCAGCCCGAAGCCGCGCACCGGCTGGAGCACACCGGGCGGCGCGCTGAACGCCGGGTCATCGGCGGGCATTCCCTCGCTCCAGCTATCGGCCACCTGCCAGAACTGCCCGCTGGTCGCCAGCGCGTAAATCTGACGCACGTCTCCGCGCCAGACCATGATCCCGCGCTCGAACGGCTGCGTCGCCATCGCCGCGATGGACGCGCCGCCGCTCACCGGGCAGCCGAGCCGGTCGCGCAGGGCGGGGTCGCGGTTGTAGGCGTTGGCGACGACGGCGCTCACCGCAAAACCGCACGTGCCGCCATCGCCCCCCGCGCCGACCACGCCGCTGGCGATGACGGCGCTGCCGCCGGGCGCGCCGCTGAAGACGTAAGGGACCAGGGTGGGCGCTGGCTCGCCGCTCTCCGAGGTTGGCTCGCCCAGGAACACGCCCACGTAAGGCGTCAGCGTGGCGGTGGGCTGTGGCGGGCCAGGGGTGGGCGAAGGGACGGTGATCGCCACCGTCTCGCCGCCGACCAGCACCGGCGTCGGTGTGGCCGTCAGCACGACGGTGGCAAGCTGTTTGGGCAGCGCGTCGAAGCCAGTCAGGATCGGCGGATCGCCAGACGGGGCGGGCGTTTCGTCGCTGCACGCCGCCAGCACCATCAGCGCCACCAGCATCGCCAGACACAGGTTCGCGCGCCGCATCATGGCAGCCACTCCGGGCAATGCGCTCGCAGCGCCGGCTCGCACAGCAGCAGGGCCAGCGCGCTCGGCCCGTCCTTGATCTGGCCGGCGTGAGCCAGGCGCAGCCCCTCGGCAACCGGCATCGCGCGTAGCTCGATCAACTCGGTCGGCTCGCGGTGGGGCTGGCCGAGCGTCACGCCCAGCGCCAGGTACACCCAGGCGATTTCATCACCGATGCCGTTCATCGTGTAGAAGTCCGCAACCGGGACAAGCCGCTCCGCCGTCCCGCCGATCTCCTCGTGCAACTCGCGGGCGGCCATCGCCGCCGGGTCAACGCCCGGCTCGACGTTGCCCGCTGGCACTTCCAGGCACCAGTCGTCCACCGCGTAGCGATACTGGTGGATCAGCACCAGATCGCCCCCGGCAGTGACCGGCACCACCCACACGGCGGCGGGCTTCTCGATGACCGTGTAGGTGAACTGGTCGCCGCTCGCATCGCCCAGCGTGTCCTGGCGCACATGGTACCAGCGGCTCTGCCACAGGTAGCGGCGAGCGAGGATGTCGTAGGGCTGCTTGCGCGTGCTCACCGGGCGATCCTGCATTCTGCGAGCGGGTTGTTCTGACGGGCAATTGTACGGGCGAACGGGTCTTTGTGCCAGCAGTGTGGTGGGCGCGGAACGTGCTACGCTGTAGGGGCGTATGGCCATACGCCCCTACGGAGATACCTTGCACAGTCCCGTCGTAAGGAGCGAGCAGATCAGTCCTCGATCACGGGCAGGCGGCTGATTTCCGGGTCGGTGAACAGGTCGTATTCGTCGCGGCTGCGCGTGCTGAACTCCGACACGACCGCCCCTTGCGGCCCGCCCTGGAACCAGTGCCAGGTCTCCGGCATGAGCGTGTACTGGTCGCCGGGTTTCAGCACGATCTCGTGCCAGACGGTGTAGGTGTCGGCGCGNTGCGCGGGCGGCCTGGCTTTGGGATTGGGCGTCGGGTCGCCGGGCACGTACAGGTACACTTCGCCCCAGCGACAGCGGAAGGTCTCTTCCTTGCCCGGCTCGCCGTTCACGGGCGGGTGGAAATGCTGCGGGCAGGTCTGGCCCGGCAGCAGGATGAGTTCTTTGGCGCAGACGCGCTCCGTGTTGACGTAGACGACCAGCGCCAGCCCGGTCTGCTCGTATTCGCCCAGCCCCAGGTCGGCGATCTCGATGTGGGCCGTTTCTTCGGGCGTGAGGACGATGCCCGCCCGGTCCAGGTACTCCTGGGCGACGCGCTGCCATTTGAGGACTTCTTGGCGTTTCATGGCTTCCCCTTGCAGGTATAGTCTCCAGAGGTCGGTATGCTACTGTACAGGCAGAGTATACNGNAGAGCGATGGCCTGGGGCAAGAGCCTCGCCCGCCCGTGCTACAGGCGTTCCCCCGCCAGACTCCCGAAGTTTTCGGAAACTTCGGAAGTCTGTTCTGCGCCCCCGTAGGGGCGTATTGCAATACGCCCCTACGGGACTTATCTCGCTCGGCGTCAAGTGAGTCGCCGACAACCTTTACATGTACCGTTCTTTTTCCCCGGCGTGGAAGGCCCGCGCGATGTGCGGTACACTTGCCCGCGACCGTCCGCACAGCCCTTCGTCTGCGCGCTGTGCGACGCGACCGGAGCGATGACCACCAACGATCTGCCACCCGTCCCGCAGACTGGCGTTCCCCCGCTGGCCCTGCCGCCCGATCAGGAGCAGCGGCTGCTGGCCCGCCGCCGCAAAGACGACCAGTCCGATCCTTTCGCCAGCGACCCGGACGACGGAATCCGTCGCCTGGGGCGGCTGGCGCTGCGCCGCGAGGTCCCGCATCCCTACGACTACCTGGCGCTTGGCGACCTATGCGCGCGGCGCTCGCTGGTCGAGGGCGAGGGGCGGCTGCTGATCTTCTACGCGGGCAAGGCGCTCTACGCCTACCGGCGCGCCGCTGACCTGGTCCCGCCGGATAGCTCCGATTGCGACCTGGCGCGTCTCGCTTACGATGCCTATGTGGGCTGGCTGTTGCAGGTGGCGCGCGCCGTGCCCACCCGCCGCAACATCGCGGTCGCGCTGTGGGCGGTCGCCGAAGCTGACGCCCAGGGGCGCGTCGATGGCCTGCGCGACGAAGCGCAGGTGCTGGCGCTGTGGTACGTCTCGCCGCCCCCCGGCGACAGCACCCCGCTGCCCGATCCCACGCCGCCCCCGCACGAGGAGCACGCCACCGCCATCTACCCCGAAGAACTGGCCACGAACGCCGGCGAGAGCCTGGAGATGGGGTCGGCGCTGCTGTCGCTGGCCGTGCCGGAGCACGAGGTGGCGATCCACGAGACGCGCTCCGACAAGTCCGAAGTGTTCCGCCTGGAGCTTGAGGCGACGGTGGCCAGCCCCGCGCCACTGGATGCGCTCGTCCCGCCCGCCCGCCACAGGGAGGGCGCCGACTTCGACTTCGGCGACCGCATAGACGGGCGCTATGAGGTGGCCCAGGTGCTGCGCGGCGGCATGGGCATCGTCTACCTGTGCTACGACCACGAAGAGCGGCAGTCGGTCGCCATCAAGACCTTCCAGAGCCGCCTGCTGACCAACGAGACCGCCGTCGCCCGCTTCACGCAGGAAGCGCGCACCTGGATCATGCTGGAAAAGCACCGGCACATCGTCCAGGCGCGGCGCGTGCAGAAGTTCGAGGGGCGTCCGCACATCATCCTGGAGCATATTACTGGCCCGGAAGGGCTTGGCTCCGACCTGCGCAGCTGGATTCGCCACAACCGCATTGACCTGCGTCAGGCGTTGGACTTCGCCCTGCAGATCGCATTGGGGATGCAGCACGCCACGCGGCGGGTGCCCGGCCTGGTGCACCGCGACNTGAAACCGGCCAATATTCTCGTCCGGCACGACGGCATCGCCAAAGTGACGGACTTCGGGCTGGTGCGCTCGATTGAGGCCGAGCAGGCAGCGGAAACCGACGGCGGCGCGGAGCAGGTCGTGACCGGCCTGACGCGCGTCGGGGCGGTGGTCGGCACGCCGCCCTATATGTCGCCGGAGCAGTGCCGCGCGGAGGCCGTTGACCCGCGCTCCGATATCTACGCCTTCGGCTGCGTGCTGTTTGAGATGCTCACCGGGCGGGTGGTCTTCGACGCCAAGCTGCTCACCGAGTGGGTGCACGCGCACCTCAACCTGGCCCCAGCCTTTCCTGAGTCGGCGGCGGGCGTGCCTCAGCCGGTCAAGGACCTGGCGCTGGCCTGCCTGGCTAAAAACCCTGCCGCCCGTCCGCAGACCTGGGGCGAGGTCGTGGAGACCCTGGCCACGCTGATCGAGAAAGTGACCGGCGCGCCGCCCAGCTACGACCAGGACGGGCCGGAGCTGGAAGTCCGCGAGCTGATGGACAAGGGCTACAGCCTGACCGAGCTGGGCTTCGCGGAAGAGGCGCTGGTTGCCTACGAGCGCGTGCTGGAGATTGAGCCGGAGTCGGCCTGGGCCTGGGCGCGCAAAGGGCGGACGCTGCGCCTGCTGGGTCGCTACGACGAGTCCCTGGCCGCTTACGACCGGGCGCTCGAACTCAACCCGCGCTTCGCCTGGGCCTGGACGGGCAAGGGCCAGGTGTTGGAGCGATTGGGCAACCTGGAGCGGGCGCTGGCCGCTCACCAGACGGCCACCGGACTGCAGCCGGGCAACGTCTGGGCGTGGTACAACCAGGCGGAAGTGCTCTACACCCGCCACGACTATGACGGGGCGATGGGCGTGCTCGACCGCGCGCTGGCCGTTGACCCGCACCACGCCGAAAGCTGGGCCAAGCGCGGCCAGGTGCTGCGCGCCCTGGATCGCCACCTGGAGGCGCTCAACGCCTACAACCGCGCCCTGGAACTGAACCCGCCCTACGCCTGGGCCTGGAACGGCAAGGGGCTGGCGCTCAAGGCGCTGGGGCGGCTGCCGGAGGCGCTGGAGGCCTTCCAGCAGGCGGCGCGCCACCAGCCTGGCGAAGTCTGGCACTGGTACAACCAGGCCGAGATGCTCGTCGAGATGGGTCGCTACGCCGAGGCGCTCGCTCCCACCCAGCAGGCGACGCGCGTCGCACCGGGCCATGCCTACTCGTGGGCCAAGCTCGGCCAGGTGCTGCGCTACCTGGATCGCTACCCGGAGGCGCTGGCCGCCTACGACCAGGCTCTGACGCTCAAGCCCGACTACGCCTGGGCGGTCAACGGCAAGGGAATCGTGCTGGAGCGGTTGGGCCGCTTTGAGGAGGCGCTGGCCATGTACCACCGCGCCGCCGAGATCGCCCCTGGCGACGTGTGGCACTGGTACAACCAGGGCAACCTGCTCATCCTGCAGAACCGTTTCGCCGAGGCCATTCCCCTGCTGGAGCGCGCCACGCAGATCAGCCCGGATCACGCGCGCAGTTGGGCGCGGCTGGGCAACGCCTGCCGCCAGGCCGACCGGCCCCGCGAGGCGCTCAAGCTGCTGGCGCGAGCGGTCGAATTGGAGCCGGAGTATGGCTGGGCCTGGAATGAGCGCGGCGTCACGCTGGAAATGCTGGGCCGCCACGAGGAAGCGGTGGACGCTTACCAGCGCGCCGCCGACACCGAGCCGGATAACCCGCTCTACTGGTACAACAAGGGCGACACGCTGGTGTTGCTCAAACGCTACGGCGAGGCGATTGACGCGCTGCAGCGCGCCCTGGAGGCCGATCCGCGCTACGTGCGCGCCTGGGCCAAACAGGGCCAGGCGCTGCGCCGTCTGGGGCGCTTTGAGGAGGCGCTGGCCAGCTACAGCCGCGCCGTCGAGCTGGCTCCCGACTACGCCTGGGCGTGGAACGGGCGCGGGCTGGCGCTCAGCGCGCTGGGTCGTCACGAGGAGGCGCTGACCTGCTTCAAGCAGGCGGCGGCCTACCAGCCAGACGACGTGTGGTTCTGGTACAACCAGGCCGATGAGCTAATTGTCATGCACCGCTATGAGGATGCGCTCGCCCCGCTGGAGCGCGCACTGCGCCTCAACCGCGATCACGCCGAAAGCTGGGGCAAGCGCGGCCAGGCGCTGCGCCGCCTGGGGCGCAGCAAGGAGGCGGTCGCCGCCTACGACCGCGCGCTGCGACTGGAGCCGGGCTACGCCTGGGCGTGGAACGGGCGCGGCCTGGCCCTGGAAGCATTGGGCCGTCGCGAGGAGGCGCTGCTTTCCTATGAGCGTGCCGCGCAGGAAGACCCGTCCACTGTGTGGTACTGGATCAACCAGATCGAGCCGCTGCTGGCTCTGGGGCGGGTGGAGCAGGCGCTGGCTGTGATTGACACGGCATTGTCCCTCGCGCCGGAAAGCGACTCCGCCTGGGCGCGCAAAGGGCAGGTGTTGCGGCGGCTGGATCGCCACGAGGACGCGCTGTACGCCTACGAGCGCGCGCTGAGTATCGCCCCGGAATACGGCTGGGCGTGGAACGGCAAGGGCCTGGCCTTCGCCGCGCTGGAACGGTGGGAAGAGGCGCTGACCTGCTACGTGCGGGCGACGGATGTCGCGCCGGGCGATGTGTGGTTCTGGCACAACCGGGGCGAGGCACTGCTGCGCCTGGGACGTTGGGACGAGGCGGTGAGCGCCTTCAGCCGCGCGCTGGAGATTGACCCGTCGCACCAGCCCTCGCGCGACAAGCGCACCGAGGCGCGCCGCCTGCTGGCCGGGGAAGACGAGTGATGTGGGGGAGGGGATGCGCGTGACCGAGATTCTGATCGCCCTGATGAGCGGCCCGCAGGACGGGGCCTTGCTGACCTTTGAGACGTTCCTGGACTCCGGCAAGCCGACGGAGATCACCTTCGGGCGGCGCGAAGACTGCGACGTGTGCCTGAGTTACGACAGCCAGGTATCGCGCGAGCACGCCGTGCTCACCTATGACAGCGAGCGGTTCTGGCTGGAGGACCTGCACAGCACCAACGGGACGTATGTCGGCGAGGAGAAGATCACGGGGCGCACGGAGGTTGCGCCGGGGCAGTTATTCCGCGTCGGGCGGACGTGGCTGCGCATCGAGCCGCTGCCGACGGTGCTGGGGTCGGACGATGACTTGCCGTTTTGAGTGATTGTGGCCGAACTGTTGTATGTTATTTTCAGAAGTGCAGCCGAACACTGCCAGTATTGGTGGGTGCCCAAAAGGCTAGGCTGTTCCCCCTAACCAACGGGGTTTTTGTTTTTGAACGGTTCAGAGGGGCATCACTGCCCCTCGTAGAGAGTTATGGTTGCTTTCAAACGTTCGGCGTACTTGAAGATGTCATCCACGTTGTCTATGGGTACCACATCCTCGCTCTTGCCTTGATCAAACAGCCCGATGTATTTCTGGGCAGCGTTGAATCGGAGCCGACACACAGGTTTTCGATTGGTGTCATCAAGCAGGATGCTGCAATAGCTCTTGACATCCCTCATCACGATCCTATGAGGGTCAACAGTCTCTCTCAGAATTGACTTGACCACGTAGAAGCCGTCAATCTCGTCCTGCGTGGTAACGATCTTCTCTTTGGCAGTCTCTGCCGACTCCGCACTGACCCCTGCTGCACCCTCTTGAGACGCGGCTGTTTTCTGTTCAGGCGAGATCACTGTCTCTTTGGCAAGGGCTGATTTCAGCCGATCTTCCACCTTGCGGTTGACGAACATCCTGAGAGCTTCTTGAGTTATCCCCTTGAACTCGGCAAGCACTGTCTGCGTGAAACGGCGGGGATAGACCTGGCCGGCGAAGTGCCTTACGAATGCCTCTGACGGATCGTTGAACTCAGCGGTTATCAGGTTGACGATCTCTCGCTTGTATTTGAGTTCGCTCGCTGCTGACAAGATGTCGTCAACGTCGAAGCTGGACTTGGTGAACTTCTTCAACTCTGCGACCTGACTCTCATTGTAGTCGGTCAGATCGAAGACAAAGAAAGGCTTCTCATCCATCTTGTTCGGAGCATCGAGGTCAGAATAGAAGCGATAGATCACGCCATCTGTCAGAATGCCGAAGCGGGCCTCTGTTACCGAGAAGTACCGGTAGAGTTGCGATGCGTGAACGTTGTTCAGGTCCGTTCCTGCACACTTGACTTCAAAGAGAAGGATTGGCTTGCCATCTCTCACAATAGCGTAGTCCACCTTCTCTCCTTTCTTAGTGCCAACATCAGCCGTAAACTCGGGGACGACTTCGGTCGGATCGAAAACGTTAAAACCGAGTGCATTAATGAACGGCATGACCAAGGCGTTTTTTGTGGCTTCTTCGGTAGAGATGTGCTCAATCTGTTTCGGTATACGAGCAGCCATCTCGTTGATCTTGTCAATCAGGTCCATTTCACTCCTCCTCAATCGAGGATTTAAGCACTTATGCTTAATATATTCCCGTTTCAACTCAGGCGCAATGCTGTGATACGGAATTCCCCCCTTCGCGCCCCCCGCCTCCCTGCGCTATACTCCCAGCCAGACTTCTGAGCGCGGCGAGCGCCGTCCGCTGGCGGCTGCTCGCTGAGGGAGCGTGAGCCAATGATCACCGCACTGGTCACCGGAGGCACGGGGTTCGTCGGGTCGCATGTGGCGCGGGCGCTGGTCGCGCGCGGCTACCAGGTGCGCATCCTGCGCCGATCCACCAGCCGCCTCGATCTGGTTGCCGATCTCGCCTGCGAGCACGCCGTCGGCGACGTGAGCGACTACGACTCGCTGCTGGCGGCCATGCAGGGCGTGGACTGGGTGTTCCACGTCGCGGCGGTGGCCGATTACTGGCGCAACGACCCGGAGCGCATCTACGCGGTCAACGTGGACGGCACGCGCAACGTCCTGCGCGCGGCGGAGGCGAGCGGGGTCAGGCGAGTGATCTTCACCAGCAGCGCGGCGGCGGTGGGCTACCGCGACGACCTGGGCGCGGTGGACGAGTCCGTGCGCTTCAACTGGGACCCGCGCCTGACTCCCTACGGACACAGCAAATTCCTGGCCGAGGCGGAAGTGTACCGGGCCATTCAGCGCGGGCTGGACTGCGTGATTCTCAGCCCGACGGTGATCATCGGGCCGGGCGACCTCAACCAGATTTCGAGCAGCGTGGTGCTGGAAATGGCATACGGTCATGTCCCGCCGACGGTGCCGCCGGGCGGCGTGACGGTCATTGACGTGCGCGACGTGGCGGCGGCGCATGTGGCTGCCGCCGAGCGCGGGCGCACCGGCGAGCGTTATCTGCTGGGCACGGTGGACTTGACGCACAAGGCGTGGCTACGCCTGACTGCGCACGCGGTTGGGCGGCGCATGGGCGCGTTCCCGCTGCCGGCCTGGGCAGTGAGGATCGTCGCGGTGGCCGCTGATGTCCTGCGTCGGCTGGGGGTGAGCATTCCCATCGAGGGCAACCAGCTTCGCCTGAGCACGCGCATGTTGTTCTACAATTGCCAGAAGGCGTGGCGCGAGCTAGGAGAGCCGCAGGTGCCGATTCACCAGAGTCTGCGCGACACGTATGCCTGGTACAAATCGCACGGGGAGCTATAAAGAAAACAGGAGCGTATGGCACTACGCCCCTGCGTAAGTCCGCGATTTGGGGATACCCTCACAAGGAACCAGGCGAGACACCTCAACAGCTCTTGCTCTCGCGGTCAACCAAACGTGCTTTATAGCACCTACCTAGCTGGCTGGAATGCGCTACCTGCTCAGCTCCAAAGAGGTTGACGCCGCGAGTATGCTGGAATGCCTCGCCTGGACGTTACTCACAGTGTAGCACGGATCAGACTCCAAACGCAATACCCCGTGTCAAATCAGAAGACAATGTTACCGAACGAGTATAGTTCGTTCATTTGACTAAGTGACCGGGCCGTCCTCTCCTTTCATGAGGTTATTGGGCGGGCTGAAGAGTGTCAGATAGACGTTCTGGGTGCTGCCGGTTTCGCCAATAGCAAGGCGAAAAGCTGGTCGAGACCCCTTTGCCATACACATCCTTCCTCATGAACCGTGTCTCCGCTCCTATCATGGGCAGCTCCTCGACAACGATTGCCAGTGACCAACTCATCTTCGTTCCAGCGTGCTGTCTTGTCCGGGGTGGGGATTTTCGTTCCGATCAATCTGGGGAGTCTAGACCTGATCATGACATACGACCGAGATATCGCCGCACTTCGTGGGCGTAGCGCCGGTACGGCTCGCCATAAGTGGCCAGACACCAGCGCTCCTCGCCACGTATCAGCCAGTACAGCCCGATTTGCTCCACAACGGCCAGTGCGAGGTACAACCACGAAGCCGTGACCAGACCGACTCCCACGAAATAGAACAAGTAGCCGACATACATGGGATTCCGTGAGTAGCGATAGATCCCACCGGTCAGCGGGAAGTGGCCGCGAGCGAACTCGAGGACCGACAGCGAGACCAGGACCAGCCCCATTCCCATGAACGGGAGACCCGCCACAAACCAGGCCGTATTTGCCTTGATGGTGAGGAAGAAGGGGTAGAGGACGAGCAGGCCCTCGCTGAGCATGTAGACGGGAATCGACCAGCGCGCGTTACCCTCGACTGTTGGGGTCAAATTCACCGCGCGCAGGGCACGTCTGTTCAGCACAAGCAGGATGCCGAAGCGCGCGAGGAGGAGTGGGAGCAGCAGCGCCAACCCGTGCAGCGGGCTGAAGTCGAACTCAGGTCGTAACGGCATCCCGAACACTCTCATCCTCGTCGTAATTGTCGACCACGAGTGTCACGAGCGCGATGGATCGTGGCACAGAGCTGTCACTCCCGCGCTGACACGTAGCGGACGCGCGGTGCCATAGGCCTGGGCTGCTGGGGCTGCGGCCGAGTCCCCAGCGCTCATGCAGAGGGGGAAAACCCGTCTGACATGACGGGCGATAGTAGTAGGCGCTGCTCAGCCTTACTTCCCCGCTGAGCGTCACCACCTGCCTGGATCGTCGACCCTTGTAGTGCATCCTTCCCCCACACCGTGGACACCTCGGCTGTTCCCACTCCCCCACCTCGGTCAACGCCGCCAACATCTGTTCACTCATTTCCTCGCGCGCTTCGAGCACCAACTGTTCGATTTCGCTCAGCGTAATCTCGTCATCGGGCTTGCGCTTCGCCAGCAACTCATCTTGCACCCGCTCATAGTCCGCCATCAGGTGCTGCTTTAATCCTTCGTTAGTCGGCATCAACTCACTCTCCACTCTCGGCTGATACCTAGTCTACTCCCTCCTCCACAAAAGTGGGATACACCCGTCAAATCAGAAGACAATATTACCGAACGAGTATGGTTCGTCCATTTTATGAAGTTACCGGTCTGTCCGCTATTTGGAGAGTTGCGGACTCTCGGCGTATAATGTCAATTATACGCTGCATAACTCTATTACAAGAGGAGTCCGTCCATGCCTCACCGTCTCACGCTACTCCTCAGCACGCTGTTCCTCGCCTGGACCGCTGTCCTGCCCGCGCCAGCGGTCTCTGCCCAGGCAACAACCTCCATCGCGGATGAGCTGATCGCCGCGCTCAATGCCTGGCGGTTGGAGGAGGCGAACCTGTGGCCGCTCAAACCCAACCCTCTGCTGACGACGCTGGCCGTTCGCCAAGCGCAATATGTGCTGAGCCTGCCGGAGATACCCGATGACATCCACGCCGGGCCGGGCGGCAGCCATCCCCAGGATCGCGCCCGCGCCGCCGGCTGGCCGGTGTACGGTCGCCCGGAGCAGATCGCCATCGGCGAGATCGCCCAGGTCGGCCCGGATGTTGACGATGCCATTGCTTACTGGCAAAGCTCAGACGTTCACCACCGCACGGTGATGAACCCCGCCTATCGTGAGGTGGGCGTCGCCGTGCTGCCGCACAGGTACGGTCACCTGTTCCTGGTGGTCTTCGGCGCGCGGCCCAACGTGCTCACCGCGTTCGCCGATTCGGTCAGGCGGCAGCTTTACCTGTCCGACGAACGCTTCCCCGGCGCGGCGCGCGGCACGGAATGGCTCTTCCGGGCGAGTGAAGTGCGCCTGTTCGACGGAGAGGGGCGGCCCCTGAGCGATTGGATACCCTGGCGACCTGTCCTGCCG
>Ga0067045_1031157_pt1 | contig 13019 bp, 10 predicted proteins | sample TerdegcTABiofilm_FD_59184 | JGI IMG/M metagenome (GOLD analysis project Ga0067045, IMG submission 59184) | Combined Assembly of (Gp0054472, Gp0054536) Wastewater bioreactor microbial communities from Singapore -Terephthalate degrading...
AGGAAAAGCACTACCAATATTTTTACAAACTCAGACGGCTGGAAATGAAACACGCCAAAATCCAGCCAGCTTTTTGCCCCTCCCTGCTCATGGCCGAAAAAAACAGGTAAAACCAGGGCTACCAATCCTGCCAGCGCGTAAATATATTTATAGTCGCTTAAAAACCTGAAATCAACGGAAAACCGCGTGGTCATGACAAGCACTCCGAGTCCGACCAGCAGCCAGACAAACTGGCGGATACCGTAAGCCGGATCTAGCCTGAACAAAAAAACCAGCCCGGTGGAAGAGAGCAGGGCAGTTACTGGAAGCAAAAAACAATCCCCGCGGTACCCTGTAAAATGCCAGTACAAACTGACCAGGAGAAAGTCTGCTATAGCTGCAAGGCCGACCGGCACGGCCTGTCGCTCTGGGCTTCCGGCTGCCCCCAGGTAAAGCGCCAGCATTCCAGCTAAGGTGTAAAGGCCAGCCAGACAAAGAAGTTTTACTTCCAGCGCTCTGCACCTGACCGCACCTGTTTTTTCACCTCTGTAACCCCCGGCAGTCATTTAATTCCTCCATGAGATTATTATAAGAATAGCTCCTAAAATTCAGCCAGAATAATGGTAATATTATCCGCACCACCACTCTGAAGCGCTTTACTGAGGAGGTTATGCGCCGCAGTGTCGATATCCGGGGAGGATTGAACAACAGACAGCAGCTCCTCCTGGCCCAGATAGCGGGTTAAGCCGTCTGTACACAACAACAGCAGGTCGCCTGAGTTGATAGTGGTACAGCAAAGGTCCACCTTTACCGACTTCTCAGTACCAAGCGCCCTGGTCAATACATTGCGGTGAGGATGCAACAGCGCCTGTTCTTCGTTTATGCCACCGTTTCTGAGCAACTCCTGCACCAAGGAATGGTCCCGGGTCAACTGGCTGATACCGTTCTTGCGCATCAAGTAAGCCCGGCTGTCCCCCACATGAGCTACAAGCATGCTGCCTTCCCATATTAAACAGGCGGTGATGGTGGTTCCCATACCTCTGAGCTCCTGGTTATGCATGGAAAGTTCATATATGGAGATATTGGCATGCTCCACGGAATCAACCAGGGCTTTTTCTGGTGATTCGCCTTTTCGGAGCCTGTGAGCCAGTTCACGCTCCAATATCTGGAGGGCCATCCCACTGGCAACTTCACCCGCCCGGTGACCACCCATCCCGTCGGCAACCGCTAAGAGGCCTAACTCAGGCGACACATGCAGGCTATCTTCGTTTATCTTTCTGATCAGCCCCTTATCAGTTACCTGCGTCCACCTCATGCCCCCACCTCACAAACTGAAAAGTAACTTCCCCGATCCTAATCCTGTCCCCATCTGCCAGAACAATAGGCTGATTAACCTGAACACCGTTTAAAAATGTACCGTTTGTGCTTCCCAAATCCTCCAGCCAGTACTGTCCTTCCCTTGAATATATTCGTGCGTGCCTGGCAGAAGCAAATGAACCGGCAATACCAATATCGCTCCGGCTGTCTCTACCTATAAGCGTCTCCTGCCCGACAGCAAAAGTATCACCCGGTTTCAGCCCGAAAGAGGAACTCTCAATAACTACCAGTTTCGCGCCCTCAACTGTTCCGGCAAGATAAAATCCTTCACTGCCCCATCCGGGCCGGTTTTCCTCATAAGGTTGCGATGATACTTGTCTCAAATCACCAATCATCCACTTGACCAGCCTGAAAATGGATAAGAATAATAAGAGCAAAAAAATATAACGCAAAACCATTAAAAGGATGGCAAACATGATTATTCCACCTTAAAGGTGCAGATTGTAGTACCCAGAGCCACTGTATCCCCGGGCTGAAGTACCTTCGCCACCACCCTGACGCCGTTTACCCTGGTTCCGTTGGTACTCCCGAGGTCAGTCAGAACATATTGGCCGCCTCGCCATTCAAGCCGCGCATGGCGACGTGAGACACTGGGATCATTCAGGACGATGTCGCAGTCCGCCCGTCTTCCCACTACCAGCGATACTGTATCCAAATTAAAGCTCTTTCCTCTGTCCGGACCGGCTTCAACTTTGAGCCGACCGTGAAAAGCCGGTTTCTTTTCAGATAAAACAGCACCTCTGGTCAGACGAAAACGCTGAGTCTGCACAAGCGGCTTTTCTCCCGCCTCAGGCGGTTCAACCTCCCGGGAAGCCTCGCTAAACCCGGATTCTATTCTCATGCTGCCCGCCTCCCGGCTGTCTTCCCTGGCGAAACTTACCACTGGCGGGCCAGCCAGAGTATATCTTTTCTCACCGGCCTTCTGCTTGACGTACTCCTGAAGCTCCCCGGACAGCATTGAAGCAATCGTTGCGATGCTCTCATAATCGGAAGGGTTAAGGTAAACAGTATATTGGTTCGGTACATATATTTTATTAACACTGACCCGCCTGCGGTCTCTCATTTCCCTGGCCAGCCTCTTGGCAATCTCTGCGGGCTCGATACGTCCCTTAAATTTATCCTTAAAGAAACCTTCTATATACTTTTCCAGGCTGCCTTCCAAACCGGAGAAAACACCCAAGAAAATCACTCCCTTGGCCGGTTATATTTATTTTAACCCGGTGGTGGAAGCACGGTGTCATCACCGCATGCTCCAATTGCTACGCGCCGACAGCGCTATTATCGGCTTGCTTTAAGGCGAAATTGGGCCACCTTCAATTAACCGTCCTGGTTCGGTGAAGGCTGGCACGGATACCAATTGGGGACATTCCCCCGCAGGAGGTGTGTCCCCTGACATCTGACCCGAACCCCAAATTTCGCGCCCTCAGCTTCGCGAGTGTTGTTGCCGGTGCTCCGCAAGTCGTTTGCTCGTGATAACGCCGTGTTTCCATCTGTTTCACTTAACACCTGCCATTATCCTTCGCCGCAGCTGCCCGCAGGCGGCATCGATGTCCGCGCCAAGCCCGCGCCGGATTGTCGTGGCTACCCCTGCTGCCTCAAGAGTATTTTTAAAAAGCTCTACCTGTCGCTTTGCCGGCGGCCTGATACCCCGTTCCGGCACCGGATTGGCCGGGATCAAGTTAACGTGACACAACATCCCCGACAGCAGCCTGCCCAGCTGAGCGGCACATTCTCGGCTGTCGTTCACCCCGGCCAGAAGCGCGTATTCAAAGGTTACCCGTCGTCCGGTTTCCTTCGCATAATCCCTGCAGGCACCCATCAATTCCCGCAGCGGGTATTTTTTATTAACCGGTACCAGCATATCACGCAGGGAGTCAACCGGGGCATGCAAAGATACCGCCAGAGTAATTGCCAGTCTTTCCCTGGCCAGTTCCCTGATCCGGGGCACCAGGCCGCAGGTGGAAACAGTTATATGGCGCTGGCCGATGTTGAGGCCATAAGGTGCTGAGACATTTTTAATAAAAACCAGGGTTGCACGGAAGTTGTCCAACGGCTCGCCGGTGCCCATGATCACCACATGGCTGATCCGCTCCCCGGAATCCATTTGAATTCCAAGCACCTGTCCGTAAATTTCACCAGGACTGAGGTTCCGGATAAAACCTTCCAGACCCGATGCACAAAAGCGGCACCCCATCCGGCAGCCGACCTGGGTGGATACACAAACGGAATTGCCGTAACTATGCTTCATTAAAACACTTTCCACCGCCTGCCCGTCATCCAGACCAAAAAGATATTTAACGGTATCTCCCGCCCGGGAGACTTGTCTAGCAAGGATTTTAAGGTTGCCGGTCACTGCTATGGACGCCAGCCGCCTTCGAAAAACCTGCGGCAGATTGGTCATTTCTTCAAAGGATAAGGCGCCTTTTTGAAAGACCCATTCTGCTACTTGCCTTGCCCGGTACTTCTCAGCATCCATGCTCCGGACCATGTCAACCAGTTCAGGCAGGGTAAGATCTTTCAAATTGATCTTGGCCGCCATTTCACCAGGAACCTTCTTTCTCAAGTAAAACTATTCTCCATCATTTTACCCTATCCCTTTTTTCTTATCCTGGCTATGAAAAAACCGTCCATTCCATGCCGGTGAGGTAATAATTGCAGATAGCCGCCAGCCATGGTCCCTTCAGTATCCAAACTTTCAGGAAGAAACGGGGTCAGGTCTTCCAGCAGAAAATCCGGATGCAGTTTAAGAAAGTTTTTAACCTGCCCCAAATTTTCTTCATAAGTGATGGTGCAGGTGCTGTAAACCAAAACCCCTCCTGCCTTCAGACAGCGGGCGGCACCTGCCAGAATTTCCGCCTGCAGCCGGACGACAGCCGGAAACTGGTCCGGTTTCTTTCGCCAGCGTGCATCCGGCCGGCGCCTCAGCACACCCAGCCCGGTGCAGGGGGCATCCACCAGGACGAAATCAGCCCACCCGTGCAGCTTCTCCGGTAATTCCCTGGCATCACCGGCCAGCTCTTTAACTATATTTATACCAAGGCGGCTGCAGTTCTCATCGAGTAATTTTAATTTATGCGGGTGGATATCCACTGCCGTGATCTCGCCCTGATTCTCCATCAACTGTGCCAGGTGAGTGGTTTTTCCTCCGGGTGCACTGCAAGAATCCAGGACGCGAGCTCCAGGGCGAGGCATTAGAGCCCTGCAGGCCAGCATGGAACTTTCATCCTGCACCTGAAACAGCCCCTCTTTAAGTGCTGCCAGCGAACCCAGAGAAAAAAAGCCCTCTATATGAAGTCCTTCCGGAGCATAGACAGTTTCGCGCACTGTCAGCCCGTCCTCTCTCAATCTGGCTGCAAGACCGTCCCGCGTCAGTTTCAGAGTGTTGGTCCGCACCGTATTCGGAGCCGGCTCGTTGTTAGCACGGCAAAGCGCGACCGTCTCCTCCGGCCCGAACTGCTCAAGCCAGCGCTCCACCAGCCAGGGCGGGTGGGAATAACGCAACGAAATATGTTCAACTGGATTGTGTCCGATTTCAGGAAACTTTATTTCCTTTGCCCGCCGGGAAATGTTGCGCAGCACTCCATTAACAAACCCGACTGAACCTGGGTATCCGTACCTGCGTGCCATCTCCGCCCCTTCATTGCAGACGGCGGAAGGAGGCACCCTGTCCATAAAAATCAGCTGGTACGCGCCAAGACGCAGGATGTTGCGGATCGCCGCAGTTTGAGACTCCAGCGGTTTCCTGACAAATTGTGCAAGCACCCAGTCCAGGGTATTAAGCGACCGCAACGTTCCGTAAGATAATTCAGTGGCAAAAGCCCGGTCAAGCTTACCGGGCTGGTATTCTTCCAGTACCTGGTTCAACGCCAGATTGGCATAAGCGCCTTCCTCTTCAACTAATTCAAGCACCCTTAGCGCCAATTCCCTGGCCGAAATGCGGGGCAATAATTTTCACCCTTTCGTTTTAGCTTGCCAGCCAGTTCCTTCTCTTTATGAAGAAACATATGGCTTCCTCAACCAACGGTACTTTGATCTGGGTATTAAAACAGGGCCCAAAAGGGCGCTCATTCGTGACACCTAATACTGGAATAGGGTTGGAGTCCTGGATGCCGCTGGTGAGATCACGCTCGCATGCTATGGCTACAATACCACGGGGGTGGTACTCTTGGACAAATTTACGGGCCAGAGTACCACCGGTTGCTATCCCCATCTTAATACCGTATTTATCCCTCAATTCAAGAAGCTTGCTGACTGCACAGTCACCGCAGCGGTGACAGTTATCTATATTGACCGTAATTTTATAAGGACAATCGCTTTTTTGTAAACAATGCGGCACAAGAAGGAGGATTTGTTCGGGAAGCAGCTTCAGCATTTTAGATTTTACCAGGAAATTATTTACCTCGATAAAAGAGTTTTTAATCCTGTCCTTATCAATACGGAAAAACCGCCCAAGCACCAGGACCAGCGGAAAGAAAATATTGACAGCAACCCGTATCGGCCCCTGGAGGATGGTAATATTCCTGGCATAAAGGATGGTCAGGATAATACCTCCCACACCGAAGCCAGCCACCACAATACCACCTACCAGCAAGATGCCTAGTGCCAGCAGAAGCACCTGGTCAAACACACTTCTGGAGGGAGTGGTCGCAATATACCAAATAGCGACCAGCAGCAGGCCCGCCCCGAGCAGGCTGGCACTTAAGAGCCCGATAAATAGCCTTTTGCGCGCAGGAATAAACTCGGCTGCTTTCATCACTATTTACCGCCTTCCTTTTCGGGGGAGCATGACAATACGGTACCTGCGGGTACCGGCGTGCCCCTGGAAAAGTCCGCTGCGTTCATTCGCTTACCACCTTGCAGCTGAAGTTCGGTAACCAGAAGCACACCTCTGCCGGTGCCGACCATAATACCATCCCGCCCGGCGCCGAGCACCCGGCCGGGCCCGGCCTGCGAATTTTCTTCTTTGAGGACGCGCGCGCGCCAGATTTTCAGCATTTTGTTTCCCAAGAAGGTATGCGCGCCGGGCCAGGGGTCCATTCCCCGAATGAGGTTAAAAATATCCCTGGCTGGCTTGTCCCATTTGATTAACTCGTCCGATGTAGTAAGCATGGGAGCATAAGAGGCCTCACCCGTCTGAGGCGTCCTCGGTGCCCGCCCCTGTTTGACCAGTTCCAGCGTCTTGATTAACAACTGCGCCCCTACTGCAGCCAGGCGGTCATGCACTGTACCGACGTTATCCTCTTCATAAATAGGAAGCACCTCGCGGAGTATCATATCTCCCGTATCCAGGCCTTCATCCATAAACATAGTCGTAACACCGGTCTCCTTTTCACCGTTAATTACCGCCCGGTGAATCGGCGCAGCACCACGGTACTTCGGCAAAAGGGAGGCATGGACGTTAATACAGCCATATTCAGGAAGCAAAAGAATATCCCGCGGCAATATCCGCCCATAGGCCACCACCACAATTACTTCCGGGGCAATATTTCGCAGCAATTCAACAAAATCCGGATCTTTTACCTGGACCGGTTGAAAAACTGGTAGGCTTAAGGCTCTGGCCGCTTCCTTGACCGGAGGCGGCGCTTCTTTTTTTCCCCGGCCTCTGGGACGGTCGGGCTGTGTTATAACTGCCGGCACATCGTGCCCCGCCTCAACTAAAGCCTTTAACGACGGCACGGCAAAATCGGGCGTCCCCATAAATACCACACGCATCTGTCATCCCTCAAAACCTTATAGTCCTGTTACTGCGTTATTTTCCTTATATTTTTAGCCCGGTCAATGAACAAGATACCGTCCAGATGGTCGATCTCATGCTGAAGCGCCCTGGCCAGCAAACCACCTGCTTTTACAATACGTTCATTACCATGGCGGTCCAACCCCTTAACCTCCACCACAGCAGCCCGGGTAACATCGCCGATGGTTCCAGGCACACTCAGGCAGCCTTCACTGTCGGTCTCCTGGCCTGAGGAGCTTATTATAACAGGATTAATAAATTCGATCAAACCATCGCCCGCATCCACTGTAATCACCCGCTTGGCAACCCCTACCTGCGGCGCGGCCAGGCCGACACCTTTAGCACTATACATTGTTTCAGCCATATTATCCAGGAGTTTTATGATATTCGGCGTTATTTTAGACACTTCTCTGGCACGCTCTCTTAAAATTCCATTCCCCAACTCAACAATCTTATATACCGCCAAAACATTTCCTCCTTAAAATTACAGCATCCCCTGGGGGTTTATGTCAACGTTAACCGCCGGTTTAAAAGAAGAACGGTCTTTTTCCAGCCCGGACAGACCTTCTCTAATTATATCTCTTAATAAATCGCGCCGGGAAGCCTTGAGCACCAGCTGCCAGCGGTACCGATCTTTTATTTTGCTCAGCGGCGCCGGAGCCGGCCCTAGAATAGAAATGCTTTTCCCCGTGCCCGGCAATATTTTTTTCAATACTTCTTTTGCCTGCATAGCGCCTTTCTTTACTTCTTCCTCATCCTCATGGGTAAAAAGGAGCCGGGCCAGGTGGGTAAAAGGCGGGTATCCCAAAGACCGCCTCACGGGCATTTCACTCAGATAAAACCCCTCGCAGTCATGTGCGGCAGCTGCAGTAATACTGTAATGATCCGGGCTATAGGTTTGGATGATCGCTTCCCCGGGTAGATTGCCCCGCCCAGCTCTGCCGGCCACCTGAGTCAATAGCTGAAAAGTCCGCTCCGCCGCCCGGAAATCGGGCATGTGGAGGGTAATATCAGCGTTGATTACCCCAACCAGCGTCACTCCCGGAAAATCCAGGCCCTTGGCAATCATCTGAGTGCCAATCAGAATATCTGCCTGCCTGTCGCGAAACGCACTGATTATTTTTGCATGAGATCCCTTCCGGGCAGTAGAATCACTATCCATCCGGAGGACCCGCGCCTCCGGAAAGAACTGGCGGGCCTCTTCTTCCACCCTCTGGGTCCCTGCCCCCAAATGCCTGATATTGTGGCTGCCGCAGTTAGGGCATAAATCCGGCGCCCTGACGGAATAATTGCAGTAATGACACCTCAAGCGGCCATCCCGGTGGTAAGTCAAAGAAATGTCGCAATGCGGGCATTTCAAAACCATCCCGCATTCCCGGCAGATTACAAAAGTGGCAAAACCCCTTCTGTTTAAGAAAAGCAGCACCTGCTCCTGCTCTTCTAAACGCCTGTTTATCGCTGCAACGAGGGCCCTGCTGAAAATACCGCAATTACCTTCTTTTGTTTCCTGGCGCATATCCACCACCTGCACCGTCGGGAGAGGACGCCCGTCTATTCTGTCAGAAAGCTTTAAAAGCTGATATGGGCCGCCGGCAGCAGCCTTAAGCTGTGATTCCAGGGAAGGTGTCGCGCTGCCCAGTAAAACAACCGCTCCGGTAAGCTGAGCTCTTTTTAAGGCAACCTCCCTGGCATGGTAGCGCAGGTGATCGTCCTGTTTATAAGATGATTCATGTTCTTCGTCAATGACAAACAGCCCCGGCCTGGACAGGGGGGCAAAAACTGCCGAGCGGGTCCCCAGCACCACAGGTGCCTCACCATCTTTAATCCGCCGCCACTCGTCATATCTTTCCCCGCCTGGCAGGGCACTGTGCAACACCGCCACCTGCCCGCCGAACCGTCCTTGAAACAGCTCCACCATCTGCGGGGTCAGAGATATCTCCGGCACCAGGGCTACCGCCTGGCGGCCGGCTTCCAGCGCGGCAGCTATAGCCTGCAGATAAACCTCAGTCTTGCCGCTGCCGGTGACACCGTGTAAAAGAAAAGCGCGAAATACTCCTTGCCGGATCGCTCCCGCTACTTGTTCCAGGGCACTTGCCTGACCGGCATTAAGGGGAAGCGGGCCAGTTTTAGCGAGGCACCGTACAGTCCGATCTGCCCGCCGCGAAATTTTCACTCTCGATGCCGTCAGGATACCTTTTTTGATCAACGTATTTATAACAGCAGGTGAAACTTCCGCTGCCGCAGCTAGCTCCTTACGGGTCATTCCCGGGCAGCTTAGGGCTTTTTTTAAAACCACAGCCTGTCCTGGAGCCCGTGCAAGTGAACATAAAACTTTCTCCAGTTCCTCCTCCGGCAGAGACGGGTGGATTTGCCCCACTTCGCGTGAACCCTTCACCACCAGACGGGGGGAAAGAATGCGCTGCAGGGCTTCCGCCGTGCTGCACAGGTAATTATCCGACATCCAGCGGGCCAACTCCAGCAGTTCCGGCGTGAACACCGGTTCCGCATCCAATACCCCGGCTATCTCCCTAATGTTTACTGTATCTTCGGGAAAGCCGAACCCTACCACATACCCGGCCAGCCGCCGGCCGCCGAAGGGAACAAGCACCCTGACCCCGACTTTAACTTGATCCTGAAATTCAACAGGAACAGCATAGTGAAAAACCCGGTCAGTCCTCCGGGTGTTAAGAGCAACAATTACCTCGGCATAAGGGCCGGTTTTTTCCATTATAACCTCCAGGAAAAATCTTTTCAAATGTTAGAGTCATTATATCAAAAAAATATCCGGTGATAAACAACACCGGGGTTTCTAACGATTTTCTTTTCTAAATATACAAATCCGACCTGCTCCAAAGGATTCTAATCCCCAGCAGCGATAAAGCACCGGAGAACTGCTTCAACCGACTTCCTTCGTTTCTTTTCTCTTTCTGACTACAGTTCTTTCGCCCTCGGGAAGGGGAGGTGGAACGGGCTCGCCAACAATCCTCATAACCGCACCGAAGCGAGGCGGGCAGACTTCCAGGCAAGTACCGCATTTTATACATTTCTCTTGCTCGATCACGTGGACCTGGTTCCTCACACTGATAATTGCCTCCACAGGGCACCTCCTGGCGCACGTCATACAGACCTGGCACTTTTCCGGGTCAATATAGTACGATGGCACATTGCGCAATAATTCATCTATCTCGTCACTGGTATAAAGTTCATTATATGCATCATGGTTGTCGCGAAGATGCAGCGCCAGTTTGTCCCTTTTCGCCAGCTTAATGTACGGGATTAATTTTGCAACTTCTTCAAGTCTGGACTTCAGCTCTTTTTCGTCTATTCCTTCGCCTTTGCCAAGAGGCCCCAGCTTCTCTATCTCCCTGCTGAATTCATTCATAATATTGGCAAAGCGGATTCCTTCACCGGCAGATACCCATTCAATCCTTAATCTTCTTGGATTTATTCCTATGTGCTCCAGCAATTTCTTGCACAGTTGAACCATACTTATTGCTTCGTAATTTCCATGAGTAATATAATGGCAGTCATCAAGATGGCAACCACCTACAAACATCCCGTCTGCCCCATTTAAGAAAGCCCGGAATATATGTTTCATGTCGACTCTGGCTGAGCACATCACCCTTATAAGCCTTATATAGGTGGGGTATTGAAAACGCGAAACCCCGCAGAGATCCGCCCCTCCGTAGCAGCACCAGTTGCATATCATCCCTATCATCTTTGGTACAAATCTAGATTCAGTGCTAATTGTCATCCAACCCCCTTTGCTAGTAACACCAACCTTGTTTTCACTCATTTTTTATAATCCACAAAGCGCGCGTCAATCTGGCTCAAGAGCTCTTCATCGGTATAATGCCTCAATTGAATAGCTCCTGTCGGGCACTTTGTATTACAAAGGCCGTCTCCTTTACAGAGTACAGGAATAACGCTTGCCTTTTTGCCTTGCTTCGTATCTTGAAGCTCTATGGCACCGTACGCACAAGCTGTGACACACGCTCCACACCCGATACACATACGCTCATTCATCGTACAAACAGAACCTGAGGCCACCACTGTATCATTGGAGAGGAGAGTCAAGGCCCGACCGGCAGCTCCATAAGCCTGGCTGACCGTTTCTGAAATAAACTTGGGATAGTGAGCCATACCGCACAGGTAAACACCCTCCGCACCAAAATCAACAGGCCTTAACTTGACGTGGGCTTCCTGGAAGAACTCATCAGGGCTCAAAGACAATTTGAACAACATGGCTAATTCCTTTCTGTCTGCCGCGGGAACAACAGCTACTGCCAGAACAAGTGTGTCAGCATCTATTTCAAGCTTTTTACCTAAAACCGGATCGGTCACAGTAACCCGCAGGACCCTCCGGCCATCTTCTTCAACATCCTTCACCTCAGGCTTAGCATCCGGCTCATAGCGGATAAACCTGACTTCTTTATCCGCCGCTTCCCGGTAATAATCTTCTTTGAACCCATAAGTTCTGATATCCCTAAAAAGAATATAGATATCCATTTTGGGGTTTATTTCTTTCAGCTTGAGGGCATTCTTCACAGACTCGCTACAACATACCCGGCTGCAGTAATTTCTCTCATCATTTCTACAGCCTACGCACTGGATCATCACGATGCTTTCCGCGTTAATTATCTTTTCTTCTCTTTTGGCGATTTGCTCCTCCAGCTCCAGGTGGGTCATTACCCGGTCATCCTTTCCATAAAGGTACTCGGTGGGTTTGTATACTTCGGCACCTGTAGCTATGATGGTTGCTCCATGCTTTATTTCTGTGACTCTTCCGCCAGACTCCACCCTGGTTACAAAATTCCCCACATAACCGGTAGCCTCAGGGATGGTAGCACTGGTATATACATGGATTAAGGGGTGCTGATAAACCCGGCACACCAGATCGCGCAAATACGCCTGGACATCCAGCCCTTCCAGCGTGTAATGAATTCTTCGCGCGGTCCCCCCCAGTTCTGAGTCCTTTTCCACCAGGTGAACCTCGTGCCCCTGATTGGCTATAGACAGGGCACAAGTCATGCCAGCCACGCCCCCGCCAACAACCAACGCCACTTTATTCACCGGCAGATCAAACACCTGCAAGGGCTCCAAATGGAGAGCCCGGGCTACTGACATCCGGATTATATCCTTGGCTTTTTGGGTGGCCGCTTCCTTTTCTTTAGAGTGCACCCAGGAGCAATGCTCCCTAATATTAGCCATATCAAAATAATATTGATTAATGCCCGCCTCCCGAAGCGTGTCCCGGAACAGCGGCTCATGTGTCCTGGGCGTGCAGGCGGCGACAACTACGCGGTTGAGCCCTCTTTCCTGGATATCCTTTGCCAGCATCGCAGCGGCTTCAGTAGAACATATGAAGAGGTTTTCTTCAGCGTGAACAACATTGGGCAAGGTCTTGGCGTACTCAACTGTATCGGGAACATTCACTATCCTTCCAATATTAGCCCCGCAGTGACACACATAGACACCCACTCTGGGCTCCTCTTGCGAGACATCCCTTTCCGGCGGATACACTCTTTCTTTGGCCAGGTTCCCCCGCCGATAGTTAAGGAGTTCACCACATTGAGAACCAGCCCCGCTGGCAGTCACAACTGACTCTGGAATATCCATAGGACCCTGGAAGGCTCCGCTAACAAAAACCCCCGGGCGAGAGGTCTCCATAGGATTAAAAGGATTTACTTTACAAAATCCGTGAGAATTGAGCTCGATGCCGAATTTCTCCGCCAGGTCTCTAAAATCGGCAGGGGGTGTCAAGCCAACGGACAACACCACCATATCGAATTCTTCTTCTTTTACCCCCTCATCGGGTGTAGAATACCGCACAATGACATTCCTGGTCTCCGGGTCCTCTCTCACTATTGACGTGTAGCTCCTGATAAACCGGATCCCGGGGAGATTCTCTGCCCTTTGGTAGAACCGC
>Ga0067045_1031161_pt1 | contig 13018 bp, 9 predicted proteins | sample TerdegcTABiofilm_FD_59184 | JGI IMG/M metagenome (GOLD analysis project Ga0067045, IMG submission 59184) | Combined Assembly of (Gp0054472, Gp0054536) Wastewater bioreactor microbial communities from Singapore -Terephthalate degrading...
GCAGAAGGTCATGCTCAACAAGGGACCGGATTACATCAAGGCAGGAACTCAGGCGGCACAGGCTTACAACGAAGCCCAACAGCCGCCAACCCAATAAAGATCCATGAGAGGTTTGTATGCCCGAATCGGTAGTTGTTAAAGGCGACCCCACGCCGGACCCTGCTCTCAACCAGCAGGATAATCCCAACAATCAGCAACAGCAGAACAACGCACCCGACCCCAATCGCCCGGCATGGCTTCCTGAGAAGTTCAAGACCCCCGAAGACCTCGTCAAGTCCTATCAGGAACTTGAGCGTGAGTATACGAAGGTCAAGCAAGGCCAGCAGAAGCCCCCGGCGGCGGACCCGCAGTCTCAACTGAAGATTGACGAGTCTGGTAAAGTAATGGTCGGCAACCTCGACGTGTCCAAGTACAACAACGAGTTCGCTCAGACCGGGCAACTTAGCGAAGCATCGTACAAGGAACTGGAAGGCATGGGTCTTCCGAAGGCGATGGTTGATGCGTATATTGAGGGCCAGAAGTCCCTCGCCAACTCCTTCGTCGCAGACGTTCAGTCGAGCGTCGGTGGAGCGGAAGCCTACACTCAGATTCTAACGTGGGCAAAGACGAACCTCTCCCAAGAGGAAATTACGGCGTTTAACAACGTCTGTGAGAACGGCAATATCCCGCAGGTGAAACTTGCGGTCGCCGGAATCAAGGCCAAGTACGAAGCCGCCAATGGCAAAGACCCGAATCTCACTCGGGGTGATAAGGGCGGTTCCCCGGCTGTCGGCGGATTCCGGTCCTATGCAGAGGTCACTCAGGCAATGAGCGACCCGCGCTATCAGACGGACCCCGCGTACCGTCAGGATGTTATGGATAAACTCCGTACATCCAAACTCTTTTAGGACGTTCTCTTAGAGCGTTCTTCACCTAACTGAGTCAAGGTTCAACCAGACTCTTTGCCCTGTCTGCGGACGGGAAAACTCAGAGAACGAAAACCAGAGACTCGGGCAGGACCATTACAACTCCATACCTCAATAATCTCTAAAGGAGATAACAACAATGGCACTTCCCGATTACACCGTTTCAAGGCTTGGCCTCAAGGACGGTAACGCTGATGCCGTAGAGCTTTTCCTTAAAGTCTACGCTGGCGAAGTCCTGACTGCCTACGAGAAGAAGACCATCGTGAAGGGGCGGCATCTTGAGCGCACCATCGCGTCCGGTAAGTAGATTTGCCGGACATTAAACATCTCTTAAATTCGGTGGAACTCCCACAGGGACAATACCGAGCCAAGCCTGACCGAAAGGCAGGAAGGTGTAACGACTATTATGTAGGCCGGAAGTCCGGTCGAAAAAGGAGACACGCGACAATGGAGCAAATCCATAGTCGTAGGTGTCGCCTGTGTGGGATTGAAAAACCCCTCTCGGAATTTTACATTCGCAAGGATACGGGAAAACACCGACACGAGTGTAAAGCCTGTCTTATCGAAAAACACCGGTACAAAACGCTGGGCATCTGCAACACTAAGTATGACGAGATGCTTGTCATGCAAGGTGGGAAGTGCGCCATCTGCGGCTCCACACTAAATGGAACGCGCTACATCAAACTTGCGGTTGACCACAACCACAAGACTGGTAAGGTGCGCGGACTATTGTGTACCAACTGTAACACCGCTATCGGTTTAATGAAAGACAGTCCTGAGAGATTACAGGCGGCTATTACATACCTACGCAAGCACGAAGATATAGTCTGACCTATGCGGCAACGTATAGCTGTCGTAAGACGGGCGCAGAGTAACGACCTGCGTTGAACATTTTTGAAATCTGCTCAGTTCCCCCTGACGTGGAAGGCTGTGGCGTCGCTTCACACGCCCGGCACGATGATTGATGGGCAGTCCATCAAGCACTCGGAGAAGGTTATCGACATCGACGGCCTTCTGATTGCCCCTGTGTTCATCGCTTCGATTGACGAGGCTATGAACCACTACGAAGTCCGCTCCATCTACACCAACGAGCAGGGTATCGCCCTCGCGGACCAGTATGACCGCGAAGTCCTGCAATGCATCATCCTCGCGTCCCGCGACAGCGAGACCTTCACGGGTTCCGGCGCTGGCTCGTCCGTCACGGACGCTGACCTTGCGACGGACGCCGACATCCTCGCCGGTGCGCTCATGAGCGCCGGTCAGAAGATGGACGAACTCAACGTCCCCGAGTCGCCCCGCTTCGCGGCTTTCAAGCCCGCGCTGTACTGGCTCCTGCTTCAGAGCGACCTCGTCATCAACCGTGACTACTCCAACGGCGGAAACGTCCAGAAGGGTAAGGTGTGGGAACTGGCGGGCATCGAGATTCTGAAGTCGAACAACGTCCCGTCCACGAACATCAACACGGGTATCACGAAGTACCGTGGTGACTTCACCAAGACGAAGGGCGTTGTGTGGCATCCTCAGGCCGCAGGTACGGTCAAGCTGATGGACCTCGCGCTTGAGTCGGAATATCTCATCACCCATCAGGGTACGCTCATGATTGCGAAGTACGCCGTGGGTCACGATTCCCTGCGCCCCGAAGGTGCTGTGGAAATCGCCCTGCCCTAGTTGCGTCTAGCCACGCTAACCGGCATTAACCTTTAACCCAACCGAAGGGGGACTTGAAGGAAACTTTGAGTCCCCCTTTTTGTAAAGGAATAAACATGAACATCGCTTTACTCAGCGAGCTTGATGCTGTTAATTTCATGCTGGAAAGCATCGGCTCCATGCCGGTTGCTTCGCTGGAAGATTCCGGTGTCGCTGATGTCGCTATCGCCAACTTCATCCTCAAACAAACTTCCCGAGAGGTTCAGTCAGAGGGCTGGCAGTTCAATTCCGACACCGACATTGAGTACACACCAGACATCGACGGATACATCACTTTCGGCGCAAACATCCTGCGCGTGACCCCCACTTATCGGAACGTGTGGGGGTGTGATGTTGCCCTGCGCGGTCAGAAGCTCTATGACCGCCGAAACAAGACGTTCGTCTTCACGCAGAGCTTAAAGCTCGACACAGTCACGTTCCTTGCGTGGACCGACCTGCCGGAAACGGCTCGTAACTACATCGCCCTCAAAGCATCCCGCCGGTTTGCACAGAAAGTTCTCGGCGCGGATTCCGTCTGCACTTGGACTGAAGCGGACGAGAAGGAAGCCCGGCGCATCTTTGAGGAATACGAGGGTGACACGGCGAAGTACAACATCCTCATGAACAATCCCGGCCTTCGGAGATAGAACTTCTAGTTCACTTCATTAAAAGGACTCCATTAAAATGTCGAATAGAATCAGCAGAGGGATTCCAGGCTTTCACAACGGAATCTCCCAACAGGCGGCGGCGAACAGACTACCCTCTCAGGTGGCTGACGCGGTCAACGTGTTCCCTTCGCTCGTTGAGGGGATGACGAACCGTCCCCCGCTGAAGCATATAAAGAAACTCAACACGACTCCCGGCATCTCGGACTATTTCGTCCACCTTTACAACCGGGATTCGTCCGAGCGGTATGTTGTCCTTATCGGCAACCAGACCATCAAGGTTTACGATATGGCAGGCAACGAGAAAACGGTGAACACGCCTGACGGTCTGACGTATCTGGCAAGTTCAAACCCGCGTCAGGACTTCGCGGCTGTCACCGTGGCGGACTACACGTTCATCCTCAACAAGACCGTCGAGGTCGCTATGGACGAGGCGGAAGAACCTGAGGATGCTCCCTACGAAGCTATCGTGTGGGTGAAGCGTGGCGTTCAGAGTAACAAGTACACCGTCACCCTCGGCGTCACGGACTATACCGTCACGACAGGCGACTCCAACAGCCCGGCAACCTACCGTACCGACCAGATTGCGTCGGACCTCAAAGCGCTGATTGAGGCTGGCGGCGGCGGTTTCACGGTCTATCGCAAGGGGTCTGTTCTCAAGATTTCTCGCAATACGGACTTCACCTTTGCGGTGTGGGACTCCTACGGGGAGACCGGCATCAAGGGAATGAAGCACACCGTTGACAAGTACACGGACCTTCCGCCGAACTGTTGGGACGGGGTCCGGTTGAACGTCCTCGGTGACGGCAAGGATGTCATCACCGACTATTACGTCGAGTACACGTCTGAAGACGGCGCATCGGCGGGAGTGTGGAAGGAATCGCGGGGCTGGTCTCAGTCCAACCTGTTCGATGACTCCACCATGCCGATGCAGTTGGTCCGCGAACCGGACGGTACGTTCACGCTGGAACGCTGTCTGTGGAACGAGCGTATGGTGGGCGACGATGACACTTGCCCCCTTCCGTCCTTCGTTGGGCGGAGAATCAATGACATCTTCTTCTTCAGAAACCGGCTCGGATTCATCTCGGACGAAAACGTCATCTTCTCTCGGGCAGGAGAGTTCTTCAACTTCTTCCCTGAGTCTGTGACGGACGTTCTGGATACCGACCCGATTGATACCACGGCATCGCACGTTAAGGTCTCCATCCTCAACCATGCCGTTCCGTACAGTAAGTCCCTGCTCCTGTTCTCCGACCAGACGCAGTTCATGCTCACGTCGGATACCATGCTGACGCCGAATGACATCAAGATTGACCAGACAACTGAGTTCGCTTGTTCGTCCCGGTGCAAGCCCATCGGTCAGGGACCAAACGTCTACTTTGTAAATCCGCGTGGGAATTATGACGGTATCATGGAGTATTTCATGCAGGAAGATACTGTCACCAACGACGCGGCGGACATCACCGCTCACGTTCCGAAGCTCATCCCGAGCGGTGTCCACAAACTCATCGGCTCACCAAACACGGACATCTTCTTTGCGTTAAACTCTGACGAGCCTCAGACCTTGTTTGGGTACAAGTATTACTGGTCCGGCAATGAGAAACTTCAATCCGCGTGGGTGAAGTGGGAACTCTCGGCTGACAATGAAATCGTCGGTGGAGACCTCATTGACACGACCATGTATCTCATCATCAAACGGGCTGATGGGTTCCACCTGATGTCTATGTCCGTCGAGGAAGGCGCGATTGATGACATCGGCTTCCTCATCCTGCTCGACAACCGGGTCGAACTGACCGGGGTCTATGACGCAGGAAACGATTGGACCACTTGGACCCTGCCGTATGAACTGGCGACCAACATCCCGCTCACCGTCGTATTCAACGAAGATTGGGAAGATGCTGGCACGGTTCTGTCCCCCGTCACCCGCCCGTCTACAACGACGGTCCGCGCGGCTGGCGATTGGCAGGACCACGCGGTCTTCATCGGACTTCCGTACACCGCTGAAGCAACGTGGTCCCGGCAGTTCGTGAAGGAAGGCGGCGATGACGGCAAGCCGATTGTCGGTGGACGCCTTCAGCTTCTCGACGGTACGATTTACTATGAGAACAGCGGCGGGTTTGAGGTTGAAGTATCGGCTACGGGCCGGACGACCAGCACTTACCAGTTGAACCGGCGGCTCGGAACCCCTGAGTTCTCGTTGGGTGACATCGTGTTTTACTCAGGCTCATTCACCTTCCCCATCCTTGCGGACTCGCGGGAAGTAACCATCAAGATGAGGAACAGTTCGTACCTGCGGTCCTGCTGGCACAGCGCCGAATGGTCCGCGAACTTCGTGCTGAACAGTAGGCGAGCTTAACAACAACAACTAACAGTAAGGGGAAACGTATGAAAAAGTGTACTAAGTGTAACGAGGCAAAAATGTACCTTGAGGACATCAACGTCCTTATTAGACCAGCAACAATAGATGATGCAGAATTTATCGGCCCCTTACTGCGACAGTCGGATGTTGGCGAATTACTTGCCGCATCCGGCTTGTCCGCAGTCGATGCCGTGCGTCGGTCCATCGAAGCATCACAAGATGGATTCTGTATGATTGCGGTCAACGGGGATAACGTCCCTATCCTCATTTGGGGCGTATCGCCGTCACCAGAACCCACGGTAGGAATCCCGTGGATGGTCGCCACGCCTGAGATTTACAACCCGCAGTATCTTCGCACATTCAAGAAGCTGTGTGGGGAGTGGGTAGAACGAATGAACAAGCAGTTTCCTTTGCTCATTAACTATGTGGACCACCGCAACGTAACGTCAATCCTGTGGCTACAGGCTCTTGGTTTTACCTTCATTGAGTTGGTTCCAAACTACGGACACGGGAAACTTCCTTTTTGGAAATTTATGAGGGCAAGTAATAATGTGTGAACCCATTACTGCCGGTATGACGATGGCAAGCCTCTCAACCTTCGGAACGATGATGAGCGGGATGCTCAGTATCATGCAGGGTGTCTCTGCCGCGTCGGACGCTCAGAAAGCGCAGAACGCACAAATCGCCAACATCTATGCCCAACAGGATGCGAACAACAAGCTGTTGGAGATGCAGTATGCTCAGTCGCGTCAGGCGCAGGACGAGGCGAACACCGAAGCGATGGTTGAGGAAACCAACGCCTACCGGAAAGCTCGGCGCGATGCCGCCCGTATCCGCGTTGCCACCGGCGAAGCCGGACTTGGCGGGATACTGGCACAGCGACTTGCCGAGAACCCGTTTGTTCAAGCGGGATGGGAAACCGAGAAGATTGAAACGGCCCGTGAGAACAAGATTTCGCAATCGCAGTATGAGAAGAACGTCGAGCGCCAGAAAGCAACCGTTCCAACGACGGTCCTCGCTGACAGCGGGGCGGCTGGCAAGCTGGCTGGCGGCGTTCTGGCAGGTCTCACGAAGATTGGTGAGGCTGGATACAAGCAATACAGTCTGACGAAGACAACCAAATAACGTATCTTGAGGGATACCAATGGCACAAAAGATTGAGTACCAAAAGCTCCGCACGGCAGAAGTCGAACAGCGGAGCGTGAAGCCGGTAGCTGACCTAAAGCCGGTATCAGCAAAAGGAACGTACCATGAGACTGAAGGCGTCAGCGCCAAGACGATTCTGTTGAAGACGCTTATGTCGGAAATGGTCCCGTCCCTTCAGCGCACCGGTGAGATGATTGAGAAGGACTACACGAAGCAAGCACAGGCGCAAGCGGCAGCAGACTACACAAAAGGCGGCGAGTACAAGAACACGACCGGCTGGCGCGCCTACGAAGACGCCTACTTCAAGATGAAGGGTGAAGCGGACGCGCGTAAGCTGGCGGCTGAACTCAAAGCTTACACCGAAGAAAACTGGCAAGCAGACCCGGCTGAATTTGAGGCGGGAAAGAAGAAGCTTATCGCCAAATACTCCGGTGAACTCGGCGTCCCCGCTTACGCCACGACCTTCGGGAAAATGGCGATTGAAGCTGAGGGCGCGGCTAACGCACAGTACAAAGACCTGATGCACCGTGACACCGTCAAACGGTTCAATGAAGACATGATGTTCAATCTGCAAGCTTGGCATCAGGAGTATCAGGCCGCAGTCCGCAACGGGGCTATCACTCAGGATGAGGCGGACGCCCGTATGCGTGAGAAGGTTGACGAGTATATCAAGATGGCAAAGGGCATCGGCCTTCGGGCTATCGACGTGACTACGACGGCTCTCGCCGCTTCGTCTGCTTACATGAACAACACTGGGGACCACAACGCAATCGGTTGGACGAAGGTTGTCGGCAAGGATGGTATTGCGGTGGTTCAGACGGCGTCGTCGCCGCTGGTCGAGAAGGTCCAGATGGAAGCCCTTAATGTCCAGATTCGCAAGATGGAAATTAAGGACTATGAGCGCAAGACGAAAGCGCACGAGGCGACGCGTTCTATCACAGCGAACCTCATTAAGTTCTTTGAGACCGGCGACCCCGCAACCCTGCAAGCCGCAGAGGATGCGCTGAATCTCAACTCCGACCCGTTGAACCCCGTGTTTGACCGTGAGGAAATGTTGATGATGAAGGAGATGGTCGAGGCGTCTAAGAAGGGCGCGTGGCGTCCAACGTCTGACCCCGGCACGTTCAAAATGTTGATGCAGAAAGTCGCCAACGGTTCCATCAGTTCTTCGGACCTGCGGACCTACGGCGGTCTCATCTCCAAGACGGACATGACCACGCTGGCCTATCACATCAACCAGAACAATGAACGTAACCGCAACGCTGGCGTCAACACCAATCTGCACGACATCTATCAGACGGACGGTCAGTATAAGTCCATCTATCTCGCATCGGATGAGTTCTCCCGGCTGAAAGACCCCAACGGTCAGCAGAAGTTCAATGAGTACCACGACACGATGTCGAAGTGGCGCGCGGAACAATGGCGCATGAATGGGAACACAACCATTCCCATTGAGGAATACAACAAGAAGGCAAACCTTGTCTTCAACCAGATTCAGACGAAGTACGACAACAACCCGTCTGCTCCCCCGACCTACATCTCTCATCCCGAAGTCCCGGCAAGTAAGTACGGGGAGAAACCCCCGCAGAAACAACCTACCAACATTAAGGGTAGCGCGAAGAAGACGGCGGCGGGTGTGATGAAGAACGCGGCGGAAGGGAACCCTGCGGTGCAGGAAGCCTATGACCGGGTGAACAACATGAACTAAATCCTTGAGAGGATAACGCATGGCAACGATGTACCAATCCGATGTCAGCGAGAACGTGTACGAGCAGGAGTGGGGTGAGCTTGCAACCCGCCCCACTCCCCGCTTCGACCCCTCGTTGATGAAGGTAAAGAAAGACGAGCTTCAGCGCGGTCTGCTTGAGGGCAGGTACACACCTGAGGCTGTGAACGAAGTTATATTCCGTGAGAAGTACGCACAGCTTGGTCTTCTGGACCTCGACAAGACGGACGTTCTCACGGGCCTCAAGACCGGCGGACTGACCGCTGAACAAGCGAACTCATGGGCAGACCACAAGGAAAACCCCGGCTGGTTCTGGACAAAGGAACTCGTGTGGCGTGGTGCTATCGGTGGCGTCATGCGCGGCTTCCAGAACACGAAGGAACTGTTCGATGAAGCTATCGCCATGTTGACCCCCGATGACCCTGAGGGTCTGAACGCTATGCTGGCTATGGCGGGGGACTACTCCGCTCCGGTCACGCAGTCCATGACTGACAAAGAACAGAAAGCCGCCATCACCGGGGCGACCCCGAATCTGCCGCAGACGGACAAACCCGTCACAGGCGCAGGACAACTTGTCGGCGCGGTCACGCAGTTTGGCTCGGGGTTTATCGGTGGTCAGCGCATCATGAAGGCGGTTGTCCCCAGCATAAACTACCTCAAGATGGGACTCACCACAGAGGGTAGGGGCGTGTTAGCGGCGGCAAAGGATGCGAAGCTCATCAATTCCTCTTGGGCGGATTTCGCCATGAAGTACCCCCGCGCGGCGTGGGCAACCGGTCATCTGGTTGAGAATTACGGCGCGGGCGCTATCACCGACTTCGCCGTGTGGGGACCGGACCAAGATCGGCTTGCCGATTGGCTCGTACAGTTCCCGTGGGCGAAGGATACCTTCCTTGAATATCTCACGTCGGACCCTGAGGACTACTTCACGTTGGCTCGGGCGAAGAACGCTATTGAGGGTGGTCTTACCGGCGTAGTGGCGGAACCCATCCTCAAGGGAATCTTCCACCTACTCAAAGGTGCGAAGGGGTCCATCTGGACCAAGATGGGCTACGACAAGGAAGCTGTTGCAGACGTTGCCGCAGACCTTCGCGGAAAAGTCGAGGCAAAGGCTCAAGCCCTTGCGGAACCGCCGGACCTCGCCGGGGTGAACTACAAGCCCGGCATGAAGTCCACGGGCGTCAGCGAAACCAAGCTCCCCTTCGTACAGGAACCGGAACCCCTCATGAAGTCGCTGGATGAAGTCGAACTCAAGAAATTCCTCGCGGAGCTTCCTGAGGAACAGCGCGCTGGTGTCGAGATTAAACAAATCGGCAACGAGTTCGTACTTGCGGACAAGGCGTGGTTCCTTCACAACGATGCACACGACATCATCCTCTCCGACGCGAAGCAAGGCGAACTTTACGAGAAGCTGGTCAAGGGCGAGGCTGTCAATCCTCTTGAACTGATGAAGTACCCCAAACTCCGTGCGCTGGTCGAGGGTATCAGCGAGGGTAAGAACCGTATCCCGAGCGATATGGGCCTTGACGCGCTGACCCCCGCAAAGCAGAAGGAGATTGTAGACTGTCTCGTCACCATCATGTCAGGCGGGCGAAACATTGTGAAGGAAGGCGGTCAGCCTTTCCAGAATTGGGGGAAGTTCATCACAAACCCCGAGTTCTCGGATGCGTGGGACACCGCGCTGAAGAAGGTTCTCGGTGACGCGGACAAGTATGGGGCTGTCAAGGCGCACATGACCTTTGAGGACATTGAGCGCATCGGGCGGTTCTACGATATGTCCCCTGAGCGCATCGCTAAGATGAACAAGGAAGTTTCCGGCTTCGCCGCGAAGCTCTCCAAGATGCAACAGGTTCTTGCCGACTACTCGGCCTATGTCGATGACCTCGTTGAGCGCGCTCTTAAAGCCGACGATGATGGTCTGATGGTCGAGGCGCTGGAACACATCAAGACCCTCGGGGGTATGTATATCAACGCGAGGGGTGTCAAGACGGCAATGGGCCGCAACTTGGCTACCCTAAAGATGGTGAAGCAGGGCAACGCCCTCGGTGGCGCTGAGTGGGCGCAGAAGTTCGCTGAGAACGAGTTTACCAAAGGCGGGGACGCCCGGCTTCTTCTGAAGAAGTACAAAGCCAATACGGACGTGAGGTCCAAACTTCAGTACGCTAAAACACTTGAGTCCAAGCATTATGTCTTGGAAGCAATCTTGGAACTGGAACAGGCTTCACTCGTGTCTGGTGTTACAACCAATATGTTCAACGTCATGGGTCAGGGTATCGCAACGGTCTTCGAAGGCATCTCCCGTTCCCTTGCGGCAACGTACATGGGACGGCAGATGGGCGAAGGCTGGACCCGCGAGTTCCTTACGACGCAATGGCAGGGCTACCTTTACGGTATGCGCGCGGCTGTTGCCATGCCCGAGCAATTCTGGAAGGAAGCGAAAGCTCTCAACTTACGGAAGGCTTGGCAGGGCATTGACGTAACTGACAGGTCACAGGGTCTTGTGTGGCGCGCCGGTAAAGCCGGTGAATCGGTACTGGACCCCTTAACGAAGTTCGAAGGCGTGGACAACTCCGCGCTCAAGTACACTCTCGGTAAGGTTGCGGGTGACGCAGGTCGGGCGACGGGGGAAGTCCTCACGGCGTCCTTCCGGCCCCTGACGATGGCTGACGAGTTCTTCCGGTCGGTCAACTACTTCTCTCACCTTTTCTCGACACACTTCGAAGCTGGCTGGAAGCAGGGACTCAGAGGCGACAAGCTGAATGAGTACGTCAACCTTGCGGTCAAGAACCCGTCCGTGGCGAGTGTCAACGATGCGCTGAAGCGGTCGCGCGACACAACCCTCAACGCGAATATGCCGAAGTTCTTGGAGAAGATTAATCAGGGCTTGCAGGGCAACGCACTCGGCTTGATTGCAAAAATCCTTGCACTCCCCTTCGTTAAGATTCCAGCGAACATCGCCCGGTATCAATGGGAAATCGGCCCCGGCGGGACGATGGCCCGAGCTTTCGCGGCGAAAGGTCTGGACTCCACCGCCATCGCCAAGATGAGCGGAAGGTTCGCTGAAGACTACGCGGCTGGTGGTCTCAGGCGGCAGGAAGCCATTGCGCGGGTTTACCTCGGCAACTTCCTAGTTGTCCTCGGGGCGCTTGGCTATATGAACGGTGGTATGACCTCGGGGATGCTCCCGTGGGAACGCTCGGCGGCTCAGACTGCCGGGATTCGTGGAAATGCGGTGCAGGTTGGGGAACACCAGATTCCCATTGACCGCTATGCGCCTGTCATGTCGATGTTCGTCATGGGCGCAGACCTCGCTAGAGTCGCTATGGCGGGTGTGGAATCCGCTAAAGGTGACGTGGACTTTGACCAAGTCCTCAAGATGATGCCTCTGTTGGCTGACTCTATGCTGTCTCAGGTTGGACTGAAAGATGTCAACGCGGTTCTGACTTCCCTCTTTGACTCGCGTGGCATCACCGCAGACAGCGTAAACGCTGGTATCGGTAGGAAGATTCAGTCTGTCGCTCCGTTCTCTGGACTCGTGAAGAACCTCTACGCGATGTTTGGGGACGGTGAGAAGAAGAAAATCTGGTCCGCGTGGGACGGGGTTGTCGGGAGCTATCTCCGCAACTCGCTTCAAACCATGCGCCATCCTATCTTCGGTGAGAAGCTGGACAACGACCCGTATCTCTACATGGGTCCGAACCAGCGTGATCCTCTCACCACCGAACTGTTCAAACTCGGTGTAGATATGCGTCCAATGGACCGCAAGCTCACCCGAGGGAATCAGGAAATCAAACTGACTCCGAAGGACTATGACCGGGTCCACGAGATTCTTGAGTCTCAGAATGTGCGTGGCGACCTTCAAGAAGCGATGACGAGGATGACCGATGTCAATGACGAGCGCATCAAAGCGGCTCGGTTGCAGGGTATCATCGGAAAGCACCGAGCAGCGGCACAGGGGAAGTTCCTCATGGAACGGCCCGATCTCATCGAGCAGTTGCGACAGGGCGGTCAAGCTACCGCAGAAGCGGCCCGTGGTGGACCGACGCGGCATGACGCCAAGAAGTACACCGGCGATAAGCCGTGGCTCAACAACTTAATCAATCAGTAGGCACGGTCTTTCTAGAACGTGTAGCGGGGGGGACTTCGGTCCCCCCAACTGTACTACAACGGAGTGTGTAAACATGGCTTATTCGTTTGCGACGTACACTTCAACCGGGGGGCAGACCTATAATGTCCCGTTCCCGTATCTGGACGTGGACCATGTCAAGGTGCTTATCAACGGTGTCGAAACGACTGCATTTACATGGTCGGACGCCGCGACGATTCACCTTAACGCGGCCCCGGCGGTTGGAGCGATAATTCGTATCAAGCGGGAAACCCCGCGAGATGGAATGGAAAAATCCTTCGCCGCACAGCCCCGGCTGAAAGGCGCCGACTTGGACGAAGCTCTGCTTCAAGCCTACTACGTCAGTCTGGAAGCAATCGACAACGCTTCTCATGATGTTCTTCAAGCGTATGTCGATGACGCAGC
>Ga0067045_1031163_pt1 | contig 13013 bp, 13 predicted proteins | sample TerdegcTABiofilm_FD_59184 | JGI IMG/M metagenome (GOLD analysis project Ga0067045, IMG submission 59184) | Combined Assembly of (Gp0054472, Gp0054536) Wastewater bioreactor microbial communities from Singapore -Terephthalate degrading...
GGGCCCGCCACGGGCAGGGCGTCGAACGGGAGGGCCGTCCGCCGCGGACAGAGAAGAGCCATGCCGGCGCGTCATGCTAGGCCGGGAAATTCGCCCGCCGCGTCTTGTTCTTGATGGGTCCGCCCCAGATCTTGGAGTTGGGCACGGTGACCACCTCGGCCTCGGTGAGGACCACGGTCATGGTCACGGTGATCTCCTGGACCACGCCGTCCACGCCCCCGGCCGAGACCGTGTCGCCCACGCCGAAGGGCCGGTAGATCATGAGCAGCACGCCCGCAGCCAGGTTGCCCAGGGCGTCCTTGGCCGCGAAGCCGAGCACGAAGCCGGTGACGGACAGGCCCGCGATGAATCCGGCCACGTCGAAGCCCAGGGTGCCCAGGACCACGGCCAGGAGCACGAGCCAGAGCGCGGCCGAGAGCGCCCGCCGGGCAAAGGACGTGAGCGTGGGGTCGAGCTTGGTCCGCTCCATGGTCCGGGTCAGGGCCGCGCAGGCCAGGCGCACGGCGAACCAGCCGACGACCAGGATGACCGCGGCCCGGATCCAGACCGGGGCGCCGCTGAAATAGGCCATGGGAATGTCCATGATGCTTCCTCCTCGGGGTCAGGGTTCCGCGTGTTCCGGGGCGCCGCGCAGGACGATCCAGCCCAGGACGCCCGCAAGCAGCGATGCGGCCAGCACCGCGATCTTGGCCATGGATTCGGTGGCCGGGTCCTCGAAGGCCAGGCCGCTGATGAAGATGGACATGGTGAAGCCGATGCCCGCCAGGCAGCCTGCGCCCCAGAGGTGGCGCGCGGTCACGCCCTCCAGCGGGGCGCTCAGCTTGAGCCGGGTCAGGACCAGGGCCGCCAGGGCCACGCCCAGGGGCTTGCCCAGGAGCAGTCCGGCCATGAGCCCCAGGCCCAGGGGCCGGGCCAGGCCCGGGTCGCCGGAGAGATCCACGCCCGCGTTGGCCAGGGCGAAGAGCGGCATGACCCCCAGGGCCATCCAGGGATGGAGCAGGGCCTCCAGCCGCTGCAGGGGCGTCTCGGCCTCGCGGCAGGCCGTGCGCAGGGCGAGCAGGAGCTTGTGGCGTTGCGTGTTGCGCAGCATGCCCCGGCCCATCTCGTGGGCTTGCTGGAACTCGTCCAGCAGGTTGCGGGCCTGGCTCAGGAATTCCGCGCCGCCCTGGCGGGGCCGGGCCGGAATGGCGGCCGCGGCCAGGACCCCGGCCACGGTGGCGTGCACCCCGGACTTGAGAAAGGCCAGCCAGAGGGCCGAGCCGAGCAGGAGATAGGTCAGGGAGTGGCGCAGGCCCAGGGCGTTGGCCCCGGCCATGCAGCCCAGGAGCAGGAAGCCGAGGCCCAGGAAGGTCCAGTCGATGGACCCGGTGTAGAACAGGGCGATGACCAGCACCGCCCCGATGTCGTCCACGATGGCCACGGCCGTGAGGAAGATCTTGAGGCTGGTGGGGGCGCGGCGGCCCAAAAGCGAGAGCACGCCCAGGGCGAAGGCGATGTCCGTGGCCATGGGGATGCCCCAGCCCTGGGCCTGGGGCGTGCCGTGGTTGAAGGCCAGGAAGATGGCCGCGGGCAGACACATGCCGCCCAGGGCCGCGGCGATGGGCAGCAGGGCCTGGCGCGGGGAGGACAGCTCGCCCACCAGGATCTCCCGTTTGATCTCCAGGCCCACCACGAAGAAGAACACGGCCATGACGCCGTCGTTGATCCAGAGCAGCAGGGGCTTGGACAGGGTCAGGGAACCCAGGCCCACGCTCACAGGCGTGCTCCAGAGGGCGTGGTAGGACGCAGCCCAGGGGGAATTGGCCCAGGCCAGGGCCAGGGCCGTGGCCGCCAGCAGGAGCAGGCCGCCCGAGGCGCTGGTCTGGAAGAACTGCTGGAAGGGGTAGAGCACGAAGTCGATGGGCTCGCGAAGCCGGGTTCTCATGTTCGCATCATGCGGCAAGCCCGGGGAAACGGCAAGGGAATTCGGGAATCAGGCGATGCGCAGGGGCGGCCGGGCAGGGTCGGCGGGCGCGGCCCGGCCGATGACCGCGGCCAGGTCGCCGTTCTCCCGGAGCAGGGCCACGGCCTGGTCCAGCTTGTGTTCCGGCACGCCCAGGAGCAGGCCGCCCGAGGTCTGGGCGTCGAAGACCAGGTCCGTGAGGATGGGGTCCAGGCCCGGGGCGGCCTCGGTCTTCGGGGCGTAGTGCCTGCGGTTGCAGAGGCTGCCGCCGGGCAGAAGCCCCATGGCCGCCAGCCCGGGCACGGGCTCCAGGAAGGGTACGGCGGAAAGCTCGATCTCCACGGCCAGGCCTGCGGACTGGGCCATTTCCAGGAGGTGCCCGCCCAGGCCGAAGCCCGTGACGTCCGTGGCCGCGCGCAGGGACAGCTCGCGGATGACCCTGGCCCCGCCGGCGTTGAGCCGTCCGCACCAGCGCACGATGAGGGCCTCGAATTCCTGCCAGCCCTCCCACTGGGCCTTGATCGCCGTGGCCAGGACCCCGGTGCCGATGGGCTTGGTCAGGACCAGGGCGTCGCCGGGGCGGAGTCCGCCCTTGATGGCCAACTTGTCCGGGTCCACGGCTCCGGACACGGCCAGGCCGAACTTCAGCTCCTCGTCGCTCACGCTGTGGCCCCCGGCCGGGGCCGCGCCCGCGGCCAGGACCTGGTCGCGGCCGCCGCGCAGGATCTCCCGGAGCACCCAGCCGGGCATCTTGTTCTGCGGGAAGCAGACGATGTTCATGGCGGCCCAGGGCTCGCCGCCCATGGCATAGACGTCGGACAGGGAGTTGGCCGCGGCGATGCGGCCGAATTCGTAGGGGTCATTCACCAGGGGCGTGAGGAAGTCCACGGTCTGGACCAGGGCCTTGCCCGGGGGGAAGGAAAGGACGCAGGCGTCCTCATGCTCCCCGCCGGCCCCGGCCAGGATGCGTGGATCAGGGCTCTTGGACAGCCCGCTGAGCGCTTCCTCCAGGTCCCCGGGAGGAATCTTGGCGGCTCAACCCGCCGCGCGCACGCTCTGCACCAGATCGTATCTGGGCATGTCCCTCTCCGTTGCGGTCAGGGAAAGGCGGGGCGGCGCCCCGCCTTTCCGTGGAGGTCCCGGCGGGACCTAGCCGACGACTTCGTATCCCGCCTTCTTGATCTTGTCGCTGATCACGTCGGCGTCCACGCCCGCCGTGTCCTCGTAGGTCACCTCGCCGGTGGCCAGGTTCACCTTCACGTTCTTGATGCCCTCGGTGGTCTCCAGGGTTTTGGTCACGGCCCCGGCGCAGTGGCCGCAGCTCATGCCCTTCACCACGATCTTCTTCATGGCCGCATCTCCTGTAGGGTTAGGCCCCGGGGCGGAAGAACCGCAGCCGCAAGGCGTTGCTGACGACGAACACCGAACTGAGCGCCATGGCCGTGCCCGCCAGCATGGGCGAGAGCGCGGGGCCGCCGAACAGGGTCAAGACCCCCGCGGCCACGGGGATGCCCACGGTGTTGAAGGCGAAGGCCCAGAACAGGTTCTGGCGGATGTTGCGCAGGGTGGCCCGGCTCAGGGAGAGCGCCGTGAGCGCCCCGCGCAAATCCCCGCTCATGAGCACAATGTCGCCGGATTCCACGGCCACGTCAATGCCCGAGCCCATGGCCAGGCCCAGATCGGCGCGGGCCATGGCCGGGGCGTCGTTGATGCCGTCCCCGAGCATGGCCGTGACCAGGCCGCGGGCCTGGAGCTTCTTGATTTCCTCGGCCTTGAGGTCGGGAAGGACCCCGGCCACCACCTCGTCGATGCCCGCTTCGCGGGCCACGGCCCGGGCCGTGGCCTCGTCGTCGCCGGTGAGCATGACCACGGAAAGCCCCAGGGCCTTGAGCCGGGCCACCACCGCCGGGGCCTCGTCCTTGAGCCGGTCGGCCACGGCCAGCACCGCGGCGGGGCGGCCGTCCACGGCCAGGTACAGGGCCGTACGGGCCTGCTCCGAGAAGCCCGCGGCCAGGGCGTCGGCCGCGTCCAGGTCCGTGACGCCGGACTCGGCCAGCAAGGCCCGGTTGCCCACGAGCAGCTTCCGGCCCTTCACCGTGGCGCGCACGCCCCGTCCTGTGACCGACTCGAAGTCCTCGGGCTGGGCCAGGGCCGCGCCCCGGGCCTTGGCCGATTCCAGCAGGGCCTTGGCCAGGGGATGCTCGGACAGGGTCTCGGCCGAGGCGGCCAGGGCCAGGGCCTCGGACTCGTCGATCCCGGCCTGCGGCAGCAGGGCCAGGTCCGTGAGCTCGGGCCTGCCGCGGGTCAGGGTGCCGGTCTTGTCGAAGACCACGGCCTGGAGCTCACCGGCCTTCTGCAGGGCCTCGCCGCTCTTGATGAGCACGCCCAGCTGCGCGCCCCGGCCCGTGCCCACCATGATGGAGGTGGGCACGGCCAGGCCCATGGCGCAGGGGCAGGCGATGACCATGACGGCCACGAAGGAGCGCAGGGAGAAGTCGAAACCCGCGCCCGTGACGAACCAGGCCAGGAAGGTGAGCGCGGCCACGGCCATGACCGCGGGCACGAAGTAGTAGGACACGCGGTCGGCCAGCCCGGCGATGGGGGCCTTGGAGCCCTGGGCCTCCTGCACCAGGCGCACGATGCGCGCCAGCATGGTGTCCTGGCCCACGCGCTCGGCCCGGAGGGTGAGCGCGCCGGTGGTGTTCATGGTGCCGCCCACCACGGCCTCGCCCTCGCCGCGGGCCACGGGCAGGGGCTCACCCGTGAGCATGGACTCGTCGATGCGCGAACTGCCCGCCACGATGCGGCCATCCACCGGGATGCGCTCGCCGGGCTTGACCAGGAGCAGGTCGCCGGGCTCCACCTCGTCCACGGGCACGGCGGTCTGTTCGCCGTCCTTGAGGAGCGTGGCCGTGCGCGGGGCCAGGTCCAGCAGGGTGCGCACCGCGTCCGTGGTCTTGAGCTTGGCCCGGGCCTCCAGGAACTTGCCCAGGGAGATGAGGGCGATGAGCACGGCCGAGGATTCGTAATAGAGGTCGTGGGCCAGGTGGGCCTGACCCTGGGCCACGAGCGCCGTGTTCCAGAGGCTGTAGAGGAAGGCCGCGCCCGTGCCCAGGCTCACCAGGGAGTCCATGTTCGGGGCCTTGCGCCAGAGCGCCGGGATGCCGCTCAGGTAGAAGCCGCGTCCCAGCCAGAGCACCGGCGCGGTGAGCAGGGCCTGGGCCAGGGCGAAGGCCAGCGGCGCGCGCTCCGGGTCCAGGAACGCGGGCAGGGGCAGGCTGGCCATGTGGCCCATGGACAGGAGAAAGATCGGCAGGCTCAGGCCGAAGATCGGGATCAGGGCCAGGCCCTGGGCCCGCACCCGGGCCACGGTCTCCTGGCGGCGCTGCTCGAAGTCCGAGGTCCCGGCCAGGGGCTCGGCGCCGTAGCCCGCCTCGCGGATGGCCTCGCGGATGGCGCGGGGGCCGGTCCGGGCCGGGTCGTAGAGCACGCGGGCGGTTTCCGCGGCCAGGTTGACCGAGGCTGACTTCACCCCGGGCAGGGCGGCGAGCACCCGCTCCACGCGCGCGGAGCAGGCCGCGCAGTGCATGCCCGTGACCCGCAGATCCAGGCGGCTCTCCTCGGGCGGGAACTCCAGGCCGTAGCCCGCGTCCTGCACCGCGGCCTGCACGGCCTCGGGCGCGAGCACGGCTGGGTCGAAGGAGAGGTCGAGACTTTCGGCGGCCAGGTTGACCGAGGCCGACTTCACCCCGGGCAACGCGGCCACCACCCGTTCCACGCGCGCGGAACAGGCCGCGCAGTGCATGCCCGTGACCCGGGCCAGTTTTCTTTGAGGGTCCATGGGCAAGGATATAGGTCCGGCCCAAGGCTCTGTCAATGAAAACGATTTTCAATATCGGAAAGGGAAAGGGGGCCCGAAGGCCCCCGTGCAAGGCAGGATCAGGCCGTGGCCGAGAGGCCCAGGCCGCTTTCGCTGAACAGGCCCTGGCCCAGGCCGCCCTGGCCCAGGAACATGTCGGAGAACGCGCCGGCCTGGTTCTGGTAGGCTTCCATGGCCTTGGCCAGCAGGCTGCGGAGGGAGGAATCCGACCCGCCGCCCTGGCTGCCCGCGCCCAGGGTGAAGCCGTGCTCGGTCATCCAGGCCTCGTACTCCTCGGTGCTCACCACGCCGTCCCCATTGGTGTCCATGGGGTCGGAGCCGGAGCTGGAGTCCGAGCCGCCGCCGGACTGGCTGGAAACCATGGAGCCCGCGTCGGCGTCCGTCTCCCCGGGAGGCGGGGGAGGCGGCGCAGACTGGGCCGTCATGGCCTCCTTGTCGGCCTTGAGTCCGTCGGCGAGCTCCGTGGAGTTGAGCAGGCCGTCGCCGTCGGTGTCGTAGGCGGCCAGCTCGTCGGCGGTCATGCCCATCTCGCTGGCGGAGAGGGAGCCGTCGCCGTCGGCGTCATAGGTGCTGATGAGATCGGAGGCCATCTGGGCTTCCGGGCCTTCGCCGCTGCCGGACATCTGGCTCTGCAACTGGCCCAGGAAGGCGTGCTGCCGGAGCATGGTGTCCAGTTCCGCCTGGCTCAGCAGGCTGTCCCCGTCAGTGTCGAACTTGGAGATCTGGGAATCGCTGAGGCCCATCTCGTCGGCGCTCAGGAATCCGTCGGCGTCCGCGTCGTTGTCCGACAGGAGCTTGCTGGCCAGGTCCATGCGCCCGCTTTCCTGCTGCCGGGTTCCGGACAGCAGGGAGGCCAGCGTGGTGCTCTGGGAGCCACCCAATATGCTCGATATTTCCATACCTCATTTCCCTCGGTGTCCGCGTCGGAAGGGCGCGGACGGCAGAATGGACAAGCGAATCATTGCCGCAAGGGAATGTCGTGGGGGTGCGGCCCCTGGCCGCAGGCGGGATCAGGACATGCGGACCTCCTCACTTTCCCTCCCGAGGATCATGAAGCGGGCCTTTCGCCAATGCCGGAGCAGGCGGCAAAAAATGCAGCCTCCAGCCGGACGGCAGGAAACAGCAAGAATCAGACCAGGGTGCGCAGCAGGGAGGGCGCGGAAAGGTCCGCGGACTGGGACTGGCGGGAGTAGGCGGCCAGCTGGGCGGCCTTGGGCGCGGTTTCGGAAGCGGAGACCTCCGCGGCGCCCTGGCCGTCCTGGTCCTGGGCGCCCTGGGCCCGGCTCAATCCGGCGCTTTGCTCCAGCTCGGCGTCGGCCCGGCCCTTGGCCGTCTCGCGGATCTTCTTGAGCCCCTGCTGGAGCTCGGCCGGAGAGACCACGCCGTCCTTGTTGGTGTCGAAGGCGTCGAACAGGGCCTGGTTGCCGCCCATCTCCTCCAGCGAGAGGCCGCCGCTGCCGTCCGCATCCTTGTCCCGGAAGATGCGGCTGGCCGTGCCGGCGTCGGTCTTGTCCATGTGGCCGGCCTGGGCCAGTGAGAGCATCCGGGAGGTTTCGCTGTCGCTGCTGAGGATGGAGAGCGCCATGGGGGTTTCCTTCTGGGCCGAGGCCGTGCCGAAAGGGACGGCAAAAAATGCAGCCTTGGTCTCAGGAGTGGTGAGGAAGCAAGAATCAGACCAGGACGCTCAGCATGGAGGACGCGGAAACCGTGGCGGGCCGGGACTGGCGGGAATAGGCGGCCAAGCCTTGGCGCAGGCGCGAAACCGTGTCGCCGCAGGGCTCGGCTCCGGAGCTGTCCGCGGGGCAGGACATGGCCTCGTAAAGCCGGGAGGCCTCCACGGCATCGGAGAAGATGCGGCGCGCGCGGCTGGCCTCCTGGTCCGCGCCCTGGGCCAGGGTGATGTCCGCGGACTGGTAGGAAAGGCCGAACTTGCCCAGGGACAGGCCCAGGGAGCGCGCGGTGACCGTGGCGTTGCGCAGGCCGGCGGCCAGGGAGGCTTCCTGCCGGGCGTCGTCGCTGCCGTACAGCCTGGCGGCAGCGGCAGGGCTGGGCGAAAGGATCGGCGTCATGCGGCGCTCCAGGGAACGTCGGAGGCCGGGCCCCATGCCCGGTCGGCGTCCGTTCCGGCGGACCGGCGATCCCCGCGGCGGGTGCGCCGCGCTCAATCCAGGGGGACCGGCAGGTTCCGCCTCCCGTCCCTGGGAAGCGGGGAAACAGGCCCTCTGCAGCAGAGGACGTGGCAGTTTTTACATAAGCGGGAAATTGTTTTTTGACAAGTGCCGGGAGAGCGGAGTATCAAGGATTCCCCTGTGCCGCCACCGGCCTGGAACACCAGCACATCGCGAGGAACGGCATGCCCTACCGCATCCTGAAGCGCAAGGATCTCATCCCGGGCCAGACCATCCTCATGGTGGTCGACGCCCCCATGATCGCGGCCAAATCCCGGCCCGGCAACTTCGTCATCCTCCGCGTGAGCGAAAAGGGCGAACGGGTGCCCCTGACCATCGCGGACGCCGACGCGGCCGCCGGGACCATCACCATCGTTTTCCTGGTGGTGGGCAAGACCACGGCCCAGCTGGCCACGCTCCGCGAGGGCGAGGACATCCTGGACGTCTGCGGCCCCCTGGGCCGGGCCACGCACATCGAGAAGTGCGGCAGCGTGATCTGCGTGGGGGGCGGCACGGGCATCGCGGCCATGCACCACATCGCCAAGGGCCATCACCAGATGGGCAACCGGGTGGTGGCGGTCATCGGCGCGCGCAACAAGGACCTGCTCCTGTTCTGCGACGAGCTGGGCTCGTTCTGCCCCGAGGTGCTCATCGCCACGGACGACGGCAGCCGCGGCCACAAGGGCTTCGTCACCGAGCTGCTCAAGGCCCGGCTGGAAGAGGACAAGGACATCGCCGAGGTGGTGGCGGTGGGCCCGGTGCCCATGATGGAGGCCGTGGCGGGCGTGACCAAGCCCTTCGGGGTCAAGACCACGGTGAGTCTCAACTCCATCATGGTGGACGGCATCGGCATGTGCGGGGCCTGCCGCTGCACCGTGGGCGGCAAGGTGCGCTTCGCCTGCGTGGACGGCCCCGAGTTCGACGGCCACGCCGTGGACTTCCAGGAGCTCAGGATGCGCCTCGGCCAGTTCCGGGCCGAGGAGAAGGTTTCCCTCGAGAAATTCAGGGCCGAATCATGACCGACACCAAGAAGACCCCCACGCCCAAGAAGTCCAAGACCCCGCGCACGCCCATGCCCGAGCAGCCGCCCATGGTGCGGGCCGCGAACTTCCTGGAAGTGACCCTGGGCTACACGGGCGAGCTGGCGGCCCTGGAGGCCTCGCGCTGCCTCCAGTGCAAGACCCCGCTCTGCCGCAAGGGCTGCCCCGTGGAGATCGACATCCCGGGCTTCATCGGTCGGCTCAAGGCCGGGGACCGCGACGGGGCCTACAGGGTCCTGCGCCAGACCAACTCCCTGCCCGCGGTCTGCGGCCGGGTCTGCCCGCAGGAGGTCCAGTGCGAGGGCTCCTGCATCCTGGGCAAGAAGGGCGAGCCCGTGGCCATCGGCCGCCTGGAGCGCTACGTGGCCGACTCCTTCGCGGCCGAGAACGGCTGCATGCAGCTCACCGGCGAAACCACCTGCGCTCTGCCGCGGGAGATCAAAGTGGCCTGCATCGGCTCGGGTCCCTCCAGCCTCACCGTGGCGGGCTATCTCTCGGCCCTGGGCGTGAAGGTCACGGTCTTCGAGGCCCTGCACGAGCTGGGCGGGGTGCTCATCTACGGCATCCCGGAGTTCCGCCTGCCCAAGGACGTGGTGCGCCGCGAGGTGGACGCCATGCGCGCCCTGGGCGTGGAGTTCAAGACCAACTGGGTGGGCGGCAAGACCATCCTGGTGCAGGAGCTTCTGGACCAGGGCTTTGACGCCGTGTTCGTGGGCGTGGGCGCTGGCCTGCCCCGGTTCATGGACATCCCCGGCGAAAGCCTCATCGGCGTGTACTCGGCCAACGAGTATCTGACCCGCGTGAACCTGGGCCGGGCCTACGCCTTCCCGGAGTACGACACCCCGGTTTTCCGCGGCAAGCAGGTGGCCGTGGTGGGCGGCGGCAACGTGGCCATGGACTCGGCCCGCACGGCCCTGCGCCTGGGCGCGGAGCGGGTGACCATCGTCTATCGCCGGACCAAGGGCGAAATGCCCGCCCGCCGCGAGGAGCTGGAGCACGCCCTGGAAGAGGGAGTGAAGCTGGAGATCCTGGCCAACCCCCTGCGCTACAACGGGGACAAGGACCGCCGCCTGGTGAGCGTGACCCTGGAGCGCCAGAAGCTCGGGGAGCCCGACGCCTCGGGCCGCCGCAGCCCGGAGCCCACGGGCGAAACCTTTGATTTGCCCATCGACACGGCGGTGGTGGCCATCGGCACCCGGCCCAACCCCATCCTTCTGGAGGCCACACCGGAGCTCAAGCTTTCCAAGCGCGGCTACATCGAGGTGAACCCCGAGACCGGCGAGACCTCCATCCCGGGCGTGTATGCGGGCGGCGACATCGTCACCGGCTCGGCCACGGTCATCTCGGCCATGGGAGCGGGCCGTCGCGCGGCCCAGAGCATCATCCGGAAGTTCGTGGGCGAGGACGCGGTGCAGTGAGCGAGGTCTGGCTCGTCCGCCACGGCCAGAGCATCGAGAACGCAGGCGGCGCCGGACCCGGGTTGGGACTGGCCCCGCTTTCCCCGGAGGGTGAACGCCAGGCCCGGGCCCTGGCCGGTTTCCTGCCGCGGCCCCCGGACCTGCTGGTGGTCTCTCCCTTCCGCCGCTCCCAGGACACGGCTGCGCCCATTGCCGAACGCTTTCCGCACCTGCGGCGGGAAATCTGGCCCGTGCAGGAATTCTCCTACCTGGACCCCGCGCACTACGACGGCAGCACCCCGGCCCAGCGCCGCCCCGCGGTGGAGGACTACTGGCGGCGCTGCGACCCGGCCTATCGGGACGGCCCCGGGGCCGAGCGCTTCACCGACCTCCTGGCCCGGGCCAGGGACGTGCTGGCGCGGCTGCACGCGGCCGGGGGGTTCGTGGTCGTGGTCAGTCACGGCCAGTTCCTGCGCGCCCTGCTCCTGGGCCTGGTCCAGGGCCTGGACTTCCCGGAGCAGGACCTCATGCGCCGTTTCCTGGGCCTGCGCCAGGCCATCGTCCTGCCCAACTGCGGGCTCATCCGGGTGCGCTTCGAGCCGCAGCGGGTCTGGCTCGGCCCCATCGAGGCCGGACACACGGGCGCGGAGCTGCGCGAGCCGTGAGTGTTGACTCCGGGGCCGTCCCTGCTTAGCAGAAGGCCACCGGCAGCGCATTATCCCCATCTCAAGGAGATTCCCGCATGACCAGTCCGTGTCTGCTTTTTCCGGGCCAGGGCTCCCAGGAGCCCAACATGGGCCGCGATCTGGCCGAGGCCAGGACCTCGGCCAAGGAACTTTGGCTTCTGGCCGAACGCGAGTCCGGCCTGCCCCTGCGCGAGATATACTGGGGCGGCGGCGAGACCGACATGGCCCAGACCCGGGCCTTGCAGCCCGCCCTCACCGTGGTCAATCTGAACCTCTGGCTGGAGGCCAAGGCCCGGCTCCGTCCCTCTGCTGCGGCCGGGCACAGCCTGGGCGAGTTCGCGGCCCTGGCCGCGGCCGGCGTGCTCGGCGTGGAGGAGACCGTGCGGGCCGTGACCCTGCGCGGCGCGCTCATGTCCCAGGCCGGCGCGCCCGGGCAGGGCATGGCCGCGGTGGTCAAGCTGGCCCAGGCCGACGTGGAGGAGATCGTGGAACGCGCCCAGGCCGACACCGGCGCGGAGCTGCGCATCGCCAACTACAATTCCCCGGCCCAGTTCGTGCTCTCGGGCCAGGGGCCGGCCCTGGACCGGGCCGCGGAGCTGGTCAAGGAGCGCAAGGGCCGGGCCATCCCCCTGGCCGTGTCCGGGGCCTTCCACAGTCCGCTCATGGCCGAGGCGGGCGCGGAGTTCGCCCGCTTCCTGGGCCGGCTCCACTGGCGCGCCCCGGCCTTTCCGGTCTATCACAACGCCACGGCCCTGCCCGAGCCCTCGGCCCAGGGCGCGCGCGCCGCGGTGGAGCGCCAGATGACCTCCTCGGTGCTCTGGGTCCAGACCATGGCCAACCTGCGCGCCGCGGGTTGCCGTTCCTTCCTGGAGCTGGGCCCCAAGGGCGTGCTGGGCAAGCTGGCCAAGGCCAACCTGGAGGGCCTGGACGGGCTCGAGATCCGCTCGGTCGCCGGCTTGGCCGGGATCGAGGCCCTGGAACCGGCGTGAGCCGCGTGCGCTTCGACGCCGCCGGCCTGGCCCGCGGCGCCCGCGAGAGCTGGCCCGTGGCCCTGGGCGTGTTCACCTACGGACTGGTCTTCGGGGTCCTCTCCCGCCAGGCCGGGCTGGGCGCGAGCGGGGCGCTGTCCATGAGCGCCTTCGTCTTCGCCGGGGCCAGCCAGTTCGTGGCCCTGGACCTCTGGGGGCCGGACCTGCCCTATGCCGGGCTCATCCTGACCACCCTGGCCGTGAACCTGCGCCACGTGCTCATGGGCGCGGCCCTGGGACCCTGGTTCTCCCGGCTCACCCCGCTCCAGGCCTACGGCTCCCTGTTCTTCATGAACGACGAGTCCTGGGCCCTGACCCTGGCCCGCTGCGGCCGCGAGGACGGGAGCGCGGACGGGTCCTATCTTTTGGGCAGCGGGCTGGTGGTCTATGCGGCCTGGCTCTCGTCCACGGCCCTGGGTCACCTGGCTGTCACGGGCCTGGGCGATCCGGCGCGCTACGGCCTGGACTTCGCCTTCACGGCCGTGTTCCTGTCCCTGCTCACGGGCCTGGGCAAGGGCCGCCGGGACATCCTGCCCTGGGGCCTTGCCGCGGCGGTGGCCGTGCTCACGGCCCGCTTCGCGCCCGGCAAGTGGCACATCCTGGCCGGAGCCCTGGCCGGGAGCCTTGCCGCGGCCTGGCTGCCCGTTCCCGGAGGCCGCCGTGGCTGACGCCGCGGCCACCTCCCTGGCCGTGGCGGGCATGGCCGCCGTGACCTACGCCACCCGCGCGGCCGGGCTCTTCCTGGTGAACCGCCTGCGTCTCGGCGGCCGCTGGGAGCCCTTTCTCCAGTCCATCCCCGGCACGGTGCTGGTCTCCATCCTGGCCCCGTCCGTGCTGGCCGGAGGCCCGGCCGAGTGGCTGGCCGCAGCGGC
>Ga0067045_1031162_pt1 | contig 13012 bp, 9 predicted proteins | sample TerdegcTABiofilm_FD_59184 | JGI IMG/M metagenome (GOLD analysis project Ga0067045, IMG submission 59184) | Combined Assembly of (Gp0054472, Gp0054536) Wastewater bioreactor microbial communities from Singapore -Terephthalate degrading...
ACGAACAGCGCTGGGGCAGATGCTTGATATTATATGGTCTAATCCAGAACACATAGGTGATGAAGATATCCCACATACAATTGCCTCAATGAAAACGGCACATTATACCGTATCCGGACCACTCAGGCTGGGATACATACTTGCTGGTGGCAGCAACAATGATGAGTTGCAAAAATTAGAGCAAGCTGGTTATGCAACAGGCTTTGCATTTCAGATGCGTGACGATATTATTGGTATATTTGGCAGTGAGGAGGATAGCGGTAAATCAACAAGTTCGGATATTGAAGAAGGTAAATATACCGTACTGGTGCAAAAGACCTTACAGCTTTTACAAGACAATACTGTTAAAGATCAGTTTATGACCTTGTTTAAAAAGGAGCAAAAAACAAAACAGGATATACTGCTCATTAAAGAATATATAGAGAAAAGTGGTGCAACAGAACATGTCAGGCGCCTGATTTCACAGCATGTTACCAATGCAAAAGAAATCATACCACAGTTACAGTGTGACATGCTCATGAAACGTTGTTTGATAGATTTTATTGAAAGTTTGTTTAATTGAAACCTATTAATTCAATCATCAGTGTTATTGAGAGCTATCTCTGATATTGTATAAATATATTATTTTGATTATAATAATTTTCTTGCCAAAATGGATAAAATAATTTACTTTGTAAAATTGGTTGACGAATAAATTAATTATTACGAATTGTGCTGTAAACAAAAGCTGGCAATGGAGTATAACAATGGTAGCAACAACTGCAAAAAAACATCATAAAGATACATTTGAAAAAATTTCTGCCGAAAAACGTGAACGTATTATAACAATTGCCACACAGGAATTTGCAAAAAATGGATTTAAAGGGGCTAATATTAATATTATTGCCCGAAAAGCAGGCATCAGTATTGGTTCAATGTATAATTATTTTGCAAGTAAAGAGGATCTTTTACTAACTGTAGTCAATGAGGCGTATAAGCTGCTTGAAAAGGTTTTGGGATCAGTTAGCCTTGAAAATAAGAATTTCTATGAAAAAATAGAAGAACTGGTTAAAGCAGCCCAGAAATTTGCACGCGAATACCCTGAAATACATCAGGTTTACCTTGATATAACATCAGAAGGACTTTCGCATCTGACCCCACGTCTTTCAAAAACCATTGAATATATTACCATTGAATTTTACCGCCATGAATTAGAAGCAGCTAAACGAGAGGGTATTGTGCGACAGGATGTGGATATAAACGTTGTTTCATTGTGTATTGATAATATTCTGGTGTTGACACAATTTTCATATACTTCTGAATATTTTAAAGAACGCCTCAAACTTTTTATTGGGCAGGATGCTTTGAGTGATGATGAACGAATTGTAAAGGGAGTAATGGATTTTATTAAAAATGCTTTGATGCCAAAATAAAAAAAATATGCAACAATTAATTACTATTCATACATTGTTAAAAGGTTAAGTGCCAATGAAAAAGAAAAATGTTAATATCATTGAAGTACGTAGGAATCAGTTGACCAGAGCTGCCTATAAGGTAGTCAGTAAAAAAGGTTATTATAATTTTACTGTTCGTGATATTGCAAAAGAAGCAGGGCTGTCTACAGGTCTGGTTCATTATTATTTTAAAAACAAGGATGACCTGTTGGTATCGGTGTTGCGTGTCATGAATGAAAATTTAAGCTTCTATTTAGCAAAGGCATTGGAACAGAAACATGATCCAAAAGACAAATTAATTATTTTTATTGATGAAGCTTTTCATCTGGTTGAGCGTGAAAAGGAATATTTTCATGTATTAATAGATTTCTGGACTCAGATTAATCATAATGAACGAATGCGTAAAGCCAATATTAAGTTGTACCAAAGTTATCGTGCGGAGTGTTCCAAGATAATAAAGGAAGGTATTGAAAAAAAAATATTTAAAGATGTAGATGTGGAGTATACCGCAACAATGATAGTGGCGTTTGTACAGGGTCTTATCATACAGTATATTATTGATCCTGATGCATTTGATTATGCTGAATATAATAAAAAAATAAAAGAGCAGATAATTCAAAATCTTATACGATAGTACAGTATTTTAATCTTGATTAACCTGTGTAAGTGTGATATAATTACTACCTGAAAGGTATTATTCATTTTCTGGTTTACTGTATGTTTAAAGATATATCTGAAAATGGCGATTATCAAAAGCATTTAGAGCATGTGGTAAGGACACTATGCCAGCCTGAATCATATAAAAAGGTATATCACCGTACCAATCATGATATTCCCATGCCATCCATACCTCAACTGGCAGACATTGTAGAAGAATGTAAGCTGGTACTGTTTCCTGGTTATTTTGGCAATTCTGAAATCACTCCACAAAATATGCAATATTACATTGGTTCAGCTATAGATAGTATTGCGCGAAAGCTCACAGAGCAGATAAAACGGGGGTATTGTTTTTCATGTGCTGAAGGTGAAACCATAGATTGCATTGAGTGTGAGCATCGTTCACGGAAGATTATGTTTCAGTTTTTGGATATGCTGCCAGAAATTAGGCGTATGCTTGCCTTAGATGTACAGGCAGCCTATGAAGGTGACCCCGCTGCCAAAAGCCATGGGGAAACCATATTTTGCTATCCAAGCATAATGGCAATGATTAATTATAGGATTGCTCATGCTCTGTATGTTCTGGATGTGCCGCTCATTCCGCGTATCATTACCGAAATGGCTCATTCCCAGACGGGGATTGATATCCATCCTGGAGCTACCATTGGTGAAAAATTTTTCATAGACCATGGAACGGGTGTTGTTATAGGTGAAACCACAATTATTGGCAACAATGTTCGTATCTATCAGGGTGTTACCTTAGGTGCAAAAAGCTTCCCGCTTGATGAAAACGGCAATCCCATTAAAGGAATACCGCGTCACCCAATTGTTGAAGACGATGTCATAATATATTCAGGTGCAACAATCTTAGGCAGGGTGACCATTGGCAAGGGATCAGTTATAGGCGGTAATGTATGGTTAACTGAAAGCGTTCCACCAGGGACTCATGTGCTGCAGCAAAAGCCAATGGAGATGCTTTTTGAAAATGGTGGCGGTATTTAATGCTTTTTGCTTCCTATCAGCAACCCTATGTGTTCTTTCCCTTTTGACCAGTGCCAGTTATTGCGGGCATTGAAATACAGATACCATTGTTTTTTATCAACCTGTTTTAAATCAAATGCATAGACATGGCTACGTTTATATGAACCTTCTTTGATATCTGGTTTCAACAACGGGTTTTTCATTAACAGAGTGTAGTGTATGCCATCTTTTGATGAATATACTAAAATAGCTGATCCAGACTGATTTATAGTATAATCCCAGTAAATCCCGTTCTGCAATCCAATAAAACCATCATCCATTTTCACAGCTTTAAATGAACCGCACCCAATATTGCACCATCGGTTATAGCGTGATGGTTCCATGATTGGTTGAGCAATACTTTGAAAAGGTCCTGCAGGATTTAAAGCTTTTGCCAGACCAATATACAGAGGTTCATTGAAACCGCAATCCTGAATGTGGGTTAATGCAGCGCTGTAATAAAGAAAATATGATTGCTTGTGTTTAATCAGGCATGGATTGCTGACAGATTCCCCATATTCATTGCTATGCCAGGGCAGTGAAGGTGTTAAGATTGTTTGTTCATCACTCCAGGAATATAAATCCTGTGAAGAACGCATTGCAATATATGAATACCATGTATGGGGTAGCCATGAATACCATAAGATGTACGGTTTAATTTTTTCGTAGTATAAATAGTAAGTGTTGTCTTCATAATAAAGAAAAGCACGCATTGCATTGCGAATAGTATGCTTTGGCATCTTGGTATAATGGATTCCATCTTCTGAAACAAAATGATGAATTCCCATCAAAGAATGTGCAAATAAATGCCATTTACCATCAGGCGACTCTTGGGATGGTACAAACGTTGGGTCGGCAATTATCGGCGAAGGGAAGGGTGGGGCTATAATGGGATTGCCTTCGTATTCTTGAAACGTCAGTTGCAAAAAATCTTTAATTTTCATAGCAAACTCTTTTTCATATGGGCGATAGTTCATTATTAAGTAACTATCGCCACAAAATAAGGGAACTTCTAAAAACTGTTTTTTGATGTTCCCGTGTAACACAATATATTTAGGGTAAAACCGCTTTATTTTTAATGCGTCCATAATGATGAAAGCGGTTTTTTACAGATGCCCATAATTATTGCATAGATGGTACTTACTAATTGTACGGTATATGCATATACTACGTCAAGCCTAATTGTTGACGTTTAAAAAATAAAGTTTTTGACTTTTTGTAGTTTATATTGTTTATGTTCACCACAATAGTGTGCTTTATGAAACCGATAGTTACTATAATAATTTTGCTATATACTGCAATAGCTTTAACCGCCTGTACTGGTTCAGTGGAGGTTGTACAATCACTTGAAGGCACCTGGCAGTTGACAACAACCAATAACGATACATGCTTTAATACAGTTTCTACCAATAGCATTCCAATTACAGTGCCATTTGTTATAAGCCTTCCCCATACACTGAAAGACAAAAAGACACAAAATACCATCACATTAGCTAAAAGTGGTTATGTGTGGATTCAGAAAGAGTTTGTTCTGGATAATGTTCCCACGCACGACCTGGCAATCCAGATTGGTGAGATAATGAATGCTGATAGGGCTTATTGCAATGGAGTTTTTATAGGTTCAAGCGGCAGGTTTCCTCCACACTTTAAATCAGCCTGGAATCAGTTCAGACATTATACAATACCTAAAACGATACTACACAAAGGTAAAAACCTTTTATCTATACAAATATACTATGATGCTGAATTCTGGATAAATGCTCCCATTCGTCTGGTAAGCGATAGTTGGGGTAAAGTGGCTTTCCAATCTATTAACTTTTTGCGCATACATCTGATGCAAGCACTGTTTTTTATATTGCTTACATTAGCTATCTTCTTTATTGTGATGTTTTATTATCAAAGAGATTCGATAGAATATCTTTTCTTTGGGCTTGCATGTTTATCGGTTGCGTTTCCGCAGATTCTTCATTTTTTTGAAAATTTATATACTGATCTACCCTATTCATCCAATACAGTCTTGAAGGTTTCACAACCAGGATTGATATTTTTTCCGGCATTATTAAATCTATTTTACCGGTATCATGTAGGAAGGAATAAACTCTGGATTACTTCATTCTATCTTTTAATTCCAATAGTACTAACAGTGGTGTTGTTTTCTCAGAAGACACGCAGTGATATTTTATTTATACGAAATTTTTCCATTATCATATCAATTTTATTTATGATTGATTTATTTGTAACTTCAGGATTGCAATTGATTCAACATAAAAAAGCCGGTTTACTTATCTTTATTGGTATTGCTCCCATGGTGTTGTTAGGGTTGCATGATGTCCTTGCTTTTGGTTTCAAGATAATTCCTTCAAATGTAGTGTTGTATGTGTATGGCTTGCCCTTTTTATTATTTATCATTGCGGTGTACCTTGTAAATATTTTTATTGCAGCATTAAAACAAACAAAGGAACTGAATATCCAACTGCAGCAATTGTTGCAGGATGCAAGAAAATTAGCATATCTGGAAAAGGAGCTTGAAATTGCCCGTACTATACAAAATCAGTTGCTTCCTCCTGAAATTCCCCATGTTAAAGGGATGGATATTGCTATACGGTTTCAACCGGCATTACGTATTGGTGGTGACATGTATAATATTTTTCAGCTAAAAGATGGTGTTGTTATCTTCCTTGCTGATGTGGTGGGTCATGGTATACCGGCAGCTATGGTAGCTTCTATGGTGAATATTCTTTTTAAGATGTTCCAGATGTTGTCGGTTGATCCAGGTTTACTTTTGCGTAGCTTAAATATTAATATTTGCAACATGCTACCACAAACATTCGTTACCGCAGCATGTTTGTATATCAATCGCTATGAAAAATTTGTGCGCATTGGTCGTGCAGGTCATCCATCAATTATTATTCAGAAAGCTGATGGTAACATTGTAGAATATATGCCACAGGGCAAGGCTTTGGGTTTAAGAACAGATAATAAATACGAAACGATAAATCAGGCAGTATCTTCTGGTGATAAGGTTTTAATATACACTGATGGTATAGTGGAAGCAATAGATAAAAATAAAAATAAGTTTGGCATTGAGCGGTTACTGCAACTTATGAAACAAACAAAAGAAGCTTCATGTGCTGAATCTATTGATGCCATCTATTCTGAACTCATACACTTTGTTGGGGATACTTCTGCACTTGAAGATGATGTGACGCTAATTATGGTAAAGATAGACTAAAGCTATCTAAAAAATTATCATTGAGAATTTTATAAGCTCATTTGCATCTCATCTTTTTTTTAAAATATTTGTACCCTTCTTACTGTAATTTACAATAACACTATTTGAAAAAAATGCTACATAACTTTTGCATACAATTTCATTATTATTATTATTATTATTATTATTTTAATGGGCTGCCAGAAAAACGATTCTAAGTTCTCTTATCTTGCAGGAGGTTGATTGATCTCCTGAAGAAAACATTATCTATTGATATTAAAAATTAGGTAGATAAAATCTCAAATATAGCAATCTAACAAAAAAATATTTTTTATTGACAATAAAGGGGTATATTTTTTATCTAAAAAGTTAGATAAAACTAATATTATTAGAGGTAATAAAGTATGGTAAGAAACATATCATGTCTTATGTTATTAATTGTATGCTTATCCCATACAGATGTATATCCATATAGACCTTTCACAACAGAAGATGCAGGTGTTGGTGAATTGGGTGAGCAAAAAATTGAGATGGGTTTTACCGGTAGCAAGCAAAATGAATACTGGTACAATTATATAGCTTTTTTGTATGGAATTGGTTTGGGGAAAGCAGAAATACTTGTTGAAACACCATATTGTATAAATGAAGATGCAAGGGGATTAGATGGGGTTATACTGGCTGCCAAAATTAACATTTTAGGAATTGATGAGGATACAGGGATGTTGGCAGCTAAAGTTGGTTATGAATTACCTGATGATTGTTATGGTGTGAGTTCAATAGTAACAAAAAAATTTGGTACATTAGTAATACATTCACAAATAGGCTTAAAAAGACATTTTAATGATACTATTGTTTTATTTGGATTAGGTTTTGATTATCAAATAGTACAGCATTTCAGTGTAATAATTGATAATTTTTCAGAATATGAAGTTGATACTATGTATCATAGAATTTTAACTGGTATAGTATATAGCATTAATAATGTAGCAACTTTAGATATTGCAGCAGGATATTGTTATGCAAACAATCATAATAATTATAAAGAATATGTTAGTGTAGCTGGAATATCTTTTGTATTTTAAGAAAAAAATTTTATAAAAAATATTAAGCTTGATTTCCTATACTAAATCATTTATCTATTATTGTAGTTTTTTTAGTGAATAAGTGAGGAAATCCTTTTATGAAAAAAATACTCATTGTAATTATTGTAGTCATTACAAATAATTTTATATTTATTACTTCATCACATACACAAACACATTTTTCAATTCAACAACTTATTGATAATGCATTACGAACTTTTGAATTGCTGAAATCCCAGCAGGTTAAAATTGATGAACTTGAGGCTTTAAAGAAGTATAACACACAATGGAAAAACCCTGAAATTGCTGCTTATTATGGCAATAAATCTATTGATTCTCAGAAGGGTCAAGTTTCAGGTATCACTGTTACACAACCTCTTTATTTTCCTGGCAAGCTTTCGCTAATAGATGAAATATATCGTTATAAAAAAAATTATGAAGTACTATCATATGAAGAGATGAAATACTTTATAGCAACAAATGTTATTAATCTAAGCTATGACTACGCAATAAGCAAACTTAAGTCTTCTCATATTAATTCTAGAATAAAACGTTTGAATTTATTAAATACATATATGACTGCAAGACCATTAGTTTCCCCACAAAAAAAGGTTGAGATAGCAATTGTAAAAAATAATATACGGATGCTTCAATCAGAAATTCACCGTATAAAAGCTGATCAGGCGGTTACCTTTGCACGATTGGTATTATATACACAATTAAATTTACCTGAATTGAATGTTACTATCAAATGGATTGAAAATCCTCCAGTTTTTGATGTAAACGATGTGGTTGCAAGGGCAAAAAATGAAAGTATTATGGTAAAAAAGCAAAAAGAAATACTGATGGCTTCATTAAAAGAAATTTTATTGGCAAAAAAGAATATTTATCCTGATTTCAATGTGCTTTTTAGTTATGATTATGAAAAAGTTATAGAAAAGGAGAAGTCTATATCTGGTGGTATTAGTATTCCTATTCCACTATATAATCAAAATCAGAATGTTGTTGATGCCTTACAGTCAAAAGCACAACAGGAAGAATTATACTTACAGTATATAGAAAAGATGATTGAAAGTGACATCCGTACCACAGTAGCGCAATATGATTATTATCGCAATTTGCTGCAATTATTCCCTCCTTCAATAGAAGAAGAATTAGAAAAATCAATGTATTATGCTGATGACCAGTTTCAGAAAGGGACTATAACATTACAATCGTATTTAGAGCTTGATGTACAGGTTCACGAAACATTAGAGAACATCTATACAACGCAAAAAGAACTTGTGCATGCTATGGCAACCATTGCAACTCTTATCAATGATTACAATCTATTAATGGAGATCGCCAAATGATATCGGCCTGGATAGAAAAAGCACTAGCGGGAAGGTTGTGGATTATACTCTTTACTATAGGGATGATAATTGCTGGCTTGTATTCAATTAAAAAATTACCCATTGATGCTGTTCCTGATATTACCAATGTTTCGATCATGGTAAATACAAAAACAGGTGCTTTAGCTCCAGAAGAGGTTGAAAGAACAGTAACATTCCCCATTGAATCAGAACTGGCAGGTCTTCCTGATGTACAGGATATACGTTCCCTTTCAAAATATGGTTTATCACAGGTTATAGTAGTTTTTTCTGATGATACAGATATATATTTTGCACGGCAGTTGGTTAATGAACGAATACAGTCCATTCGAGATAAGCTGCCAGAAGGTTTATCGCCAGAGTTGGGACCCGTTTCAACTGGTCTGGGCGAAATATTCATGTATGCAGTGTTAGCTAAGCCAGGTAGCAATCTTTCTAAATTGCCACAAAAAGAACAATTAACCTATCTTAGGACACTTCAGGATTTTGTCATAAAGCCGGCATTAAAAAGTGTCCCCGGTGTTGCAGAAGTGGAATCAAATGGTGGTTATAAAAAAGAAATTCATATCAATGTAGATCCTGTTAAAATGCAAAATTATGGTATTACCTGTCATCATCTTGTAACTGCCCTTGAAAATATTGGCGAAAATTATGGCGGAGGTTATATTCAAGTTGAGGGCAAGCAGATTATTGTTAGAACGTATGGAAAAATAGATTCACTACAACAGATTAAAAATGTACCAGTAAAATTAAATGTATATGGAGCACCTGTGCGATTGTGGCAGGTAGCAGATGTTATTGTAGGCCATCAACAGCGTTTAGGGGCGGCTACACTCAACGGTAATGAAACAGTTTTAGGCACTGTATTAATGCGTATTAATGCAAATAGTAGGGAAGTATCATTAGCTGTTGAAAAATTTATACAGGAAATACCATTATCAGCTGATGTTGAAATTAAAGTTTTATACACGCGAAGTTTTCTTGTAAATGCAACAATTAAAACCGTTGCTCGTAATTTAACTGAGGGAGGTTTGTTGGTAATAGCAATTCTGTTTTTTATCTTGGGTAATATAAAAGCTGCATTCTTAGTTGCCCTTGCAATACCATTATCAATGCTTTTTGCTACTGGTGGTATGGTGGTATCAGGTATTGCAGCAAGTCTGATGAGTTTGGGGGCCATTGACTTTGGACTTATTGTTGATGGCTCGGTGGTGATGATTGAAAATATAGTTCGCCACTTTAATGAAGTAAAAACTACTTCTTTAACAAGAAAGGAAAAAATTACAATAATTAGTGATGCTGCCAAAGAAGTAAGTCAGCCTGTTTTCCTTGGAGTATTAATTATCATGATAGTATATGTACCCGTTCTTAGCCTTACAGGAATAGAAGGCAAGATGTTCAGGCCAATGGCAGAAACGGTATTATATGCACTTGGTGGAAGCATTATTATTGCTTTATTTCTTATGCCTGTTCTTGCATATTATGGTATAAACCCAACAAGGAAAGAAAAAGAGACATTGGTTTTCAGACTTTTAGAAAAGGTATATAATCCTTTTTTAACGTTTTCTTTAAAACATCCTGTAAAGGTTATTCTTCCACCTTTATTAATTGCTCTTATTGCTATTATTATGTTTTTAAATTTGGGTTCTGATTTTATACCCAGGCTTGATGAAGGTGATATGGTAATTGGCCTTGTTCGTGATCAGTCGATTGGGCTTGATGCTTCCCTTGATATTCAGAAAAAGAGTGATAAAGTAATAAGCCAATTTAAGGAAGTTAAAACTGTATTTTCCCGAATGGGTACGCCAGAATCCGCTACTGATCCAATGGGAGTTAATTTTGCAGATACATTTGTTATTTTAGAAAAAGATAAATCAAAATGGGGATTATACAATGGTAAACGCCTATCTAAGTTAGAGCTTTTTGAGGCAATAGCCCAAAAGATTACTGAGCAGGTGCCTGGTCAAGAGATTTCACTCACGCAACCCATCGAAATGCGCTTTAACGAAATATTGGAAGGCAACAGGGCTGATATAACCTTGCGAATCATTGGCCCAAATCTCAACACTTTATATGAACTATCGAACAAATCCATTCCAATTCTTGAAAGCATTCAAGGAGCTTCCACAGTTGATCTTGATCCATTAACTGCATTGAAAAAAAGCGAAATTATTGATGTTGTTCTGAATTATGATGCTATATCAAAATATGGTGTCAATATCAATGATGTTAACAATGCTTTTTCAATTGCAATGAGTGGTAAACAGGTAGGTTATCTTTATGATGAAGATAAGCGTTTCCCAATTATGATAAGAATAAGCGACGTTTACCGCAACAACATTGCAAATATAGCAAAAATACCAGTTGGTCTGGCTGATGGAGGTGCTATACCAATTGGTACTGTAGCTTCTGTTCAAAGACACCAGCAGATAACAACAATAGCGCGAACGCGAGCGCAACGATATGCAGCAGTTTCAATAAATATTAAGAATAGAGATACGCAAAGTTTTGTAAACGAAGCAAAGGAAAAAATAAAAGCATTGAATATCCCTGAAGGCTATCAGTTGCAATGGGGAGGACAATTTAAAAATTTAGAGTCAGCTCGTTTACGATTACTTATAATAATTCCTATAGTACTAGCTGTTATATTTTTTATATTGATAAGGACATTTAAAAGTTTAACACAAACATTAATTGTATTTAATAGCATCCCATTTGCACTTACTGGCGGAATTATATTTATATATATGCGTTCTATCCCGCTCAGTGTTTCTGCAGGAATTGGATTCATTGCTCTTATAGGTATTGCAATTCTCAATGGTATGGTTCTGGTTAATTTTTTTAACCAATTACGAAGTCAGGGTATGAAGTTAGAAAAAGCAGTATATGAAGGCACATTAATTCGCTTAAAACCTGTATTAATGACAGCCCTTGTAGCAAGTTTTGGTTTTATTCCCATGGCCTTTAATACAGGCATAGGAGCAGAAGTTCAGCGACCTCTGGCAACAGTGGTAATAGGGGGATTGATTTCTTCAACGATTCTGACATTGCTGTTGCTGCCAACGTTATATTTGTGGGTTGAGAAGCTGTTTGGTAAGGAATAGTAAGCCTTGTTGTGTTGCAAAAATGACACGGTGTGGCATAAATAGTAATCTTCATGGCAACCCTGAAACAATATATACATAGAAAACCCTCGAAAATCCAGCACTTTCACATGTTTTCCAAAAAAGAAAAGTTGGCATAAATATTGCTAAATAATATTATTAGAAAAGCTAAGGAGCATAACCATGATGAATATACCAATTATACAGGTTTTTGTGCTTTTCTGGGTATGTGTGCTTCTTTGGGTCATTATTGAATATATTGTGTATAGAAGTCAGAAAAGAGGTCATTAATGTAGCATATCCGGCAGGATACAATCCGTTTATTCATAACAATCAATCCCAGTTTTTTTATTTTGCTGCAGCTTTTATAGCTGCAGTTTTTTTGTTGTGGCGATAGTTATTAATAATGATTGCAAATGGTATGTAGTAAGTTCACAGTGATACTATCTTGAATTTTTCACATAGTGAACCTATGAAAATATCCAATGTGATAGCAATGATTACCAAACGCCATTGCTGCAAGTACATCGATGCAATTTTAAAAAATGTAATTCTGAGCTACAAGAGGAGTCTTTACTACAAACATAGATTCTTTGAACAGTATACTGCGTTGATATGTCATTACAATCACATCCTATTTGCAGGAGGGATTTATGAAAAAGTTGTTATCAATACTGATAGTATTATTTACAACAATAGCATATCCACAAGCCTATCTTTATGAACTATCGGACAACATTCAAAATTATAAAAATAAGCAAGTCACAATGATATTAAAGCTAAAACGGTATGATACAGTATTTCAGGTTATAACGTTTTATGATAAAAAAAACCATGATATTACCTTTGACTGCCTGGATTTGCAAAAAGCCCCCTGGTTTATGCAGCAAAAATTAAATCTGCATCCTGGAATGGAATATACTGTCACATTCATTGTGAAAGGTGTGGGTAATCTAAAGGAAGTAATTGCACAACTGAATTATTTTGAACCGGTAGTTCTACAAAAGCTTCCATAAAAAAAGCATCGGGTAAAAAAACGAAAGGCAAGATAGCTGGGCGGCTATCCTGCCTTCCCCTAAATGGGTAAACGTATGCGCAGTGCCTTGAGCACAAAAAGTAATGATCGGGAGGGATT
>Ga0067045_1004532_pt1 | contig 13008 bp, 12 predicted proteins | sample TerdegcTABiofilm_FD_59184 | JGI IMG/M metagenome (GOLD analysis project Ga0067045, IMG submission 59184) | Combined Assembly of (Gp0054472, Gp0054536) Wastewater bioreactor microbial communities from Singapore -Terephthalate degrading...
CCAGCAAGCCGTTCTGGCCGTAGGCTACTTGGGAGTCATAAGCACCCATCAGCTGCGCACCTTGGGGAATCAGCAGGAAGTTACCCGTTGCCGTGTCGTACACGTTCTGAGTGACCCTCGCTGTGATCTTGCCGGGCAAGTCTGAGTTAATGCCGTGTTCCATCGTGGCCGGGATAATCCAGCCCGCCTTGACCTCATAGGGTGAAATCTGGCCCTTGCGCGTGCTGTTCACATGGTTGCGATCAGGTACGGCTTCCATGTCGCGCACAAACTGCTGTTTCTGCGCCTGCATGTTCTGATCTTCTTCACGCTGGCCGCCGAAGGAAGGAGCACCAGCGGGCATAGGAGCCCGCCCAGCTGCTGCACCGCCCTGCCCTGCCATGGCTTGCAGGGTCTGCAGGGCAGTACCTGGCTGAATGCCGGTTGCAGCTGCAGGGTTGAATCCACCAAGGCCAGTGCCGCTGCCCCCGGCCTGCGCAGGGGTTCCAGCTTCCATTGCCTTTTTGAGATTGTTTTCCCTCTCTTCACGGAGCCTGCGCACCCGTTCCTCTTCGGGATCGATGCCGCCCTGTGCGGGCATGGTCGGGTTCGCGGTATTGCCTGGCCGTGGAGGCAGTCGCCCATCGTTGAGGCTCGGAACGGCGCTTTGCGCACTTGCCTGGCCAGCTTGACCAGGCACAGCAGCAGGACTGGCCGGAGACAAAGCCACATCCTTGCTTTCCTTGGACTGCAGAACAGGCAAATTGCCATCGGGAATATCACGCGAGATATTCTCGCCAGCTTGCAACGCTGGAGCCAGCTTTGTGTTACTGGTTTCAGCAGATGCAGCGCCTGCGGTTTTCGGCTTTCTGGTAGCAATTCCCAGCACGATAGCCATCAAGGCCAGGACGAGAATAAATCCACCAATGGCAGCAGCCTTTTTGCTGACCCTAACAACCCCTTTAGGCTTGGTTTTAAATCCCAGGCCATCAGGTGATTTTTGAGGGCCATCATCTTTAATAGTGGCTTCGCTCATTATTAACCCCCAAAGTTAAAGAAGGAATTGGACTTGTAGCGCGCATTGTTGGTGATCGTGATTTTTCTTTGATCTTTACCAACACCAAGGATCAATGCGGCACGGTCAAAAAGGCGGTCAACTTCATACCAGCCATTGATATAACGAGAATTCACCAATTGCTCTTTTCCTTCTTGATTGAGAATGACCAAAACAGGAATTTCATCAGATTTTGCAGTGGGCGGGAGTTGGATATAGGTTTTTTCGCCATTGTCAATAACCCGGATCGGTTTGAAGTATGCATCGCCATCAATGGAATAATTGAAGTGCAGTCGTTCAATCGACATTTTCGACATATCGGGTGCAACTTCATTCTGAGCCAGAGACTCGCGTTTTGCAGCATAGGCTTGCCATTCCGCTTTTGCATCTTCTGGATATTCAAAAGAAACGCGAGAAATATAGTCGCTGGTGCTGGAGATAATGCGCAAATAGTAATTGCGCTTATCGGTTGCAATCAAAAGATTAGTGTCCAATCCTGCTTCTTTGGGTTTAAGGACAACAAGCGTTTGAGCATTTTTGCCCGTGCCGGATTCGTCGGGAGTAACGATCCAGCGAACAGAGTCACCGATTTGAGGCTGCTTGTTGACCTTTTCACCAGGCTGCAGTTCGATGACGCACAAGCGCAGGGGCGCGCAGATGACGACCGGCAGACCATTGCCATAGGTGAATGACACGCGACCGTCTGCACCCGGAATGGGGCGATTTGTCGCGTCTTGCCAGGCCTTGCCTTGGCTCAATGCACTGCGGGCCGTGGTGTTGAGGGCCACTGGCTTAACGTCCTCCAAGACTGGGCGGGGCTTGACTGGAGAACTGACCGCCACCCCCTGCGAGGGCTCCAATGCGGGCACTGCTTGCTGTGCGGCTGCATTCACGCTCAAAAAGGCAGTGGCAATCAAAACGGGGGTGAAAAAGTTTTTCATGGTTAATTTCCTTTTTTGCGTGATTTACAGAGTTTGCGACCAGCTCAGGTCAACGATATAAAGACCAATAGGGTTCCTGAAAATTTGGGCTTCAGTTGTTGGAGGATTGAATGCAATTGTCAGGTTTGCTTTCCAACGCTGCTTTCCAGTAATCCCGCCTTGAGTGCTGCGGGTTGTTTCTTCCCATTCAACCTGCCAGGTCTTATCAGTGATTGGTATCACGCTGGAAATTTCAACAGAAACGGCAGAAGTGGCCGAGCGGGTATTAGGCGGATCATTCTTGTAATACTCGTTAACCATAGAAAGCGCGCGGGTTCCATTGGAGAGCATTGAATAAGTGCGATCAATCATTTGTCGCTGCGCTGTACCATCAGAAACGACGCCGCGAACGTCAGCAGTCCACCTAGCCAAAAGGGACTTGATTACCTTTTCATCCATTTTCTGCATTTGGTCGGCGCGCGCTACATTGACCGCTGAACCCAGGCGATCAAGAGTAACCACATAGGGAACGATCTTGCTTTGCATTGCCAATCCAACCAAGCCGAAACTTTGGACAAGGCAGATGCCAATAACGCCAAACGTGGCAAGACGCCAGTTTTTCGCGCGAGCAATATAAGAGCCATACCGTTCATTCCACTCACGGCGGGCATCAAGATATGGGCTAACTGGCCCTTTTTTATCTTCTTTTGCAACAGTGTCTTTTTTGGACATAGCGATTTATCCTTGAATGTTGATGACGGCTAATTAATCTTGGGGAGAGTCAAAGCGGATATGAACGGTTGCCGCTGGTGCTCCGTCATGGGGCAGCTGCGGCGGGCGAACTTGTGACAGCTGCCTAAACCGATCTTCAAAGCCTGGTGCAGAAGGCTTGTCTTTCTCTTTTTCGCTGACCCCGGAAGGGGCAGGCGCGGTCGAGCTGGCCGCATCGGAGCTGGGCGGGGCCGTCGAGCTGGCCGCATCGGAGCTGGCCGAGGCCGTCGAGCTGGACGCATCGGAGCTGGCCGAGGCCGTCGAGCTGGCCCCATCGGAGCTGCTGTTACTTGGAGCTGCGACAGCGCCGCTATCGCTCCAGTTGTTGGAGCTGGCCGCACTGGAGTTGCTGGTATCTGCAGCTGCTACAGCGCCGCTATCGCTCCAGTTGTTGGCCGTTCCAACTGCAGGAGTCGATACAGCGCCGGTATCGCTCCAGTTGCTAGATGCCTTCGCAGGGGCCGCAGGCGTGCCAGAGCCGCCACCAGGGGCCGCAGGCGTGCCAGAGCCGCCACCAGGGGCCGCAGGCGTGCCAGAGCCGCCACCAGGGGCCGCAGGCGTGCCAGAGCCNCCACCAGGGGCCGCAGGCGTGCCAGAGTCGCCACCAGGGGCCGCAGGCGTGCCAGAGTCGCCGCCACCGCCACCAGCAGATGCGCCAGGAGCTTGCGCGCTTGCTGCAGCTCCACCAGCTGCGCTGCTTGGAGGGGAGACACCGCCGCCGCCTGCTGACATTTCAGCGCCGCGCGCTTGCGAAATATCCGCCATGCGCCCGCCCTTGGTCTGAGATATGGCCTCACCCATGCGGTTCGATGTGTCTCTAGCCGCCGCAGTCCCGAGGTTGCCCAAGGTTCCAACAGCACGACCGAGGCCTGATTTTCCTTGGGCTCCAGCCTCACCAAATGCCGCACTGGTTGCAGAGGCGGCACCGCCAACGGACTTAGCAGCAGAAATAGTGGAGGCAGCACCCATGGCCCCTGCCCCGACAACGCCAGCAGCGCCCATGGCTGCAGTTCCTGCAGCAGCTCCTGCGGTCATAGTGGGGCTACCAGACAGCATAGAAGCGGCCATGGCGGGAATTTGCACCGCAATAACAGCCAAAATAATAGAGCCGCCAAACACCGTCAAAATCAGGTTGAATACAGGCGCACCGGGTTGCCCAATCGTCTGCAACATGCTTTTCCATTGAAGGGCTTGAGTGTTGCCAATACCGACGATCAAGAAAAGCATAAATAGCTTTACGCCAGTTGCAACCGCGTACCCAATAAACTTCTGAACAAAATCAGTAGTCCATCGAGAGCCGCCGAATCCCAGGAACAGAAGTCCTGCGCTGATAGCAATATAGCTTTCGATAAGCGCAATAAGCAGCTGCCCTGCAATAACAGCGAATGCAAGAACAATTGCAATAGCGGCCAGGCCTGCAATAACAATAGTCGCAAAATCATCCCAAAGGGACATATCTTTAATGCCTTGCAGCATTGTTGCGGCATTGTCGAGGCCAGTAGTGAAAATCTCGGATGGAGACAAGCCTGCGCCTGCGCCACCTGCTGCAGAGCCAGCTTGTGTAAAGCTGTCAACAATCAGCGGTATCCAAGTTGAACCGTTCAGCAGAAGCGCATAGAACAGCCCAATCCACATGATTTTTTTAACGATTGCAGACGTAAACCCCTGCAGTTCGCTTTTGTCCATCGCCCAAACGCCGAAGCTCCAGGCAAGCTCAATAGTTGCCAAAAGCATAAACAGCCTATTGGCATAACCGAGAAGCGTGGTTGCCCAGCCAGTAGAGGCATTCTTATAGCTGGTTGCGATGTTGTCGAGAATGCCGGTATCTGCATACGACTGAGCAGAGAAGAAAATAAAGGCAAGCGCCAAAAGAAAAGATGCTTTTCTAAATTTTCTTAATGATGGCTCTTCTTTGGCTGGTAATCGTGATTTTCCAAAAATCATTTTTCCATTTCCAATCTGATATAAAAATGTCACTTTGAAGCCCAAAAAAACTTCCATGGGGAAGTCTTTTTGGTGCTATTTAGTTGGAGCCACCACGGAAATTTTGATAGCTGGACGGGCGCGGATTACGGTATTCATAAGCATCCTGCTTGGCTGCTTGAATGGTGTCTTCCTTCTGCTGCTGTGCAGCCATATAGGTGTTCTGTGACTGCAGCTGCAACATCATGAGTTGCCGCAGCTTCTGGAGCTGCTGAACTTGTTGCTCGGCAATTTGACTGCCAACCTGAATAGCTTGCATCTGGCCGGTTGCACTGGATGACATAGAGCGCAATTGGCTCAAAACACCCTCTTCCGTTGCAAACTGCTGGGATTGCAGATTCGCAGATTCAAGCGCGCCCTTCAAGCTGTCCATTGTGGTTTGCGACCACTTTTTATAATCGGTCTTGAAGTTGAACCCACTAGGAAATTGAAATCCTTTAAATGTGTTCACAAACTGCTGGCCAATATTTTGGGCAGAATATGCGAGGGCTTGACCTTGTTTGACAAGGTTAGCAACCCCGGACAGCTCATTCATCACCATGCCCCAAATTTGATTGGGGATGTTGAGCGTGTTTTGAATCATATTCCGATACTGATCCAATTGGGTCACATATGCTTGGGCTTGCTGAATGTAGGAATTCACCAGCTCAACATTATTAGCCAATTGCGTCAATTCAGTGGAGCCACCGAAGCCACCCACCGAGCCCGCGCGCGCCAGTGGCGCGAGAAAAATATGTGCAACGCTCACAGCCAAGACGGATTTAACGAAGTCGCGTTTTTGCATGATATTTGAACTCCAAAAATTAAGCCGGAAGCCTGAGCCAGTAATCGGCCCAATCATTGAAACCACGAGAACGCAGCCACTCTGCGGGCCAAGTCTCACCATAGCGCTGAATAAATTGGTCAATCAGAACAATATCCTCTTTGCCGGAAACACCTACAAAGCTCAAAGTAACGCCACCTAGGCCCAGCTGGAAAAGGCGACGCCCTAATGGGCTCATGTAGTAGTAATGACGCTTTTGTGTTGCAGTAGCCAGAATATCAATCTGGCGCTCATTAAGGCCAAGCGACTGATAAAGAGGGCGCGCAGTGTCATTTTTTGCTTCTGGATTAGGGAGCAGAATCTTTGTCAAGCAAGATTCAAAAATAACATCGCGGATTGGCGAGTTATAAATATCAGTCAGGGACTGAGTAAACATCCAGACAGCACAATTCTTGGAACGAAGGAGCTTTAGCCAGGCGCGCAATTTTTCCTCAAATATTGGATGGCCTAATGACATCCATGCTTCATCGAGGGGGATAATAGTTGGTGAACCGTCCAACCGCTTTTCAATGCGTCTGAAAAGATAGAGAAGGACAGGGACAACATTCTTTTGCCCCATTCCCATCAGCTCTTCCATTTCAAACACCATGAATTTAGAAGAGCTTAACGTGTCTTCTTCGGCATCCAGCAAGGAGCCCATAGGGCCGGAAATGGTGTAATGCTCCAATGCTTCACGAATATCTTTATCCTGCACGTTTGCGCAGAATTCGGTGATGGTTCGTGTGGGGCTCTCTTTCAGCAGCTCAAGTGCGTGCGTGATCTTGTTACGCATGGGGGCAGTAACAATCATGCCTTGCAATGTGCAGAGAGTTTCAATCCACTCTGCGGCCCAAGCAAAATCAGACCGATCATCAAGGTCTTTAAGAGGGCAAAAAGACAGCTGGCTATCTTCGCGCCCCATGTCGTAATGAACGCCGCCAGAAGCCTTGCAGAGCCCGTAGAGGCCATATTTCATGTCAAAGGCAAATACCTGGCTGTTCGGGTAACGGAACTGCTGGGCCACCATAAGGCCGACCAACGTAGTTTTACCGCTGCCGGTAGGCCCGAGGCCAAGAACGTGCCCAACGTCACCCACATGGGCGCTAACACGGAATGGGGTATTGCCGTTGGTTGCTGCGTGCAAGAGTGGCGGAGAATCTGGAGGGTAAAATGGGCATGGGTTTTTAGGCAATCCAGCCCAAACCGCCGTTGTCGGCATTAAATCAGCGAGATTCAGCGAATTCAGCATGAATCTGCGGATATTTTCAACTCCATGACCAGGCAGAGAGCCCAAAAATGCTTCCACGGCATTAATGGTTTCTACGCGCGCGCCGAAGGCGAGGTTTTGAATTACCTTCTTAATTTCGCGTACAGCTTCCGTCGCCAATTCAATATCATCTTCATAGACAATGATATTTGAGCTGTAATGTCCGAAACGGATTAATCCGCTGTCAGCTTCTGCCATTGCGATTTCTGCATCACGGGACATTTCTGCAGCGTCAAGATTTACAGCTCCGCTTTGTGTCTGTAAAACCTGATCCTTAAATCCACGAATCTTTTGTTTCCATTTTTTCCGAACGGAATCAATTAATGGGCGTGCGGTGTAAGGGTCAAGAAACTGGTATCGTGTTGACCAACGATATTCAATAGCCAGTTCATCCAGGGCAGCGAGAATCCCAGGGTAGCTTTCTTGAGGAAAGCCATCGAGTGCAATAACTCTGACATTCTTGCTGCCGACTTTAGGCTCAATCCCGCCATAAAAATCGGCATTGCCAATGAGTGTGTCCAGATATGAGGGGATCGCAGGAAGATTGAGAGGGTGATTTTCACCAGTGACGCAGTAGTGCAGATATTGCAGCATGTCGTCAAGAATATGCTCTTTACCATGAGCATCAATATATTCGTGACCAATCATGCGTTGCATGATGAAGATAGAGCCCAATTGATCTTCAAAATCTTGGCAGGTATCGACGAATTGACGAAGAACGCGATTAAAAACGCCCTTCCCTTCCCCCTTTTCACGGCCTTCAAAAAGAAAGTCTGTTGCCTTTCCTACCCCTTCTGTTGGAGGTAGGAAAGTGAGAGAAACCGCAAAAACGCTTTCATAATGAGCGCCTTCTGCAAGAAACTGCTGTCGGCGCTCTTCATCAATGATTCTTGTTGTGCGGTCTTGAAATGCACCTTGAGCGGGATAGTTTGGCGCTTTACGCCGTATATCGTCAATATGCAGCATCCAGCCTGTGCCAAATCGGAGAGCATTATTAATGCGCGCCGAAATGGACGATAATTCATCGTTCGTGCTAGATGCAAGATCAGGCCCACGGAAATACCAAGACGCCATGAGGGAGCCGTCTTTATTGAGCATGACTCCATTTTCAATCATGGAGTCATAATTCAAGCGGTCGGCCAAACCCTCTTCTATGGTTCTATATTCAGTCAGATTGAGCATTATTTAACTTTCCATTGAAGAGGAATTTCACGACGCTTGCCGCAAAAGCGTGCCAGCGCTGGCATATAGCTTTGATACTTCAAATGGCGAATGTAAACGGGCCTCATTAGCGGATCGGCCTTACCCATACGTGAAAGGATGGCCACGGCAATAACCCATAAAGCAATGCCGAGAACCACCCCCCACACCGTACCAAGGGAAAAAACCATAATGCCAGCAATGAAACCCGCACTCATTACTAACTCACGATCACCGCCCATCAGCAAAGTGTGACGATTCAGCGAAGAGTGAATAGGAATTTTGCGCGGGGTATCCATGTTGCTGCCCTGCCCTTAAACGAGTGCGCCCGACACGCCAAACAACGAGGTCATAAAGGCAGCGCCAAAGACCAAGAAGGAAATAGCCAGTACGAGCATCAAAGCGCGACGGGTGAACTCGCCCAGCTCACCACCGAAAACCAATGTGCCGCCTGCAGCAGCCATTGCGATGATGGAAATGCCCAGGGCCACCGGGCCAGTCAGGCTGTTAGCCAGTGTCTGCAGCGGGCCTTCCCAGGGCAGACCACCACCGCCAGAGCCTGCAAATGCCAGGCCAGCGATGCCGAATTGCAGCAGCACAAATGCAAAGAACCGCAAGGGGCGGCTTTGTTGTTGGGTTTTTTGAGATTGGTTGAAATTCATTGGAAACTCCGGTTATTGAATTGAGGTAATACGGTATTGATCGGATATATTGTCGTATCCTTCGACTTTGACAATTTCACTTATTCTGCGGCCTGCTAATGCCTCCTTATCTTTGCAAATAAAAATAATGACATGGACTGCCTCTCCAATCAGCGACTTAATCATGTCGGGGGTGTAATTCGATGCTTCGGGTGCTTCTGCAATAAGGCTTTGCATTCGCAGCAAAGCCAAAGAAGCGCTATTGGCGTGAATCGTGGCAGCGCCGCCCTCATGGCCGGTGTTCCAGCTTTTGAGCAGTGCCATAGCTTCACCGCCGCGAACTTCGCCAACGATGATGCGATCAGGACGGAATCGCATTGTCTTTTTGAGACAGTCATTCATTGTGAAATTGCCCACTGCGCGCATGGTGACAAAATCACTTGCGGAGCATTGCACTTCGCCTGTGTCTTCAATAATCACAAGACGGTCATGCGGGGCTTCAACTGAAATACCATTAATAACGGCATTAAGTAAAGTTGTTTTCCCGCTGCCTGTACCACCTGCGACAAGAATATTTTTCTTATTTTTAATGCAGTCGATAATTACATCATGCTGCTTTTGAGTAATGATGTTCGATTGCAGATAATCACCGAGCGTAAAAATCTTGGTTGCTTTACGCCGAATGGTGAAGGAAGTTGCCGCCACAACGGGCGGCAATAATGCGGTAAAGCGGCTGGTGTCTATTGGTAGCTCACCTTCCAGGCCGGGGCGGTCATAGCCCACTGTGGTGTTGAGCATGGCCGCAACCGTGTTCACTATGCTCTCTGCCTGCACGTTTGTGAGGGTTCCGACTTGCTGCTTGCCCTTGCCGAACTCTTCGACAAGCAGCTTGCCATCAGGGTTCAACATGATTTCAAGCACTGACGGGTTGCCCAGGGCTCCCATGATGGTGTCGCCAAGCTCCCGCTTGAGCTTGACCATCAGGCGCATCCACTGTTCATCTTTCATATGTGATACCTTACCCTCTTTAGTGGCGTGTTTATATCACTTTGAAGTGCTGTAAACAACTGGATAGAAGCAACTAAGGGCTGTTCACCTCATGCAGAAAAAAGACTTCACAAAGCTGGCGATTGAGAAGCAAGTGCAAGCCATGGGCTGCGAAGTGTTCGACGTTGGAATGCTTGATATGGCCTACAAAAATCCCAAAACAGGGGAAGTGGGCGAACGTATGGAGCTGCGAACGTGGAGCAAAGAGACACTGCTACACGACGACACCATCAAGCACCTGAAACTACGCAACATGCGCGGGCAGAACATCTACATCAGGCCATCGGGAACCCACGGGCTCACGCTGCTGGATGACCTGAGCGGGCGCGCAGTTGACCAGATGAAAGCGACCGGCTTTCAGCCTGCAGCTGTTGTGGAGACAAGCCCGAACAATTTTCAGGCTTGGGTCAAGCATGGCTCTGTGCTGGATCAGGCCACATCGACCGCCGCCGCACGACTGTGCGCCGAAAAATTTGATGGCGACCCAGGTAGCGCAGACTGGCGGCACTTTGGCAGGCTTGCAGGCTTCACAAACAGAAAGCCGAAGTACCAGCAAGACAACGGGCACTTCCCGTTTGTCAAGCTGCGCGAAGCCACAGGGATTGAGTACGACCGGCGCGGAGAACTATTACAACAAGCCCATGGGGTGATCGAGCAGGAGCGAGCAGCAGAGCAGCAGCGCCAGGAGCAATACCGCCAGGCACGCAGCACGGCCCCGACCCGCCAAGATGGCCAGGGCTTCAAAGAAAAGACTCTCCAAGACTTCCATGCAGATCAACGCTATGGCGGTGACTTGACCAGGGCTGACCTAGCCTATGCAACCTATGCAATCAGCAGGGGGCATCAGCCCCATGCTGTAGAGGCGGCGCTTGCACAGCGCGACCTCTCGCATAAAGGTTCGACCAAGCGACAGCAGGACTACATCGACCGCACCATAAAAAAGGCACAGGAGCGTGGTGTGTCGCGCTGATCTATGTGTAAATGCTTATTACAAGGCACGCTAGGCTGTAGCACACTCGCCCGCTTGCGTCGAGCGCTGATCTGTGCTGGCGGTGTTTTGGGGAAGTAACAGCCTAGTCCATTGGTGACAATCAACCGTGCGGTTTGTCGGTCTTGTCACCATACCTAGCATGGGAGAACCTACTCAACAGCAGGAGGCGCTTTCAAGGAAGGGTTTAAACATGGCAAAGGCTGTCAATGTCTGATGCAACACAGCGCGCGGAGTTGCGCAAGGCTGAACTAAAAAAGCTCCAGACGTTCGCATCAAACAACGATCTGGCGATAGAAATGGCCGACATGAAGACGGGGAACTATCAAGGGCGTATGGGCGTCCACACTGATAGCTTTATCACGCAGCATGTCGGAGGCCGCAAGCTGGTGGTACACGACAAGGCGATAGTGGGGCGGGATATGCAGCCCGGTATGGATGTGAAGATCGACTACAGCGCCCGGCGAGGCAACCAGGCCGAAGTGACAAAGCTAAAGCCTATCCAGGCGCGAGGCATCACCCGCTGATGGTGACAAATTCCAGCCTGGCCAGCTGAAAACTGACACCATAAGAAATGGTGACAAGCCTAGACCTACCAGGCCTAGATTTGTCACCATTTTTTTCCCCCCTTGGGGGGGCGGGTAGAGTCTTCTACTTGGTGCGCCATCCAACTGTTTTCCCCGGTGAAACAGGCGTGCCATAGCAAGAGCCATCTTTTTCAGTCCATCCCGGCCCTTTGCACTCCAGCAGAATGCGAGCCTGGCCCAGCTCGGCCAGCTTTACAGCTGCCGCCCCTTCGGGGCCAGCAAGCACCTGCCCTGCCCTCGCGGCTGCAGATTCGGCTTGTGTCGCTGCGATCCAGTACCCTACCCCGCCCGCTACGGCGGCGACCGCGATACAGGCTCCTGCTGCGACCGCAAACCACTTAGAGGCGTTGACATTGCGGTTAGCCCTCGCAACATCCTCAATGAGCTGTGTAGCGGTTACACGGGCCTGTGATACCTCTTCTGCAATCCTGATGCTGGCATCCTCTACCGCCAGATCGGTTTGATGCTTTGTTTGCTCTTCGACCCGAGACAGCAACTGTTGTGCAGCTTCATTTATTTTGGCTGGAATAGGCTCTAGCTCTTCAACAATGGCTTTGCAGGTATCAAGCAAAGCCATTCTATTCATTTCAACCAAAATAAAGGCCGGATCATCTTCATCTAGTCGAACCTTAAAGCGTTCGACTATTGAGGAAATAATTTGGCCTTTATTCACTTAGAACCCCACGGCTTCCAATTGGGTGAAAATGTCGCGTTGCACGGTTTTAATGCGTTGCTTTGCCATGATTGTGAATTTTTGGCCGTTAATGGCTTCATTGAATGTCAACTTGCTTGTTGCCATTTCCTCAATGTCACGGCCAAAGGTATCTTGATTGCGCTTAGGGATTCGGATCATTCCACGAATCTTGTCCACGTTATCTTGATAAACCTTCATTTCATTGAAGGATTTTCCTTCATGTTCAATAGGGCCAAAGAATTCATTGAGCCAAACAATGATGTTTTTGGTGTTGGCCTGATCGGCAAGGGCTTTAAATCCTGTCAATGTGTCACGCAGAGCCTGGCCACCAGTAATAACGCAATGAATATAAACATCCTTGCCATTTTCTTGCAGCATGTCGATTGCATTATTTTCAATAATGTAGTTAGACAGTGCAACAAAGCTGGCAGAGCCGTTGTCAACAACGAAGACCTTTTCTTGAGACAAAAGGTCTTCCATCAAATTGTCGAAGTTGCGTTCGTCAATCTTGGAGCCTTCAAGCAAATTCACATGCTTGGCATTCAAGGCAGCATAGTTGACAAGCGTTTGATTAACGGGGTCGGTATCCACGCATTCAACATTAGCACCAGTCGTGCCAAAATACTGAGCCAGAATAGCAGAGACAAAAGACTTGCCAACACCGCCCTTGCCTTGCAGGGTGAAGTGAACCGAAGGGGAGATTGCTTTCTTTGCAGTTTGAGGGGCAGTCTTGTCGACCTTTTCAACTGCTACTTTTTCAACTTTATCATTTGCGGCCATGGTCTAACTCCTAGAAAAGTTCTGAATCGCTAACGCCAAGTGACGATTGATAATCAAATCCCCGAGATTCTTTTAAGGGGTTTGACGGTGCTTTAGCCGGAGAGTTTGCAGGAACCTCTTGCGGTTTCTTCGGGCTCTCTGGTCTTTGGTCGGTAGATTTTCCACCGCTGGTAAGCGGGGGCGGCGAGGGTGTTTTTTTTCTGGCCCTGCAAAGCTCATTGCGGAAATTTTTAAGGGTCGTGTTAAAGCCTGCTTTTGCAAGTTCATCCACGATTGCCTCTTGTCTGACACCTAC
>Ga0067045_1031165_pt1 | contig 13007 bp, 6 predicted proteins | sample TerdegcTABiofilm_FD_59184 | JGI IMG/M metagenome (GOLD analysis project Ga0067045, IMG submission 59184) | Combined Assembly of (Gp0054472, Gp0054536) Wastewater bioreactor microbial communities from Singapore -Terephthalate degrading...
GCCCCGGGCCGCCTGTACTCCGAGTGCGTGAGCGGTCTGCCAGGCCCGGAAATTGGAGCAGCCCACGTAGAGCACCTTGCCCGCGCGCACCAGGTCCTCGAGTGCCCGCAGCGATTCCTCGATCGGCGTCTCCGGGTCGGGAGCGTGCAGGTAGAGCAGGTCTACGCAGTCCAGCCCGAGACGCTCCAGGCTGGCCTCGACACCGCGGAGGATGTGCAGGCGGCTGCTCCCTTTGTCGTTCGGGCCCTCGCCCATGGGTAGGTGGACCTTGGTGGCCAGAACCACCTGGTCGCGCACCGGCTTGAGCGCCCGGCCCACAACGCGCTCGGATTCGCCGGCATTGTACTTGTCGGCGGTGTCGATGAAGTTGATCCCCGCATCCACAGCGGCCCGAATAATCGCCACCGATTCCGCTTCAGGTGTGGGGTCGCCGAACATCATCGTGCCCAAGCAAAGCCGGGAGACTTTCACGCCCGCCTTGCCGAGGTTGCGGTGTTCCATGAAGTGCCTCCGATATAGGAGTCAAGCGACGGGCCGCCCGGGCCCGCCTGCTTGGCAGTTCATCCGACAGCCATGGGTCAGCCAAGGTTCACGGCTTCACGAGCACTCTGCCCTCGCCAGGCGGGAGGGTCAGCGTGAGCCCATCATTGCCCGGGCTGAGTCTTTCGCCGGTGATGGCGTCCACCCACGGCCCGCCGATCTTGACAGTGACGGCGACCTCCCTATCGGGGCGAGCGCTGGCGATGATGAGCACCAGCTTGCCGGTCGCATCCCGGAAGCCGCTTACGTGCGCATCGCCTTCCGCATCGACGGGCCTGCCGGGCTTGAGTGACATGAGAAGCGGCGACAGCTTCGTGAGCTTACTCGCCAACTCCGCGCAGGGCTCGTAGATCGGCCGCGGAGTGCCATCGTAATCCACCATGCCGTGCAGGTACGTGGGCATGTACTGGTAGATGAAGTAGAAGACTCCCCGGACGCCGCTCGCGAGCGACAGCCAGGTCACTGCCTTCAGTTCCTCGGGCGTCGGATAGCGCCAGTGGCTGTCTCCGGGCACCGCGAAGGCCTGCAGCACAACCCAGCGCGGGTTGTCGCCGGATGCCTGGGTGAAGGTCCGCATCCCGCTCTCGAACCCGCCCAGGGTGTTGAGCGGCGTCCCCTTATGGTGGGGGTAGATGTCGAAGACAGCTTCGGCAAGGGTGGTTTCGGCCGAAACCCTCGCCAGCGAGTCCGGGTGACAGAAACAAGAGAATGCGGGCCGCTTCGGGTCGAAAGCCGCCAGGGCGCGCTGCACCAGGATCCAGTTGCCGATCAGTTCCCGGGGGGGCTCGTCGCGGATCTGGTAGCGCAGCAGTGAATCGTACTTGCCGATCTTGCCGACAACCGCTGATACCGCGTCAAACACCTCGGCTTCACTCACCGGCGTGTTCTGGCTGACCAGCTGCACCAGCGGCCCGACCTCGAGGACGATGCGTATCCCGGCCTGGTCCGCCGCCTGCAGGAGCGGCTCCCAGAGCGTCTCCGGGCAGTTCGGCACAGCCGCGCAGTTGAACCCATGGGCGGCCATGTCCTTGAAGCAGCGCAGGAAGTAGGAGTGGGCGCCGGCCGGGTCATCCGGGTACCCGGCCATCGCCGGCGATCCCTCGAACCATACGCCCACCGGGAAGAAGGGTTCCACCTGGTAGCTGATAGGCGGCCACCTGTGCTCAGTGTTCACCGCCACCGGCGCGCTGAGTTCGCGCTCCTGGTCGCCGGAGAACCGCATCCGGATGGTGTAGTCGCCGTCGGGCGCAGTCTTCCCCTGTGCCTTGCCGTTCCAAGTCAGTTCGACCTGGTGCTTCTCGGTGGGCCAGGCGTTGGCAAGAACCGCCAGCAGATTACCCTTCGCGTCCAAGATATCGACGGTCATCTCGCTGTCGCGGGGCACCCCGATGCTGATCGTCGCCCCGTCGTTCACGCCGTCGCCATTCGGGCTGATGACCCCTGGCCCCACACTCAGCCACGGTTCGGCGTCGCCGGTCCCCCGCAGGTTATCGATCCACACGGTCCCCTTGCGCTGGCCGACCTGGTTGAGCATGAAGCCAATGCGACGAACTCGGGACAGGTCCGCGCCGCCGCCCTGGATGGATGCGTCAGTTCTGAAGGCCATGCTGAGCGTAGTCCACTCGGCGTGCCCGGTGTGGAAGTCCAAGTTGGTGCCGTGAGGGCCGTAGTTCACGAAATGGCCATCGGCGTCCCACAGAAACAGGAAGACACTCACCGGGTCGCCCGTCCCGCGCAGGTCGAAGGACAGGCCGCGGGTCCAGGAAAGGTCGAGTTCCACCGGCCGCGCGTAGATGATGTGGTTTGTGCCCGCATCCGCGAAGACGTAGTCGATCTGCAGACTCTTGCCCTCCCCGTTGCCCGGTCCCGGACCGGCTTCGCAGCCGGTGACGTCCCCGTACTGCATTTCCGGTTTCCACACACTGACATCGCCCGAGAAATCGTCGATCATCTGGGCGTGAAGGCAATTCGCCGCTAGCAGTACCAGTCCGGTGATGATCAGTGTGCGCATGGTTCGGGCCTCCGTGCGAATGTCGATTCGGGTCGCTTGAGGTCCGCGCTAGGCTGTCTGCGCCGCTTCGAACATCGCGACCACGTTTTCCGGCGGCACGTCATTCAGCACATTGTGCACCTGGTTGAACACGTACCCTCCACCCTCACCGAAGATGCGCACGCGCTCGGTCACTTCCCGCCGCACCGCATCGGGCGATCCGTGGATGAGCGTGCTCTGGGTCTCGGCGCCCCCGCCCCAGAAGGTGAGGTCCTTCCCGAACTCCCGCTTCAGGCGGTCGGGCTCCATGTTCCGCGCTGCCGTCTGCACGGGGTTGATGATCTCCACGCCCGCCTCGATGAGAGACGGAAGCAGTTCATACAGCCCGCCGCAACTGTGCAGGAAGACCTTCATCCCGGAACGCTCCCGCACCCGCTGATAGATGGCCTGGTGCCTGGGCAGGAAGAACTCGCGGTACATGGCCGGCGAGATCTGCGGCCCGTGCTGGGTGCCGAGGTCGTCCCCAAGCTGGATGATATCGATGACGTCGCCCACCGCGTCGATGAACTTGTCCAGGTTGCGCAGGTGATGTTCGGTGATGGCGTCCAGCAGCATGTGCACATCCGAGGGGCGTTCGGCCAGATCCTGCAGAAAGCGCCCGAATCCGCGCAGAAACTGGCTCCATTCCAGCAGATTGCCCCCGAAAGCACACATGATTGCGCGATCTGTCTCCCCTCGGACGGCCAATGCGGTCTCGCGGATCTCCGCCCATCGGCTTTCGTCAAACCCCGGGTGCCAGGGCGCGCATCCCAGACAGCTCCAGGTCACCTGCCCCATGTGGGTGGACAGGTCCTTCAAAGACTCGGCGCTCAGCCCGGCGCAATCGTCCGCCATGGGCCAGTAGCACTGGCTGATGTAGGGCTGCCCGGCAGGCATCACGCCTACCACCTGCCCGAAGTCGCCCCGCCAGAGCCAACCGCCCGCCCCGTCTGGCTCGGGCTGGAACCACGCGGGAACCTTCGCCGGCGAACCGTCCACCAGCTTCCAGTCCCGCCAGTCTTCCGAGCGCGTGAACCAGGCGCGGGTGAGGTCGACCACGTCCACGCCGAACTGGTCAAGTATCGTCTCATGCGGCAGCGCAAGCCCCTGGACCACGTCGTACTGGCGCGTGTCGTGGTCCAGCCCAAGATGAGCCTTGAGGCGGTTGTAGGCCACCGACATGATGCCCGTGGACCGCATTCCCCCGAAGTCGATGGGCACCCGGTCGGTGGGCTGGTGGGCGATCGCGGCAAGCACGCGCTCGCGAGACGTCATGGTTGCTCCTCCTGGGCGCCGACGCGCACGGGGGTCTCGTCGCAGGCGGTGACTTCCGGGTACTTCGTGGAAATGATGCGCAGGCGAAGTGTGCGTGTTCCGGGTTCAGCATCGCGCGGGATGGCCAGATGCACGCCAATCCAGGCGGTCTCGCCGGGCTTGATCGTGACTGTCTCGGCGGGAGGCTTTGCCCACTCTGCCGCCGGGCCTTCAAGGTGCACGCGGAATGTGTGGGGCGCGTTCCCTGAGTTGGTGATCTTGAAGGGGTGAATGCGGAACCCGCCCGGCGGCGTGACCAGGCTGTGCGCCGGCGTCCATTTGCCCACCTGCTTGCCCTCGGCGTCCGCTTGGATCGGCCACTGGGCGGCCATGCTGATGTCCACCGACTCGCCATCATTGGTCAGATCGAGGGTGAACGGCATGAGACAAGCCGGGCCCCGCGGTGACCGGGCGACCATCACGCAGGGCATCTTCCGGGCCACTGCGTAGACCGGCGGCTCTATGCGCAGTTCGAGAGTGGTCTCGTCTCCCGGCTGGAGCGTCGCGCCCTCCACGTGCACGGAAGCCCAGGGGACCGGCGCATAGAAGAAGCCATCGAGGGGCAGCGGCTCATCCGACTGGTTCCTCACGCGGAACTGTGCGGTGTTGGGCTGCGCGGCCTTGACGGAGACGCTCTCGGGCCCGCTAATCGTGAGCCGGTTGTCCTGCGCTGCGCCGGAGCCCTCGCGGAAACGGTGAAAGGCCTCGTTGAGCACGATCCCGCCGTCCTTCGGGCGGATGAGACCGTACATGTCGCCGGCCTCGCTATCCACATACCAGCAGGTAACCTCGGCCAGGGGCTCCAGGCGCGGGTAGATCTCGGCGAGATATGCGGCCTTGGTGGCCTCGCTGTCCACCACGCCCGGGCCGCCCTTCCAGCCGCCCGACTGCCAGCCGACTTCGGTGACCCAGATGGGCTTGCGTACGCCGAAATGGTTAAGCACCCGCCAGGCTGCGCGCACGCGGCCTTCGGCGAGGTCGGGGTTGCCCGCGTAAGGGTGGAAGCCCACCAGGTCGCAGAACTCGAAGGCCCCGATTCGGGCCATCTCCATCAGGTAGCGCTCGCCGTGCCCATCCAGCCCCGCGCTCATCACGAAGCAGTCAGGATTGCCCCGCTTCGCGCCCCGGTAAGCGGAAGCCAGCAAGGCAGTGTAGTCTTCCACGGTGCCGGTCCAGAACTGGCTGATGTCCGGCTCGTTCCAGATCTCCCAGATGTTCACCCGGCCTGCGTAACGCCGGGCGACGGTCTCCACGTACCGTTCCCAGGCCGCAAGGTCCCTCGGCGGCGAGGTCGTTGCGCCGTCCACCGTCGCCCACGGGGGATTACTGTGGACCAGGCCGATCAACTGAACGCCGGCCTGCTCGGCGGCGTCCACCGTGGCGTCCATTGCGGTGAAGTCATAAGTGCCCGGCTCGCGCTCGCCTGCCGCCCAGCCGAAGCCCTTGCGCGCGCACTTGACGCCAGCTGCCTGCCACAGGGGCATATAGTCCGGCCCGGTATGGCCGCAGATGCCCCAGGGAGTAGCGCCTTCGAGAACCGGGGTCTTCGGCAGGTCGTTGGGGGGAGTGTCTCGCACTGTCAGGGGACTTACGGCGTTCCAGCCGCTGAGGAACGACCAGTCGAGTCGCGGCTCCCCTGGCGGCTCCGTGCCCGCCGGAAGGAGCCACCACAGACCCTGCGCTGTGCCGGACTGCCCCGGCGCGATATCGCCCATCCGCAGGCTGTGGGTGATCCGGAACATGTAGCTTTCGCCGATGATCCCGAGCTCTCCGGGGCCAAACCGGGGGATGACCTCGGTGTCGCCGACGGTCAGGCGCACGGCGGGCAGGTTGACACGTGTCGCGGTGTCTACGAGGCCCGCGGCATCCAGGGGCGTTTCGCCATGCAGGGCGTTCCTCGCATAGTTGTAAAAGTGTGGGGCGATGGTGTAACCCACGCCGGGCAGGACGCGGTCACCCTCGTTGTGAACCGTCACTCGCAGGAACACGACGGGAACATCGCGCGCAACTGCAAGCTCCCGGGTGACCCGGACTGGCAGGCCCTTGATCTGAGCCGAATGCTCCCAGCGGATTGCCGCAGTCTGGTCGCCCGCGGTGGCGGTCCATGCGTTCGCCTCGCCGACTGATATCCCCACAGAGCCTTCGGAACTCCAGACACTCTCCTTCGCCTGACGCCAGTCGGCTTCGAAGGTGATGACCGGCTGCCCCTGGGACCGCTGCAGGCGCATGAGCCGGCCCCCGATCTGTGGCGCGACTGCCGCCTGAACGAGGCCGTTATCGAGGACCACGACGCGCCCGTCCAGTGGGGAGTCCTCGAAGCGGATCTCGGCCTCCTGGGCTGAGACCGCAGCCGTCAACAAGATCATCATGGCTACAGCGGCTCTCACACGCTCTTCCTCCCCAGGTCGTGGGCTCATTCAGGCTCCATGCTGAAGGTCGCGCCAGGCCTCCAGCGACTCGCGGAAGGGTGGACGGGCGATGCCGACTTCCGTGATGATCCCGGCGATGAGTTCTGCCGGGGTAACGTCAAAGGCGGGACTGTAGACGCCCACGCCTTGCGGCGTCGTCGATTTGCAGGCAAGCCCGGCGAGGTGAGACACCTCACGCGGGTCGCGCTCTTCAATGGGTATACCGGAGCCGTCCGGCAGGTCATAGTCAACCGTGGATAGCGGAGCGGCGACGTAGAACGGGATCCCGTGGTTATGCGCCAGAACCGCCACCGAGTACGTGCCGATCTTGTTCGCAGCGTCCCCGTTGGCTGCGACGCGGTCCGCACCCACCACGCATACGTCCACGCGGCCCTGCTGCATGACGTAGCCGGCCATGTTGTCGCAGATGACCGTGCAGGGGATGTCGTCTCGGTGCAGTTCCCAACTGGTCAGGCGTGCGCCCTGCAGGAGCGGGCGGGTCTCGTCAACCCAGACATGCAGGTCGCCGTGGGCCTCCCATGCCGCGCGGATGACCCCGAGGGCAGTTCCGTACCCCGCGGTGGCAAGGGCGCCCGCATTGCAGTGGGTCAGCACGTTCGCGCCGGGTGGGATCACCGCGGCGCCGTGGCGGCCGATAGCTTTGCAGCGCTCCAGGTCATCGCAGGCAATGCGCAGGGCCTCGGCGGTCAGGACTTCGCGCATTTCGGCCATAGTCCTCGCGCCCGCGCCGGCCTGAGTCATGCGCTCCAGCGCCCAGAAGAGGTTGACCGCCGTGGGACGAGTGGATGCCAGGGCCGTGCGCGCCGCCCCCAGTTCCGCCTGGAGTTCCTCGATGCAGGAAGCGGTTGAGCGGCAGGCCACCAGCGCCATGCCCATCGCCGCCGCACAGCCGATTGCCGGCGCGCCGCGCACTCGCAGGTGACGGATCGCCTCGCAGACCTGCCCCAGTTCCACGCAATCGATGATCTTCTCCTCGCTCGGCAGTAGCGTCTGGTCGATCATGCGCACGGCCGGGCCGCCGGGCAGTTCCACCCACTCAATGGTTGCGAGCATAGCGTTTCACCGGCCCCGCTCGGCAAGCAGTTCATCGCGCAGTGGCGGTTCGAGATTCCTGAGGGCCTTGTCTACGATGTCAAACCCGGCGATCTCGCTCCAGCCATCCAGCAGCGCCTTTGTGATCGGTCCGACCTTGCCATCGCCCACCGGTAGGCCGTTGAAGCTGGTGGCGGGCATGATGCAATAAGGGGTGCTGGTGAAGAACGCCTCGTCCGCCACGTACACGTCGTAGGGCTGCAGCGGGCAGACTTCGACGGGAATACCCTTGCTGCGGGCGATGTCGATGGTGGTGCGCCGGGTGATGCCGTCCAGGACGTTCCACGGCGGCGGTGTTCGGACAACGCCATCCTTCACCACGAAGAAGTTCCCGCCCTTGTTCTCGCCCAGGAACCCGTCCACGTCGAGGATGATCCCCTGGGCCCGCGGGTCCACCAGTTTGACTTCGAGCTCGGCCAAAGTGTACGGCAGGCGGCTGCGGTTCTTGATCTTCGGGTCCAGGGACTGGGCGGGTGTCATGCGAGACATCGGCGTGACTGCATGGCACCCTCGCACGAAGAACTCGGCCCAATAGTCGAGGTTCATCGGAGCGGTGTGGATGATGATGGTTGCCGTGCGCCTGGCGGATGGGTCGCCTGAAGGGAAGTAGCCGCCCCGCGAGACATTGTGGACGATCCAGATGTCCTCATCCTGCCCATACGCGGGTAGATTGCGCTCGACGACCTCCAGGGAGACCCGCGTCATTTCGTCCGCGGTCATGCCCGGGTCGATGCGCATGATCTTCAGGGAATCATACAGGCGCTCTACGTGCTCCTCGAGCTTAAATGGCTTCTGCAGGAAGGTGCGCGTGGACTCGGTGGCGGTGTCGCCCAGTTGCACAGCCGAGTCAAATATGGAGATCTTCGCGTCAGGCTCGGCGAAGTACTCGCCGTTGATGTAGACCAGGCGCTCGGGCATTGTTCGACCCCCTCGGAGTAGCGAATGTATGTGCGCATAGAGCAATTCGCCAGGGAGGAGACGGAAACCTTGCGCGCCTACGTCGGCTGTTGGGGCCTGGTCTCCCGGCAGGTGCTCTGCCGCTTGGTGCCGAATAGAAGGCGCAATCACCACCCTGGAGGCGATCCGTATGCCCGCGCGGTCCCTGGTCATTCTGCTCGTCAGCGTCCTGTGCGCAGCGGCCCTTGCTGAGCCCGTCTCGCGCTGGGATGGTGAGCGCTGGCTCCTTGAGAACGCCGCCCTGCAGGTGGGTGTCGACGCGGATGCCGGGCGCTTCTCGGTGCTGGACAAGACTTCCGGCTATCTTTGGCGCGGACCGGATGCGGGCGCGGTGCAGACCGTGGCGCTGAGCATCCCCAGGTTGCTCTCGGCACCTGTCATCGACGGTGACCCAGCGGATTGGCACGGTCGCGGCGCCACGATCTCCTTCACCCCAGACATGCTGGCCGATGCCCGCACTGTGGACGGCCCGGCCGATCTGTCCGGTAATTGGAAAGTGGGCTGGACGCCGCAGGGCCTGTTCCTTTGCGGCGCCGTGCAGGACGACCGTCTCATGCCTGCCGCGGCGGATGAGGGCGAATGGTGGTACCGGGACAGCGTTGAGTTCTGGATCGGCGCGGAGCAGTATGCGGTGCGCTTCGGCTCCTGGGGAGCCAACTTCTGGTCCCGCGGAGCCATGCTGAACGGCCCGACAGCGGCCTTCAAGGCGTCCCCGACCGGGTACAGTCTGGAGTTCATGCTTCCGGCCGGGCTGCTTGGGGACGTCATCGCGAAGGGCCCCGGCGCCGCGCTCCGCTTTGCCCTCGGCATCAATGACTGCGACGGTGAGGATGGCCGGCAGGGACAACTGTACTACCCACGGGGCTGGGTGCACTCGAACCCCGACACATTCGCCCGGTTCACGCTGGCCGACGAGAGCGGGCAGGCGCCGGCGGCCGCTCCGAGCCGCGAACCCGTTTTGACCTACCGGGACGACTCGCCAGCGCAGGGCAACCGCCTCGTGTTCCAGGGCAGTGCGGGTGAGGGCAGCAGTCGATTCCCGGTGAGCATCACCTTCCGCCTGGAGGGTGACGCGCCGGACCTGTGGATCGATTTGGACACCGAAGACCGTTCGCGCACCGTGGGGCGCTTCTCGGTGCTGCACCCACTGGTGCTGGACAGGCCCAACGGCCGCATTCTCGCCGCCGCATACTGCAACGGGATAGGTGTGCCCACGGACGACATGTCCTGGCGCGGCCGGCAGTGGTACACCTGGGGCATCGACATGCCCTGGGTAGGCGTCACCGACGGCGACATTGGTTACATGCTCCTTTGGGAGCTTCCGGTGTCCTGCGACAACGGATCGGCGATTCTGGAACGCGCTCCGGTGGGCGGGAGAGATCTGCTGGCGCCCTCCGCCAATCACTACCCGATCAAGGGTACCTTCGCCGAACCCCGCAGCGTACGGTACTCGTTCTGCCCCTCCGGCGGGCATGTGGCCATCTGCAAGCGGTACCGGGACTACGCGAAGGAGAACGGGTTCCTGGTCACCCAGTACGAGAAGATGAAGGTCAAGCCCCATCTGGAACGTCTCCTTGGGGCGCCGGATATCTGGGGACGCAGCGACCTGAAGTTCTGCCGCGAGGCCAAAGCCGCCGGGATCGATCGGATGCTTGTGAACTCGCCCCAACCCTGGGATGACATGAAGAAGATCGAAGCCCTTGGGTACCTCATGGGCGTCTACGACAACTACGAGGATGCCTTCGAGGGCGACAGCGGCAAGTACGGAGACTTCGTGGAAGCCGATGACGTGGTGATCAATGCCGACGGGTCGCGCATGAAAGCCTGGCTCACCAAGGGCGACAAGCCGAAGCAGTTTATGAAGCGGTGTTCGGCGTTGCATGAGGCGGTGTCGCGGCGCTGGGTGCCGAAGGAACTTGCGCAGTACCCGTACAATGCGCGGTTCATCGACGTCACCACCGCAACCGGCCTGCGCGAGTGCTACCACGAGAAGCACCCCCTCACTCGCACCGATGACCGCCGGGTGAAGCGCGGGCTGGCTGCCTACCAGGGGAATGAGCTCAACCTGGTGCTGGGCGGCGAGCACGGGCGGTGGTGGGGAGCTGATATCTTCAACTACTGGGAGGGCATGCAGAGCGGCGGCTTCTACTCCTGGCCCGCCGGATACGTGGGTCTAGACATTCCCCAGACCCGCGAGGAGATCGGCCGGCAGTATCTCGACTGGGGGATAGGGGAGGCCAACCGCTACCCCCTGTGGGAGCTTGTCTTCCACGACTGCGTGGTGTCCACGTGGTACTGGGGGGACAGCACCGGGCATCTGCGCCACGCCGCACCGGAACTGGGCTACAAGAAGGACGCCTTCAATATCCTCTATGGCACCGTGCCGCTGTACTGGGTAGCCCAGGACTATAGCTACAAGTGGGATGTGCCCGAAACCCGCGAGCGTCTCCTCGAAAGTTACAGAAATACCTGCAAGCTCCACGAAGTCATCGGGTTCGAGGAACTGGTGAGCCACGAATTCGTGACCGAAGATCGGGCGGTGCAGCACACCGTCTTTGGCGACGGCACCAATGTCTGGGTGAACTTCGGCGAGAAGCCCTGGACTTTGGAGGCAGACGGCCAGAGCTGGGAGATACCGCAGTTCGGCTTCTACGCAAAAGGCCCGAAGATCGAGCAGTATCGTGTCAACCGCGCCTGGGTGGGGTCGGAGTACAGGGGCATTGATGACGAGTCCGGGCGCATCGGCGGGATTGGCGCCGCGAAGAGGGTGACCTGCATTCGCAAGGACGGGTATCTTTTCGTAGAAGGCGATGTTCCCGGGCTGGTGGAGTCCTTCCTGGGATCTCCGGTGACAGCCCAGCGCGAGGGCCCGGCGCGGATCAGCATCAACGCGCCCCTGTCGAAGTGGGTTCGGGTGAACTGGCGGGCCCTTTGCCCCGACGCCGGCGAGGGCGACTGGCGCATCGTGGCGCTGGACGAGGCCGGGCAGCCGGTGAAGATCGGCGAGCCGGTGAAGACGCAGAACGACATGCTCATGCTGCCCATCGGGATGCCCGTCGGACCAGTTCTGCTCATCGGCCCGGCGGAGATCGCGCAGATGACGGAACTCTCGATCTCAAGCACGCGCAAGTCGCCGGATGACCCGGACCGTCCGAAGCAGGGCGATCCGCTCACGGTGGCGCTGAGCGTGGAGAACCAGGGCGGGAAGGACTCCGGTGAAGTGTCGGTCGCTGCTTATCTGGGCAGGGTCAGCGAGGAGACGCGACTGGGCACAAAGAGCGTATCTGTGCCCGCGGGTGGCACAGCGGAAGTGGAGTTCACCTTCCCAAGCCAGCGCTACGACGGTCTCACCACCTTCTGGTTCCGGGTCGATGACGGCGATGCGGTGACCGAGCTCTGCGAGCAGGACAACACCACCGAGCGAGGGTTCATGATCGAGCCCGATCTCGCGCTGTGGGACGGGAAATTGAGCGTGACCGTGGACATGGGCGAGCTGCCCAGACGGCTGCCCATCGCAAAGATGCCCTTCGACCCTGACGCGGAGTGGCAGGCCCTCGGAAAACAGGGCAAAGCTGATCCGGGCGCGATCCGGGTAATGAAGGAAGGCGAGGAGTCAGCTTACCAGCGGCTGTTCCCGTGCCAGTATGACGCGCAGGCGAAGGAACTGTCCTTCGAGATGCTGGGCCGCTTTGAGCCGGGCCAGAAGGTACGTTGCGAGATCCTGCTCGACGGCGCGGATGAAGCCCGGCACCAGGCGCCGTCAGCGAGCTGGTGGAAGCCGCAGGAGAGCGTGTTCCACAGCCCGCGTATGGTGGTGCGGTTCAAGGAAGGGTATATTCGTGGTGTGGAAAGCCAGTACCCCTTCGTGAAGATCATCGGGAATCTCGGTGTGTCCTCGGCGGATACGGGCTGGGTGGATGAAGTGGGGGAGGTGGAGAGCTTTGACGTGGTGCAGGACGGCCCGGTATTCACGCAGATCCGCGTGAAGAAGAACCTGAGGGGCAACCACTCGTACGACAAGCTGTACACCCTGTACCGGAACCACTTTACCGTGACGATGCTTTCCCCGGAGCGCTTCGGTGTCCCCAGCCGAGCGTACTACCTGACCCGGTGTCTTTTCGAGGACGACAAGGGGAACCGGTCGGTGATCGACGGTAAGGGTGATGCGGAGGGCGTATCCGGAAAGAACCCGAACCCGCGGTGGTATGCAACTTGGCCTGAGCCGGAACAGGGCAAAGAGGGTGAACCTGCGGCGTGGGCGCTGTCGTGCGTGGCGGTCACGCCCCACGAGAGCCTGACTTACTGGGATGCAGGCAGCTGGGCGGGAGTGGGCTTCAACCCGCGACAGCAGAAAGGGGCGACGGTGGCGTACGTACTGCACAATGCTGAGGACGAGGTGACGGACGTGCCGGGATTTGCTGAACTTGACTACCAGCGGATGCAGCAGCCGGTGGTGTTGGTGCGGGACTGAGAGACGGCGAGTGATCACGGGAGATACGGGAACGGAGGGAGGGGTATGGGGTAGTCCGCCTGCCGTGGGGCAAAAAGAACCCCCGGCTTCAGCACCGGGGGGCCGTAACAGGCCGCTGGATCAACTCGCGCGACTACGCGCCGATGACCCTGACCTTGTCGGCTCGCGGCCCCTT
>Ga0067045_1031164_pt1 | contig 13006 bp, 13 predicted proteins | sample TerdegcTABiofilm_FD_59184 | JGI IMG/M metagenome (GOLD analysis project Ga0067045, IMG submission 59184) | Combined Assembly of (Gp0054472, Gp0054536) Wastewater bioreactor microbial communities from Singapore -Terephthalate degrading...
TGCCTACATTGTACGACGCGGCGTTCTTGGCTGTTGCGGAAATTGTAGAAGAAAGAACGGGGGAAAATTGCGAGTTCTGGACGGCGGATGAAAAATTAGTTAATTCACTTGGTGGTAAAAAACAATATGTGAAACTGCTGGGGGGCAAGTAGGTACGGTTCTTGCTTGCCAGGCAAATTATACCATATTTGCAGTTTGCTTAAATGATCTGTTAAAATCAGAGTGAATACAAAAACGCTTTGGGCTTCGCGCGGAGTGAGTTATAATTGATAGGGAATCAGGCAGGAGATTTGCAATGACTAAATTCTATCATCCTCAAACATATCAAATAATTACCTTCGGCTGCCAGATGAATGAGCACGACTCGGAAGCGCTGGCCGGCATGCTGGAAAGCATGGGTTTGATCGAGGCAAACGAGATTAAAGATGCCGACATTGTGCTTCTAAATACCTGTTGCGTCCGTGAAACTGCTGAAAATAAAGTATTTTCGTTGCTTGGGCGCCTGCGCCGGATGAAGATGGAAAAGCCAGGCATGATCATCGGTGTGGGCGGCTGCATGTCTCAGCAGGAAGGTATGGCCGCGCGGATCAGGCAGGGTTTTCCACACGTCGACCTGATCTTTGGAACCGGCAGCGCCCACCGGCTTCCGGATTTAATCGGGAAAGTGATTGAGCACGGGAGCCCGGTTCTGGCGGTCCGGCCCGGTTTTGACGGGATTGCGGAAAACCTTCCCATGAAAAGAAAAGATAATATTCGCGCCTGGGTTGCGATCATGTACGGATGTGATAATTTTTGCACTTACTGTATTGTTCCCTATGTCCGCGGGAGGGAGCGCAGCCGCCGCCCGGAGGATATCCTGGACGAAGTAGCCGGGTTGGGGCGGGAAGGTTACAAAGAGGTGGTCTTGCTCGGGCAGAACGTCAATTCATACGGCAAAGACCTTGACGGTTCAATAGACTTCGCCGGCCTGCTGGAGAAACTGGATAAACTGGACGGGGACGAAAGTGTCGGCAGGATCCGTTATCTGACTTCCCACCCCCGTGATTTTACCGATGGGCTTATTGAAACGATTGCCGCCTCGGGTAAGGTGTGCGAGCATTTCCACCTGCCGGTGCAGGCGGGAAGCAACCGCGTATTGAAAGAGATGAACCGGGGTTACACCCGTGAAAACTACCTGGGGCTTGTGAAAAAGATCAAGGATCGTATTCCACGCGCCACTATCACCACAGACATCATGGTCGGCTTTCCCGGTGAAGACGAAGAAGACTTTAACGATACTCTTGATCTGGTGCGGCAGGCCAGGTTTGACAGTTCCTACACTTTTATCTACAATACCAGGCCGGGCACTCCGGCGGCGGCCTTGGAGGGGCAGGTGCCGGAGGAAGTCAAAAAGGCGCGTATCCGGGAATTGATCAAGCTGCAAAACAGGATCAGCCTGGAGAGGAACCGGGAAGAAGAGGGGCAGGTTCAGGAGGTGCTGGTGGAGGGGGAAAGCAGAACCGGGCCGGGCCTGCTGGCCGGGAGGAACAGGGGCAATAAAACGGTTGTCTTCCCGGGTGGCAAGGAACTTATCGGCCGCACCGTCCGGGTGCGGATTACCGAGGCGCGTTTGGCCCACCTGGCAGGCCGGCGCCTGCTTCATTAACGTTACGGAACTGGTCTTGATCATGGCTGTGATTTTGGGCTTGCCTGGTAATACAATTTTGAATGGGAGCATAGTATTATGGAAAAACGTGTTCCAGTAATTGGATTGGCAGGTTTTTCCGGATCAGGTAAAACAACCTTTCTGGAAAAGCTGATTGCTGAGCTGAAACGCCGCGGCTGCCGGGTGGGAGTGATAAAACACACCCATCACCCGGTGCAGTTCGATCAGCCGGGTAAGGACACCTGGCGGCACAGCCGGGCCGGTGCGGCGGTTGTCGCCTTGGCGGCGCCCGGCGGTGTGTCTCTGGTCAGAAAATTTGAATCTGACCCCGGGCCGGAAAAAGTAATTGCAATGATTGACGGGGTGGATCTGGTTATTATCGAGGGGTATAAAAAAGGCAAGTGGCCCAAAATAGAGATTTTCCGCCGGGGAGTAACCGAGCGGCCGGATATCCCTGCGGAGGAACTCCTCGCCGTGGTTAGTGACGTGCCCCAGAGCGCCGGAGTCCCTTGTTTCGGGCCGGACGACGCAGCGGGTGTGGCCGGTTTGATTGAGCGGGTGATCATGAAAAAAATAATTAATGAATAATCAGTAAAAAATAATCAGTAAAAAAATTTTTTTGTCTTGCAGGAATTTCGATTTTAGTATCGAAGCTTATTAATATTAATAAAGCAGTATAAAAGAATACTGTTCTCCGAGTCCGGTGACCTAAGCCGAGAGTATGGTTGCCGGGCCGATAGGGTACATTGGGGAAACTGTTGTGCCTCCCATTGTGGAAAGGAGAAAGATCGCTTATTTCAATAATAAGGCTCTGTCCTTTTCTACAAGAAGGGACAGAGCTTTTTGTATCCCATCAAGACCTCACTTCTCTTCCGCCCCGGTGGTGATGATCATGTTGTAAGTAAATTATTGACCGGTGTTGTCTTTAAGTAATTAATTAATGATCATTAATTAATTTAACTGGCTGAAAAAGTAAATCAAAGGGGGTGCACTATCAAAGAAATGCCTGCCCCGCAATTGTATTGACAACTAGTAAAATTAATAAAGTTTGGAGGTTAAGCTTATGGAAATGATTAAAACCGACTGTGGCCTGTGCATTAACTGCTGCGGCATAAATTGTTATGTGGAAGACGGCAGGCTGGTTAAGGTGGAGGGCACGCCGGAGCACTGGCTGAACAAGGGTGAATTATGCGCCAAAGGTAAATACCTGGTGGAATGGGTCTATTCCCCCACCCGCGTTAGATACCCGATGAAGATGGTTGACGGGCGCTTCCAGAGGATATCCTGGGACCAGGCGTATGAGGAAATAGGCTCTAAATTGCTGGCGCTGAAGGAAAAGTACGGCGCGCACACCCTGGCCACCTGGACCGGCTCCGTGGGTGTCGAGCACTTTGAAATGGCGGCTTTCAACCAGCGTTTGGCCAAGGCCTACGGCACTCCTAATTTCTTCAACCCGGAAGGCATTTGTTTCCGCACCCGGATTCTGGCCCGCCAGATTACCTTCGGCCGCTATCCGGTGGAAGAGCCGCGGAACGCTAAATTGATTATTCTCTGGGGGCATAATCCGGATGAGAGTTACTTCGTCATCGCTAACGATATCCGTGAGAGGATCAAAAAAGGGGAATTGAAGCTGATTGTTATCGACGTGCGCCGGATTCCGCTGGCGAAAGAGGGCATCTATCTGCAGCCCCGCCCGGGTACCGACGCCGCCATCGCCCTGGCCATGATCAATGTCATTATTGAAGAAGATATGTATGATCACGATTTTGTTGAAAAATGGACCACTGGCTTTGACAAGCTGATAGAACACGTCAAGCAATACACACCGGAAAAAGCTGAGGAAATCAGCGGTGTGCCGGCCGCGGAAATAAGGCGGATCGCGCGGATGTTCGCGAATACTAAAGAGGCCAGCATTTTAGAAGGTGTGGGCCACTTGAACCAGTATGCCAACGGCCTCCAGACGGAAAGATGTTTTTGTATTTTGATGGCCATCACCGGCAAAATTGACCGCCCGGGCGGATGGGTCACCTGTCCCCAAATTCGCCTGGCCGACCTGCGCGTTCCGGTAGAGGAAAAAAATCTCGGGTACGAGGAATATCCTGTATTCCACCAGTTCAACAAGCGTACCCCCCCATACGGTTCCGCGTCAATGATGACGACGGCAATGATCACCCAGAAGCCGTACCCGATCAAGGCCTTCATCAGCTCGGGCAGCAATCCGGCTTTGACTTTCCCCGATACCAAGCGCTTTTTAGAAGGGTTAAAAAATCTGGAGTTATTTGTAGTCATTGACCCGATTATGACTGAAACAGCGCAGCTGGCTGATTACGTTCTCCCTGCCTGCACCTTCCTGGAAGAGACTGGTATCGGCGGCTTCCCCTACGCCATATCACACTGCGTTCCTTATATCATGCTGCGCAAGAAGGTCATCGAACCGCTTTATGAGAGCAAGCCGATCTGGAAAATCTGGAGCGAGCTGGGGCATAAGATGGGTTTAGGGGAGTATTTCCCATGGAAAACGGACGAAGAAGTGGCGGAACACCTTCTTTCCACATCCGGCGTCACGTATCAGCAGCTGGTCGAACATCCCGAAGGGATGTATTTCGGCGAAAAAGTATATGAGCTCTATGAAAAAATCGGTTTTGCCACCGACAGCAAAAAAGTGGAACTCTATTCCGCGCAAATGGAAGCGCTGGGCGCCGACGGTCTTCCCCACCATGTCGAGCCGCATCAGAGCTATGTGGCGAACCCCGAAATAGCCAAGGAATATCCGGAAACGTTGCTCACCGGCGCCAGACAGCAGGAGTACATCGACGCTCAGATGCGTGATATACCCGGCCTGCGGGCTAGAGTGCCGGAAGCGGAAGCGTGGATCAGTCCTGTCACCGCCAAGAAATACGATATCATAAATGGTGAAATGGTTGGTGTGGAAACCCCGCGCGCCATGATCAAGATAAAAGCGAAAGTCACGGAGGATATCAGGCCGGGTGTGGTATCCGTTCCCCATGGCTGGGCGGCCGCTAACTGCAATCTGCTGCTGGATGCCACACTGAGAGACAAGGTGTCGGGTTATATTACGATGAGAGGCAATGCCTGCCGCCTCGTCAAACTGGCCTAGAGTTTGGGGATATAAACAGCATATAAACAAGTTCCCCACAAAATCAAAGGTTTTGTGGGGAACAAAATTTTACGGGTTCACTAACTATTCGGTTCCCGGTTCAGGCATTATTGCGGACAGATTCGCATCGCCGGCCTTGATGCCCTTGTAAGCGAAATTAAACATGATATCACTGACTTCATCTACGGATAATCTCCCTTTTGTCGAGAACCAGACGCTGCTCCGGACAATCATAGATGCGATGAGGTAGCCGACAACATTAACATCCATGGGGGCGAAGTAGCCGGCGTCAATACCTCGCTGTATGACTTTGCGCAGGATACTGTCATAGATGTCGCGCAGCCTGATGATTTCTTTCCGGTGCTCGCGGGATAAGTATCTCATTCCTGTATCGGATATCATTACGTTTGACTGCTTTAGGCTCGCCAGGAAGCTGAAATGGCTCTTAATCAGTGAACGCAATTGCTCAACCGGATTCGTTTCTTGATCTTCTTCCAGATGTAGAATGGAGGAAACGCCCTGTTCGTGAATACTCCTGATTACCTCGTACAGGATGTCTTCTTTGCTCTTAAAATAATTGTAGAAGTTGGCGGGTTTACAGTTGCAGGCGTTGGCAATGTCTTTCATGCTTGTGTTGTGGTACCCTTTTTGCCAAAAGAGCATTCCCGCCTTTTCAAGAATCCAGCTCTTCTTAATTGAAGTCTGCATTTCTTTGCGCTGTTTTGCTCGGAACAACTGTCTGTCAAGCTCCCTTCATTCACTTTTAATATGGAACGTGGATGAATAATCGGCAATTATATTCAGATAAGCAGAAAGATAATATCATATAAACCGGGTTATTGTCAAAGCTCGGGAAAAAAGACGCTATGATGCTATATGGCGAGATTTAAATAATTAATAATTGTTAATTAGCCTTAATATTGTTCAGGCCCAAATACGGGCGCGGATATGATATAAATCTAGGGGGTTATAACATGCTGAAGGTGCCTGTAGCCGAATCGGTGGGCATGGTTCTCTGCCACGATATTACCAGAATCATCCCCGGCCGCAAAAAAGAACGGGCCTTCCGGAGGGGGCAGCTCATTACGTCCGGAGATATTCCAAAACTCCTGGACTTGGGCAAAGCGCATATTTATGTTTGGGAACCGGCAAATGATCTAGTCCACGAAGATGAAGCGGCCCTGCACCTGGCCCTGCTCGCCGCCGGGCCGGGCCTGGGCTGGGATGAGCCCAATCAGGGAAAGGTAAGCCTGCGGGCCGCCCATGACGGACTCCTGAAAGTGCGGGGCGGCCGGTTGAAACGACTCAACAGCCTGGACGGGGTGGTCTTGGCGACTTTGCACAACAACCGGGTAGTCTTTAAGGGGCAGGTTGTCGCCGGCACCAGGGTGATCCCGCTTACCATCCAGCGTCGCATCCTGGAGAGAGCGGATGAAATCAGCTCCGGGCCGGAGCCCCTCCTATCCATAAAATCTTTTCAGCCGCTTCGGGTGGGGGTTGTCATCACCGGAAGCGAAATTTACACAGGGCGCATCAAGGACGGCTTTTACAGTGTTGTCCGGAAAAAAGCCGAATCTTTCGGCGCGCGGTTGCTCGGTCAGGTGTTTGTGCCCGATGACCCGAACCTGATTGCCGCGGAAATCCGCCGGATGATCGGTGAAGGAGCGGAATTGGTGATAGTTACCGGAGGCATGTCGGTAGACCCGGATGACGTCACACCCACCGGGATCAGGGCTGCCGGGGCCGATATCGTCTCTTACGGGGCGCCGGTGCTTCCGGGCTCCATGTTTATGCTGGCTTATCTGGGAGATGTACCGGTTTGCGGCCTGCCGGGCTGCGTGATGTTTAACAAGACTACTGTCTTTGACCTTGTCTTGCCGCGTATTTTCGCCGGTGAGCGGTTGAGCAAGGCGGATATTGTCGCCCTGGGACACGGCGGGCTCTGTGAAGAATGCAAGGTTTGCCGCTATCCGGCCTGCCCTTTCGGCAAGGCGGCAGAAATTTAAAGTGGGGTGGAGATGTCGAGTGCTTGAAAACGTAGAATTGGAAAAGGCTCAGGAGCTTATCCTGAGCCGGACGACGCCCCTGCCGGGCGAGTATCTTCCCGTGCCGCAGGCGCTGGGCTGTGTTATCTCAGAGGACATATACGCGGAGTACGACCTGCCCCCATACGCGCAGGCGGCTGTAGACGGCTACGCCGTAGCAGCGGAAGACGGGAGCGGTCGCACGCGCTATGAGGTAGTAGAACGTCTCCGGCCGGGAGAATCCCCCTGCTCTTCGCTCGGTCCCGGCCAGGCTGCCGGCGTTGTAACAGGCGGTCCTTTGCCTCCCGGCACGGCGGCGGTAATCCCGCAAGAGGCGACTGAGCCGGAGGGGAAATACATTACTTATAAAGGAATGATCGTGCCCGGCGGCAACATTAAAATGCAGGGGGAGGACTTTCAGGCGGGAGAGCGGCTTGCCCGGCGAGGCACCGGCCTTAACCCGGGCCTGGCCAGTGTGCTGGCGGCTTATGGGAAAAAAGAGGTGGCCGTGTTTAGGCGCCCGAGGGTCGCGATTCTAAGTCTGGGACCGGATATTGTTTCCTGCGGTGAAACACCGCGGCCAGGCCAGGTGCGTGACAGCAACGGCCTTCTCCTGGCCGCGCTGGTGACTCGCGACGGGGGGCGGGTGACCGGTGTTGAAGTGGCCGGCGCCGAAAGCTCCCGGGAAATCAAATTAAGGCTGGAAAAGTTGCTGCAAATGTCCGATATCGTGCTCACTACCGGCGGGACAGCTTACGGGGTTTATGATCAGGCTGTTTCCATAGTAAAGCAAAGTGGAGCGGACTTATTGTTCTGGGGACTTGGAATTAAACCAGGCAGCCACAGCGGCGCCGCCGTCCGCGAAAACAAGCTGGTCATTTCGCTTTCAGGAAACCCGGCGGCCTGCGCGGTTGGATACTACTTGCTGGTTGTTCCGGTTTTGCGTGCTTTGCAGGGTCTCGACCCCCGCCATGCTCGCCTTGCGGCGGTCTGTACCGACGCTTTCCCGAAAAAAGGAGGCCCCCGTCGTTTGTTACAGGCAGTCGCGGCGTGTGGTGAAGCAGGATGGGAAGCAACAATATTACCTGGCCAGAAATCCAGCATGATGCGGGCTTTAACTAATGATTGCAACGCGTTGATCGACCTTCCGGCGGGGCACCAGCCTGTTAAAAAAGGCGCGGAGGTTTCCATTATCCTTCTTAAACCTGCCGATCATGTTTCGGCGATTATCCTTCCTGTCTCAGTCAGATCATAATCACCCAGTCCCTCAAGCCCTTTTTTGAATTCACTGGATTGGAGTATTTCAAGTACCGCCTGGAACGGAGGAGTTTCCAGGTATTCTTTTTTTATAGCCAGTTCATAACGCTCTTTTTGCAGTGGAACAAAATCAATATTGCGGACTTGATAAGATGCCTTTTGGTTCCCTAAGCCCACATCGGCTTCTCCCCGGCCTACAGCGCTGGCCACGGCGAGGTGGGAAAACGCTTCTCTTTCATAACCAGAAATCAAGCTCCTGTCGACACCCAATTTATGTAGTCGTTCGTCCAGCAGGACTCGCGTGCCGCAGCCTTTCTCCCGGTTTATAAAACGGAGGCCGGGTTGGGTCAAGTCGTTCCAGTTCATAATTTTCCTGGGGTTTCCCTTGGCCACATAGAATCCCTGCATCCGGCAGGCCAAATGAATTATTATCATCGGGATGCCGGGGAGCAGGCGGCGCACGTACGGGATGTTATATGTCCCGGTATCTTCATCCCAAAGATGAATTGCGGTCATATGAGCTTTTCCCCGGTAAACGTCTGCAAGACCGTCAAAGCTGCCGACGTGTGACCGGAATGTGCGAGTTCCGTGAGGATGCTGCTCTATATGGAGGGCTAGTATATCCAGAAGTATGTCCTGGCCGCAGATTATGAGTCCTTGGTGATATGGAGCTAATTCTTTTTTTATTGGCACTTTTATCTGCGGAGGGTTGGACTCGCTTGATGTCAGGATGTCTGAGGGCGGCCTTTCCAGCTTCTTGCCTTGATTCTTATAAGCATCAACGTCGCGCGGATCAATCCGGATCTTGCGGCCTATCCGGTAGGCCGCGAGATCTCCCCTCTTTATTAATTCGTAAACTGTATTCTTGGCTATTTTTAGTATGCCTGCAACTTCTTCGGGAGTTAAAGAAGACTCTTCTCTCATGTTGATTCTGCCCCCCTTCATTTCTAAAGATTATTATATCCCATTTTTGTTTTTTTGGTAATCACCTTTTGTATTGTCTAATTAAGTTATGTTAGGTTGAATTAGTGATCTAATTCACATTCAAGAAAAGACAGCGAATGGCATAAAAAATTTGAAAAGCATGCCAGTGATCATGCTTTGGTAAATTTCAAAAACATATTGTTGCAGGCAAAAATACCAGCGTTTGATATAGACAGAAGTGAAACAGGCCTGTGGATAGTTTAAGTTTAACGATTGACAAAAAGTAATAATAAGTAACTCAAGTATATGTTGACAACTATAGCATCTTATTTTATTATTTTGTAGTAACATTATATTGAGTTATGTAAAGTATTAATATATGAATTACATTAATGGAGGGGGATGATAGTTTTTATCTATGTGTTGTCCGTAATATTTACAAGTTTGGGAGGAGGACGAAGTAATGAAAAAAGTATTTGTTTTATTAACGCTTATATTGTTTGTCGTGGCGGCTGTCGCCGGTTGCGGAAGCGCTAAAGAACAGCCGAAGGCCAATGTTGAGCCGGTGAACTTAACTATTTCAGCCGCGGCCAGTTTGCAGGATACCACGGGAGAATTAAAGGAAATCTTTGAAAAGCAACATCCCGATGTGACAATTACATTTAATCTAGCCTCCTCGGGGGCACTGCAAAAGCAAATTGAGGAGGGCGCCCCAACAGACTTGTTTATATCCGCCGGTAAATCACAGATGGATGCTTTGGCCGGGAAAGGACTGATTGTGGACGCTTCCCGCAAGGACCTGCTGGGGAACGATTTGGTGCTGATAGCCGGGAAAGACAGTAAACTTACGGGTTTCGAAGGGCTGACCGATATAAGTGTTAATAAGATCAGCATAGGCACGCCTGAAACTGTACCTGCCGGCAAGTATGCCCAGGAAGCTTTGACCACGCTAAAGCTTTGGGATCAGCTTCAGTCCAAGTTGGTTCTGGCCAAAGACGTGCGGCAGGTGCTTACCTATGTGGAAACCGGCAATGTTGACGCAGGCGTGGTTTACCGCACCGATGCCATAGCCGGAAAAGACATTAAAATTATCACTGCCGCTCCTGAAGGCTCCTACAAGCCTATTGTTTATCCTATGGCCGTGATCAAGAGCACCAAGCACCCGAAAGAAGCCGAGGCGTTTGCCGCGTTCCTGCAGAGCGATGATGCTGTTAAGGTTTTTGGAAAATATGGCTTTAAAGTACTCAAGTAGTGGTATTGAGTTATAATGTTTATACATCTAACTGATTGGAACCCGGTACTTCTTTCTATCCGTGTGGCACTTATCGCGACGGTGACTGTAACATGCCTCGGTTTACCTCTGTCCCGGCTGCTGGCCCGCAGAGAGTTTTTCGGTAAAGACGCTCTGGAAGCGTTGATTACGCTGCCGCTTGTATTGCCGCCCTCTGTCGTCGGCTACGGGCTGCTGATTCTGATCGGTAAAAATGGCTTGCTGGGCAAAATTCTAGCTAATATGGGCGTTACTTTAATATTCACCTGGTGGGCGGCCGTCATCGCTTCCACTGTGGTGGGCTTTCCGCTGATGTACCAGAGCGCCAAGGCAGCCTTTAAAAGCGTGGATATTAACTTTGAAAAAGCAGCCAGGACCCTGGGGGCCAGTGAACTTAGGATTTTTTTTACGATTACGCTGCCCCTGGCCTGGCCTGGCATTCTCGCGGGCGTGGTGCTGACTTTTGCCCGCGCGCTGGGTGAATTTGGAGCAACTTTGATGGTGGCCGGAAATATTCCCGGACAAACTCAGACTATTCCGCTAGCTATTTATTTTGCTGTGGACGCGGGGAAAAACGACACGGCCAGAACACTGGTTGCTATCATTACAGTATTTAGCTTTATAGTTATTTTTTGGGTAAACCGCTGGGCCAAAAAGCATCAAAATTAAAATTTGGTGATAAAAAATGCTGGAAGTCAGGATTGCGAAAAAACTTTGGCACTTTAACCTGGAGCTGGACGTAAAAATTGAAAATCAAATTCTGGTGTTGTGGGGTTCCTCCGGCGCCGGCAAGACTACAACGTTACACTGCCTGGCCGGCTTGCTGAAACCAAACGCCGGACTGATCAAGCTCAACGATCAGGTTCTTTTTTCCTCCGACGAAAGGATCAATGTCCCCACCCGGCTGAGAAATGTCGGGTATCTTTTTCAGGATTACGCGCTTTTTCCCCACATGACTGTGAGGCAAAATGTTTTATACGGACTCAAGGGAAAAAGGCAGGCGGGCTCTGGCGTGGACGCTGTTGAACTGCTGAATTCCTTTGGCGTGGGACATCTGGTTGATCGATATCCCGGCCAGCTTTCCGGCGGGGAGAAGCAGCGGGTGGCCCTGGCCAGGGCGCTGGTCGTCCGGCCGCGGCTGCTCTTGTTGGACGAGCCGTTTAGCGCCCTTGATAAAAGCACCAGGGAAAGCTTAAGACAGGAAGTAAAAAAACTGCACCGGCAGTGGAATATACCCTTTGTTTTGGTCTCCCATGATGAGGAGGACGCCCGATTTTTAGGAGATGTAATCATTTCGCTGGAAAACGGGCGGTTAAGAGAAGATTCCCCGCAGGCCGTTTCTGTATAATAGACCCAGTGTTGCAAGAGGCTGCTTCTATTAGGTATACTTTGTTTAAGACATTTGACAAGCTGGGAATTGCCTGGAGATCGAAAAATAGTAGGAGGTTTTATAGTAGGAGGTTTTATAGTAGGAGGTTTTGATTATGAATAAAGATAGTGCAAATTCTTTTTTAAACCGCTTGCAAAGAGAATTTGCCCGTCTGGTTGATGAATTTCAGCTTAGACAGGCAGGGGTTAAGGTCACGGCGAAACCTTTAAGCCCGGAAGATGCCATCGGATCCACCAGGCGTCAAGACTACGTGCTGCTGAAAGGAAAGGAGCGCCTCATGCAGGCTGAAGTGATGGGCTGCAAGGGGCAGGCTTTTACCGGCTCATTGGGTGATTTTACAGGGACTCTGGAAGATGTGCTGGCGATGCCGCTGACAAATGATTTTCAGCGGGCTGTTTTCACGTCCGCCCTTAACGCGGTAGCCTGTCATACCGAAAAAGTGAATAATACGGTTCATTGCCGCAATGAAGGGCCGGAACTGTGCGCGCGCCAGGCAGTAGATTTCTTTCAAAAAAATTACGGAGAGCCCCGAATTTTAATGGTCGGGTACCAGCCCGCCCTGGCGGAAGCTTTGCATCAAGCCTTTCCTTTAACTGTTTTAGACCTGGACCCGGCCAATATAGGCCGAACCAAAAAAGGGGTGCTTATAAAGGACGGATCTGTCGGTTTGGTTGAACATATTGCGGAAAGTGATGTTATTTTTGCAACCGGCAGCACCATTTGCAATAATACTGTCGATATGTTTTTACAAAGTGGCAAGCCGCTTGTCTTTTTTGGAACAACCGGCTCAGGTGCCGCGGCTTTACTTGGTATTCCCCGTTTTTGCCCGGAATCCGACAGCGGAAGAACTTAACTGTATAACTGTATAAATGAATAAATTTGGTGGTGTTCAAATGCTGAATGAAAAAACCATATCTGTCCTGCAGACAATATTCAATAAATATAAGGATGTAATTGCTGTTTACCTGTTTGGCTCTTACACGGAGAGAAGAGAACAAGCCCGGGATGTTGATTTGGCAATTCTATTAACAAGCCCTGCAACTAGTCAGGTTGATTTATACCTGGAACGAGTACATGGACTTCAAGTACCACTTGGAGTCAGCCCGGCGAGAGCTATTTGAGAGCATAAGGGAGGGAGCATTACTTGTTTAATCAGGCACTAATAACCGAAAGGCTGGCAATTATCAGTAAGGCTGTGAAAAGATTAAAATTACTTGCCGAGATGCCGCTGGAGCAATTCAAACAGAATGAGGACGTTTAAAGGATCTTACTTTATTCTGTAAGTATGTTGTCGATTATTTGCCTGACGCAAACAAACCGAAGGGATAGCATTATGTGTTATAATTAACGGCAGGGGGGATTTCCGGTGAGTTTTACG
>Ga0067045_1031147_pt1 | contig 13002 bp, 7 predicted proteins | sample TerdegcTABiofilm_FD_59184 | JGI IMG/M metagenome (GOLD analysis project Ga0067045, IMG submission 59184) | Combined Assembly of (Gp0054472, Gp0054536) Wastewater bioreactor microbial communities from Singapore -Terephthalate degrading...
CACAAGCGCGATCTGCTGGACCGCGAGGCCCGTGAGAACCACGAAGATCAGACCGAGAAGCAACGCGCGCCCCGACGGGACGTCGTTCCCGCGCCTCGTTCGTTCGACGAAAATTCCCGATTTGCTTGGTTTCTCTTTATTGAAGTGCAATTGATGGCGATGTAGAGTTTGCTTTGGACAACCCCAAATGACAGGTTGCACGCCGGCGCCCATCATACCACGGCCTGTCGGGGGCCAGCATGGATCTACCTCGCAGGAGTCTGGAGTTCCGGCTGCTGGATCAAGCGGACAAGATCCGGCTGGTTCTGGTTGGACTGTTCCTCGTCACTCTCTACACGCTGCCCCGCTCGGCGGTAGCGCACTTCCCTGTTGCCGCGACAGTCATCACCTTCTACTGCCTGTACGTTCTTTTCGGACACTTCGTGCTCAACTGGCATCTCATCCGGCGCGAGGGCCGCGTGCATCTCATGGCGGCTCTGATGGTGTGCGTGGACGTACTCTTCATGAGCGTCTTCATCTGGGCCCTCGGGCCGGACTTCAACAATCTTGCGCTGCTCCTGCTGCTGGATGTGATCTTCGCCGCGGCATTCTTCAGCGGGTTTGAGCTTCCGCTCGTGACCGGGCTGGTCTGCGGGGCGATGATCGCGCTGGGAGCGTCTGCGCCACACGAGGCCCACCGTCTGCATGCGCAGGCCGGGATGCTGGGCGCCACGGTGGTGGTGGCGTGGCTCGCATATGCCATGGCCGAGGTCGCCCGTCACGAGAAGGCCACCAGCGACCGGATCGTCCAGTTTCTCACTGAGGGCGTCATGCTCATCACCGGCAACGGGGAGATTGCGGTGGTCAACCCCCGGATTGAGCACATGTTCGGCGTCGATAGCTCGAAACTCGTGGGGCTGAACGTAAGGGACCCGGCGAACGCCGCCGCGCTGGAACCGCTGTCCTACATCCTCGAGGATATCCCGACCGGACCGGAACAGTCGGACCGTACGCGTGCCCGGCAGCTGCACATCGAGAACCCCAACCCGATGGACATCGAGACACTTACCGTCCCATGCTCCGCACCGGGCACGGGACAGTCGGCGTGGGTGATCGTCTGCAAGGACATCACCCAGGTGCTCACGAAAGTCCGGGTGAAAGAGGAAGGCCTGGCCGTTATCACCCACGAACTGCGGGGGCGCCTGCACAGTGTGCGCGCCAGTTCCGAGGTTCTGATCCGCATGGCCGACCATCTCACGCCCCAGGTCAGAGCCGAGGCGCTCCGCCTCCTGGACAGCGAGACAAGACGCCTAAGCCGGCTCATCGGCCGCACTCTCGAAGCAGCGGCAATGGAAGACGGATCGGACAGCATGCAGTTCGAGGACGTCTGCCTGAACTCCCTTGTGAGGGAGGCCTGCGGCGGGCTGGTGTCTCTTGCGAGTGAGAAGAACCAGACCCTCGCCGTGGTTACATCCCCGGCGGAACCGCGCGTGTGGGCAGACGCAACACGCCTGGACCAGGTGGTCTGCAACCTGGTCGAGAACGCAGTGAAGTTCACCCCTGAGGGCGGCAAGATCCAGGTCACTGTGTCCTCGGATGCCGAGGCAGCCAGAGTATCTGTGGCCGACAACGGCTGCGGCGTGGAACCGGAGATGCGGGAAGCAATCTTCGAGAAGTTCACCCACGGGGAATCGGGCGCAGCTGGCTACGTCTCAGGTGGTCTCGGGCTGGGGCTTTTCCTGTGCAGAGAGATCGTCCGCAAGCATGGCGGGGAAATAGCCTGCGACAGCGTGCGGGGGCGCGGCTCCACGTTCACCTTCACGCTACCCCTCGCCCGCGCAGCGGCAATCGCAAGTTGACCCGCGACTCGCCCGCTGATGGAAAACGAGGGGACCGGGCTGTCCCGCAAAGGTGGATCATGCAGGGGAGCCCGGTCCCTGTTTGGCTATCAGCGCTAACCTACTTGCCCATGTCCTTTAGAATCTTCAGCGTCCGGTCCACGGCCTCCAGCGGCGGGTACAGGTCGCTCTCGTACTCCACGATGTACCAGCGCGTTCCCCCGATGGTTTCGGACAGGCTGAAGATGGTGTCCCAGGGCACGCTGTCGTCGCCGATCAGCGGCCGGAAGCCCGCATGTTCGCCCGCCTTCGCGGCCTCGATGGAATACGGCTTCAGGTGCACCGTCAGCGCGCGGCCGGGGTAGCGGGAGATGAACGGCGTCACATCGGCGCCACCATGCAACGCATTGCCGGTGTCAAGTTGCATGACAACATCCTGCGGGGTGTTGCCGAAGAAGGTGTCCCAGGGCATCTCGCCATCGAGATCCGTGAACTCGGTGTGATGGTTGTGGTAGCCCACCCAGGCGTTCACGAGGCGCGCCTTTGACGACAGCTCATCGAACAGGTCGGCCGTCTTCTTCCAGGCATCGCGGCTGGCCGTGTACTCCCCCGGCAGCCCTGGGCAGATCAGGTACGGATTGCCGAGCGTGGCGTTGAACTCGGCGGTCTTCGCGAACTCCTCGCCCAGGAACGTGTTGATGCCCAGGTGCGAGCCGCAGCAGGTGAGGCCGTTGTCGTCCAGCATCTTGCGCAGCTCGCAGGCACTGTAGTCATAGTACCCGGCGAACTCCACGCCTTCATAGCCCATCTTCGCGATCTTCTTGAGAGTGCCGGGCAGGTCATTACTGCAGTCCTCGCGGACCGAGTAAAGCTGCAGGCCAATGGGTACACGGGCCATCTTGCGGTTCTCCTTTGCGCGTGCATGGTTGATGCCCGGCGGAGGGTGGCTGTCCGCCGATCGCCGGGCGGACGTCTGTATTCACGGGCAGGGCAGGCGATTCCTTCTCCCCATCACTCTTCCTCACCGAACACTTCCGCTTCGAACCAATAGACCTTCGCGCCGCGCTTGTACGCATCCGGCGGAAGGCCCGCTTTCATGCAGGTATGGGCCAGGAACTCCTCGCGGTTCCAGCCCCAGTCGCCCGGAACCTGGGGCAGGAGAAGCCCCCTGCGTCCCCCCTGTTCCACCACAAGCCCGTGCCTGCCCACCTCAATCAGGCTCAGGTCCGGGACTGGCTCGATGGGCGACATGACGGAGATCTCGATGGTGATCCGCGGCTCCTCACTTGCATCAACCGGATCGAAGCGCGGGTCCTCGAGCGCCGCCGCGCGGGCCATGCGTGCAACCGTCTCGATGAGCGGCGCGATGGCTTCGATGTAGCCGATGCAGCCGCGCAGATGGCCGTCCATCTCCAGCGTCACGAAGGCGCCGCTGTCTCGGGTGAGATCGGGGTCGTCCGTGGTGAGGTCCGGCGCGGGCCCCTTCCCCACCGCGTGCCGAAGGGACTCCCTGGCGACGGAAAGCAGTCGGGCGCGTTGTTCATGGCTGAGCATGATTCTCGCCTCCGGAGTTCGATGTTCAGGAGTCCCGTTCCTCGCAGGCGCGAGAAGTCCTGCGCCGAAGGGGCGAGTAGGAGACGGCGGGGGTGGCGGGTGGGCGGGAGGCGGCAGACCGGGGGACTGGTATCGCCCCTCAACTACGAACGCGAAGCGCGACGCCAGTCGCCCGGTTCACTCGGCGCGATCTATCCCTTCGACGTCGCTTTCGGGCCTGCTGCCGGCCTCATGTTCTCCGCAACCTTCCACAGAAGGTTCAGGCCCGCTAGGACCATGATACCGATGGCCACAAGGGCCATTGTTCCGCCGAGACCGCGCAGGTCCGGATTGCGCCCGAACTTCATCACCAGACCAATGATGAGCCCAAGCGGGGGGCAGAAGACGCAGAGCAGGAACAGTCCGACAAGGGTGAAGCTGCTGACCTGCGCGATCTCCGGCTTCACATTGCTCTTCACGTCGCGGATGGCCCGCGTGGCGCTCATGGCAAGGCGCCATTGGCCAATCGCGACGAGGATCGCGCAGATGCCCATGCCCAGCATCATGGTATCCATCACGGGGACGGCGAACATTCCCCCGTTGCGCAGGGCTTCAGGGGTGAGTGCAGGCCACAGAGCGCCGAACCCGCCCCCGGCTTTGATCCGGCTGAGTGCCAGCAGCACAAGAACCAGCCCGATCACGAGGGAGATACCGGAAGTGACCCAGGCGGTGAGGCGCTCCTGCTGAAGGCGCTCGGCTTCCTGCTTGTCGAAGACCCGGATGCGGGTTTCGTCTGACGACTTGTCTCCTGCGCCGACCACGCCGGCGGCAGCAGCGTTTGCGGGCACCGACGTTGGACCGGTACCCATGCGCGCGGCCATGCTCTGCTCGCGCAGAATCGCACGCTCCTTCTCTTTGGCGGCCAGCAGATCCACGCCGCATTTCATACAGTGTGTATCGGTCTTCGCGACCTCTTCGCCGCAGTCCGGGCAAAGTGGCATCTCGGGTCCTCCTGCTGCTGAGACTACCTCCCCGCTCGCCCATGCCCCAACGTGCCCGCAAAGGCTTCACGCCAGGTACTGTCACGGGGGTGAATTATGGGAGACAGCCTGCCGGGTTGTCAACGCCTCTCGAAAGCGAGAGGAGGGAATGGCGGCGGTGACGGCGAATAGTCATGGGCATGGTTGGCCGAGTCAATCCCGCGATCCGCGACAACAGCATGGGAGTCGCGTCGTGACTACACTGAACGGTCGCCAGGACGGCGAGGCGCACGAAGACCTGGAGCCTGCAGGTGCGACGGCGGAGGGTCTTACCGCAAGAGCCGTGATCCTCGCGATCCTCGCCCTTTGGGGGTCGGTGCTGTGGATGCGCCATGCGGGGCTTGTCTCCCACGGCGCCCAGCTTGGCGAGAGCGTGCCGGTTGTGCCGGCGGTCGGGGTGCTCTTCGCCCTGTCGCTGCTCGCACCCGTGTTGCGCCGAATCTGGGGCGGACTCAGCCTGTCGCGGGGCCAGATCCTTTTCATCTACTGCTTTTTGTGCATTGCGGTGACCATGTCCTCCGTGGGTGTGGCGCGCATGTTGTTCCCTTCGATCACCGCGCTGCAGTATTTCGAGTCGCCAGAGAACGACTTCGCCCAGTTCCAGAAGTACCAGCCTGACTGGCTGGTGCCCAGCGATCCGCGAGTGGTGCAGGAGATGTACGAGGCGTCGCCAACGGAGACCGTCCCGTGGGCTGCCTGGGCGAAGCCCCTGTTCTTCTGGTCCCTGTTCTTTCTGGTGTGGTTCCTGGCAATGCTGGGCACCATCACCCTGTTCCGCCGCCAGTGGGCAGACCGCGAGCGCCTGACCTTCCCAATCGTGCACCTGGCGATGGATATTTCGGACCAGGGGACCGGCCGGCTCGTGGGCGCGTTCTTTGCGAACCCCATCATGTGGGCCGGGTTCGCGGTGGCCGCCATCTACAACATCGGCAATATCCTGAACGCGTGGAACCCCGGCGTACCGGCGCTGGGGAAAGTGTACGACATCGGCGGCCTGTTCACTGAGCGCCCCCTGTCTGCCATCCGGCCGCTGTCCATCGCGTGGCGGCCCGAGAACATTGGGCTCGGGTACCTGGTGTCAACCGAAATCACCCTGTCGGTCTGGGTTTTCTACCTGCTCCTGCGAATCTCGAACGTGATCGCCACTGGAGCGGGCTATGAGATTGCTGGCTTCCCCTTCGACCAAGAGCAGGCGACCGGATCCTACCTGGCACTGGGGATCTTCCTGATCTGGGTGGCCCGGGACCACTTGAGACAGGCACTGCGCAAGGCCTGGGACGCTACGGTGGAACTGGACGACTCCGGGGAGCCCATGCCGTACCGATGGGCGGTGATCTGGGCGGTGGTTGGGGTCGCTGGAATGCTCCTGTTCGCGACCCAAGCCGGGATGGCACTGTGGACGGCGGCCCTGTACTTCGGCCTGGTGTTGCTGTTCGCGCTGGTCTACGCCCGAGCGAGAGCCGAAGCCGGAGCGGCGATGGTCTGGCTCTTCCCGTTCTACCAGCACAAGCGGGCGCTACTGTATGTGCTGGGGTCCGAACCCTTCGCGCGCGGTGGCAACTGGGGCAACCTAACCATCCTGTCGACCATGATGTTCTGCTCGCGCGGGTACTTCCAGTCAGTGATGGCCTACCAGATAGAGAGCCAGAAGATCGCCACCGAAGCCCGTCTGAAGCAGCGCGCGATGTCAACGTGGCTCACCTGGGGCCTCATTCTCGGCATGCTGTTCGCCTACTATATTCACCTGACCGCTTACTACACCCACGGGGCGAATATCCTCGAGGGCGGGACCACCCAGGGCGGGTATCGCACGACCCTGGCACGGCAGGAGTTCGAGACGCTGGCGTCCTATCTCAAGGGCCACACCCCTCCGGACAGGGCGCGCACAGGCGCGCTGGTGAGCGGGTTCGTGGTCACAGGCATCCTGGTGGTGCTGCGCAGCATCTTCCTGCGCTTCCCGCTGCACCCGCTGGGATTCGCCATGGTGGCCTCTTATGGTGGCCCGCTGTGGGGGCCGTTCCTACTGGTCTGGATCGTGAAGACGCTGGTGCTCAAGTTAGGCGGCATGCGTATGTACCGGCAACTGATCCCGTTCTTTCTGGGGATCGTGATCGGGCACTTCTTCGTGGCGGGCTTCGTGTGGGGCTGGCTGAGCCTGGTCAACGAGATGTACCGGCGCTACGTGGTGCACTTCGGGTAAGAGAGAGACGTCGCTGGGCGGGACGCTCGACCGGCGCGGCGAAGTGCATCATGCCGCGTAGCCAGACCGTCCCGGTCTGCAGACTGGCTCACAAGACGCTCCGCAGGAGAGATCGCGCATGAGACGCATCCCACATCCCAGGCGCTGGATGGCCAAACTCGGCCTTCTGATCGCGCTCGTGATCACTGCGTACCCCGCGTCGGGCGCCGGGTACGTCGAAAGAGCCCAGCGCGTCGATGAGAATCGGGTCTTCGGCTGGATCGAAGACTTCGCGGACCTCGGCTCGCGGGTGTCCGGCTATCCCGGGAATGCCCGGGCCGCCGACATGATCCTCGCCGAGTTCAAGCGCCTCGGCCTCGAGACCATGGTGCAGGAGTTCGACCTGCCTTCGCCCATGGACGAGTCCGCGTTCCTGGAGGTCGACGGGAAGCGCTATGAACTTGCCGGCATGTGGCCGAACCTGGTGCGCACCAGCCAGACCGCGCGCGCAGGCGTGACCGGCCCGATCCTGTACGTCGGTCCCGGCGCCCTGTCCGACTTCAACGGTAAGGTCGTCAAAGACAGCATCGTCATCATGGACTTCAACGTTGGGCAGAACTGGATCAACGCGCCGCTGCTGGGTGCGGCGGCCGTAATCTTCGTTGAGCCCGAGCGCACCACCCGGGGCGAGGCCGAAGTCAAGTTCCTCCAATGCCCCATCGACGTGCCGCGCTTCTACCTGAGCGGCGACGACGCCACCGAGATCATCGCCGCGGTGCAGTCCCGGCGCGCCGAGGGCCGGCTGGTCTCCCGCATGCCCTGGCGCAGCAATGTGAACCGCAACATCATCGGCATCTTGCCCGGCTCCGACCCCGACCTGCGCAAGGAAGCCATGATCGTGCAGGCCTACTACGACAGCATCTCCGTGGTGCCGGCACTCTCCCCCGGGGCTGAGAACGCCGCCGGCATTGCGACCATGCTGGAACTGGCCCGGGTGCTCTCTGAGGACCCGCCGGCCCGCAGCGTGGTCTTCCTGGCGACCAGCGGGCATTTTCAGGCAGCCGCCGGAGCGCGTGAGTTTGTGCGCATGTGGGGTCGCGAGCCAAGGAAGAAGAGCGAGCGCCAACGTGCCCCACGCCTGCGGGAGCACAAGCGCGAACTGGAGACGCTGCGCAACGATCGCGAGCGTGTGCTGGCCGACATCGACGCCGCCATAGCCCGGTCGAAAGAGCGCGAGGCCGCTGCAAAGGCCAGAGGCGTCGCGCTAAGCCGTCACGAGAGGCCGCTGGTCAACGTCGGGCAACTTCAGCTTGCACCGGAGATGGCCAAAGTCCGGGCGGGACGCCTCGAGCAGGAGATTGCCCGCAAGGAGAACGACATCCGCATCTGGGAGCGCCTGAACGAGTTCGATAAGATCAGCATGTTCGTCTCCCTGGACCTGAGCACCCAGAACCCCATGTTCGGCGTATTCCAGGTGGGCTGGTACTACAACCAGTCTCACCTCCTGCGGTTCTACTCGCCTCTGGGCAAGCAGTTCATGGAATACGCGACCCGGGCATGCGACGAACTGGGTCTGGTGGTGGATGACAGCTTCGTGGACGGCGTGAACCCGGTAAAGGGCCGCGAGTGGCACACTTTTTTCCCCGGCAAGATCGGCTTCGACCACGAAATGGCGATCCGGGGCGGACGCCCCGGAATCGTGTTCGCCACCGTGAACGATGCGCGCTCTCTCGTGGACACTCCTCTTGACACGCCCGACCGGGTGAACCGCCCGAATCTCCTGAAGCAGGTGCGCCTGCTCTCCTGCCTGGTCTATGATTTCCTGAGCGACAAGACGCTTGAGGAGAATGCCCTCAAGCGGGTCAACGCGCTGAAGAAAATGGACGAGCTGAAGGACGTGAAGGGCACTGTCCTACAGTTCCGCCGCACCGAGAGCTTCGTGCCCAATACCCCGGTTCCTTACTCGCTGGTGCTCATCCAGGGCCAGTACCGCATGATGATGGGGATGCACACCGAGGTCATGGGCATCGCCAATGAGACCAGCGAGTTCCTACTGCGAGGAGAGCGCGCCGCCGGCGGGACGCTGGAAGCCTACGCTTTCGACCCCGATAGCGGGAAGATCCAGTGCGCGCCTGACATGGGCCCGGATGGCGATCGCAAATACCCGCGGGATGTGTATGGGCGCGCCGGTCTCAAGCGACCTGTGGTTGTGTTCGAATGCGTGCCCACCGATGTCTATGACCTTGTGGACGAGCGTTACTTCCAAACGCTCCAGAAGGTCTTCGTGTATGACGCGCGCGACTACAGCGAGCCGATCTCCTTCGGCTACTCACTGTCCCAGGCCGCGGCGACCGCAGCCGAGTTCCCCTCATATGTGGAGCCATGCGCGGTGGTCTACTCCCAGCCCACGGTTGATCTGCAGATCACCATGGGCATGGGGCTCCTCGGCGTGCGGATGGTGCTGATCAACGCCACTCCCGAGCGCCCTGAAGGCATTGGCTTCCCGGCTGCGCGCACACCGCGCATCCCGCTCACGCCCATCCAGATCGCGGCGGACATGTGGACCCTCGATGAAGCGCGCATGGCCAAATTGCGCAAGAATGGTATCGAGAACGACCGCTTGAAGGAACTCCATGATCTGGCGAAGGCGTCGCTGGAGAAGGCGACAAAGGCCCTGGGCGAGCGCCGCTACGACATCGCGGTTTCCGCCGGGAGACACGCATGGGGGTATGAGTCCCGGGCATATCCCGAAGTGCAGAAGACTGCGGTGGACGTGGTGAAGGGGCTCCTGTTCTACCTGGCGATCCTGCTGCCTTTCGCCTATTTCGGCGAGCGTCTGCTGCTTGCCGGGCGCAATGTGATCCTGCAGATCGCGGGAACGGTCGGGGTTTTCGTCGTCGTCTTTTGCATGATCGCTCTGGTGCATCCCGCCTTCGCGCTCACCACCGCGCCACCTGTAATCCTGTTGTCCTTCATCATCATGGCGCTGGCCGTGCTCGTTATCGCCATCGTGACCATGAAGTTCAACACGGAACTCAAGGCCATGAAGCAGCAGCGAGGCGGGGTGCATGAGGCCGACGTGGGACGGCTTTCCGCCGCCACCGCCGCTTTCGCCCTGGGCATCGCGAACATGCGGCGCCGCAAGACCCGGACGGCGCTGACGGCCATCACCCTCACGCTCCTAACCTTCACCGTCCTAAGCTTTACCTCGGTGAAGTCGTACCTGCGATCCAACAAGATTGCCCTGTCCCACGCTCCGGCCTATCCGGGGATCATGCTCCGGGATCGCGCGTGGCTATCTCTCGAGGAACCCACCGCCGACATCATCGCCAACGAGTTCGCGCGTAACGCCACGGTGGCGTCCCGCGCGTGGTATACCTCCGCAGACATCGAGAAGGAACTGGTCATCGACCTGGCGCTCACCAATGACCCATCCAAGCGTTACTCGGTCAGTTGCATCCTGGGGCTGACCGCTGACGAGAGGAAGGTCATGGATGTCGACGAGTTCACCATCGCGGGGAGATGGATGCCGCCGGGGGCGAGAAACGTCTGCCTGGTTCCCACATCCGTGGCGCAAGGCCTGGGCATCACCGCCGACAAGCTGGGCTCGGCGAGCATCACGGTTTTCGGCACCGACTTCCGGGTCATCGGCCTGCTCGACGAGGCGAAGATGCGCAAGATGGCGGACCTCGACGGCGAGCCGATGATGCCCGTCAACTACGCGCTGCTGCGGCCAGAGATCATCAAGGAACTCCAGCGCCAGGCGGCACAGCGGTCCCAGCTTGGCACCAGCAGCGCTTCCTCTCTGCTCCAGGAGTACAAGCACTTCAGCCCCGAGAAGGTCATCATCATGCCGTATGACCGGGTGCTGGAGTTCGGCGGGACCCTGCGCTCCGTGGCTATTCGCTACAATGAGGGCGAGGACGTAGCAAAGCAGGTTGACAGCATGATGAAGCGGTTCGCCCTGAGCCTCTATGCGGGGATCCAGGACCGCACGTTCCTGTTCAGCTCCGTGGGCATGACTTCGTTCAGCGGCGTGGAAAGCCTGATCATCCCGATCCTCATTGCCGCGCTGATCGTTCTCAACACCATGCTCGGATCGGTCTACGAGCGCAGCCGGGAGATCGGAATCTTCAGCTCCTTGGGCCTCGCGCCCAGCCACATTTCCATGTTGTTCCTAGCCGAGGCGGCGGTGTTCGCGAACCTCGGGGCGATTGTCGGATATCTCATTGGCCAGACCTTCGCCCGGATTCTTTACGTCACCGGCAATACCGGCGGGCTTGAACTGAACTACTCATCCATGTCGGCGGTCGCGGTGACGGTGGTGATCGTGGTCGTGGTGCTGCTGTCCACCGTCTATCCCAGCCGGAGAGCCGCGGAGATCGCTTCACCGGGGATCGAGCGGCACTGGTCCTTGCCCGAACCGGTGGGCGACGTCATGGATGTGCTGCTCCCCTTCACAGTCACCGGGCGCGACGCTTTCGGCGTCTCCGCGTTCCTGAAAGAGTTCTTCGACGAGTATGTGGGATATGCAGGCGGGGAGTTCCTGGCAGAAGACGTGCGGCTGGAGCCCGTGGACCACGAGCACACCGAGGACGCGGGGATGACCGTGAAGCTTCGCATGTGGCTGGCCCCGTATGACCTGGGGGTGAGCCAGGACTTCGCGCTGGAATGCCGTCCGACGGGCGACTCCCAGATCTACGAGATCCACATTCGCCTGACGCGGCTGGCCGGGGACATCACGTCATGGAAGAAGACCAACGCGCTGTTCATGTCGGGGATTCGCAAGCAGTTCCTGATCTGGCGAACGGTCCCGCATGGTGAGAAGCTTAGTTACGCGGACCGAGCCGAGAAGATCCTGAAGGGCGAGTGGGTGGAGCAGCGGGACCTGCTGTAGACGGTACTGACGAGGTGAGCCGCGGGCGCTGGCGTGCGTAGGCAGATCGGGTCCGCATACGTTGGCCCCATTCAGCCTTCCCGGTTGGCTGCCCACTGCACTCACGGAGCCACATGGCGCGGAGCGAGGTGCTCGAGGGCCATCGCAACAGTGTCCTGCAGTTTGCGCGTGACAGTCTCGACTTCCCCGTCAGGGTCAGCCACGCAGATCATTTCCACGCCCAGGGCCCGCAGTTGGTGCAGGCCTTCGACTGTCACGTCTCCGTGCACGCAGACGGGGAGGCCTGTGGCCTTGCGCACTTGTCGCACCCGCTCCAGCCCCAGTTCTCCGGCTTCCCCCGACAGATCACCGACAGGCCCGACGAGGACGTAGGTTGCCCCGTCTGTTTCGGCGACACGGGCGTCCATTGGGGTGACGCAGGTTGCCCCGATGATCGCCGCGGGACCCAGGAGACGCCGCGCATGGCCCACCGGCATATCCTCTGCGCCGAGATGAACGCCGTCGGCGCCCACTGCGAGGGCAAGGTCGACGCGGTCGTTGATGATCAGCGGGACCCGGGCCCTGCGGGTCATGGATACCAGCACAGTGGCCTGCTCCACCATCTGGCGGGTGGTCAGGCGCTTCGGGCGGAACTGCAGCAGGCCGATGCCGCTGCTGATGGCCGCATCCACCAGGCGCACGAGACGCCCGTTCGGCTCGGTCTGCTCGGGGGTGACATAATACACGCGCGAGTTCAGGTTCCCGATTAGCATACGCGCAAGTATACCGATATGAGAGACTGAAGGGAAGACGACGGACGAAAGGTGAGAGGCGCGGAAGTGCAACGGCCCAGACCGGGGGACTGGCATCCGGGCTCGCGGCCGTTGGCGAAGCCGTGGTGCCTGTGCCCGGTCCGCACACAGGCGCCGATCATGGGTACGACTCGGGACCGGATGCCAGTCCCCCACTGGCCGCTGCGCGCGAGTGCATCCGGTCGCCGGCCCTGGGTGCATTTCGGTTCTGTAGGTACTTGCGCGTCATCGGATCGCTGGTCCGAGCGTATCTGGCTCTACCGAACGGGACTGCGGTCCCACAGCCCACGAAGCGGTCGGCAGCCTATAGCCACGGGTGGAGTGGAGAGAAGCGGAACGGAACCCGTGGATTACGGCCCCATCGTGGGACTGAGCCCCCGAATGAGGGCGGCACAATGACGGACCGCCCGGCGGGGTTGTGTCGCCCCTTGTCAGGGGCTCTTGGGTCTTCTTGATCGCATGATTCCAGGGGCTGCGTCCCGCTTCGCGGGCTTTACCCCTGGCTAATCTTGTGCCGCCCGCTTCGCGGGCTGTGAGGCCCCGGCAACGGCCTGAGGCATTGCGGCGCGTGGTCGATGATGGGATCGCGCCCGGATGGTATGCCCCATCCACTTTTCGCGGTCAGCCCCCCAGGGCCAGGGTCTGATTCTTGAGCGTCGGCAGATGTAATCTTTATGCAGCCTTGATGGGTCTCCAGTACTCCTCCCAACGGTCGTTCAGGAGCAGGCAACGATTTGTCAGAACT
>Ga0067045_1031166_pt1 | contig 13002 bp, 11 predicted proteins | sample TerdegcTABiofilm_FD_59184 | JGI IMG/M metagenome (GOLD analysis project Ga0067045, IMG submission 59184) | Combined Assembly of (Gp0054472, Gp0054536) Wastewater bioreactor microbial communities from Singapore -Terephthalate degrading...
GGGGGGGGGGGGGGGGGGGGGGGGGGGGGTGTGCCACGATTATCACGGACTGCCGGCTTTTGAGACACTTTCTTGTACCCCACCCCCCACAACTGGCGGGGCAACTGGGTCGCCACGGTGGCCAAATGAAGAATGAGGCTGAGAACGAACTGCCCGAGTTCTGTCGTGAAAACTCGGCTGCTGCTTCCCCCATCGCCCACCTCAGCAGGCGGACAGTCAGGTGTGAATCAAGCTATAGGGGCCTTCAACCGGACTCCCGGGGACTACAGGGTTATTGAGGCGCAAAGCTATGATCAATGCTATATCCATTGAGGGATTCAAGTCGTTCGCGGACGTGAGAAGCTTGGAGCTTCCCCGCTTGGCGGTTCTCTTCGGCCCAAACACTGCTGGCAAATCGAATTTCTTAGACGCGGTGCAGGCTCTCTCGCGAATAGGCACGAGTCGAACGCTTGCTGACGCTCTGCAGGACCCTATTCGCGGCTACCCAATCGAAACGTTCGCCTTTCCCTCCGGAGGACTTCCTGAGCTGCTCAGCATGGAGTCCGCGGAGTTCAAGTTGGGAGCTTCACTGACTGTCGGAAAAGACCGATACCAATACAGCGTCTCAGTGGGTATCGTCCCGTCCACAGGCGCCGTGCATGTGAGGGATGAATACCTGGGAGTGCTGACCTCCAAGGGGTCGGTCAAAGGCAGCCCGTTGATTGAAAAGGTTGACAGTGAACTGCGAATAAGACGAAAGAGCAAGCCCGCTCACCCGCGCACGGAACCTATCGAGCTGAATCATTCGCTTCTCTCTGACCTCCGATTGAGTGGCCCCGAATACAGGGGAATCGAGAAATGCCGCAACGAGCTGCTTGGTTGGCGAATGTACTACCTGGACCCTCGTGTTGCCATGAGGCGGGCTGCTCCACCCTCAGAAGTCTACGACATTGGTCTCTTAGGGGAAAACATCGCACCCTACCTCTACCGCGTGCAAAAGGAGGACAGGAAGCACTTTGACGCAGTCGGCAGGCTCCTCAGGACATTAATTCCGAGCGTGGAACAGCTCGATGTTGATTTGGACAAGAGACGCGGTACTTTGGACATCACCATCCGACAGAATGGCATTGCGTATTCCTCACGCATCATTTCGGAAGGTACCTTACGTATCCTGGCCCTTTGCGCCATCGCCGTGAATCCTCGACCTGCTCCTGTGATGGCCTTTGAGGAACCGGAGAACGGGGTACAGCCGCGGCGTCTTGAATTGATAGCTGAGCTCCTGACATCGCTGGCGCTTGAACGGGACTGCCAGTTGATCGTCACTACCCATTCTCCTCTCTTCTGTGCAACGATGATCAAGAAGGCAAAATCAAATCCCGATAGCATCGGATTATTTCAGATCAGGAGGAGAGATGCCGGGACCGAAGTGAGACCTTTTGCTGTGACGGGGCCACTGTTTGAAGACACTGAAATCGCCAATGCCTTGGCTGACCGGGGTGAGGAAGGAGTATTTGAAGGGCTTGTGCTGCGGGGGATGCTAGATGAATAGTGAACCTCGTCTGGATATTTTTGTCGAAGACAGAGCCCACGAGTACTTCATTCGTGCTCTTGTCCGGCGGCTGGCTCGGGAACAAGGGCTTTCTTTCGATGTTCAAGTACGATCCGGGACTGGCGGACACGGCAGAGCGGTGAGCGAATTCAGGAATTACCAAGCACTGCTCGACAAAGGTCTCTTGTCTGATCCCGGATTGATCGTCGTAGCAATAGATGCCAACTGCGCGAAATTTCCTAGGAAGAGAAGAGAGATTCTGGACACCGTGTCATCGGCCAGAAGCGGGGCGGTGATCGCTGCCTGCCCGGATCCACATGTTGAGCGATGGTATATGGCCGATCCAGAATCATTCCATAGGGTCGTAGGAAGCTCTCCGCGCATCCGCCAAAAGAAGTGCAAGAGAGATTACTACAAGAACGCGTTGGCAAGTGCAGTAAGGCAGGGTGGACACCCGCCCACACTTAGTGGCATCGAATTTGCCGAAGAGTTGGTCGCGGCAATGGACCTTTACAAAGCCGGAAAGATTGACCGATCGCTCGGCTTATTCGTTGAAGAATTGCGGAGCGCATTGCGCAGATGAGAACATGGAGAGTGGGGTCAGGTCTTCCTTCTTGATTTTGGCGCGAAGCCACGGGTCCGATGAGTTGCACTTCCGGCCTCCTCCACATCGTTTCTTGCCAAAAGTGGACCAACTCGAAGCGAGACCGGTCAATCGCCGGGACTTGTTTGCACCATGGCCATTCCTGACACCCGTCTCAGCGCATCTCGGGCTGCATTACTCTACGGTGCGCAGCGCAGTTGAGCGGGAAAACAAACAGCAAGAATCAAGCCTGACCCTGTGTAACGTACTATTCTCCTTGCAGAAATGACGAACATTGCCTATACTCACTCATGAAAGAGGGGTAGCGTTGCTGTACCGGTTGTGGTCCGGCAGGGGCCAAGGGTGTGGCGGAGAAAAGTGATGACCGACAAGCGAAGTAGAGCTCGAAAATTCGTGGCCGATGTTAAGGCAGGGCTTTCTGATGACGCTTTGCGAGTAAAGTACGGACTGTCCGCTCAGAAATTCTTTTTTTACAAAGCCACTGCTCTCGACATCATAGCGAAAGAGCTCGAGCAGCAAGCACGCGATAAGAGAAAAATCGATGCTAAGCAGTTTCTATCGGATATGGACTCAGGAATGGATAACGAAGCCCTGATGATTAGGTACGGTCTTGCTCCTCGTGAGCTACAGAGCGTCTTTCGACAAATCATCTCTGAAGGACTGGCCACCCCCTTGCAGCTTTCCAATCGCCTCAGCATTACGAGAAGTCAAGTAACGGAAGCGTTCGTACAACTGGGCAGGGCGGTTCGAGAATTGGATTAATCTGAAACTTTCCATGATCACACAGAGCTCGCATGTCAATGTCTCACAAGAAGCCCTGCCCTTGTGGGCCTCAGCGATTGACGCTTCACACAACGGGATAGTTATTATTGACAGGGAAGGAATAATACTCGTTTACAACCAGGCAGCGAGGCGTATGTTGGATGAGGAAGACTCCGCCGCAGTCGGACGACACTTCTCCGAAGTCAGGCCGGAAACCTGGCCTGACCTGAAACGCATTCTCGAGACGGGCCAGCCCCAAATAGGCAAGAGAATCGTGTTTCCCACTGCGACGATCATCGCCAATCGGAACCCAATTTTTGTCGATGGAAAAGTAGCAGGCGTGATCAGCGTATTCCAGGACATATCGGAATACGAGGCGATCATTTCCGAGCTTCAAGGGTACAAGAAGCTTCATCGTGAATTGGAGGCTATTATTGAGTCCTCTCACGATGGCCTGTACATTACTGACGGTAAGGCCAACACCATCAGGGTCAATAGCGCGTACGAACGCATAGCCGGTCTCTCGCGAAAAGATCTTATCGGCCGCAACATGCAGGACCTGGTAAATGAAAAGGTCTTCGACCATTCGGTGACGCTGGAAGTTCTCAAGCAAGGCTCTCAGGTCACCTTGATGCAAAACATCAAAGGCAACAAGCAGGTGATGGTGACCGGAACACCTATTCTTGATGAGGAAGGCCACATTGCGCTCGTTGTGACAAACGTGCGGGATATGACAGCGCTCAATGATTTGAGAGCCGAGCTTGAGGAGAGCAAGCGGTTAAGCTCACGCTACTACCAATCCCTCTTGGAGCAGGAGAAATTCGAGCATGCTCTGGACAGCCTTGTGGTCAAGAGCAGCGCCATGACTCAAGTGATTCGAAAAGCGGTGAAAGTAGCCGGCGTTCACACGTCGGTGTTGATTCAGGGCGAATCCGGCGTGGGTAAGAGCATGCTCGCACGGATTATCCATCTCATGAGCCCGAGAAAGGAGCGGCCCCTCGTCAAGATCAACTGCGGGACTATCCCGGACTCACTCATGGAGAGCGAGCTGTTCGGGTACACAAAGGGGGCGTTCACGGGCGCTGCACCCGAGGGCAAAGCGGGCCTGATCGAAACAGGCCACACTGGAACAGTCTTTCTCGACGAGGTCGGCGACCTGACCCCTGCCATGCAGGTCAAGCTTCTCCAGGTCATCGAGGAAAAGACCTTTACCCGAGTGGGAGGCACCAAGCCCATTTCTGTGGACGTGCGCATCCTTGCCGCCACGAACCGTGACCTGAGGGAACTGGTCCAGAAAGGAGAATTTCGGGAGGATCTCTATTATCGGCTCAACGTCATCCCTGTACATATACCTCCCCTCAGAGATCGGCGGGAAGACATTCCGGCCCTGGCTTTGAACATCTTGGAAAGCTCGAACCGGTCGATGGGATTCAGTAAACGGATGGAACCGGAAGTTCTCGACAGGCTCATGGGATACGACTATCCTGGAAACGTGCGCGAATTGATCAACATTATGGAGCGCATGATCATAATGAGCGAAGGGGATGTCATCGGTGTGTCCGATCTTCCGCGCGAGGTGAGGCAGGCTGAGGGGCATTTTCAGGAGCCTGTCGGGGAGGGCATCACCTTGAAAGCCGCGCTGCAAGCATTTGAGACGAGAATGATTGCGGCAGCGCTTCGTCGGCACGGTACGATGTCCCTGGCAGCAAAGGCTCTGGGGATTCATCCAACGACGCTGTGGAGGAAGCTGGGACGTGATGGAGAGCGCGGCCGCTTTGCAGAAACGCAATAGGATTGCAGCAGTGCAATAATTGCCAACCTGTTGCTTTCACCCTTCTATTTTCTATGACGCCTCGCCAGCGTCGCACCACGTTGAAGAACTGCAATAGCCCCCCACCAGCCCACACAACACTTCCTCAATCTATTCAGCCTATTGCCAATTCTGTCCCCTGGCATACTTGTTGCTCAATCTCGTCCCTGTGCAGTAACAGGTCCCATGCCGCGACATATCGATCCGAAAAAGAGGAGGAAGGAGAATGCTCAACCGCAAAATTCTTTTGCTGGTACTGGTGGCGTTTATTTCCGCGGGGCTGTCCCCTGCGCTGGCGGTCGCGCAGGAGAAGCTCATTAAGATCGGAGCCCTGTACCCCATGACAGGACGAGCCGGTCTGTACGGATTGGATTCCGTGGACGCCGCTGAAATGGCTGTGCAGGAAATCAACGCGAGCGGCGGAGTCGCGGGATACAAGCTCGAATTCATCAACACCGATTCCAAGGCCAAGCCTGACTACGCCGTCCGGGTAGCCAAACGCTTCATCGATGAAGAGAAGGTGCACTTCCTCTTCGGAGTGGTCAGTTCCGCGGTAGGGCTTGCTCTGACTGAGGTTTCAAAACAGAACAAAAAAATCTTCATCGGCACGGACCACGCTTCAACCCAGCTCACGGTAGACAAGTTCCAGCCCTATTATTTCCGAGTCTCGAACAACACGTTCCAGTCCATGGCCGCGGGTGCTCTCTATCTCAAGGAGTTGAAACAAAGCAAACCCTGGGAAACCGTCGCGTACATCGGTCCGGACTATGCGTACGGGCACGATCAGTGGAACGAGCTGAAGTACAACCTGGATCGATTCGGGATCAAGTACAAGGTGGTGGGAGAATACTGGCCCAAGCTCTTTGCTCCTGACTATACTCCGTATATTACCTCCATTCTGAAGGACAAGCCTGACGTCCTGATCTGCGGCCTCTGGGGCGGTGACACGGTGGCGTTTATCAAGCAGGCCACTCCGTACGGGTTGTTTGAAAAGACCCTGTTCTGCTCGCCTGACGCGGGAGGCAACTATGAGGTTATGTCCGCAACCGGCGGGGAGTTGCCCCTCGGTCTAGTTCTCAGTGCTCGCCATCACAACAACTGGCCAGAAACACAAGCGAACAAGGATTATGTGCAGAAGTTCTTCCAGCGGACCGGCCGGTACCCGACGTACGCAGCAGAGGGAGCGTACGCGGGGATCCTCGCCATCGCGGAAGCGGTGAAGAAGGTCGGGAATCCCGACGATACCGAGGCATTGGTAAAGGCCCTTGAAGGAATGAAGCTCAGCTTACCGGAAGACCCGGAAGGCTTCACTTCGTACATAGACCCCGCAACGCATCAGATCGTTCAGGTCCAGGCTATCGGCGTCACAGTTGCGAATGACAAATTCCCTCCAGCCAAGCGCATGTTAGGTGACTGGAAGGTCTATAAAGCTGAGGATCTGTTGCCACCGAAAGAGTACATCGAGGCCCGGCGAAAGCAGTAATCCCGGCTTCGAGGGGATTCACAACAGAGGATCGCCGGACGCATGGACGTTGTCCGGCGATCTCAATGCGAGAGAAGTCTTCGAATGGACATGTCCTTCATACTGGTGCAGATCTTGAGCGGCCTTACCATGGCCACTCTGCTCTTCCTCGTGGCCAGTGGGTTGACTCTGATCTTCGGCGTGGGGAATGTATTCAACTTCGCCCACGGATCGTTCTACATGCTGGGAGCGTACTTGGCTTATCAGGCGGCTTCCGTATGGCACACCAATTTCTGGATCGCGACTATCGTAGCCGCCCTGGGCGCCGGCGTGGCAGGGATGCTGGCCGAATGGCTTTTCTTGCGCCGCATCTACGGCAGAAGCGAGGAGGGAGGCTTCCAGATCCTCCTGACGTACTCGTTCATCCTCGTCATTGACGACATCGTAAAACTCGTCTGGGGCACTGAGTATAAATCGCTGCTACGCCCCCCCGGTCTCACGGGATCCGTCCAGGTTTTTGGAGTTACCACGCCAACGTACAACCTGGCGATCATCGGGATCGGGCTGGCGGTCGTGGTGCTGGCTTGGCTCATTCTCTCTCGGACCCGCCCGGGAAAAGTGGCGCGAGCATCGGCTCTGGACCGAGAAATGCTGTCGGCTATGGGGGTGAACGTGCCCCTCACCATGACGTTGGTCTTCGGCATCGCTACGGCCCTTGGAGGCTTTGCTGGAGCATTGGCCGCGCCGCTTCGGTCCGTGACGCCTGGCGCGGGCATCGAAGTGATCATAGACTCGCTCATCGTGGTTGTTATTGGCGGAATGGGCAATTTCTGGGGAGCGTGGCTGGGTGCGCTCATCCTGGGAGAGGTTATGGCTTTCGCAGTGATCCTGGTCCCGGAATGGGCTGTTGTGATCAGTTATGTGGTGATGGTGCTCACCTTGATCTTTAAACCGGAAGGCCTGTTCGCCCACAGCAAAGTGAGAAAGGTGTAGTCATGGGGAGCATCAAGAGCTACATGGAAGCCGCTTTCTGGGCCTTGGTATTCTTGGCTTTTGCCCTGCTCCCCCTGTCGAAGGCTTCCGATTATCAGCTCATGTTGGCCGGCCACATACTCGTGTGGGGGCTCTTTGCTGTCTCCTTCAACATGCTGTGGGGCGGCACCGGAATGCTTTCCTTCGGACAGGCTCTCTACTATGGATTGGGGGCGTATTCCGTGGGGATCGTGTTCAAGTACTGGGGGGACGGTTGGTTCCTGCCTGCCATGGCTCTCGGAATCTTGTGCTCCATAGTCCTGGCAATCTTGATCGGTCTGTTGATCATCCGGGTAGGCGGCGTGTTTTTCACGGTGATGACGTTAGCTTTCGGCCAGTTGGCTTGGCAGATCACGTTCAGGTGGTATGGCTTCACCGGTGGAGACGACGGCATCCAAGGAATCATCCCTCCGGGTATCCTGGGCAATCGGATAGCCTACTACTACTTCACTCTGGTGTTGGTTGCGCTCTCTATCTTCCTGCTCAGGCGGCTCGCAGTTTCGCCCATGGGACTGACACTCCGTTGCGTGCGGCAGAATCCCGATCGAGTGCGCTTCCTTGGGCAGAGCGTAAAGAGAAGCCAGCTCACCATTTACGTGATCTCGTCCGCTTTTGCCGCCTTGGCAGGGGGTCTCATGGCAGGTGTGGACAATTCAATCCACCCCAACATGCTCTATTGGACCACCTCCGGCGAGGTCATCCTCATGTCTGTCCTCGGGGGCATTGGTCAGTTTTTTGGACCATTCATTGGGGCTGCCGCGCTCATCATCATTGAGGACATCGTAGGCGCTCGCACAGAGTTTTGGCCGTTGATCGTGGGAATCATCATGATGGTGATGGTTCTCCTGTTTCCCAGGGGTCTGGTAGGCGAAGCCCGCAAGCTCGTGAGCAGGTTCAGGACCCGGGTGCCGGAGAGAGGTTGAGATGGAGCCCATCTTGGTTCTGGATAAGGTGGACAAATCCTTTGGCGGGCTCAGGGTCACTGCCGGAGTGAGCTTTTCTGTGGAAGCAGGCAGCATCTCGGCAATCATCGGTCCCAATGGGGCCGGAAAGACGACACTTTTCAACCAGATTACGGGGTATCTCGTCCCGGACCGGGGACGAATCGTTTTTCAGGGCCAAGAAATAACCGGTTTATCCACGCAAGACATCGTGCGGCGGGGCATGGGACGGGCTTTTCAAATTACATCAATCTTCCCGGAGGAGAGCGTTCTGGACAACGTGCGCTTAGCATGTCTATCCAGGCTTGGCCAGAGCAACAACCCCATCAGGGGGATCGTCAATTTCAAGGAAGCCACGGCCAAGGCGTACACCATTCTGGAAAGCATCGGTCTCGCGGAGCATTCGGACCGGCTCGCGCTCGAGTTATCCCACGGCGACCAGAAGCTCCTGGACATTGGAATCGCACTGGGATTGGAGCCGAAGCTACTCTTGCTCGACGAGCCGACGTCTGGCATGTCACCGGAGGAGCGGCAGCTTACCCGGGATCTGATTGCGAGATTGTGGAGAGAATTCAACCTTACGCTCATTTTCATCGAGCACGACATGGACACGGTCTTCGGGATTGCCCAAACGGTACGGGTCCTCCAACAGGGAAGGCTTTTGGCCGAAGGCACACCCGACGAAATCAGGAACAATCCGGAAGTTATTACAGCATACCTTGGTGAGGACCTCGAATGACGCCAGTTCTCGAGGCTTCCGGCCTCAACACCTTTTACGGTCACAGCCACATACTCTTTGACGTGGGTCTCTCCGTGGCTGTCGGAGAAACCGTGTGCCTCATGGGCCGCAACGGAGCGGGCAAAACCACCACGTTTCGGTCAATCATGGGGCTCACTCCGCCCCGTACCGGCAAGGTGATCTTCAAGGGCAAAGATTGCACGCGGCTCCCTTCGTTCAAGATGGCAAAGATGGGACTGGGTTATGTGCCGGAAGATCGAAGGATCTTCGGTCCCATGACGGTGAGGGAGAATCTTGAATTGGGTTATATTCCCGGCCGCAAAGGTCGGTGGAATCTGGAGAGCGTGCTGGAGAAGTTCCCCTTGCTGGTTCATCTGCAGGCTCGCCTTGGTGGGACACTTTCCGGTGGAGAGCAGCAGTTGCTCACCATCGCGAGAGCCCTGATGGGCAACCCTGACGTTCTGGTTCTCGACGAGCCCACGGAAGGTCTGGCTCCTGTCGTGGTCGCAGTTCTCAAGGACCTTGTCATGAGTCTCAAGGCAGCTCAAACGACAATTCTTCTTTCTGAACAGAATATGCGGTTCGCCTTAGCCGTCGCGGACCGGGTGGTGGTCATTGACAGAGGCCAGGTGGTGTACGCCGGCACAGTAGCAGAATTTGAGAACGAAGAAGGTGTACAGAAGAAATACTTGGCCGTGTAGATAGGCTGAAATCAAAGGATCATCCGAGAAGGTGAGGAGTAAATGAACCGAGTGAGCGTGTTTCAGACAACACCCCGCATTGTCATGGGGCCAGGCTCGGCAGATAGTGTTGCCGCGGAGGTTAAACGCCTGGGAGCCAACAAGATTATTATTGTTACCGATCCCGGTCTCGTGAAGACGGGAATCGTGGACCGGTTTGAAGGACTGCTCAATAAAGCAGGTTTTTCTCTGGGAAGGTTCGATGCAGTGGAGCCCGACCCTCGCTATGAGGTTGCCTCTCAGGCAGCCGAATTTGCGAAAAGCTCCGGCGCCGATCTCATCCTTGGAATCGGCGGCGGATCGTCCTTGGACATTGCGAAGGTTGCCGCCATCCTTGTGACAAACGCTCAACCCATCGGTTCACTCTTCGGCATTGATCTCGTAGAGGCTCCGGGGCTGCCGCTGATCCTGGTTCCTACCACAGCGGGGACCGGGAGCGAGGTAACGCCCATTGCCATCCTCTCCGACCATCAGGAAAAGCTCAAGAAAGGTATCGTGAGCCCGCACCTTTTTCCAGCTTCAGCCATTTTGGATCCGGAGCTCACCCTCGGCCTGCCACCCTCCGTGACCGCTTCCACGGGTATGGATGCACTGATCCACGCGGTAGAGGCTTACACGTCAAAAAACGCAACTCCGCTCACAGATCTGTTGGCCGTGCAGGCTATGAAGCTCCTCTTCGAAAACATCCGTACAGCTTATGCCAACGGCTCGGACCTGCAGGCACGGTCAAATATGCTGGAAGGGAGCATGCTTGCGGGCATGGCGTTTGCCAATGCCGGCGTGACCGCGGTTCACGCTTTCGCCTATCCCATAGGCGCGGAATTCCATATACCTCACGGTGTGGCCAACAGCATCATGCTCGCGGCAGTCATGGAATTTAACATGCTGGGCAACCTGCGAAAGTTTGCTCAGATGGCGGAGTTATTCGGAGAAGACACGATAGGGCTCAGTGAGCGAAAATCAGCGCAACTGGCCGTAGACGCGTTACGAACGCTGGCCGCTGATCTCCGGGTTCCGAGCCATCTGAGCGAATTCGGAGTCAAAGAGGAGGACATACCTTCTCTGGCAGAAGGGGTGATGAAGGTTACTCGGCTTCTTGCGAACAACCCACGCGAGTTGGGACACCAGGACGCCGTGGACATCTACAGGAGTGTGCTGTAATACGAGGGACACCGGGGCGATTCTCGTGGTGAGATGCTCCGCGCGGCTTCCCGAGCTTGAGCGCCATCGGTACCTGTCAAGGTGAAACCGCTTTTTCACACAGGGGAATGTGATCCATGTTCGGCTTCTACAATATGGTCCTGAGAGTGAACGCAACCCAGAAATCGTACGATCTCAACATGATCTCAGATGACATTCTGAGCAAAACCCTGGGCGGAAAGGGGCTTGCCACGCATTTGCTGCTTAAGCACAACCCTCCGGGCGTGGACCCCATGGGGCCGGACAACCATCTTGTCTTTGCTGTCGGCCCTGCAACCGCCACAGCGGTGTGGGGATCTTGCCGTCACGGCGTGTACACGAAATCCCCCCAGACAGGCTATTATTCGGAATCGTACTCCGGTGGAACGGTTGCAGAATACATGGCCAAAACGGGATTTGACGCTGTGCTCATTCACGGAGCCGGCGAACATCCCGTATGGCTGGAAATTTCCCACGAAGGCGTACTATTTCATGACGCCACGGCTCTTTGGGGCAAAGATTCCTATGATACAGAGAAACAGGTAAAGGCCTGGATCAAAGAGCACAGACCCGAGGCAAAGAACTGCGGCGTTATCGTGATCGGTCCCGCTGGGGAAAATGGTGTCACCTTCTCGGTGATCGAGAACGACCGATGGCGCAGCGCGGGCCGCACGGGTGTAGGCGCAGTGATGGGGTCAAAGAAAATCAAGGCCATAGCCTTCTGGGGGAACAAAACCAAAGAGCTGGCAGATCCGGATCTCGTCAAGCGCTTGTCCAAGAATCTTGCCCAACGTGCAAAAGATGATCCGGGTGTGCAGGCATACAAGAGCAAAGGCACGCCCATGATGGTCGATATCATGAGCGGGGTTGGGAGCTTCCCCACGCGGTACTGGCGCAAAGGCAAGGCTGATCATCAAGACCGCATTAACGCACCGGCACTGCACGATCGCTGTGATGTGAGCCCTCACGCGTGCCTCAAGTGCTTCATCGCGTGCGGAAGGCTCTCAACCGTGAAGGACGGCAGGCATAAGGGGCTCAAGATCGAAGGGCCGGAGTACGAGACAATCTACTCATTCGGCGGTCTGTGTGAAGTCGACTCCATAGAGGAGATCGCGTACCTGAACGATTTGTGCGATAGGTTGGGCCTGGACACCATCAGTGCCGGCAACCTCGTCGCTCTCACCATAGAAGCGGTGAGGCAAGGAAAGATAGATTATCCAATCGATTACGGTCAGGTGGACAGGATTGCAACACTCTTGTCGGACATAGCGTACCGTTCCGGCCTGGGAGACACCCTGGCCAAGGGGATCAAGGTGGCCGCCGAGCAGATTGGAATGGCCGATCAGGCCATCCATGTGAAAGGTCTGGAACCCGCCGGGTACGATCCTCGCGTGCTCAAAGGAATGGGTCTAGCGTACGGTACCTCGGACCGTGGCGCATGCCATTTGAGGGCGACGTTTTATAAACCGGAGCTGGCCAAGATGATCGATCCCGATCAGATTGCAGGGAAAGCAGAAATGTTCGTCGAGTGGGAAGATCGACTCACCATCTTCGACACGCTTGTTCTGTGTCGATTCTACCGCGACCTGTATCAGTGGGAAGACCTTGCAGAGATGATTAAGGGGCTAACGGGGCTCGACCTCGACAGGGACGCCATGAAGATCATAGCAGGGAGCATCTCCGACAACACGCGGCGATTCAACGTGAGAGAGGGATTGACACCTCAGGACGACAAGCTTCCCAAACGCTTCTGCAATGAAGTCCTTCCTGAAACGGGGAAGATCATCACGGAGGAGCAGATGGATGAGCTCCTCAAGGATTATTACCGGGCTCGAGGCTGGGACGAAATGGGCAGGCCGCCCGAGGGGTAGCGCGCTGTCGGCCATCCCAAGCCAGGTGGGCAGACAAGGAGACGGCGTAGAGCCCGAATGATTTACCCGCGACCAACCGAGTGAATGCCAGCCCGCGTCATCGGGGTATTCGACCGTTTGGTGACAGTGGGGATACGTTGAGCGCATTGTAGTGCAGGCTTTCCAGCCTGCATTCTTAAGAAATGGCAGCCTGAAAGGCTACCCTACATTTCCGGAATGACGCTGCTCGAAATCCCGTACTTCGAACCTCCGCCCCACCATCTTGGATTCGTCCCACCACGCATTGTAGTGCAGGCTTTCCAGCCTGCATTCTTAAGAAATGGCAGCCTGAAAG
>Ga0067045_1004128_pt1 | contig 13001 bp, 13 predicted proteins | sample TerdegcTABiofilm_FD_59184 | JGI IMG/M metagenome (GOLD analysis project Ga0067045, IMG submission 59184) | Combined Assembly of (Gp0054472, Gp0054536) Wastewater bioreactor microbial communities from Singapore -Terephthalate degrading...
CCCGCTGATTTTCGCTGACTGCGTAACGCTGATTAGCTCTGATCTTTTAAAAGAATAGAGAACTTGTTCATTACTAGATGATTTATAGCCCGCTGATTTTCGCTGATTGCGTAACGCTGATTAGCTCTGATCTTTTAAAAGAATAGAGAACTTGTTCATTACTGGATGATTTATAGCCCGCTGATTTTCGCTGACTAAGTAACGCTGATTAGCTCTGATCTTTTAAAAGAATGAATAACTTGTTCATTACTGGATGATTTATAGCCCGCTGATTTTCGCTGACTACGTAACGCTGATTAGCTCTGATTTTTTAAAAGAACGGAAAACTTGTTCATTACTGGATGATTTATAGCCCGCTGATTTTCACTGACTACGTAACGCTGATTATCACTGATCTTTTAAAAGAATAGAGAACTTGTTCATTACTGGATGATTTATAGCCCGCTGATTTTCGCTGACTGCGTAACGCTGATTAGCTCTGATCTTTTAAAAGAATAGAGAACTTGTTCATTACTAGATGATTTATAGCCCGCTGATTTTCGCTGACTAAGTAACGCTGATTAGCTCTGATCTTTTAAAAGAATAGAGAACTTGTTCATTACTAGATGATTTATAGCCCGCTGATTTTCGCTGATACATTTATGAAAAATGCAATATTAGAGATTTAATTTCTAACGTTGCATTTTTATAAAATAACAATCAGAAAATTCTTTATTTACAACAAGTTGTTATCTGATTTTATCTTTTTTAGAGATCAGAGTCAATCAGCGTTACGCAGTCAGCGAAAATCAGCGGGCTATTCCTTTAACAACCAGAAAATTCTTTATTTACAACTAGTTGTTATCTGATTTTATCTTTTTTAGAGATCAGAGTCAATCAGCGTTACGTAGTCAGCGAAAATCAGCGGGCTATTACTTTCTTGCAACGTTAAAGAATTTAATCCCTTGTGAAACTTTGTGTTTTAGTGCCTTTGTGGTTCAGATTATATCGAACTGACATCAGATTAATATTTTTTCGCCCATCTTTGCTGATAGATAAATAGCCTCTATTGTCTGCACGACTTTGAAGCCATCATCAGCAGAGCATAATATTTTATCTCTGCCAAGAATTGCATCAATAAAATTTTCGACAGGTTGTTTCGATGGAGGCATGTCCGCTTCTGTAACTATGATCGCTTCTTTGTCTGGTTTGGTAATGATAAGCTTGAATGGCATACCTTCAACAAAGATCGTTCCTTTTGAACCAAAATAGACGTTATGTATTCGCCTTGCAACCTTGCTGTTGCCGATATTAGTTATATTACAGACAGCATCTTTATCTAGCTTTATGCTTGCGGATGTCCGCATATCAAATTCAGGATCGTCCATGATTGCGCATATTTCCTTTGCGTTTAATCCTGTTGTCCAGAAAAGTTCAGAAACGAGATGAGAACCAGAATCAACAAAATGTCCGCCTCCACCCAGTTTTGGATCACCTCTAAATATAGTCGGTGGAACAACTCCCGGCATATTTTCAGGCATTGGTGCAAGTCCAAAGACAGCTTCCGCATTACCAACCCAACTAATGCTAATTTCCTCTATTTTGCCTATTTCATCAGATTCTATAAGTTCCTTCACATAATTGGTATGTTGCCAAAACGGTGGATTCATCGCTACTACGAGAACAAGCCCTTTATTTTTTGCATATTCCGCAATCTCTTTTGCTTCGTCAGCTTTTAATGCTAATGGTTTTTCTACAAGGACATGAAGACCTTTTTCTAAGGCAAGCATTGTATTTTCATAATGCAAGGCATGAGGGGTTGCAATAAGAACCGCATCCATTTCAACGGAACCTAACATATCCCTATAATCTGTAAAGGTATTATCACAGTTAAAATGTTCTGCCATCCTTTGAAGCATATCTTTATCTCTTCGGCACAGGGCAACAAGTTCCGCATCTGGTGATTTAGCGATAATAGGGATATGCCTTCTTGATGCAAAAGATCCAGCACCGATAACACCAATTTTAATTTTTTTCATTTGATTTTCCCTTATTTCCCTAAAAAAGCAACTTATATAGATTTTATTATATTCATAAGACCGTCAAAAGATTCTTTTGTTCCATCAATCTTTGAGCCATTTTCTGCAACGCAATGAGTTTCTAAAGCTATTATGCCCTGATAGTTGTCATCTAATAGAGCTTTCATCTGACCTTTATAATCTACTTCCCCTTGTCCGATGGGCTTCCAAATCCTGTTGCCATGTTCATCAAATATGACATCTTTTACATGAACATGGACGATTTTATCTTTAATCCTTTCGTATCCATCAGGGAAAGGCATTTTTTCACCTGCGGCATAGGCATTACCCGGGTCCCATATTAGCTTGAGATTTGGAGAATCAAAGTAATTGAAAAGGCGAACTAAATCATCGCTAGTGCCAATATTTCCTGAACTAACGTTTTCAAATCCAAGTATAATACCTTCGCGCTCAGCGATTTTTATCGGTAGTTCCATTTTTTCGAAAATAAGTTCCCAATCAGGATTTTCCTCTTTCCAGAATGAAAATAGACGGACAATGTTTGTTTTGAATAAAGGGGCGACCTCAATTGATCTAAGCAGGTGTTTTATATGCTGACAATACTCATCATTGTTTTGTAGATGGCATCTGAGAGTCAATGAGTCTATATTAGTAACTGTCATTCCGCTTTTCCTGACAATACTTATGACTCTGCTGAGTTCTGCGTCATCAATATCGCAAATATTCTCACCCCAAACGCTGTGGAGTTCCATATACTCTAGACCCCACGACTTTGCTATCTCTATTGCTTCCACAAGATTATTGCTTATTTCGTCTGTAACTACGCCGATTTTAAACATTTTAATCTAACCTCACAATTTTAGCCTCAAAGATACTCCCAAGCGTCTTAATCTTTTCAAGGGCTTCTTTTGGCACAGAGTTATCAAGCGTTAGTATGGCAATCGCCCTATCATTAGGGCGTTCTCTGCCAAGACTCATACCCGCAATATTTATATTATTCTCACCAAGTATACTGCCAAGTGGTCCCATAACACCGGGCTGATCTTTGTGAGTCTGCAATATAAGCAGATAGCCAGAGGGCATAACGTCAACATGATAATCATCAATTTCAACGATTCTCGGCTCTTTTGTGCCGAATATTGCGCCAGATAAACGTCTTTGGCTTCTGTCAGTTTTTACAGTTACAGTTATAAGATTTACAAAATCCTCTATCTCTGCGCTTTTAGTCTCAGATAGCCTTATGCCTCTCTCTTTACACATCAGCGCGGAATTGACATAATTGACATTATCACCGACAAACGATTGAAGCAAGCCTTTTTGTAAGGCAATGCTTATAATATCGGTGGGATAATTGACTATATCGCCTCTATAATCTATGTTAATATCGGTTACATGCCCATCGACAAGCTGTCCATGAATGTTACCCAGTTTCTCTGCTAATTGGATATATGGTTTGAGTTTTTCAGCATCACCTATATCAAGTGTGATCATGTTGACCGCATTGCGGACAGGTCTTCCTTTTAGCGCATCCAAAACCTGATTTGCTATTTCAATAGATACGTTGATCAATGCTTCCTTTGTTGATGCGCCAAGATGTGGTGTTGCTAGGACATTCTCAAGCTCAAGCAAAGGGCTGTTAAATGGCGGTTCTTCAACAAATACATCCAAAGCGGCGCCTGCGACCTTTCCGCTGACTATGGCGTCATATAAAGCCTTTTCGTTACATATACCACCACGAGCGCAGTTGATTATCCTAACGCCATCTTTCATCATGGCGATAGTATCTTCATTTAATAGATCGCATGTCTCATCTGTCATGGGAAGATGAACTGTTATATAATCAGATTCCCTGTATAGATCATTTTTGCTAACAAGACGGACATTTAACTTTGCGGCGGTATCAGGCGATATATAAGGGTCAACTGCAATGACTTTCATACCGAATGACAAAGCCCTTTTGGCAACTTCTGTTCCTATGCGCCCAAGTCCGATTATACCAAGCGTTTTGTCATATATTTCAACACCCATAAATTTTTGGCGTTCCCATTTGTGATTTTTTAATGACAAGCTAGCAGGAACGATATTTCTCGACATAGAAAGTATAAGCGTCAAGGTATGTTCGGCAGCAGATATAGTATTTGCATTAGGCGTATTGACGACAATTATTCCCTGACGTGTTGCTGAACTTACATCTACATTATCGACGCCAACGCCTGCACGACCAATAACTTTGAGTTTTTTTCCTGCTTTAATAACTTCTGGCGTTACTTTTGTTCCACTTCGGACAATAAGTGCTTCATAATCCGCTATGCGTTCTATTAATTCTTCATAAGATAGTTTTGTTTCAACATCAACGGATATGTTGTCTTCCTTTTTCAGAATCTCAATGCCTTCATCGGATAAATGTTCAGTTATTAATATTTTCATTAGACAAAACCCTCTCAGCGGTTTTAATGCCTTCGCCAAAGGATACTTTATATCCAAACTTCGGTAAGGACATTTCAAGGGCGGATATAGCAGAAATTACGTCCAGATCGTCAATATATCCAAGATGAGCAATACGGAATATCTTTCCTGAAAGGCTTTCCTGACCTCCCGCAAATGTAACGCCAAATTTATCTTCTATATATTTTAATAGTTTTTTGCCATCTATACCTTCAGGCACTTTTACAGCGGTTAGAACGTTTGACGGTGATGATGCGAATAGCTCAAGACCCAATGCCTTAACACCTAGACGAGTCGCTTGTGCAAGTCGTGCATGTCTAGCAAGGACGTTTTGCAATCCTTCTTGCTGAATCTGTGCTAATGATTCTCTCAATGATAGAATCAGCGATATACTGCATGTAAAGGGAGTTTGATTTGTAGCACAAGCCTGTCTTGCCTTTCTGAGATCGAAATAATATCTAGGTAGTTTTGCTTTTTCGACTGCTTCCCATGCCTGCTCATTCAAACTAATAAATGCAAGTCCCGGGGGAGTCATCAATCCCTTTTGAGAGCCAGAAACAACAACGTCAACATGCCAATTATCAGTCTGAAGGTCTTCTGCACAAAGTCCGCTTACTGCATCAACAACGAGTAAAGTATTCTCATATCTATTTACAATCTCACCAATGCTTTTTATATCATGAACCACACCTGTTGAGGTTTCGCATAAGGTTGCATATACGCATTTAATTTTTGGATCATTATTTAGCTTATCCTCAACTTTATGTGGATCAACCGCTTTTCCATATTCAACATTAATAAATTCATGTTTAACGCTATAAGCATCGCAAAATTCAGCCCATCTCTCACCAAATTTACCTCCACCGATCACTAATGCCTTATCTTCAGGTGAAAGTAGATTAACAACAGAGCTTTCCATTGCGCCAGTGCTAGAAGCTGTAAGCAATATAACATCATTTTTTGTTTGGAATACATACTTAAGGGCATCGGGTATTTCAGCCATGACTTTTTCAAATTTTTTTGTTCTGTGATGTATCATTGGGCTTGCCATTGCGAGTAGTGAATCTGGTGGAACTGGCACTGGTCCGGGGGTCATAAGTCTATTCTTCATCTAAATTCGCTTTGATGAATCCAAAGCGCTCCTTCCTATAAACTTTTTTATTAAGAATAAAAAAACCAATTTAGATTTATATCAGATTATTGTCTTTGCGTCAAGGATAAAATCTTGATGGCTTTTTTCTTGACAATATACATCAGTTGTAATATAATTAAAGTAAATAATATTTAGGAAAAGCAAATTTTTGGCAATGTTTTTCATAGAGTGGGTTCTACCCGCTCTTTTATTTTGTATAGGCATTTTTATTAATAATTATAAAAAATTTAACCCTTGATAACAGCAAGTATTAGTGAGTTAAATCGTGGGAAGGCAAATAATATGAATGACGATCTTTTGGCGATTGTAAATCAAATAAGCCGTCAAAGGGAACTTGACCCCGAAGTGTTGATTGATGCCATTGAAAAAGCATTACTTCAGGCTGCCAAGAAGCGATATGGCACTTATCGCCAAATATCTGTCGCTATAGACAGAGAAACTGGCGAAATAAAAGTTACTACGCCTAAAAGAGTCGTTGATATAATGACAGATTTCTCAACACAGATACCAATAGAAGAAGCGATAAAGATATATCCTGATGCACAATTAGGTGAAATAGTGGATGTGGAGTCTATGCCCCAGGATTTTGGTAGAATAGCTGCTCAAACTGCTAGACAGATTGTTACTCAAAAACTCAAAGAAGCGGAGAGAATAAATATATACGAGGAATACAAAGATCGTGAAGGTGAATTAGTAAACGGTGTTGTTCAGCGTTTCGAGCAACACGATGTTATACTTGAGCTTGATAAAACAGAAGCGATCTTGCCTCAACGTGAGCAGATAAAAAATGAGGAATATCATAGAGGGGATAGATTAAGAGCTTTGATAATTGAAGTTAAGTCTGACGCTAAGAATCAACAAATCGTTGTATCAAGGACTCATCCAAACCTTCTTAGAAAGCTATTTGAGAATGAAGTTCCAGAGATTGCAGAAGGACTTGTCGAAATAAAGTCGATTGCAAGGGAACCCGGTGACCGCTCAAAAATTGCTGTTATGACAAAGACAAACAACCTTGATGCTGTTGGAACTTGTGTTGGAATGAGAGGCTCTAGAATACAGATGATAGTTAGTGAACTCGGTGGTGAAAGAATCGATGTTCTAGAATGGAGTTCTGATCCAGCAAAACTTATTGCATCTGCATTGAGTCCCTCGAAGATATTAAATGTATCAATAGATGAGAAAAATAATTCTGCTAGGGTCGTTGTTCCTAACGATCAATTGTCATTGGCAATAGGTCGCAAAGGGCAAAACGTTCGTCTTGCAGCAAAACTTACTGGCTGGAGCATAGATATAAAAAGTCAATCACAAGCGGAATCTGAAGCCAAGATTAATATAGCGAAGACTATATTTAAATCTACACCGGAATAAGCAAAGAATCATTTTAGTTATAACAGATGAAAATTCCTCAAAGGACATGTACCGGATGCTATAAAGTAATGGCAAAAAAAGAACTTATTAAGCTCATTATTTGCCATGATAGTTCGATATCAATCGATCTAAAAGCCGACAAAAAAGGCAGAGGAACTTATGTATGTCGCAATGAAAATTGCATAAATAGGGCTATTAGAATAGAAAGGCTAAATAGAGCATTTAAAATATCTCCAAATTCCACTAAGAAGATCGATCCGTATGCGATTGAGCATACAAAAAAAAATTTATTAGCACTTTTATAACATTAATTAATGCGACTTACAGCTATATAATTTAACTGAAATCGCGCTTTTGGAGGCATTTGAACTTGGACCAACAAACTCATAAGGGTAAAAATATAAGGATTTATGAATTGGCAAAAGAACTTCAAATGTCCAATAGAGAACTCATAAAGAAACTAAATACATACGGGGTTGATGTCAAAAGCCACATGAGTTCAATCGATGATGATACTCTTGAGTTGATCATGGCAGAAATCGGTGAGGCAAAAATTGAGCAAGAACCAGAACCCAAAATTGAGCCTGAGATTCCAAAAGCAGAAGAAGGAATCACTGTTAGTGGTCTTGCGACTCTGTTGGATATAAAGAAGACTGATATAATTAAAACGCTGATGCAATCTGGCATTATGGCAAACGTTAATCAGCGTCTTAATTTTGATACATTAAAATCGTTATCTGAAAAATATACATTTGAGCCTGTTAAAAAGCTAACAATCGAAGAACGTTTGGAAATGGAAACTCCAAGCGATCCCAAAGACCTTAAACTAAGACCACCTGTTGTTACGATCATGGGGCATGTTAATCATGGAAAAACATCTCTGCTTGATGCAATAAGAAAAACAAAAGTTATGGAATCAGAAGCGGGTGGTATTACTCAACACATCGGGGCTTATAGTGTAAGTTTGGAAAAGGGCAACGTTGTTTTTCTTGATACACCGGGTCATGAGGCTTTTACAAAAATGCGTGCTAGAGGTGCTCAGGTTACTGATGTTGTCGTTTTAGTTGTTGCTGCCGATGATGGTGTTATGCCTCAAACAATAGAGGCAATAAACCATGCAAAAGCAGCAAATGTTCCTATCGTTGTTGCGGTTAATAAAATTGACAAAGAAAATGCAAAGCCCGAAAGAATAAGACAGCAGCTTGCTGAATATGGTTTAATACCAGAAGAATGGGGGGGCAAAACCATCTTTGTTGATATTTCTGCAAAATCAGGCATTGGCATAGATGATCTGCTTGAGAACCTCCTCCTTGAGGCTGAACTCCTTGAACTTACTGGCAATCCCAATAAACCTGCAAGAGGAACTGTTATTGAAGCACAAATGAATAAAAGTCGTGGTCCTGTTGTTAATCTGCTTGTTCAGGATGGAACTTTGAGGATTGGAGACTTCTTTATTGCAGGCGACTATGAGGGAAAAGTCCGAGCGATGATTAACGATAAGGGGAAAAGCATACAAGAAGCATATCCATCAACTCCTATTGAGATATTGGGATGTTCAGGTGTCCCTGAGGCTGGTGATAAGTTCTATGTTGTTGCTGATGAAAAAGAAGCAAAAGAAATAAGCGAATCACGTATGAACGCAAGTATTGAAAAAGACAGGGCTTCAACAGCAAGAAAATCTTTTGATCTATATCAATTGATTAAAGATGGTAAAGTCAAAGACTTAAACATTATCATTAAAGGGGACGTTCAGGGATCAATTGAGGCACTTTCTGAATCCCTCCAAACTTTGGAAACCGAAAATGTCAAAATCAATATGATACATAGCGCAGTAGGTAATATTACTGAAAACGACGTGATGTTAGCTTCCGCCTCGAATGCTATGATCATTGGGTTTAGTGTTCGTCCAACTTCACAAGCAAGCAAACTCGCTGAAAGAGAAGGCGTTAATATCAAGCTTTATAATGTAATATATCAAGCCATTTCTGACGTGAAAACTGCTGTTGAGGGTTTGCTTGAACCAGAAACAAGAGAGGTTATTCTTGGTAGATTGCAAGTTATAGAGACTTTTGTTATCTCTCGTGTAGGAACTGTTGCTGGATGTCGTGTTGATAGTGGGCGTGTGTTGCGTAATTCATTTATAAGGGTTATTCGTAATAATAGAACGCTTTTTGACGGAAAAATTATTTCTCTTAAAAGATTTAGCGATGATGTTCGTGAGGTTACTTTGGGTCAGGAATGTGGTATCTTATTAGATGGCTTTAATGATTATCTATACGGTGATATTCTTGAATCCTACACTTTTGAACAGATTCCTGCCAAACTTGACAGGTGAAAACAGTCTTTATAATAAAAATGCACGTTGGGATTTGCACACTACATTTTCGGCTTATCAGCAGTCATTCTCTTAAAGAAAAACGGCGAATCATTAAAAGCATAAAAGACAGAGTGCGAAATAAGTTTAATGTCTCCATTGCAGAAGTCGATGCCCTGAATAGTTGGCAATGGGCGGTTATCGGTATTGCTTGCATCTCAAATGAATCTGGATTCGTCAATAGTGTTCTGTCCAATGTTGTTAGTTTTGTTGAAGATATGCGTATGGCAGAACTTGTTGATTATAATATTGAAATCCAGTAATTATTAGAAAGATACTTAATATGGCACAACGTAGAAGACCCGGCAGGCTTAGTGAATTAATGCAACAGGAACTTAGCGATATTCTACGCAAACAAGTCAAAGACCCCAGAGTTGCAGAATTCTGCACTATTATGCGTGTGGATGTCTCTGATGACCTTAGATATGCAAAAGTGCTTGTTAGCATTATGGGCGATGAAAGCCAGCAAAAAAGCACCATGATTGGATTGAAAAACGCTACTGGATTTATTAGAAGAGAGATTGGACATAGAATAGGGCTTAGATTTACACCAGAATTATCATTTACACTTGATAAATCTGTTGAATATAGTTTTAAGATCGATAAGCTAATCAGAGATTTTCGTGAAAATAATAATATTAGCGATGATCAGGAGTTATAGCAGAAGAAAATCATGGTAAAACCAGAAATAATGGATGATATTTTAGCCACAATCGCTAAACATAAGACCTTTATGATCTCCTCTCATGTTAATTCTGATGGGGATTCCATAGGCTCACAACTTGCTTTTTATTCATTTTTAAAAGAACTTGGTAAAAATGTTTATATCGTCAATGTCGATCCTGTTCCTGCGCGCTATAAATTCCTACCATACTCAGAAATCTTAAAGACACAAATAGAGTTTAAAAATACGATTCTGTCCGATAAAATTGAAGTTGTGATAATACTTGATAGTGGAAGCCTTGCTAGGATTGGCGAGGAAATATCCGCACAAATCCCTTCTGATTCCATTATTATCAACATCGATCACCATTCGAGCAATGAATATTTTGGTAATCACAATCTTGTTTATAACGGAGCATGTGCGACTGGCGAGTTGGTTTTTGACATTATCAAACATAGCGGGATAAAAATGGGCTATGATCGCGCTATTTGTCTTTATACTGCAATACTCACTGACACAGGCGGATTTAAATTTACTAATACAAATTCAAAGGCGCATCTAATTTCAGCCGAATTGATAGAAGCAGGCATAAAACCAGAATATATAAATGAAATGGTCTATGATATTATCCCCTATAAAAAGGCGAAGCTCTTTGGTATGGCATTACAAACTTTGATGGTTAGCTCTGATTCTAGAATTGCTTGGATGTCCGTTACAAATGAAATGTATAACAATACACAAACTAAGGCAGAAGATACTGAGGGTTTCATTGATTATGTCCGTTCCATTGAAAACGTAGAAGTTGCCTTATTTTTTAGGGAAATTGAGGACGGCAATGTAAAGGTGAGTTTGAGATCAAAAAATTCTGCACATAGACAACCTATCAACGTAAAAGACATTGCAAGTTATTTCGGTGGCGGAGGTCATGCTTTTGCTGCTGGGAGCTTCATCGAAAAGCCCTTAAATGAGGCGATAGAGATTGTCTTGGAAAAAGTCCAGAAGGCTATGAACTAATGGATGGTATTTTAGTTATAAACAAACCATCAGGAATGACGTCACATGATGTAGTTGCAGAACTAAGATGGATATTAAAGGAAAAGAGTATTGGGCATACAGGAACGCTTGATCCTGATGCGACTGGTGTTCTGGTAATATGTATCGGAAAAGCTACCAAAATCATACAATTTCTTGATGACAGCGAAAAAATCTATGAAGGAACGATAGTTTTTGGTATTCAAACAGACAGCATGGATGCCAGTGGGCAGATTATAAAAATATCCGATAGCAGTGGTCTTACTTGTGATGAAATTGATCGTGTTTTTGCCAGTTTTGTTGGTGAGATCTTGCAGACTCCGCCGATGGTTTCTGCTATAAAAGTTGGTGGAGAGCGTTTATATAAACTAGCCCGTCAAGGCAAAATTATTGACAGAGAAGCACGAAAAATCAATATTTTTGAATTTGAGTTAGCAAAATTCTATAAAGAATATTTTGATGATAAAATCTTTTCAAAGGCTGATTTTCTCGTTAAATGCTCACGAGGAACTTATATAAGGGCTTTGGCTTCTGATATTGGCGAAAAACTCGGATGTGGTGCGCATCTATCAAGGCTTGTTAGGGCAAAATCAGGGGATTTCTCGCTAAAAGACTCTATTGAACTTGATGATATAAAAAAAGACCCAAATATAGCTTATTCCGCTTTGATCGATATTAGCGATGCTTTGGCCTTTATGCCGAAAATATTTATTAATGACACGATCCGCAAAAGATTCCTAAACGGGGTTCAGATAAATGATTCCGATGTCATTAGTCGTGAAGGTGAATTTGAAGATGTTGGCTTTTTGAGGGTTTATGATCAAAACAAGGCTTTTCTTGGTATTGGCAAAGCTATAATGAACGATAATCAATCGGTCATTTATAAGCCGATTAAAGTCTTAGCCAATCAGTAATTGGGCAGAAATTTTATGGAAAATAAATCACTCCAAAAGGGCGTTATAATTAGCTTTGGCGTCTTTGATGGAGTTCATATAGGTCATCAATTATTGATTCGCCGTATGTTGGATCGAGCAAAAAAGCTTGATGTAGAAACGGTTGTTATAACTTTTGATCCTCATCCTGCACAATCAATAATAGGCAAGTCTCCTCCACTCATAACAACGTTATCAAAGAAGGTTGAGATATTAAAATCTTTAGGAATTGATAGAATAGTTGTTGAGGATTTTAACGAGGAGTTTTCTCAGCTTTCGCCAGAAGAATTTGTAAGAGATATACTTATCGGCAGATTCAATGCTATTGAGATCATAGTTGGTTATGATTGTGCTTTTGGCAAAGACAGGGCTGGAGATAAACGAATACTCAAAGAACTGGGTGAAAAATTCGGTGCGATTGTTGATATTGTTGATCCCTATAACCTCAAAGGTGAGATTGTTAGTAGCACAAGGGTAAGAAATGCTATATTGAACGGTGATCTTGATTTAGCAAATATGATGCTTGGCAGGGAGTATTCAATTTCTGGCAAAATCGTATCAGGAAAAGGGATCGGAAATAAGATCGGTTATGCTACCGCTAACCTTGATACAAAAAACGAAGTCCTTCCTCCATCAGGTGTCTATGCGATCAGGGCTATTTTAAACAATAAAGTTTTTGATGGTATCCTCAATATGGGAACTCAACCAACTTTGGGGGATGGCAAATTCAGGATTGAGGCGCATCTCTTTGATTTTGATGGTAGTAAGTTATATGGACAAGATATGGAAGTTTTCTTTATAAAAAAGATTCGTGATGAGAGGGCTTTTCCATCGGCAGATGAGCTTGTTAAACAAATCAAAGAGGACGAAATCACAGCTAGAGAGATATTAAAAAAATGTCAGTTCGATATAAGAATGAACCACAAAGACACTAAAACACAAAGTTTCACAAGGGATTAAAGATTAAATCCTTTAACGTTGCAGAAAAGGAATAGCCCGCTGATTTTCGCTGACT
>Ga0067045_1031167_pt1 | contig 12999 bp, 8 predicted proteins | sample TerdegcTABiofilm_FD_59184 | JGI IMG/M metagenome (GOLD analysis project Ga0067045, IMG submission 59184) | Combined Assembly of (Gp0054472, Gp0054536) Wastewater bioreactor microbial communities from Singapore -Terephthalate degrading...
CCCCTTCCAGGGAATCAAATTCTTTTACGATATTTTCCTTACATATCTCGAAGGTGATTCCTCCGCCGGGTTCCTGCATTTTAAGAATATTCCGCTTGTCATCGGTCCATATATTAAAAGAGATATTACCGTTATAATCTTTCAAATCAAACCGTTTGGCCTTGATCTCTTTACCGTTCAAGTCAATGTTTTCGTAGTCTCCCGGTATGATCTCCACATCGCCCTTATATTGCAGAACGGGATCATATACCAGGATTTTCCCCGTTTTTCCGCTCTTGATCAGCAGAACATAATGCTCCATGAAGGTGTCCACCCGGCCCCACAGGTTGCTCATCATCAGCATGGGAGGTTTTCCTTCCTCCAGGTTTTCGAAGGTGTCTATATCTCCCGCTTCGGAGCTAACCTTCTGGGCGATAACATTGGAACTGAAAAGGCAATCCATGCTCAATTCCTGGTTATCCAGTTTCTGTCGGGCCAGCAGGAAGGTGGGAGTAAAGTTTTCCGCCTTGACGGTCATCTGGGTAAAGAATGAGAGCCGGTTAATCCCTCCCATACCAATCTTCAATTGGCTGAGGGACTCGATCTTGTAAAAATTTTCTCCCGCCAAGCTCATCTTCTTGCCCACATAAAACTTGGAAAATCCCGCCGTCTTCCCCTGCCAGGAGATGCGGTAATAGAAACTCTGTTCCTCTCCCAGGGACGAGGTCTTGGTCAGAGGAATGGAGGGGGTATCCTTATGGGGGTTAACCGGTTCTTTTTTGGGTTCTTCGGGTTTTATAGCATCCGGTTTTGAAGATGAGACCGGTTCTTCCTTTTTAACTTCCTTGTTCTCACCGGTTCCCTTGTCTTTCTTGTCTTTCTTGTCTTCCTTGTCTTCCTTGTCTTCCTTGACTTCTTCCTTTACCGGCGGCGGGGGTTCGGTTTTGCCTTTATCGTCCTTTTTATCAAAGAACTTTTTGTCATGAGAAGAAGGAGACGGTGAAGGAGTCTGGGCATAACCGATACAGACCGAAAAAATGAATAATATTAAAACCAATATGGGATAGACAAACAAACGGTTCTTATTTCTCATGGGTTACAACAAATTTCTCCTGTTCTGTTTTATTGATAAGAGCCGGGCAGGATCAGACCCCTGGAACGCCCCGTTTCTCCAGAGGATAAAAAAGGTGCCGGGAATGACTTTCAACCAACCCTTCTTACCAGTAGAAAAAAACATTCCTTTATTCCCTTTTATTTTCATAGAAAAGTCATAAATCCCTGTAAGTTATGAGATATATTCCCGATTTTTTTATAAATTCCCTTAATTGGGGAGAAGAAAGGAGTTTCAGTTCCTTTTCCCTATAAGTATTGTAGGAACTGAGCCTTTTTAACTTTTCGTCGCAAAAACCGGGATGGCACATAATTTCCGAATTTCCCCCGGGGAGACCTTTCAGTATTTCCATTATATTTTCCCCGGAAATATTTTCTTCTCCAAAAAAATTCAAAACAATATTATCGGCGGATTTTATATCGGGGGGGATATAGTCGGCGGGAGATCCCTCTTCATCTTTATCGTAGTAACGGATTCCCATTCGATATTTCCGGGCTATTTCGATCATGATTTGCAACACCGCAGGGACGTCCCTATGGATATGGTGATGAGAATCCAGATGGGACAGTCTGTTTCTGCCGATTCCCTCCTTCTCCAGGCTATTCATGAGGGTTTCGACCTGGGCGGTTATTTCCTGACGCAGTTCATTTATGGGTATTTTATTCAATAGTTGAGAAGAATGGACGAAAGGAGATGGAAAGGAATCGGAGAGAGAAGGATAATTTGATCCCCAATTGTATATATCTTTTTTGTTGACTAACTGACTATTGGTGTTCAAACCAACCGCTTCCGCCTCCGACAATGGCATGGAATTTATAGCGGTACTAAGATCCCAATTCTCTTTTATTAATTTAATATCATTTTTATGTTTATTATTAATATATTGATTATCCTCATCTATTCTCTGCAGACCGGACAAAAAAGGGATCTCTTCCGGCGATGATATGGGAAAACCAAAGGTTAGATTTACATGGACTCCCACATCAATATCGGGGTTTTCTATCAATAATTTAATACTATACTCCAGATCCGGCAGGTTGACCATCACCGAGGTGGAACCCACCACTCCCCTGCGGTGGGCATGAATTATACCTTCGCTGACTTTCCGCGTCAGATTGAAATCGTCGGCATGGAATATGACTCTTCTCATTCTTTATCCTCCCCTTTTTATCTTCTTGTTTTGCTCTTTCTTTCCGCTTTGCCCTTTCTTGTCATTCTTCCTCTCCCCGGTTATACACTCCCCTCTTCCTGACGGGATTTTATTTTATTCAGGAGGGGAAACGGTATAATAGAGGAATATTCCTTTGAGAAACCCCATCATGGAAATACCTGTAAGGGCAAAAAGATGAGCACTGATAAAAGCGGAAATAAATCTACCGGCAAAGGTTCGGAGCGGAATGAACTGATCTCTTCGGATTTTCTTAAACAATTGGATAATCTTCAGGTGATGAGCAAGAAGATCATCCGGGGAGCCAATCCAGGGGAACGTTCCAGCACCAAACGGGGCAGATCGGTGGAATTTGCCGACTACCGCAATTATGTGCCGGGAGACGAGATCCGGATCATCGACTGGAATATTTTCGGCCGATTGGATAAACTTTTTGTAAAACTCTTCGTGGAAGAGGAGGAACTGACTCTTTATATCCTTATTGATCAGTCCTTATCCATGGATTTCGGAGACCCCGCTAAATTGCTGGTGGCCAAGAAGATCGCCTGTGCCGTTTCCTATATCGCCCTGTCCAACTTCGACCGGGTCTGCTTCGGGGTCATAGGAGAACAGATGACTTCCTTCGTGGGGCCCATCCGGGGAAAAAGCCAGATATTTAAAATATTTGACTTGCTAAATGAGATCAGGGGAAACGGTACCACTTCCATCTCCGGTTCCATTCAGAATTTTGCCCGCAGGAATATGCGTCCGGGCTTGGTTATCATTCTGTCGGACTTTATGGACGAGAAGGATTTCTTTGAGTCGCTGAAATATATAGTCTATCAAAAGCACTCCCTGTTTCTTCTGCAGGTGTTGGACGGTTTCGAACTGAATCCCGGCATCGGCGGCGACATAAAACTGACCGACATGGAAACGGGAGAAACCAAAGAGGTTACCATCACCGATCAACTGCTGGAAATATACAGAAACCGTATAACCAACTACTGTGATCGAATAAAAGATTTCTGCAGAAAAGCCGGCGCCGGGTATATCCTGGCTCCCAACTACGTATCCTTTGAAAACCTGGTACTTCAGTATCTCAGAAGCGGAAGACTCCTGCGATAAGAGTCTATTCGGAAAGTCTGTAGGAGGGTTCTTCAGAACCCGATTCTATCTCCTTATCAACAGCAGTCTATTATTTTCCGAATAGGTTCTAAAGAGAAAGGATAACAATCGCCCGTCATGGCGTCCAAACCCGGCGGGAGCGGAATGAAGACGAAAGTAAAGCCAATCCCGCTTTTATAGGGTTTTTACTTCAGATTGAAGGTAATATATGAATATTCTGGATCCCTCATCGTTGATATACTTGTTGATAATCCCTCCCGTAGTTCTTCTCTATTTCATGAAACTGAGAAGGAAAGAGCAGAGGGTCCCTTCGGTGTTTCTCTGGAAACAGGTCATGCAGGATGCCAGGGTGGATTCTTTCTTTCAAAAATTGAAAGTAAATATTCTCCTTATTTTGCAGATCCTGTTTATTCTGTTTGTGGTCTTTTCCCTGCTTCGCCCCTATTTTTTATCCATAGGGGTTCTCTCCTCGGAAACTATCTTTATAATAGATACTTCTGCGGGAATGAAGGCGAAAGAAGGAAACACCACCCGGTTCCAACTGGCGAAGGAGAAGATCAATTCCTATCTGAATCAGGCCCGCAGTTCCAGTTCCTTTATGCTTATCACCGCAGGGGATTCGCCGGAAATATTGTCGGGATTCACCCAGGACAGGGAAAAAATAAAAGGTCTGGTAGCCAATCTGATCCCCTCCGATACCCCCTCGGATCTCACCTCGTCGGTATTTCTGGCTCTTTCGCTTCTGCGCTCCCATCCCGACGCGGGTATATATCTTATAGGAGATAAAGTGCCTCATGACCCGGAGTTAAAAATAGATGAATCGCCCAATTTTCATTTTATCTCAGTGGGTGAAAATTCCTACAATGTGGGAATAACCTCCTTCGACGTATCCCGGGGAGATAATCAGGAGAATATGGAACTGTTCGTTCGTGTTGAGAATTTTTCTCCTGAAGCGGTGTCCACCTTTCTGGAAATTTCCTATAATGATCTGGTGGCGGAAGCCAGGGAATTGAACATGAAAGCCGGCGACAAGAAAATATTCGTGTTCAAGATACCGAAAGACTTCGCGGGAACCATCAAGGCGGAAATAACCATTGATGACGGATTATCCTCGGATAATACCGCCTACGCCATAGTACGTAAACCGGAACCTATCAGAATCCTGATGGTGTCTGGAGGAAATCTGTTTATTGAAAGGATCCTGTCCCTTCTGCCTTACACCCAGGTGGAAATAGCAAAGCCCTCGGAATTGAAAAGCGTTAATCCTGATGATTATGACATCGTTCTGTGGGATGAATGCGAAGTTCCTCCCCTTAAAACGGGAAACCATATATTTCTCAACTGTACTTTCAGGGATAAAATAATACCTCCGGGCAAAGCGGTGGAATATCCCTCGGTAACATCCTGGGATACCACCCATCCCCTGTTGAGATTCGTGGATCTCAGCCAGGTGTCCATCTCCGAGGGTTATGAGATAAAGGCGCCTCCGGGAGCCAAGATTCTGGTCTCCTCCGACGATATTCCCCTGATCTTCTTCCTGGAAAGGGAACGGTTCAAGGGGATCTTTCTAACTTTCAGTCTGTTCAAGACCGACTGGCAACTGCTCCCTTCTTTCCCCATATTCATAGCCAACGGGGTGGAGTTCCTCAGCGGCGGCGGAAGACTCATGGGAGTGGAAAACTATCGGACGGGAAGCCTGGTTCCTCTGGAATTTGCCAAGAACCCCTCGGGCTTATCGGTACAGGCTCCCGGTCGTACCTACCAGACTCCCCTGCGGGTATCGGAAGGAGTTCCCACCCTCTATCTGGAACAGACGGGAATTTATAAGATAAAGGCGGTGGGTCAGTCGGGAGATGTTCTGATCCCTGCCAACCTGCTGTCGGTGGAAGAGTCGAATATTACACCGGACTCCAGCGTCATAAAAAAAGGGACTACCCTAGAATCGGAGAAAAACTATCCCCTGATCCGGGAGATCTGGTGGGAACTGGCATTGGTCGCTCTTTTACTCCTTATTCTCGAATGGTATATTTTTAACAGAAGAAGGGTCTGAATTTGGGTTATTTTGATTTTACAAGACCGGAAATGCTGTTGCTGCTGGTTTTACTCTATCCGGTATATCTGTGGCATAAGAAGAGCCTGTCGGATATGCCCCGGTGGAGAAAAACCACGGTCTTTGTGATCCGGGTAATGATAGTAATCCTGCTGATTCTGGCTCTGGCGGGGTTCCGGTTCCGTCTGCCCAAAAATAATATGAGCATCCTCTTCGTGGTGGATACCTCCCTCAGTATATCGCCGGAAAATCAGGACTGGGCCAGAGAATATATCCAGGAGGAAGTCCGTAAACTCCCCAGGGACGATACCGCCGGGGTTATAGTTTTCGGCAAAGACGCCTATCTGGAGGAGAGTCTGTCGGGCAGTCCCAAGATCCGCCGTTTTTCTTCCATCATATCTCCCGACCATACGGATCTTTCCAAGGCGATTCAACTGGCTACAGCGGTTTTTCCCGAATCGGGCATCAAGAGGATAATCCTCATCACCGACGGAAATCAGACCCTGGGCGATGCGGAACATCAGTCTGCTCTGGCTTTTTCAAGGGGTGTTGAGATCCGGTGTCTCCCCTACCCCCAAGAAAATTTCCCCGAGGTGCTGGTCAATGAAGTGGAAACTCCGGAAAAGATCTCCCAGAGCGAACCGTTCTATCTCAGGATAAAACTGGATTCCAATACCAAAACCGACGGGATATTAAAGATTTTCAGAAATAACGAACCCATCGCCAGAGAAAAGGTGGAAATGTTTGAAGGGAGCAACCAGTTCCTTATTACCCAGAATATTGATGAACCCGGTAATTACATATATAAAGTCTCTGTGGAGACGGACAATGACCAGTTTGCCAACAACAATTCGGCGGAAAGTATGGTTATCATCCAGGGTTATCCCCGGATTCTTTATATCTGCTCGGATCCCGCCCAGAAAAACTATATCCCCCCGGTCATATCGGGACACAATATCAAGGTGGAAGTGGGAGATCTTAAAAGTCTGCCCCAGAGCCTGGGAGAAATATCGGGATACTCCTCGGTGGTCTTCGATAACGTCAGCGGTCTGTCCTTATCCCAGTCCCAGATGATCATGATAGAAAATTACGTCAAAGATCTGGGCGGGGGATTCGTCATGGTGGGCGGAGATAACAGTTTCGGCGCTGGCGGATATTATAAAACTCCGGTAGAGAAGATCCTGCCGGTGGATCTGGATATAAAGAAGAAAAAGAACCTCCCCTCGGTGGCCATGATTCTGTGTATAGACAAATCGGGCAGTATGAGCGACGTAACCAATAATGTGGAAAAGATGTCTTTGGCAAGAGAAGCCGCCATAGCCACCGTGGATCTGCTCCGTCCCCAGGATATTATAGGCGTCATCGGTTTCGACAGTGCCTCCAAATGGATATGCGAACCCAGGAAGGCTTCCGATAAGAAAGCCATTATGCAGGATATAGCCACCATGAGAGCCGGCGGAGGAACCTCCATGTACCCCGCCATGAGAGAAGCCCTGGAATCCCTTAAAGGCACTAAAGCCATGATAAAACACGTTATACTCCTCACCGACGGTCGTACCGAACCGGGAGACTTCGATACCCTGCTGAAAGAAATGAAGCAAAACAAGATCACCGTGTCCGCCATCGGCGTGGGAGTGGATACCGATATCCCCTTCCTGGAGGATATTGCCAAAAAGGGAGAGGGAAGATTCTATTTCACCGACGACGCGTCCCTATTACCCCGCATCTTCGTCCGGGAGGCGATTCTGGCGGGACGCTCGGCCATAGTGGAAGAACCCTTCTACCCCAAATTGACCGAGGACGCGGAATATCTGCGGGGGTTGAATATCAAAACCGTCCCCAGATTGTACGGCTACGTCATGACCGCCCCCAAACCCAGAGCCAACACCGCCATGGTAACCCATCAGGACGATCCCCTTTTGGCCTCATGGAGAGTGGGTCTGGGAAAATCCGTGGCCTTCACTTCCGACTGCGGTCTCCGGTGGGGTAAGGACTGGGCAACCTGGGACACCTTCGAACCCTTCTGGTCCCAGATAATCCGCTGGACGGTGAGTCAGACGGGAGACGACCGGTACCAGGTATTTTTCACCCAGTCCCACGGCAAGGGCTCCATCGTGGTGGAAGCCGGCGATGAGGAAGGGAATCCCATCAACTTCCTGGGGCTTAAAGCCAGAGTCGTATCCCCCTCGGGAAAAACCCAGGATCTGGATCTTTCCCAACTGGCTCCCGGACGATACCAGCAAAATTTTGACACCACCGAAACCGGCACCTACCTGGTCAATCTGGTGGAAGAGAAGGACGGAGAGTTATATCCTTCAGCCCTGAAATCCTTCACCCTTTCCTATTCGCCGGAATATGCCAGTTTCAAGACCAACTATCCTCTCATGGAGAAAATCGCGGGGTTAACCGGAGGGAGAATTATCGGCAAAGACGACAACATTTATGATCGTCAGGGAAAATTGGTCTTCTATCCCCGCAATGTGTGGAGAGAGATCCTTTTACTACTTCTGTTCCTGTTCCCCCTGGATGTGGCTCTGAGAAGAGTCTATCTGCCAGAAAACCTCTTCCGTAAAAAAGAGGGAAAAAAGGCGGTACAAGAGTCCGATGCCGGAAGCCTCTCCACCCTGAAGCACAAAAAAGAAGCAATAAAAGAGGAATTAACCCAGAGCAGGATTAACATAGCCCGGATAAAGCAGGAGAGTAAAACCGCAAAGCAGGACTCCCTTATATTCCTTGATACTCCATCAAAGACTGATAAAACGACTCTTCCTCCTCCGGCGGTTCCCCATGAAAAAGGGAAATCGGAAAAAGAGGAAAAACCTTCAGAAGAATCAAATATGCTCTCAAAATTGAAAAAGTTCAAGAAGGAAATATCTCAAAAAACTGACCGACAGGATTGAAATTATAACAAATTTTTTCTGTTTATCCTTATCATAAGATATCCCCACAGGGAAAAGGAGAGGGCCAAAATGGCAGATATTTTATCTGAAAAAGATCTGGTTAAAATAAAAGAATTATTGAAACAGATTCAGGCTCTTATGGAGGAAAAAAAGTATGAGGATGCCAAAAAACCCCTCCAGGAAGTTCTGAAACTGGACCCCAACAATGCCGCCGCTTATAACTATATGGGAACCATCTATCTGGTAGGGGGCAAGCAGGCCCGAGCGGAGCGGTACTTCAAAAAAGCCCTGGAACTGTCTCCCGATATGGAGGACGCCGAGGAAAACCTCCAGTCTCTGGTCAAACTCAAGATGAAACATAGAACCACCGACGACAGAACCGATGTCAAGGAACTGGAAACCCAGGCCAGAAAACTCATAGAAATGGGACAGACCGAAGAAGCGGTGGAATGTCTGAAACGGGTGATAGAAGCGGATCCCACCAATGTCAAGGTTCATAATAATATCGGTATTCTCTATTTTCAAAAAGGGATGTATGAGAAAGCGGAGAAATTTTTCGTAAAAGCCCTGGAAACCTATTTTCAGCACGGCATGGCCTTTGACGACCAATACACCCTTATCAAGGAAAACCTGGCCCGGTTGAGAGAAAAACTGAGCGCCAGCGGAGGCGTGGCGGAGTCTCCCGGAGGCGGAAATATCTCCTTTTATGTGCTTTCCCGGTACCTGGAAGGAGAGGAAGAGATCAAAACGGTGGTGGGAGCGGTTCCCATCAAGACCCAGGATACCTTCGGAGAGGAATATGAGACCGAAATCAAAGGGGTTTTATCCATCAGCACCCGGCGGGTGATCCTTTACTACAAGGGTGAAAACTATAACAACGGCGAAGCTATCTGGGTGGATGTAGCCCACAACAGCTTGAATAATGTGACTATTTTCCCCGGCATTTTGAAAACGAAAATCGTTATTACCACCACCAACGGAGAATTTGAATTCGTGGGAGAAAGCAGGAACGATATGAGGGAAACCTTCAGAATCCTGGAGCAGGTCAAGGAAAAGGCTCTCTCCGCTAAAAAACAGCTGGCTCTTGCCCGTAGCGAGGCGATCCCCGGCAGTGGAGACAAATTTAACGACCTGCGGATTACCGTCGCCTTTACTCTTCTGGAACTACTCAGGGAAATTGACGTTATGACCGAAGAAGAGGTGAGTTCTAAAAAAACGGAACTGATAAACAGAAAAGCCGAGGCGGAAAAACCCCAGCCGGCAGTGCCTGCGACTCCCGCCTCCGGAAAAGCAAGACTGGAACTGGGCGGAGGAGGAGGACTGTTCAAAAGCAGGATCCCCACCAAGGAATAGTAAAATTTGCTTATTCTTTTATGCCATATAAGGAGGGATTATGGAAACCTTTAGAAAAATCCTGGATTTTATTTTTATGGTACTTTTTATAGGAGGAGTAATCTTTCTGATAATTCTCCTCATAGGCGGAGCATTCCCGGTGGATATGGGAACCGTCAACACCAAGACCAAATTCGATGTGGCCCGCCTGGGGTGGGAACCCAACAGTCCCAATACCCTTTTGCTCATCACCCATGAGAAAGGGGAATATAAGGAAGGCTGGGGAGGCCTGACCGTAAAATACGGATATAAAAAAGGAGAATTACCGGGAGTCCATTGTGAATCCTATAGTATGTCGGGGCTGGTATATGTCCGGTTCTGGATGAAGACTAAAAAACCCAGCACCTGGCAGGTACGCCTTCAGAGAAAATCCGACGACAGGATCTGTCATTATACTTTTATAACGGAGAAAGACTGGGCTTATTACGAAGTAAGTATGCAGGATATCAAGGCGGAAACGGCCATCGAAGGCAAATTCAGCGAAACCGACTTTAAACCCTGGATAGCCCTGGTGGATGTATCCCCTCAGTCCAGCGGCGATAACGTGGTCTGGCTGGATGAAGTGGAGATACAGCGATAGTTATGGTGATTCCAATAGACAATTTCCTCTATAATTCCGTCATCCTGAGATTGTTTCAGGATCTATTTCGGAAGTTTTTATTTAGAACCACTATATACTCTGAAGACGACTCGGTTTCTTATCTAATTACAGCATCATTCAGGAGGAGTTTTCTTTAATGCCTATTTCGAAACGACTGTCTAACCTTCCCCCCTACCTTTTTGCGGAGCTGGATCGGCTGAGCCGGGAAAAACGGGAACAGGGGGTGGACGTCATCAGCCTGGGTATCGGAGACCCGGATCTCCCTACCTGCCATGAAGTCATAGAGGTCATGGAGAAAGAGATCAAAAAGCCGGAACACCATGATTACCCCCCCTATGACGGCACCGGGGAATTCAAAAAGGCTGTGGCCGACTTTTATCATAAAAGATATAATACCCTTCTGGATCCCGAAAAGGAAGTCCTGACCCTTATAGGATCCAAGGAAGGAATCGCTCATATCTACTGGGCTTTGACCGATCCCGGCGATGTTTCCCTCATTCCCGATCCGGGATACCCCGTTTACAATACGGGAGCCTCGTTCACCGGTGTGGAACCCTTTGTGATGCCCCTCCTCAGGGAGAACGGTTTTTTACCCGATCTGACCAAAATTCCCGACGATATTGCCAGAAGAGCCTCGGTCATGTTCCTGAATTATCCCAACAACCCCACCTCGGCAGTGGCTACGGTGGATTTCTATAAAGAAGTGATTCAATTTGCAAAAAAATATGAAATAGCGGTTTTGTCGGATAATTCCTACCACGAGATCTATTTTGACCGGCCTCCGATTTCCATCCTTTCCATAGAGGGTGCAAAGGATGTCTGCGCGGAATTTTTCTCTCTCTCCAAACCCTTCAACATGACCGGCTGGAGAATCGGGGCTTTTGCAGGCAACAGAGATATAGTCAACGCTCTGGGGATTATCAAGAAGAATATCGATTCGGGTACCTTTACCGCCATTCAGACCGCTTCCGCCTATGCTTTAAACCATTGCGGGTATTTTGTGGAAGAGATGAGAAAGATCTATAGACGCAGAAGAGATAAAGTGGTGGAAAGCCTCAGAGGAATCGGTATTCCCGTTGATTCTCCGTCGGCTACCTTCTATATCTGGGCTCCTACTCCCGAGGGCGAGAAGTCCATGGACTTTTGCAGTCGTCTTTTAAATGAGAGCGGTGTGGTGGTAACTCCCGGCACTGGTTTCGGCACCTACGGAGAAGGCTTTTTCAGGATCTCCCTCACCTGCCCCGATGATCGTCTGGACGAGGCAGTAAAACGGATCGCCTCCATCAAGGTGAGAGTATAACAAAAGACCAATACCCGATACGGGGTTGATATTAATAAACAGAGCCGGTGTGGAATCCTTCTTCACCGGTTTTTGTGTTGAGGATAAAGATTTTTTCTTCTTTTATTCAAATGTGAACAAAACTGCTTGGACACCAATTATTGGCATTCAAATCAGTTCACTCCCCTACCCCGGTTCAGTAATTACAAATAACCGTTTCTTTCCGGTGTATCGCCAGTTTTTCCAGTATCCCGGTGATGGTCAGGGATAATTTCATATTGTCTTCTAAGTCTTCATTCAGAAGATTATAAAAATGATCCACTACCCTGCTCAGGGTATTTCCCTCATCGGAAGAGAATTCCCAGGATGTGTATTGGTTCCGGTTTTCGGGATAATATTTGAACATGCGAAGCGACGGAATTTCACCCATATTGAAGACTAGGGTTCCCCCCTCTCCCGTAAGAACCAGATTTCTCTCCTTGTCGGGGTAGTTGAAACTGAGATTGATAATCCCCCCCGCTCCTGCCGGTTCTGCAGGAGTTACAATAATAGTGCCGGTTTCCGGTACATCTCCTTTTTTGGGATCAGATCGGGTGAAAAGATCGTGGCGGGAATAATTAAAATTTTCAAGTTCAAATCCCAGAGACAGGATGCTCAAAAGATGACATCCCAGATCCCAATAAACCCCCTCCGGAGAGAATCTGCCCCATTGGCGGACGTTGAAGCAAAATCCCCGGATTCTGCCTATTTCCCCGTTTTTTGCCAGTTTTGTCATTTTGTTTATGCCGGGAGAGAAGGTAAATGTCCAGTCGGTGAATATTTTAAGATTTTTTTCTCTTGATATACGATACAGTTCCTCACCATGGGCGGTTTTTCTCGTAAGAGGTTTTTCGACAAAGACATGCTTGCCGTTTTTTAGGGCAGCGAGGGCAGAAGTATAATGATTTTCTATGGGAGTGGCGACGATGACCGCGTCGATTTCCGGATCTTCCATGACCGAATCCACAGAGCAGATTTTAATCTCCGGATTTTCTTTAAGACAGGGAATATCTCTGATATTCTCCGGGTGTCGGGTGGCGATTTTAGACATGACAAAACCGGGATGCCGGAGAAAGTATTTTAGCAGGATATTACCCCAATATCCGAATCCGATCATTCCCACGGTAAAATTTTTCATACATTTAGTTCCTCTTAAAACCTTTGTAATAGAAATACATAATCCCCAAAACAAACCAGCCCCTATAAATATCCGGGGCAAATTATCTATTCAACGGCAGATGCTGTTTAACGGTATTCATTCAGTCACCCCGTCATTCCGAACCCGTGAAACAAGTTCAGGGCAGGCTTGTTTCGGAATCTGAGGCACAAGATATTGTATAGATCCTGAAACGAGTTCAGGATGACGGGGTTCTCCG
>Ga0067045_1004073_pt1 | contig 12994 bp, 10 predicted proteins | sample TerdegcTABiofilm_FD_59184 | JGI IMG/M metagenome (GOLD analysis project Ga0067045, IMG submission 59184) | Combined Assembly of (Gp0054472, Gp0054536) Wastewater bioreactor microbial communities from Singapore -Terephthalate degrading...
CACAATGATATCCGTTCCTACGGCAAGGATTTCGAGCGGTTCTACCAAAGGGCAGAGAATCTCCCCGGGATCCGGTTTATCAGGAGCTACACGTCAATAGTGAGAGAGGACCCGGAGACCAGGAATGTCATTGTGCGGTATTCTACACACGATGAAGGGATAAAAGAAGAAGAATTCGATATGGTGGTATTGTCTGTTGGATTAACCCCCCCTGCTGATTTTAAGGGACTGGCAGATAAGTTCGGCATAGAGCTCAATTCTCACGGATTCTGTAAAGTAAATCCTTTTAATCCTATGGAGACCTCTCGCCCGGGGGTTTTTGTAAGCGGAGCCTTCCAGGGTCCTATGGATATTCCCGAGTCAGTTGTGACCGCCAGCGGGGCTGGTTCCCAATGTGGTGAACTCCTTAACTACCGGCGGGGGAACCTGGCCAAAGAAAGAGTGTATCCACCGGAAAGGGATGTCTCACAAGAGGAGCCCAGAGTGGGTGTCTATGTGTGTCACTGTGGGGCTAATATTGGAAGGATAGTAAATGTTCCCGACACAGTTGAGTATGCCAAGACCTTGCCCAATGTTGTTCACGCTGAAGAAAACCTCTTTATATGTTCTACTGAAGCCGCCGCGATGCTAGCAAAGGATATCCAGGAAAGAGGGCTCAACCGCGTAGTTGTCGCCGCCTGCACGCCCAGGACACATGAGCCGCTGTTCCGGGACACGCTTCGGGAAGCGGGAATTAATCAGTATTATTATGATATGGCTAATATTAGAGAACATTGCTCCTGGGTACACTCCAAAGAAAAGGAAGCAGCCACCCAAAAGGCAAAGGATATAATCCGGATGTCGGTAGCCCGGGCCATCCACTTGGAGCCCTTGCAGGAATTCGATCTGCCTGTCGATAAAAGGGTGGTAGTGGTCGGAGGAGGTGTGGCCGGCATGACCAGCGCTCTCTCCATAGCCAGCCAGGGGCATGAGGTTCACCTGGTGGAAAAGGATACAGAGCTGGGAGGGATCGCGCGAAGAATTCATTACACGCTGGAAGGGCTGGATGTCCAGGCGTATTTACGCGATCTTATACGAAAGGTTTATCAGCATCCTTTAATACATGTATATACCAGTGCTACCATCCCGGAGGCTAAAGGTTATGTTGGGAATTTCGTAACCAAGGTGGAGTCTGGCGGAAGAGTCACAGAGATAAAGCATGGAGCAACCATCATTGCTACAGGTGCTGAAGTATATAAACCCACAGAGTACCTCTATGGAAAAGATAGCAGGGTAATAACCCACCTGGAGCTGGAGGAGCAAATCGCCAAAAGAGAAGAAAAGATAATTAACGCGGAAAGCATCGTGATGATCCAGTGCGTAGGCTGCAGAAATGAAGAAAGAAATTACTGCAGCCGGATATGTTGCAGCGAGTCGGTAAAGAACGCATTGAAGCTGAAAGAGATAAACCCCGAGATGGATGTCTACATTCTCTTCAGGGACATCAGAACGTACGGGTTCAAAGAGGATTATTACCGGGAAGCGGCAAGTAAAGAGGTGAAGTTCATCCGCTATGAGCCGGACGACAAGCCTCTGGTAGAAGCTGTTGAGGAGGGTGGCCGGAGTGTCTTGCGGGTTACCGTGACCGATCCTGTTTTAGGCAAGAAGCTTGAAATAGATGCTGATGCGCTCGCTTTGGCTGCCGCCGTTATTCCCGCAGCGGACAGAAGGGAATTAGCCGTGTTATTCAAATTATCTTTGAGCCCTGATGAGTTCTTCCAGGAAGCCCATGTCAAATTAAGACCTGTTGACTGTGGCGCGGAGGGCGTCTACCTGTGTGGTATGGCCCACTATCCCAAGCTTATCCCGGAAACGGTCAGCCAGGCTTATGGATCTGCCGGCCGGGCCTTGACTCTCCTCTCCAATGATACAGTTGTAGCCTCAGGTTCTGTTTGCGCTGTGAATGAGCGTATGTGTATGGGGTGCGGGGCATGTGTCGCGGCCTGTACGTATGGAGCCATAGAGCTTCGCGATACACGGCAGGGCAAAAAAGCCGAGGTTAATCCTGTTCTCTGTAAAGGAGACGGTCTCTGTAACGCAAAGTGCCCAACAGGGGCTATTCAACTGAAACACTATACCGATGAAGAGCTTTTAAGCCAGATAGATGCGCGCTTTATAGATTATAAAATTTAAGTACTGGGCAAAGACCGGGATTGCTGGCAAAGGGGGTTGGATGAAAATTAGTGCCGAGTCTANATTTGTACCAAAGNTGATAGGTATGATATGCAATTGGTGCTGCTACGGAGGNGCNGATCTNTGCGGGGTTTCCCGTTTTCAATACCCCACCTATATAAGGCTTATAAGGGTGATGTGCTCAGCCAGAGTCGACTTGAAACATATATTCCGGGCTTTCTTAAATGGAGCAGACGGGATGTTTGTAGGCGGTTGCCATCTTGACGATTGCCATTATATTACGCATGGAAATTACGAAGCAATGAGTATGGTTCAGCTCTGTANAAAATTACTGGAGCACATAGGAATAAATCCCAGGAGATTAAGGATTGAATGGGTATCTGCGGGCGAAGGAATCCGTTTTGCCAATATTATGAATGAATTCAGCAAGGAGATAGAGAAGCTAGGACCTCTCGGCAAAAGCGAAGGAATGGACGAAAAAGAGTTGAAGTCCAGACTTGAAGAAGTTACAAAATTAATCCCGTACATTAAGCTGGCGAAAAGGGACAAACTGGCGCTGCATCTTCGCGACAACCATGCAGCATATGACGAGCTCTACACCAGTGAAGAGATAGACAGGTTATTTCGTGAAATACCCTCATACTATATCGACCCGGAAAAGTGCCAGGCCTGCATGACTTGCGCCAGGAGATGCCCTGTAGAGGCAATTATAAGTGCAAGAAACCAGATCCACGTGATCGATCAGGAGAAATGTATAAAATGCGGAACTTGCTTTGAAGCTTGCCCGCCTCGCTTTAGTGCGATAAAGAAGATTGTTGGCGAGCCTGTTCCGCCCCCCGTTCCTGAGGGAGAAAGAACTGTAGTCAGAAAGAGCAAAGAAAAAATGGAGGCTAGTTGAAGCATTTCCCCAATACTCTGTTGCCACGGGAAATTAGAATCCTGTGGAGCGAAAAAGAAAATCGTGCAGGAAACCCGGCGCTGTTTATCGCCGGGTATTTTTTTGATATAATGGCTCTAATATTTGAAAAGATTTTCCCCGGAGGTTATAATGGAAAAAACCGGCCCTTATGCCGAGGTAATTGTTGCTCTTAACACCCGGAGGACTGACCGGGTTTTTCACTACGCCGTCCCAGTTGAATTCCGGGATCAGGTTAAAGTCGGGAGCAGGGTGCTTATTCCCTTCGGCGGCAGGCGGCTGGCCGGGTATGTTGTAGGATTCGGCTTTCCCGAAAACGCGGTGAATATCAAGGAGATTGCCGGGGTATTGGATACGGAACCGGTGTTCACGCCGGAACTGCTTGAATTGGCCCGCTGGATGTCGGAAAATTACCTGTGCAGCACGGCGGAAGCCCTGCAGCGCATTCTTTCCCCCAGGCTGGTGGTTAAGGGTTCGCGCGAAGTGGGGCAAATCCACCCGGCCCTGCCGGAGACGGAATTGGAAAAAGTTTTATGCTCACTTGACCGGGCTCCAGGACAGTCTGCAGCTTTAAAAAAAGCCTTAAGCCGACCGGGAATGACCCGCAAGGAACTGGCCGCGGCGGCGGAAGTTTCACCTGCGGCGGTAAATGCGCTGATCAAGAAAGGCATCCTGACGGTATCGCCGGTGAAAGTTTCACGGCGGACGGGCGGGGCTGTTCAGTGCCACGCCAAAACGAACCCGCTGCCCCTTAATGCCGGTCAAGCGGAAGCATTGAAACAGGTAGCGGGAGCAATCCGGCAAGGAGTATTTCGCGCCTTTCTTTTACACGGTGTTACCGGCAGCGGCAAGACTGAGGTTTACCTGCAGGCTATCGCTGCCGCGCTGGAAGCCGGCCGCCAGGCGGTAGCCCTGGTGCCGGAGATATCCCTGACCCCGCAGATGGTGGATCTGTTTCACGAGCGGTTCGGCGGGCAGGTGGCGGTGTTACATAGTGCCCTGCCGGGTGGAGAAAGATATGACGAATGGCGGCGGATCAAAGAAGGTGATGCGCCTGTGGTGCTGGGGACCCGTTCGGCGGTTTTTGCCCCCCTGTCCAGGCCGGGGCTGTTTGTCATTGACGAAGAACATGAATCATCTTATAAACAGGACGACCACCTGCGCTACCATGCCAGGGAGATTGCCTTGAAAAGAGCCCAGCTTGCCGGAGCGGCTGTTTTGCTCGGCAGCGCGACGCCTTCCCTGGAGTCACAGCTCAAGGCTGCTGCCGGCGGCCCATATCAGTTGTTAAAACTTTCCGGCAGGGTAGACGGGCGCCCTCTCCCGGCGGTGCGGGTGGTGGACATGCGCCAGGAAACGAAAGAAGGCAATTGCGGTATCTTCAGCCGGGCTCTCGTTGCGGCAGTAAACAGGCGTTTAGAAGAGCAGGAGCAGGTGTTGCTTTTCTTAAACAGGAGGGGGTTTGCTGCTTTTGTGATCTGCCGGGAATGCGGGCTGGTTTTGAAATGCCCGCGGTGCGACATTTCTCTGACTTACCACCGGGACGGCCGCTTGAGGTGCCATTACTGTAATTATTCCGTCAGGGCGCCGGATTTATGCCCCAACTGCGGCAGCCATAATATCCGGCATTTCGGGGCAGGGACGCAGAGGGTGGAAGAAGAGGCCCGCCAGTTCTTCCCGGAGGCGCGGGTCCTCCGCATGGACAGTGATTCTACCGCCCGCAAAGGGTCCCATGCGAAAATTATCAATGCGTTTCGCGACAGGCAGGCAGATATCCTGATTGGTACTCAGATGATTGCCAAGGGCCTGGATTTTCCGGGAGTGACGCTGGTTGGGGTGATCAACGCCGATATTACCCTCCACATGCCCGATTTCCGGGCGGCGGAGCGGACTTTTCAGCTGTTGACCCAGGTGGCCGGCAGGGCCGGACGGGGTAACTTGCCCGGTGAAGCTCTCATCCAGACCTACAGCCCGGATCATTACAGCATTACTGCAGCCGCCGCGCATGACTGCGAGCGGTTTTATCTGAGCGAAATGCCCGTGAGGCGGTCTTTGGGATACCCCCCTTTTACCCACCTGGCCCGGCTCCTTTTTACTCATGAGGATGAGGAAGAAGTGAAAAAAGGCGCTGCGCAGGCTAAAGAAGTACTGAAAAAAATATTGTCAGGCCCGGGGAAAAGCATTTCCATTCTCGGGCCGGCCCCGGCGCCGCTGAGCAAAATAAAAGACCGGTACCGCTGGCAGCTGGTGATCAAGGCTTCCCGGCGCGATTTATTAAGAGATATAATTAGAGAGGGCCTGTCCGGACTGGAAAAGGGCAGTTCTTCTTTCAAACCGGCGGTTAATGTTGATATTAACCCCCAGGGGATGCTGTAAAAGGAGGATATATTTTGGCGGTATACAAGATTGTTGAGTTGGGAAATGGAATTTTGAGAGAGCGTGCCAGAGAGGTGCCCAAAATAACGCCGAATATTATAAAACTCTTGGATAACATGGCTGAAACAATGTATAGCGCCAAAGGCGTCGGCCTGGCTGCACCGCAGGTAGGGGTTAGCAAGCGGGTGATTACGGTGGATGCCGGCGATGGGTTGATCGAGTTTATTAATCCTGTTATAACAAAGTTTTCGGGACAGGAGACCGACACTGAAGGATGCTTGAGCGTGCCCGGGGCCATTGGGGATGTTACCCGGGCTGCTGTAGTGGAGGTAAAGGGGCTGGATCGTCACGGAAATGAACGCGTTGTAAAAGCAAATGGCTTGTTAGCCAGGGTGCTTCAGCATGAAATCGACCATCTTGATGGCATCTTGTTTATTGATCTGGCGCAGAATATCAGGAAAATAAAGCAGTAGCAGGACTTAAGTTTGAGGGATGATATATGCGTATAGTATTTATGGGGACGCCAGATTTTGCCGTGCCGTCGTTAAAGGCTTTAATTGAGGCGGGGCACGATGTGCCGGCAGTTATAACGCAGCCCGACCGGCCCAAAGGCCGGGGAAAAAAAGAGATGCCGCCTCCGGTCAAGGAAGCGGCCCGGGCCTTAAATCTGCCCGTTTTTCAGCCAGCCCGGGTGAAAGACCCTGATTTTGTTGAGCTGCTGCGGAATATTGCGCCGGAGGCAATCGTGGTGGTGGCTTATGGGCGGATCTTGCCGGTGGATATTCTTTTGCTCCCTGAATATGGCTGTATAAACGTCCACGCTTCCCTTTTGCCGAAGTACCGTGGTGCCGCGCCAATTCACCGGGCGGTGATCAACGGTGAAAAAGAGACAGGTGTTACTACTATGTTTATGGATGAAGGTCTGGATACGGGAGATATGATCCTCTGTGAAAGGGTTCCTGTTTATGAAGAAGACAACGTTGGTACAGTGCATGACCGCCTGGCGGTGTCGGGTGCGCGGTTGTTGATCAAAACGCTGGAGCTGGTCGGGCAGGGGCGGGCGCCGAGGACGCCGCAGACAGGTGAGAGCTCTTACGCACCCATGCTCACCGCGTCAGACGAACTGATCAAATGGGACAGGCCTGCCAGGGATATTTTCAACCACATCCGGGGAATGGATCCCTGGCCCGGCGCGCGTACCTTCTTGGGCGACAAAATGCTGAAAATCTGGCGCGCGCGTATCCTCGAAGAAGAAACTCCGCAGGCCGGACCCGGCCGGGTGCTCGGCACCGGGCGGGATGGCATTGCAGTCGGCACCGGCAAAGGTATACTTTTGGTTACCGAACTTCAGCTGCAGGGAGGTAAGCGAATGAACGCCGCGGACTTTATCAGGGGTAAGCCGGTGCCTGCAGGTACCGTACTGTCAAGCGTTCCTGGAACGGGAGGCGGCGAGTGATGAAAGCAGTCAAGTTTATACCTGCGCGCAAAAGGCTGTTTGTCGGGCTGCTGACCGCCAGCCTGCTCGGGTCCGGCCTGCTCCTGGCCGCTATATGGTATATTGCGACCACCCCTTCCAGAAGTATGTTTGATCAGGTGCTTCTACTGGCACTTGGCATTTTGCTGATAGGAGGTATCGTGGTGGCTGGTTTTGGTGTCGGAGGTATTGTCCTGACTATCCTCTATGCCAGGGATATTTCCATCCTCCAGGGTCCGATGCGGGTGGCCGTTAATATTTTCTTCCCGCTGGCCCTGGTGCTGGGCCGGCTTTTCCGTATTGATAAAGACAGGGTTAAAAACTCATTTATTGAGGTAAATAATTTCCTGGTAAAATCTAAAGCGCTTAAACTTCTCCCCGAACAAATCCTCCTGCTTGCGCCGCACTGCCTGCAAAAGAGTGATTGTCCTTATAAGATTACGGTTAACATAGATAACTGCCGCCGCTGCGGTGGCTGTGCAGTCAGCAAGCTTCTTGAATTGAGGGATAAATATGGTATTAAGATGGGGATAGCGACCGGCGGCACTCTGGCCCGTAAATTTGTTCAAGAGCATCACCCCCGCGGTATTGTGGCCATAGCGTGCGAGCGCGATCTCACGAGCGGCATCCAGGACTCCAACCCCATTCCGGTACTGGGTGTCACGAATGAGCGACCTTTCGGGCCCTGCTTCAACACCCAGATCAAGGTACCGCTGGTTGAGGAGGCTATCTGTTTCTTTATTAATAGAAGAAACCGGCTGGCAGGCTAAAACGAAAGGATGAAAATTATTGCCCCAAATTTCGGCCAGGGAATTGGCGCTAAAGGTGCTTGAATTAGTTGAAGAGGAAGACGCTTATGCAAATCTGGCGTTGAACCAGGTATTGGAAGAGTACCGGCCCGGCAAGCTTGACCGGGCTTTTGCCACTGAATTAACTTACGGAACGCTGCGGTCGCTTAATACTCTGGACTGGGTGCTCGCGCAGTTTATCAAGAAACCGCTGAAATCCCAAACTGCAGCGATCCGCAATATCCTGCGCCTTGGCGTGTACCAGTTAATGTTTATGGACAGGGTGCCTCCTTCCGCTGTCTGTAATGAAGGAGCCGAGATGGCGCGCAGGCATGGAAACCCTGGTTCAGTTGGATTTGTTAATGGAGTGCTGCGTAACATTTCCCGGCGGGCTAAGGAAATAAAGTTTCCGGAAATCGGACACAATCCAATTGAACATATTTCGTTGCGTTATTCCCACCCGCCCTGGCTGGTGGAACGCTGGCTCAGGCAGTTCGGCCCGGAGGAAACGATTTCGCTTTGCCGGGCTAATAATGAGCCTGCTCCGAATACGGTGCGGACCAATACCCTGAAGCTGACGCGGGCCGGCCTCGCGGCCAGATTGAAAGAAGACGGGCTGACAGTGCGCGAAACCGTCTATGCTCCGGAAGGGCTTAACATAGAGGGCTTTTTTTCTTTGGGTTCGCTGGCAGCTTTTAAAGAAGGACTGTTTCAGGTGCAGGATGAAAGCTCCATGCTGGCCTGCAGGACTCTAATGCCTCGCCCTGGAACTCGTGTCCTGGATTCTTGCGGCGCGCCCGGAGGCAAAACCACTCACCTGGCGCAGTTGATGGAAAATCAGGGCGAGATCCTGGCAGTGGATATCCACCCGCATAAATTAAAATTAATCCATGAGAACTGCAGCCGCCTTGGCATAAATATTGTTGAAGGATTGGCCGGTGATGCCAGAGAGTTGCCGGAGAAGCTGCGCGGGTGGGCCGACTTCGTCCTGGTGGACGCTCCCTGCACCGGGCTGGGTGTCCTGAGACGCCGGCCGGATGCCCGCTGGCGTAAGAAACCGGACCAACTCCCGGCCATCGTTCAACTGCAGGCGGAAATTCTGACAAGTGCTGCCCGCTGCCTGAAGGCAGGAGGGGTTTTGGTTTACAGCACCTGTACCGTCACTCATGAGGAGAATTTGGGGCAGATTGCAGACTTTCTTAACCGGCACCCGGATTTTGTGTTGGAAGACTTGACCCCGTTTCTTCCTGAAGGTTTAGATTGTGAAAAGACAATGGCCGGCGGCTACCTGCAGATATTACCCCACCGGCATGGAATGGACGGTTTTTTCATATCCCGGATGAGAAAAAAAGGATAGGGTAAAATGATGGAGAATAGTTTTACTTGAGAAGGAAGGTTCCAGGTGAAATGGCGGCCAAAATTAATTTGAAAGATCTTACCCTGCCTGAACTGGTTGGCATGGTCCAGGATCTGGGTGCTGAGAAGTACCGGGCGAGGCAAGTAGCAGAATGGGTCTTTCAAAAAGGCGCCTCATCTTTTGAAGAAATGACCAGTTTGCCGCAGGTTTTTCGAAAGCGGCTGGCGTCCGCGGCAGTGACCGGTAACCTCGAAATCCTTGCCAGAAAAGTCTCCGGGAGGGGAGATGCAGTAAAGTATCTTTTTGGACTGGATGACGGGCAGGCGGTGGAAAGCGTTTTAATGAAGCACAACTACGGTAATTCCGCTTGTGTCTCCACCCAGGTCGGCTGCCGGATGGCTTGCCGCTTTTGTGCATCGGGTCTGGAAGGCTTTGTCCGGAACCTCAGCCCTGGTGAAATTTACGGGCAGGTGCTCGGGATTCAAATGGATACAGGGGAGCGGATCAGCCATGTGGTGATCATGGGTACCGGCGAACCGCTGGACAACTACCGTGCAACCCTGATATTTATCAAAAATGTCACCGCTCCTTATGGTCTCAATATCGGCCAGCGCCATATCACTGTCTCTACCTGCGGCCTGGTGCCCCGGATCAGGGAGTTGGCGAGGGAAAGGCTGGCGGTTACCCTGGCGGTATCTCTGCACGCCCCGGTTGACTCCCTGCGCGATACGCTGGTACCGGTTAATAAAAAATACCCGCTGCGGGAGTTGATGGGTGCCTGCGGGGATTATGTGAAGGAGACCGGGCGGCGGGTAACCTTTGAATATGCGCTTCTGGCCGGGGTGAACGACAGCCGGGAGTGTGCCGTCCAGCTTAGCCGGCTGCTGTCGGGAATGTTGTGTCACGTTAATTTGATACCGGCCAATCCGGTACCGGAGCGGGGTGTCAGACCGCCGGCAAAGCTGCAGGTAGAGCTTTTCAAAAATACTCTTGAGGCGGCAGGGGTAGCCGTAACAATCAGGCGGGGGCTTGGCGCGGACATCGATGCCGCCTGCGGGCAGCTGCGGCGAAGGATAATGGCAGGTGTTAAGTGAAACCGATGGAAACACGGNGTTATCACGAGCAAACGACTTGCGGAGCGCCGGTAACAGCACTCGGCGAAGCTGAGGGTGCGAAATTGGGGGCGCGGACATGGACGTCCGCGCCAGCCTTCACCGAACCAGGACGGTGAGTTGAAGGCGGCCCAATTTCGCCTGAAGCAAGCCAATAGTGCTGTCGGCGCGTAGCAATTGGAGTGTGCGGTGATAACACCGTGCTTCCACCACCGGGTTCAACTAAATATAAACGGCTAAGGGGTGAGTTTCTTGGGTGTTTTCTCCGGTCTGGAAGGCAGCTTGGAAAAGTACATAGAAGGTTTCTTCAAGGATAAATTCAAGGGACGTGTCGAGCCTGCGGAGATTGCCAAGAGGCTGGCCAGGGAGATGAGGGACCGCAGGCGGGTCAGTGTTAATAAAATATATGTACCAAACCAGTACACTGTTTACCTTAACCCTTCCGATTACGACAGCATTGCGACAATTGCTTCATTGCTGTCAGGGGAGCTTCAGGAGTACGTGAAGCAGAAAGCCAGGGAGAAGAGGTACACCCTGGCGGGACTGCCGGTGGTGAGTTTTGCCAGGGAAGATAGCCGTGACGCTGGCAGCATGAGAATAGAATCCGGGTTTAGCGAAGCCCCCCGGGAAGTTGAACCTCCGGAAGTGGAAGAAAAGCTGCTTGAGCAGACTCAGCGTTTTCGTTTGACCAAATACAACATTTTGCCTGAAGAAAAGCCAGCTTTTACCGGCCGGTTTAAAGTTGAAGCCGGTCCGGACAAGGGAAAGATTTTTAATTTGGGTGCAGTATCGCTGGTAGTGGGGAGGCGTGCGGACTGCGACATTGTCCTGAACGATTCCAGTGTGTCCCGTCGCCATGCGCGGCTTGAATGGCGAGGTGGCCAATATATCCTGACCGACCTCGGGAGTACCAACGGGACCAGGGTAAACGGCATCAGGGTGGTGACGAAGGTGCTTCAACCCGGGGATACAGTGACTTTGGGCACTACAATCTGTTCCTTTAAGGTGGAATAGCCGTGTTTGCCATCCTTTTAATGGTTTTACGGTACATTTTTTTACTATTGTTGTTCTTGTCGATTTTCAGGCTGGTCAAATGGATGACTGGCGATCTGAGACAGGTATTATCGCAGGATTTTGAAGAAAACCGGCCCGGGCGGGGCAGTGAAGAACCTCGTCTTTCCGGAACAATTGACGGCGCTAAACTGGTAGTTATTGAGAGCTCCTCTTCCGGGTTGAAACCGGGCGACACCTTTGCTGCCGGCCGGGAGACGCTTATAGGCAGAGACAGCCGGAGCGATATTCGTATTGCCGGCTCATTTGTTTCTGCCAGGCACGCACGAATATATTCAAGGGAAGGTCAGTACTGGCTGGAGGATTTAAACAGCACCAACGGCACTTTTTTAAACGGCATTCAGGTTAATCAGCCGATTGTCTTGGCAGGTGGAGACAGGATTAAAATCGGGGGTGTTACTTTTCAGTTTGTGAGGTGGGGGTATGAGGTGGACGCAGGTAACTGATACGGGATTAATAAGAAAGATAAATGAGGACAGCCTGCATGTGTCGCCGGAGATAGGACTTTTAGCGGTTGCCGACGGGATGGGTGGTCATCGGGCAGGTGAAGTAGCCAGTGATATGGCCCTCCAGATATTAGAACGCGAGCTGGCCCAGAGACTCTGGAAAGGTGAATTGCCGGAAAAAGCCCTGGTTGATTCCGTTGAGCATGCCAATATCTCCATATACGAGCTTTCCATGCGTAACCAGGAGCTCAGAGGTATGGGAACCACTATTACCGCCTGTTTAATATGGAAAGGCAGCATGTTTGTCGCCCATGTAGGGGACAGCCGGGCTTACTTGATGCGTAAGGATGGTATCAGCCAGTTGACCCGGGATCATTCATTGGTGCAGGAACTGCTTAGGAACGGTGGGATTAACGAAGAGCAGGCGCTGTTGCACCCTCACCGTAATGTGTTGACCAGAGCGCTTGGTACTGAGAAGTCGGTAAAGGTGGACCTTTACCGTACCGGTATCGTCTCAGGCGACCTGCTGCTGCTGTGTACAGACGGCTTGACCCGCTACCTGGACCAGAAAGAGCTGCTGTCTGTTGTTCAATCCTCCCCGGACATTGACACTGCGGCGCGCAACCTTCTCAGTAAGGCGCTTCAGTGCGGTGGCGCGGACAATATTACCATTATTCTGGCCGAGTTATAGAAATCACTTCATAATAATATTTACATATATGGAGGAACTTAAATGACTGCCGGAAGTTACAGTGGTAAAAAAACAGGTGCGGTCCGGTGCCGACCGTTAGAAATAAAACTTCTTTTTCTTGCCGGTTTTTACACCCTGGCTGGAATGCTCGCGCTTTATCTGGGGGCAGCCGGAATCCCGGAGCGAGAGGCCGTCCCAGCCGGCCTTGCGGCTATAGCGGCCTTCCTCCTGGTTAGTTTGTACTGGCATTTTACAGGTTACCGGGGAGACTGTTTCTTGCTTCCTGTAACTGCCCTGCTTTCTTCTACCGGGCTGGTTTTTTTATTCCGGTTAGATCCCGCATATGGTGTCCGCCAGTTTGTATGGCTGCTGGCCGGACTCGGGGCGCTGGTCTTGACTACCCGTTTTTCCGTTGGTTTCAGATTTTTAAGCGATTATAAATATATTTACGCGCTGGCAGGTTTGGTAGCCCTGGTTTTACCTGTTTTTTTCGGCCATGAGCAGGGAGGGGCAAAAAGCTGGCTGGATTTTGGCGTGTTTCATTTCCAGCCGTCTGAGTTTGTAAAAATATTGGTAGTGCTTTTCCTGGCC
>Ga0067045_1031171_pt1 | contig 12994 bp, 16 predicted proteins | sample TerdegcTABiofilm_FD_59184 | JGI IMG/M metagenome (GOLD analysis project Ga0067045, IMG submission 59184) | Combined Assembly of (Gp0054472, Gp0054536) Wastewater bioreactor microbial communities from Singapore -Terephthalate degrading...
GCCCTCGGCGATGGCGCCGCTGGAGACCATGATGACCTCGCGCGGCTCGCCGCCCTCGCCGCGCACCAGGGCCGCGAGCTGCCGGCTCCACTCCCCGATGGCGACCTCGTCCAGGCCCCGCCCCTCATTGGTGACGAGGCTGGACCCCACTTTGACCACGATGCGACGCGCGTCGCGCAAGACACTGGAAACCATATTTGAATGAAATTAGCCTCTAGCGCTTGTCCATCAAGCGCTAGCAGCTCCTTAAACAATAGCATCAACCCTGAGAAGCATCCCCCGCGAAGCGCGGATCCACGTCCACCGGCGCCTGCTGGGCCTGCTGCTCGGCGCGCACATGCTGGTAGATGGCCTTGACGAGCGGCTCGCAGCCCTCGCGCGTCAGTGCGGATATCTCGAACACCGGCCCCTTCCACTTGAAGCGCTTCACGAAGTCCTTGACGCGCGCGGCCCGCTCCTCGGCGGGCACCATGTCCAGCTTGTTGAGCACCAGCCAGCGCGGCTTCTCGTACAGCTGGGTGTCGTATTTCTTGAGCTCGGCCACGATGGCCTTGGCCTGCGCCACGGGATCGACGGATTCGTCGAACGGCGCCATGTCCACCACGTGCAGCAGCAGCCGCGTGCGCTGCAGGTGGCGCAGGAACTGGTGGCCCAGGCCCGCGCCCTCGGATGCGCCCTCGATCAGGCCGGGGATGTCGGCCACCACGAAGCTCTGCTCCGGCCCCACGCGCACCACGCCCAGGTTGGGGTGCAGCGTGGTGAACGGATAGTCGGCGATTTTCGGGCGCGCGTTGGAGACCGCGGCGATGAAGGTGGATTTGCCGGCATTGGGCATGCCCAGCAGCCCCACGTCCGCCAGCACCTTGAGCTCCAGCTTCAGGCTCTTGCGCTCCCCGGGCCAGCCCGGCGTCTTCTGGCGCGGCGCGCGGTTGATGGCGCTCTTGAAGCGCAGGTTGCCGAAGCCGCCGTCCCCGCCCTTGGCGATCGTGACCACCTCGCCCGGCGTGAGCAGCTCGTACAGCAGCTCGCCGGTATCCGCGTCGCTGATGATGGTGCCCACGGGCATCTTGAGCGTGATGTCGGCGCCTGCCGCGCCGAACATGTCGGAGCCCATGCCGTGCTCGCCACGCTTGGCCTCGTGCCGGCGTGAATAGCGGAAGTCGACCAGGGTGTTGAGATTGGGGTCGGCCACGGCGAACACGTGGCCGCCACGCCCGCCGTCGCCGCCGTTGGGCCCCCCGAACTCCTTGTACTTCTCGTGCCTGAACGAGACACAGCCGTTGCCGCCGTCACCTGCGGCAACGTCGATAAAGGCTTCGTCGACAAACTTCATGGGTATCCAGTTTACAAAACCGCACCACGGCGGTGCGGGCGCACGGGCACAGACGGCACCCGTGCTGAAACAACAAAGCCCCGACGAGTCGGGGCTTTGCAGTCGCGCCAGTGATGAAGGGCCTTCAGGTCGGCGTCACGCTGACCGTATGCTTGGACAACGCGCCCTTCGTGCCGAAGGAAACATGGCCATCCACCAGGGCGAACAGCGTGTGGTCCTTGCCCACGCCGACGTTCACGCCGGGGTGGATGCGCGTGCCGCGCTGGCGCACGATGATGGAGCCGGCGCTGATCAGCTCACCACCGTAAGCCTTCACGCCCAGCATCTTGGGCTTGGAATCGCGCCCGTTTCGCGTAGAGCCGCCGCCTTTTTTCTGTGCCATGATCAGCTCCCTGATTTAAGCGGCGATCGCCTGGATCTGCAGCTCGGTGAACTGCTGGCGATGGCCTTGACGTTTCTGATAGTGCTTGCGACGGCGCAGCTTGAAGATGCGCACCTTGTCGTGCTTGCCGTGGGCCACGACCGTAGCCTTCACCGTTGCGCCGGACACCAGGGGCGTGCCGACCTTGAGTTCAGCGCCGTTGCCGACTGCCAGAACCTGGTCGATCACGATCTCCTGGCCTACTTCCGCAGCAATCTGTTCTACCTTGATTTTTTCGCCAGCGGCAACGCGATACTGCTTGCCGCCGGTTTTTATGACCGCGTACATGTAAACCTCGAATCTGAAATTGGAGTTCTGCGGACGGATTTCCACAGAACCGAAGATTCTATCACAAGCACCCGAAACCGATCCAGGCAACGCGACACAGCGCCCCAGGGTCCCCCAGGCCCCCTGGGGCGCTTCCTATAATTGCCGCTTCACTTCACCACCACCGATCACCTTGGCCGCCAACTCCCCCAGCACCGCCGCCACCCTCGCCCTGATTGCCGACGACATGCGGGAGGTGGACAAGGTCATTGCAGCGCGGCTGCAATCGTCCGTCCCGCTTGTGGGCAGCGTGGCCCAGTACATCATCTCGGCGGGCGGCAAGCGCCTGCGCCCGGCGCTGCTGCTGCTGACCTGCGGCGCGCTCGAATACAAGGGGGAGCAGCGATTCAACCTCGCGGCGGTAGTGGAATTCATCCACACGGCCACCCTGCTGCACGACGACGTGGTGGACGAATCCACCCTGCGCCGCGGCCGGCCCACCGCCAACGAGACCTTCGGCAACCCGGCGAGCGTGCTGGTGGGCGACTTCCTGCACACACGCTCCTTCCAGATGATGGTGGAGGCAGGCAGCATGCGCATCCTGCAAGTGCTGGCCGACGCGACCAACGTGATCGCCGAGGGGGAAGTCCAACAGCTCATGAACACCCATGACGCGTCCCTGGACGAGGCCGGATACCTCCACGTCATCCGCTCCAAGACCGCCAAGCTGTTCGAGGCCAGCGCCCGGCTCGCCGCCATCCTGGCCGGCAGCACGCCCGACATCGAACAGGCCTGCGCCGACTACGGCCAGGCGCTGGGCACGGCCTTCCAGGTCATCGACGACGTGCTGGACTACGACGGCGACGCGCAGGAGATGGGCAAGAACCTCGGCGACGATCTGCGCGAGGGCAAGGTCACGCTCCCCCTCATCATCGCCATGCAGCGCGGCAGCCAGGCGCAGCGCGAGTTGCTGCGCAACGTCATCGAAACAGGCAGCGCCGACGAACTCCAGCCCGTCATCGCCATCATCCGCGAGACAGGCGCCCTGACCGCCACCCGCGACGCGGCCGCCGCTCAGGCCCGGCTGGCGATGGATGCCGCCGCCAAGCTTCCCGCCAATCCATACACCAAAGGTTTGCTACAATTAGCGGCTCAGCTACTTGAACGCCGGACTTGAATTCCGGGCGGTTCGGGGACGCGATCGGGGTGTAGCTTAGCCTGGTAGAGCGCTACGTTCGGGACGTAGAGGCCGGAGGTTCGAATCCTCTCACCCCGACCAGAAATACCTTGTAAATCAAGCACTTAGAACAGCCGCCACGATGCGGCTGTTTTGTTTTCTGGCGGTTCTGTGCCAATTCTGTGCCAAACGGCAGAGATTCAAGGGCGCCGCAACCGATTGCGTATAAGCGCTCTGCCTACAGGAGTCTCCTCATTCAACGGAGATATCCATGGCACACATCGCCAACCGCAGCCGCTTTCGCGTCACCGTCAAGAACAAGCCCGACCTGACCCAGCACTTCAGCTTCAGCAAGGTGGCCGCAGTCGAGGCCTACATGAAGGAGCTGCGCGCCCAGGGCTACAAACCTCGCGCCGAGCAGCTCGACGAAAGCTGGCTGGTCCGCATCCGCGAGCGGGGGCACAAACCGCTCGAAGCCACATTCGAGTCAGAAGCAGCGGCCACCCAGTTCATCGAGAAGACCAGCGAAGAGCGCAAGCGCGGCCTGTTCATCGACTACACAGCCGCCCTGAAGGTCACTTTCGCGGACATCCTGGTGCGCTATCTGCTCGAAGAAACCAGCCGCAAGAAAAGCGGCGAGGTGCTGGCCTACGTTCTGGAGGGCTGGCTCGAGGACAGCGGGCCCCGAGGTATCGAATTGCTCGCCCAATACCGTGAAGAGCTTCGGGCGCGGGGGCGCAAGGTGCGCCAGCCCAAATTCAAGATGCGCCAACCCAGCACGGAACTCGCCTGGATTCACAAGCGCCTGGCAGAGGTCACCACGGTCGACATCGAGGGCTTCATCGACGAGCGCCTCGAGGTCGTCGCAAAGGGAACGGTTGACCGGGAAATCGACCGACTCAAGGCCATCTTCAAGGTGGCACTGAAAGTCTGGGACTACAACCTCGCCAAGAACCCGATGGACGCCGTGCGGCGCCCGGACTTCTTCAACGAGCGCGACCGCCGGATTTCTGCCGACGAAGAGCGTCGGCTGCTGGAAGCGCTCGCCCAACTGGACCTGGAGCGCGCCGTCCAGCCCGTTCTGCGCGAACTTGCCGACCAGGAAATGTCGAACATGCAGTTCACCAGCCCAAGCGCCCGCAAGAAGGTATTGGTGGAGGTTCGAAATCGCCTGCGGGCGCAGGCCGAGGAAGAGGCTCATGTCGAGCCCTATCTGCAAGCTTTCTACCTCTTCCAGGTCATGACAGGAGCGCGCCGCGGCGAGACCGTGAATCTGACTTGGGACCGCATCGACTTTGAAGCCAAGACGGCCTACCTTCCTGAAACCAAGAACGGGCGTGCACGCAAGCTCGCACTGCGCCAGGACCTCATCGACATCCTGGCCGAGTTACCCAAAAACACAGCCTTCGTCTTCGATGTGGGCCTGGACCACATCGTGGGGGCCTGGGACAAGGCGTGTTCGATGGCCGGCATCCAGGACCTGCGCATCCACGACTGCCGGCATGAGGCGCTGTCGCGCCTGGCCGAGACCGGCAAATTCAGCATCCCGGAGCTGCAGGTATTCAGTGGGCACCGGGATATTCGCATGCTGATGCGCTACGCCCACCTGTGCGCGTCGCGGCTCGCGGCGAAGCTGGATGAATGCTTCAAAGACGATGCCAAGATTCGGGTGCACCGCGGACGTCGGTTTCTCAACAAACATGCCGACGTGAAGGTCAAGGACCTCCTGGATGCGTCCAGCGACAGGGAAACAGTCGTAGCAGACACCCTGCCCTGCACCGAAGCGCAGGAGGCAGTGATTGAAGAGGCACCGAGCCCGGCGTCGAATGTCATCGTTTTCCGGCCGCGCCTGCGGGCCTGAGGGGGCGCAGCGGATGCAGTGAAGGAATAAAAAGGGGGCCTAGACCTGGCATCACAACAGCATCAGCGATGCCATGCCTAATTGCCAGGAATTCCGCCTCGTGACCCGCGCCGATGTGGCCCAGATGTTCGGCGTATGCGTAAAGACCGTCGACAACTACATCAAGGAAGGGCTGCTCCCGCAGCCCGTGCAGTTTGCCAGCCGCGAGTACTGGCATCCGGACGATATGCGCTCCTTCATGGATGCGACCTTCAAGCGTTCGTCTCCTGCGCCTTTGCCCAACGCAGCGGCGCAATCAACTGACGCACAGATGGCGCCCCAGGCATCGGCAACGCGGCATGATGCCCAACCCAATCCACCTTCCCCGAAATCCCGCGACAGCCACCCCACCGTGAGAGCGAAGACACGTGGACACGCCCTGCTCCAACGGCTCAATGCGACGACCTGAAGGGCATAGCGCCTGCCAAGGCCCATGAAAAGTCCCTTTGGCGGGGTAAACGGCTGGGCAATCCGCCTGGGGGTTGCCATCGAGACATGAGAACCATCGAGGCTCCAAGAGCGGGCGCCACACCCGCAAAGCCTGCAAAGAAAAACCCTGTGAAACGCGAAGTCTCACAGGGTGAATCAGTCTCAGGCTTGTTGCCCTGTTACCTCCGTTACCCTTCTTCTGCGACAGAGAGAGCCTGTGGCCGTGCAATCTTTGCTGCTTCGAAAGCAATGATGAGCAGCGTGCCGGTCGGTTTGCCTTCCCTGGACAGGTAGAAATCTGCTTTCAGCTTGCCGGTCACTTTGACAAAGTCGCCTTTGGTGAGCTCCGGCATCGTCTCTTTCATGACGCGCACTGTGTAGAAAGTCGGCTGGGAGTCCTGTCCGCGCTGCGATTCCGCAATGCGAAATTCGAAGTAAGCCTTATTAGTCGATTTTGAGATTTTTTTCAGGGGCTGAGTAGCCAGGTTACCGTAGACCTGCATGGCATGTTTCCTTATTCTGTGAGCGCAGCGAACGATTTCGATGCTTCTCACAGTCGTGTAGCGACTGGATGGCGTTTTTCAGTGCAGGGTGGCCCCATTGGCCCCAAGTTTTTTTGCCAACAATTGGCTGAGGTTGGGCAGCATGGCGTCGAACACGATGGAGACACTGACGTCGGTGATGGCTAGCCCCTCCATCAGGTTGGGAAACTGCTCAGGTTCGGCCGCTGTCTCCATCCACTGCGGCATCGCTCGCAACAGCGCCTGCAAGCGCTGAGGGTCGGGCATATACATGTCCAGGTGCTTTCGCAGCTCCAGGGCAAACGGAGCATCCGCGGTGAGAGACAAGACCACGGCTTGCGTGTCGCCCTTGCGCGCCAATGAGATGGAAGTCTGTCCTTGGCTGAAGGCTTCCAGCAGGTTGGGCACCCTGGGGTCCCACGTCGGCACCAGGAAGCGGTGCTGAGCGTTCCCCAACTGATGGGTGACGACCAGGAACTTGGTGTCGTCGGCGCGCTGGGATACCCCCACCGAGTAGCGAAGCGCTGCCGCTCCCAGCCGCGCAATGTGGTCAAACATTTCTTGGCTGCAATCACCGCAAAGAAGCCAGTGACCTCTGACGCGTTGGCGGGTCTGGTGGTCATAGTCTTCGGTGGCCTCTTCAACTTCTTTGGGCGACATCAGCCGCCCCACTGTGTACTGGGCGCGGTGGCCGGTTTTTTGGATGTCCAGAATGTTGCTGTGTAGCGTGTGCATGAATGTCCTCGTCGCGGTGTATTCCGCATGACGTATAGACACCAGCCGTCAATCACTGCACCGGTTCGAGCGTTTATCTGGACCGAGTTCGTCAGGCTCACACCATCGGAAAACAGAGGCCAGCCAGAGGCGTTCCTGGGGAGCGTCGACAGACCGGATTACAGTTGTGCAAAGCCGCTGTGGAGGGAGCTGACTATGGGTATCGGTACAGTGTTCGTCGATATGGGCTGCCAAGCTGTTCGCCTTCCCGCAGACATGCGCTTGCCCGGCGGGGTCCACCAGGTCTCCATTCGCGCCAGAGGCAATGAGCTCATCGTCGCCCCTGTTGGCCATGCCTGGGATAGCTTTTTTCTAGCCGGCCCGCAGGTGAGCGACGATTTCTTGCACGAGCGCGCCGGGCAGATGCAGCCGTTGCGTGAAGCACTCTGACGACCTGATAGGGAGGTCACGGCCCGTCAGCCTGTATCGTGCAGGGCTATCAATAAGGGTGAGCCCGGACGCTGCCAAGGGGGCATGACAACTGGGCGTTTGTATGGGAGATAGTTCTCGTTAAACCAGCCGCGCATGGACCAGTCACCACGACCGTCGAGGCGCACCTTCGGCAGCCACACCGGGAGCTCCTGCACGATGACGTGACCAGCAAGCCTGTCCTGCAGCTGGCTGCGACCATCGCGCAGCTTGACCTCCACGCTCTGATGCACCTCGTAGCAACCGGTCTCGAACAGCTTGAGCTGACGCCGGCCTTCCATCAGTCCCACCGTCGCGCTGTCCTTGACCAAGCCGTCCAGCGTGGCAAGTACGCGCAGATGGATGCGACTGGTGCGGCTGAACACCACCACGCGACGCAACGGTTGTCCTAGGGTGGTTTGGGCACCCACCGCGAGCACCAAGGCCCGCAGAGAAGCTGCCCGGTCAGAGCCGCGCGCACTGCGGTCCACCTCGAACCAGGCGATGCCATCCGGCTCGATGGCCACAGCATCTGGCCGAAGGGTGAGGTGCCGGCGTTTGCCCGCCGAGCGGGTCGTCACGTGCAGCAAGCCTTGCACTGGGCTTTGCTCGGGTTTCATGTCACGGTTGAGGGCCAGCAGCAACTCCTGCTCGGTCATTGCTTGCAACCCCCGAGCCTCGGCACACAGCGTCAGGAACTGAGACCAAAGCCGGTGCTCGGGGTTCGTCATGTCGGTCACCCGTCGCACCGAAGCTGAGGCTTCAAACCCGCGGTCTTCAAGCCACTGGACACCCTGCTGGGTGAGCCCGTAGACCGTCATGAACCGGTCGGTCCTGTATCTGGCAAGCAAATGGGCTTTCACCATGCCCCGCACCGCCCTCTGTGCAGCACTGAGCGCGGCTTTGAACGGCCGCTCAGCGAAGCAGTGGACCGCGATGTCTATCGTGCGGATGACCCGGAACCGGTCCACCAACAGCAGAGAGCGACCCCAGATACGGTCCTGCAATGCCAGGGTGCCGACCTGAGCAGTGAGCCCTCGGGGCACCGGACACTTTGGTGTCTGTCCTGTCGACAAGGCGAGTCCCACCCCAGGGGCAAGCGGCTCGGCGTCCGAGGGACACTGTCTTTCTGCCCCAGGGTCAATGTGTGTGCGGTCCCCGGGTGCGCCGGGTCTGTCTTCGTGTGTGTTCTGCATGGCTGGGTCTCCCTGCGTTGGTTCATCCGGCACCCCAGGCCGCCGTTGGCGACCCGCTGGCTTGTGCCGGCTCTACTCACGTGTAGGTACTTCCCAAGCGACTGCGCTACCCAAGGGCAACACCCAGCACACCTCGCGCGCCAGGCGGCTGTTGGGTGTGCCCAATGACCCACTGACCGGTCTGCACAGGGCATGGGGCAACTGTTCTTTCCCCTGCGTAGACCTCACCCGCGCGGGGGCGGGTGTCAGCGGCGTCTTCGTCGCGACGTCCCACAAGGAGGCTGTATTCGCTGCCCGGCTGCGCCGGTGCGAACCGCCGCCGTCCCAGATGTTTTTTCGAGGGAGGATGTGTCTTCGGACGGCTTGCCCAACTGTTCTCTCTGCGTGCCGCATCGTCCCGGCTGACCCCCAGTCCGCCACAAGCATGCGTTCTTTCGGGCGGACTCGGGGACCCCGGCCGGAGAAGGTGTGCTGCGCACCCCGTGCACCCAAGGTCGGCACGCGCGGGGCCGGCGGCGGTTCGCACCGCCTTGCCGTGCCCAGTCGCGAGCAGCTGTGCTCCCACAACCGTGACCCAGCGACAACTGCGACCCCAACACGCAGCAGCGGACCCACGAGGGCTCGGGCTGGACGCCCGACCGTCCGCCCGCTGGTGCCATCGAGCGCACCCTGTGGCACCCTCGGGTCGGGCGTTTCTGGATGCTGTTCAGACCGATGCCGAGGGTACGCCCAACCATCGCCCCGACCTGGGTGCAGCCTGGCTGCACCTCGTGGTCAGGTCCCAGCTGTCTCCGGTGTGCAGGCCTACCTGTCCCCTGGGGTAGGCGAGCGGTGTCTATACGACACAACCCACCTGTCCACAAAGGAGTCCACCCCCATGAAAATCAACCTCCGAGGCCGCCGCGCCTACCTCTACCGTCGCCGCTGGGTGCCAGCAGGCCCAGACGTTCCCCATGCCCATCCCGCCGAGGACTACCTCGGCGCCATCGACGCCGATGCCGAAACCATCCCGCCCGAGCTGCTGCCCTTGCTGACAATCGCCGAGCAGGCCCAGCTCCGAGAAAAAGTCCTTCTGCCAGCAACTCAGGCGCGTGCGGCAGCGGCGAAGCGCGAGAGCGACCCTCTGTGGCGCATCGCTGAAGCCAGCCGCTTGTTGACAGAAGCTTCGCATTGCAGCCAATCGGCCTTGGTGCCAGGCTCCACCCTCACTGCCGCCAGGAAGGCCCTCGACAACATCCGCTTGATTGACCACATGCCCACGCGGCCGGCGGCACCGCCACCACGGCCCGCTGATGACAAGTTGGCTGATGCCCTGGTTGCCATCAAAGCGGCTGCCGAGGCTGTGCGCAACGGTGCTTATGGGAAGGCTCCCGTTGAGGGTGCCAGGAGCACTCGTGCTTATCGCTTGTGGTCAGAGCTCTACCGGGCCGTTGAAGGGGATGAGAGCAGCTTGCTCAGGGCGCTACAGGACAAGGGGTTTGTGAAGACCCGAAAGTCTTGACCGAAAGGTCAACGGCCCCAAGGGTACCTACACTTCATGCAGCACACGAAACCGCTATAAATCATCAACCAATCATCTTCGACTGATAAAAATGACAAACATCAATCATTTCATCTTCGGCAACGGCCCTTACGCAGGTATCGGCCGCATCACCGGAGATGCAGGCACAGACGCATCGGAGCTGCTGAGCGAGACAGAATTTATCGATACCGTGAACGCTTACCTAGACGAAGCGGACTACCTGGAGAACATTGCCGAGTTGCGCAGTGAATTTGCAACTGACGCAGCCGAGCTCTTCAAAGAGTACGTTGAGCAGCACAAGGCCAGTTTGTGAAATGGGGCAAGGGCTGAGGGTACTGCCAGTTCACTTTTGTGAGCAACCAGAACCTGATGACAAAGACCCGCGGGGTGGGCATCATGAACCCATGACGCATCGTTTCTCTGAAGTCAAATGCCCCAAGTGCGGGTGGGTTCATGTTGCCATCCCGATGGATGTCGCCCGTGAAAATTCGGACACCGACGAAGACCTGGAACGGTATCTCAAGTGTTTTCGGTGCGGTGCTCCGACGCTTGGTTTCGTTCCCGCGCTGGAGGGGGATGCGCCGATGGGGTGTACCTTGCAGGCCGTCGTTTTGACCGCTTCGGATTAGGAGCGGCATGTGAAAGCCAGGCTGGCCGCCACGGCCATGAGCATGTCTAAGTTCAAGATGAGACCTGCAGCAGTGCTCAGAGGGGCAAAACACCGCCCGGTGGCGGTTCTCAAGCGCAATCGCGTCGCCTTTTACGTGCTCGAGCCACGTCTGTTCGAAGCAATGATGGATGAACTCGCCGACCAAGAGCTCTACTGCAGGGCATCGAGTCGCTTGGTCAATCAGCTCCGCGCCATCGAGGTAGATATTGACGAGCTCTGAGCAAGCGAGGGCGAGGCTAGCCCCGGGATGGTTTAGTCAACTAAACGTTTTGGCGCCAATGGCCCGTCTGGCAGCTGACAGGCGGCACTTGCCTCCCTGGCGAGTTCAAGCTCATACTTGCCAATACAGGAGTACTTAATGGTTGTTGGCGCACGTAAACATTTCGACCACGCCTTGCTTGAGCTCAAGCAAGCGAGCGTTGGTCATATGCTCGTGCAGGCCAATGTCCTGCATCAGCAGGGGATGCTGCGTAAGGTGGTTGTTACCACCAGCCGTGTCCGTAGTAAATCCGAGCCACTGCGTGTCCAGCCCATAGAAGGCTGAACGGTGCAGCCTGCGTCCATTTGCACAGAAATACATCACTATTGAAGCTGAAGAGTTCTGCATAAGTGATAGATAACTGTGCAATGACCTTGGGAGATGCAGCTGTATTGCTGTACCAAGGTCTAGAACCGTGACTTATACGTTCGCTCTAAATTTCTTCGCCTCAGCGAAGCCGCTCCCGACTTCCCTCGACAGCTGACGTAATGATGCGCAATGAGGCCTGCCGGATGGGGTGGTTCTTCGCCATCGTAGGGAACGCATCGACCAGGCTGAGGGCTCGCTCCAAGCTGTCCTGAGCGAATGCCACGGGCACATCCCCTTGCCTGGCCAGGTCCATCATGTGGTTTCGTGTGATGGAGCGTCCCTCGCCACAGACATCCATCTGGTGTTCACCACCTGGACCTTCGCAATACGTCAGGTCGTAAGCGGGGGAAAGGTGCCAGGTCCGGTCCTGTGACAGTCGGAATGAAATGTTCTTGGCGTGGTCGTCACGGTTGTTGAACACCACGTTGAACACTGCTCGCTCATACGCCTTGTTCACCTCAACCTGACTGCGGGTCAGGAATCGGGTGGCTCTGAGGAAGGTTGTGTAGTCCACTGCCGACGGCAGTCGGAAATTGGCATGCAACAGGCCCGCAAGCGTGTGCACTGGCACACGCATGCCGCGCTCGACGTCAAAGCGCTCGATGCCAAAGCCAGCCAGCTTTTTGTCCAAGTCAAAGTAACGGGTGGCCGGAATGTCCAACCCAAAAGCGCGCGCCAAATCGGCGTACAGGTTTTCGATGGCGCAGACCTCTTTGTGCTCCGCCTGCGCCTGGAACTTGACCAGCCAAGCCCCGGCGCCTGCAAACGGCTGGTTGCTCATGTGACCTGTCTGCGGGTCGTGAAAGACCAGCACCTTGGGACGCGCACCATGCGGTGAGCCGCCCATCAGCGCCAGGGCTTTCAACGCGACGCTATCCTGGCCAGCAATGACCGCCTGCGCCTGCTGGGCCAGCGCCAACAGCTGGACATCCTCGCCTGACAGGGCCAACGGGTCAGCGGGCTCGAACGTCAATGCTCCCATGGCCCTGGTGCCGATGAACGCCAGCCGGTCCAGGGGCGATAACCCCGATGTCGTGCGCCCGGCTTTGCGAAACAGCCTGTCCATCAGCATCAGCCCCCAGCCATCGGGCAGGGCATCGGCCACCAGGCCAGGTAAGCGCATCTGGTGTTCCGGAAAACCGCCGTAGGCTTGGGCTCTGAGGACCAGGTGCCTGGGCGAAAGCTCCAGGTCTTGTTGAAGTGCCTCAGCGCTGTATTCGAACAGCAGATACTCGCCATCATCTGCCAGGGTGGCCATTGGCCAACGCTCGCCCCAGCCTTCGTAGAACACCTGCAGCTTCTTCATGGCCGACTCCGCAGGGGAACCCGGGTCTTGCGCGGTGCCCGCTGACGTTGGGCCAGCTGGGCTTGCTCCATCTCGGCAATCGACTGCACCTTGAGCACAAACAGCGATTGCAGCTGGTCGGTCAGCCCCAAGGCCTGCACGACGCGAACCAGCGACGCCACGGAGGACTGGCCGGTTCGTTCGAGGGACTTGACCGTGCCAACCGAAATCCCGGCTCGCTCGGCAAGGTCGGCCTGTGTTAGCGACTGCGACAGACGCACTGCTTTGAGCCGCAGGCCCAACTCTGCTGTGATTTCATCGCTAGTGGAGAATGCAAAGTCCAACATGTTGGCTATTAAATCACCAAACAATCATTTATGGATAATTTTGTGGCCCTTTAACTCTCCACTGTTGGTGTCGTCTTCAGTGGCGTTGCGCATGAAAGGGTTGCCCCAGAAATGGC
>Ga0067045_1031172_pt1 | contig 12992 bp, 10 predicted proteins | sample TerdegcTABiofilm_FD_59184 | JGI IMG/M metagenome (GOLD analysis project Ga0067045, IMG submission 59184) | Combined Assembly of (Gp0054472, Gp0054536) Wastewater bioreactor microbial communities from Singapore -Terephthalate degrading...
CCCCCAAAATCGCCCCGGCGATTTTGGGGGAGGTGGGAGGGGGTGCATTTTGCTGCTCACCGGGCTTGGTGCTTATCCCAAACCGCCGTGATCTTACGCAAATGAATTGAATCAGGCTTTCTGCATCACCAGTTTGCGCACTTCTTCCAGTTTTCCAGCGCTGCCCAATTTTTCATTCTTATGGGCAATGAATTTGGCATATTCCGCCATGAATACCTTGCCAATCGGGCGCAGGTCAAAGTTCTCCGGGTGATCGCGGAAGTACTCGCGGTGCACCCGCGTCCACACCAGCCGTCCATCGGTATCAATATTGACCTTGGTCACACCCAATTCTGCCGCGCGGCGGAAACTGTTTTCATCCACGCCTTTGGCACCTTTCAACTGCCCGCCAGCCGCATTGATGCGCTCCACCTCTTCCTGCGGCACCGAGCTGCTGCCGTGCATCACCAGCGGAAAACCGGGCAATTCTTTTTGAATCTGCTCCAGCACATCAAAGCGCAGTCCCTGCGAACCGCTGAATTTGTAAGCGCCGTGACTGGTGCCAATTGCCACTGCCAGCGAATCGCAGCCGGTGCGTTCCACAAATTCGCGGGCTTTCTTTGGGTCGGTCAATTTGGCATCCGCCTCATCCACCGCCACATGCTCTTCGACCCCGCCCAGTTGCCCCAATTCGGCTTCCACCACCACCCCTTTGGCGTGGGCAGCCTCTACCACGCGGCGGGTAATGGCAATGTTGGTTTCAAAATCCTCGTGACTGGCATCAATCATCACCGACGAATAAAAACCACTGTTGATGCAGTCGTAGCAGGTCTCCTCATCGCCATGATCGAGATGAACGGCAAAAATGGCTTCGGGGAAGATTTGATCGGCCGCCCGAATCAAGGCTTCCAGCATCAGTTTATGAGTGTACGAGCGCGCCCCTTTGCTGATTTGAATAATAAACGGCGCCTGACTGTCCAGATTGCCGCGGAACAGTCCCATGGTTTGTTCCAGATTGTTGATGTTGTAGGCACCAATGGCATACTTACCATACGCAGCTTTGAATAATTCTTTGGTTGTAACAATCATCTGACACACTCCCTTAACAAGTAGAATGAACGCTCAGACCGCAAAAGCAAGCGGTGAACGAAAACAGCGGTTTGGCTGCCATCTGCGGTAACTCAATTATACCCAAATTATCAGTGACAGACACCGCTTCCGCTGTCCGATGCGCCCATGCCGGCCACCGGTACAAATTCCCAGTAATAACCATTACCTTTCAACGACAGTTTCAACACCCCATAGGTGTACAAAATCCTTTTTTCGCTATGCGCTGCCACCTCTCCAATGCCGCGCAGGCCTGCCCCGCCGGTACCCACAATAAACTGACGGATACCGCGTTCCGCATCAGGTTGACCATTCGGATTCAGCGGCGCAAACCGCTCATAATGGTGATCATGCCCGTTGATAATCACGTCCGCGCCGGCTTCGTAAAGGGCTTTCCAGAACGGACGCACAACCTCGTTGCCGCCCCGCGTCCCCGAGGTGAACAACGGGTAATGCCATATTGCCAGCGTGCAAAGATTTGGATGTTCCGCCAGGTCTTCTTTCAGCCACTCCATCTGCGGCGAATCCTCGCCGCAGCCGCCGGCATATTCACAGACGCTGTTCAGGACGATGACATGCCACTCTCCCAGATCAAAACTGTAATAGCCTTTGCCGGGTTCACCGGCACGCTCGCCATAATAGGCGTAATAAGGAGCACCTTGTGAAGTGAGAAGATCGTGGTTGCCGGCAGCCGGGTAGATGCGTTCCTTATGCCGTCCCCAGCTGGGGTTGAAACACATCTGGTAATTGGCTGCCGTTCCCTCTTCGTTGGAATTATCACCGGCAGTGAATACCGTACCGGGAATTTGATCGAGAAGCGCGGCAGTGTACTGGCTGCCTTCTTCGCCACAGATGGCAATATCCCCGGCGCCCACCAGAATCGCTTCGTTCTTGAAGAGCAATTCTTCCGTCAGTGCGGCATAGCCCTGACCATTGCGCCGCAGAACTTCAAGATAATATCCGCCGGTTTCTCCCCAAATGGCTGCAGCCTCAATATGCTTGCCGTTTACCCAATCGTTGTAAGCGCGGACAATTTGCAAACCGCGCGGCGCACCCGCAGCCTGTACCTGCCTGCCCCAATCCATTAAGCTGCGCTCCAACTCAGACAGCTGATTACCATCCCAGGCTTCTACCTGCAAAGTGGTACTCTCAGAGGGAGCAGGTTCAATCGGTGTTTGCGGGTAGAGGTCCACCCACAAGTCGGGTTGCTTTGAACAACGGTCATAATTGTTAAAAACCTGCATGATCAGGTAAAACCGCTGCTCGCGGTTGGCTTCCACCCAGCGGCTGATCATCCCGCAGCCATCATCCACCTCATCCACATCCACGATCAGCGCAATCCGGCGTTCCAGCCGCCAGATGTTGGGATGTGTGGCAAAAGATTGGTACACATCATCCAGGACTTGCTGGATGAGCGCAGCGGATGGATCACTTTGTTTTTCAATGTCCAGCAGCACCCCCCAGTAAAAATCCTGCTGGCGGCTGGCTTGCAGAATTGCAGCCAGGAAAGACTTTGCGCTGTCGTCTTTCCAGTACATTGCGGCTGCCTGAATGCCTGCCTGTTTCATCTCCCCAATTTGAGCCTCGATCACCGCCGCATCCCGCGAATCATAACTGCCGCGGGCAGGCTGCAGACCGATTGCCGTCCAGTCTTCTTTCTGCATGGGATAATACAGGGCAACCCGCAGCGGCAGACTCAAATCGTTGGCTGCCGGGGTTGGGGTCAGGGTGGGTGTCGGCGATGGAAGCGGCGTAGCGGTGTAAACCTTTGGTACCGTTGCAACTGGTTCGAACACTTCCGCTGTAGGGGTGGCTGGCGGCGGCGGAACAGCACACCCGCTCAGCCATAACCCAACGATCAAAAGGGTTTGCCAGACTTTGTTCATTCGTAACCGTTGGAATTTCATTCCACACCTCCCTTCCGCGTTTCTGCAATTCATTCAAACGGTTGTTATTATTGTACTGAAAGTACAGGTATAATAACCCCGTTTTTGTTGGTACAGATTGAATGAAATGGAGTTGTAATGAGTCTGTATACTTTGGATGAAATTCACCGCTTATTGTCGGGGGTGCGGATTGAACAAACACCCTTCCTGATTCTGGATGAAACCCGCCTGCGTGATAATGCCCGCCGTTTTCGAGCCGCCTTTCCGGGCAGCCGGGTTTTATTTTCGGTCAAAGCCAATAACCACCCTCAGGTACTGCGCTTGTTTGCTGACGAAGGAATTGACTTCGATGTGGCATCGTGGGGTGAGATTGAGATTTTGGCGGCGGCGGGTGTACCGGCTGATCGGATGATTTTCAGCGCACCGACCAAAATTCCGCGCCATATTGAACAGGCGCATCAGTTTGGTGTGCGGGTGTTCGCCTTCGATTCGGCATTGGAACTGGAAAAGCTGGCACGCTTTGCCCCCGGCGCTCTGCTGATGGCGCGCATGGCCGTGGATAACGAGGGCAGTTACTGGCCGCTGGAACGCAAGTTTGGCATCCAGCCCGAAGAGGGACTGAACCTGTTGGATTATGCCGTCGAATTGGGATTGAAACCATACGGTCTTACCTTTCATGTCGGCTCTCAGAACAGCGACCCGCTGGCCTGGGTTCGCGCCCTGGAACGGCTGCGCCCCTTGTTTGAGAGCCTTATTCAAAAAGGCCTGGCGCTTGCCTGCATTAATATCGGAGGCGGGTTTCCTTCTCAATTCGATCGACCTGTGCCGACCGTGGAGGAAATTGCCCGCGAAATCCTGAGCCGCTGGCAGGACTGGTTCGGCAGCCAGACGCAATTGTGGGTTGAACCCGGCCGCGGCCTGGTGGGGGATGCGGGCGTGATGGTTACCTCAGTCATCAACCGCGCCCGCCGCAACGGCCAGGAGTGGCTGTATGTGGATGCAGGTGTCTTTCACGGCTTGATCGAAGGCTTGGAAATGTTTCACTTCCCCTACAACATCCTCAGCGAAAAACCGGACGAAGAACTGATCCCCTTCACGATCAGCGGGCCAACCTGCGACAGCGCGGATGTCATCCGCAGCGAGGTTTACCTGCCCGCCAGCCTGACCCTTGGAGACCGCCTCTACATCTTTCCCGCCGGGGCATACACCAACTCGCTGGAGCATTACAACGGTCTTTCTTTTGCGCCGGTCATCCTGACTAACGCAAAGGCACAGGAGGGCGTATAATTTAATTCTGTAAAAATCCCCCCAGACACAGGTTGGCGATGGACTTATCGGTCATCATCCCCGTATACAATGAGGAAGAATCACTCCTTTTACTGCATCAAGCAGTTCATCAGGCATTAGATCCGCTCAACGTGCGTTGGGAAATGGTGCTGGTGGATGACGGCAGCAAGGATGCCAGCCCGCGCATCATCGAACAGCTCCACCAGTCCGACCCGCAGCACGTGCGCGCCGTTCTGCTGCGCCGTAACTTTGGTCAAACAGCGGCCATCGCCGCCGGTATTGATCATTCCTGCGGGGAGAGGATTGTTTTGCTGGACGCCGACCTGCAAAACGACCCGGCCGATATTCCCACGCTGCTGGCAAAACTGGACGAAGGTTACGATGTGGTCAGCGGCTGGCGGATCAACCGGCAGGATCAATTTCTCACCCGCACACTCCCTTCCCGTCTTGCCAACTGGCTGATTTCCCAAACCACGGGGGTTCATTTACACGATTATGGCTGCACCCTAAAAGCCTACCGCCGCGAGGTGATTACCGGCTTTAAGCTGTACGGCGAAATGCACCGCTTTATCCCGGTTTATGCTCATTCGGTGGGGGCAAAGATCCTCGAAGTGCCCGTACACCATCACCCGCGCCGCTTTGGCAAAGCCAAATACGGGCTGGAACGCACCGTCAAGGTCATTCTGGATTTGATCACCGTCAAATTTCTCAGCAGTTATGGCAATAAACCCATCTACCTGTTTGGCGGGGCCGGCTTCATTCTCATTCTGCTCAGCCTGATTACGCTGCTGGTGTTGTTTGTGCGGCGGGTATTCTTCCAAATCCCCGTTTTGAATTCCCCCATCTTTATCATGAGCACAATGGTGTTCATCCTCGGCTTTCAATCCATCTTGATGGGGCTGATTGCTGAATTGCTGGTGCGCACCTACCACGAATCACAGGGCAAACCAACCTATACCGTCCGTAAAATTCTGCCGAATAACCACCCTATTCATGAGCCCAACCGTTGAAGCTGCTGCCCTGCCTCTGCCTGCTGAACCCATGCGGAATGGACTTGCAATCCGCCTGTGGTTGCTGCTGACCGGGATTTTTGGCCTGCTGACTTTACCCGACCTGCTCGAAAAAGGACGGTATTCGGGCTGGTTCATTGCCCGCTATTTGTGGCAGTGGAGTCTGCTGATCACCGTCTGCTTTTTGATCAGCCTGACCTGCCTGCTGCTCTGGCTGGCTTTGCAAAACGGCAGAAGCCGCCGCCTGTTTCTGTTTTCTGAAAAGGCGGTTCAACAACTCCAACGGCTGGGACGCTGGAACTATCTGCTGTATTTCGGCGGCTGGCTGCTCACGGCTGTTTTCATGCGTTTTTTCTTTGTCAAGCATTTTACTGCCCTCAGCGACCGCGTGTGGATTGTGTGGCTGGCGGCCGGGATGACCGGCCTTTTTTGGATGGCAGCCGGAAGGATTCAGTTTTTCTGGGCTGTCGGTCTGGGAATGCTGATCGGCGGCTTCCTGGCAACCCTGCTGACTTATGCAGCCGCAGTCAGCCCCTATCCCTTTTCACTGGGCTGGTCAGAAGCCAGCCGTTATTACTATGCTTCCCTGCCCTTTGCCAAACAAATCTACGGTTTTTCAATCCCCCTTTCTCCACTGCATGCCTCCCGTTATTTGCTGCTCAGTTTAGCCTATCTCATTCCCGATTCACCCCTGTGGTTTCACCGCCTCTGGCAGGTCATTCTGTGGATTGGAATGAATCTGGCAACCGGTTGGGCGCTTGCCCGCCGGCTTGGCCTGCGCCCGGCGTTGCTGATGGGGGGGACAACCCTTTGGGCATTTCTTTTTCTGATGCAGGGTCCGGTCTATTATCATCTGCACCTGTGTATTCTGCCGGTATTGTGGTTGTACCACCCGCACCGCCCGATGCGCACCCTGGCAGGCGTGATTCTGGCTTCGGTGTGGGCCGGCCTCAGCCGGGTCAACTGGTTCCCCGTGCCGGCCATGCTGGCCGCCGCCATGTACCTGCTGGAAACTCCATTCCACACCCAGCGCAACTGGCTGACTTATTTCAGCCGCCCGCTGCTTTGGGGGGTTGTGGGAATATCCTGCGCGCTGCTGGCCCAGGCTGCTTACATTCCTCTCTCCGGCAATACCGATCCCAGTCTGTTTGCTTCCAGTTTTACCTCATCGCTGTTGTGGCACCGCTTGCTGCCCAGTGCCACTTCCGGTTGGGGAATTTTGCCGCTCGGGTTGATTATCTCGCTGCCGTTGCTGGGATTGATCGCCCTCAACACCCTGCGGCGCGGCGCCGGCTGGCATCCGCTGCGCTTGCTGGCACTGGCAGGGATTGGCGGTTTGCTCTTTGGCGGCGGACTGGTGGTCAGCACCAAAATCGGCGGTGGCAGCAATTTGCATAATCTGGATGCTTACTTTGTGCTACTGCTGCTGATCGGAGCTTATTTTCTGTTCGACAAAGCCCTTCCGGATCAGCCGGATACGGCATCGCCGGTGAAGCGGCCGGCAGCCCTGCTCCTGCTCATCCTGGCTATGCCGGTCGTCTGGTCGCTGAACCAATTTTCGCTGCCAGCAGCCAAAGACTTGCATCAGGCACAGGTGACTTTGAACTCCTTAAATCAACTGGTCAGCAGCGCTGCTCAACGCGGTGAGGTGCTGTTCATCTCCCAGCGCCACCTGCTGACCTTTGGTTATGTTCAACATGTACCGCTGGTGGCAGATTACGAATTGCTGTTACTTTCGGAAGCTTCCATTTCCAACAACCGCGCCCTGCTGGAAAAATTCTATCAGGACTTACGCGAACGTCGTTTTGCCATGATCATTACCGGCCGGCTCAATCCGAGTTATCAGCGTCCCAAAATGGACCCCTTCGCCGAAGAGAACAACCTGTGGGTGGATCGCATTACCTTCCCGATTCTGGAATATTATGGGGAAGAAGCTTACTTTGGTGAACAAAACCTGCAAGTGTTGGTGCCCAAATGAGTGCTGATCCGCCTGCTGTCGGGAAATCGTCCCGCTTTCGTAACTGGAAGCAATGGGTTCAAATTGGAGGAACGGCGCTCTCGATCATCCTGCTGGTCATTTTGATTCGCCAGCAGGGATGGGGCGAGGTACTCTCTGCCGTACAACAAATTCCGCTGCCCATTTTTGTGATGACACTGGCGGTCATGCTCGCTTCCCGTTTGTGCGTGGTGCTGCGCTGGTACGCATTGTTGCGATCCGCCGACGCGCCGGTCTCCTTCAAATCCATTTTCGAACTGGTCTTTGTCGGTTTGTTTGCCTCCAATTTTCTGCCCTCTACCATTGGCGGAGATGTGGTGCGCCTGGCCGGTGCCGTCATGCTACGGGTGGATGGCGGCTTAAGCGCCGCCTCGCTGGTTGCTGACCGTTTGATCGGCATGGCCGGCATGACGGTGATGCTGCCGGTCGGCCTGTCCAGCGTGCTGGGTAAAACCGCACTTCATGCGGCTGGCTTGTTCAGCTCGTTGCTGCCTTTACCGGCGCGTTGGCGTGAGAAAGTGCGCGGTTTCTTCGCTAAGGTTTTGACCAGTCTGCAGCACTGGCTGAAACATCCGGCCGGGCTGGGTGCGGCGTTTGTGGCAACCCTCGGTCACATGGCTTGTACTTTTCTGAGTGTTTCTCTGCTCTTGAATGCCCTCGGGACACCGCTTGACTTCTGGCAAATCGGCGGCTTATGGAGCCTTTCCTACTTTATCACCTTACTGCCAGTTTCCATCAACGGGCTGGGATTGCAGGAAGTGTCCATTTCGTATCTCTATCACACTTTCGGCGGCGTGCCGTTGGAAAACACCCTCACCCTCAGCCTGATGATGCGCCTGTTGTTCGTCGCAGCCAGCCTGCCGGGCGCGTTCTTTCTGCCGTTACTGGCAAGTTTGAGGAATGTAGAAACCGCAAACCGCCAATGACCAATCCAGAAGGCTGCCAGTCAATCTTCGGCAAGCACGGCCATTGTTTCACCTTCTGAAACCACCTCCTCCACCAGCGATTTGTCAGGGATTGCATCCGGCAGTTCATTTTCCAGGTTTCGGATGTGCGGATTCAGAAAAGCAAAGGCAGTCGCCACCATCAACAGAATGCCAGAGATCACAAACATCAAGCCGATACCCCGCCCGGCGCCTGCCCCGATCAGCATGCCGGGCAGGCCTTCTGCAAGCACCCCACCGGGACGCATCAATGGTTCGAATACCTGATCGGCCAGCGGACCTGCCAGCAAAAAAGCCAGCGGCATGATTGAACGGGAAATCAGGCTGCGGATGGCAAATACCCTGCCCTGCACATCGGGGGCAACTTTGGTCTGAAAGATCGCCTGACTTAAACCCGAAGCAATCGGAACCGAGAAAAGGAATACAAAGAAACCGGCCGCAATCCAAAACGGGTTGGCCCGCAGGCCGATAGCCAGAACGGCCACACTTCCCAGCCCAATAAAACCCAGAACGCCGAAAATCCGCCGCTTTGGACCGCCCCAAACCCCCAAAACCAGACTGCCTGTCAGCATGCCAAAACCGGTAGCCGTTTGAACAGCACCCAGCACCGCCGGCGTAGAAAACGAAAGCACCAGCGGGCCGGTCAGGACACTTGCAAGGTTCAAAAGAAAATTGACCAGCGCAAAGTACAGCAGTAAATTGAACAAACCCCTGCGCTGCCGCAGGTATTTCCAGCCGAACAAGGCATCCCGCCAGATTTTACCCCGCCCATCCTGTTCAATCTGGCTGATCAGCGGCGGCTGGGGAATGCGCACGATCAGCAAAGCGCCGACTGCAAAAAAGTAGGTGAGGAAGTCAATCAGAACAATGCCTCTCAACCCAATCACACCGAAGAGAATACCTGCCAACAGCGGTGCAATCAGCATCTCCAGTGATTGGGCTACCTGCATCAAACCGCTGGCGCGTGCCAGGTCTTTTTTCGGCACCAGCATGGTGATCGAGGCAGTGTAAGCCGGCTCCTGAAAAGCAGCGAACAATGAACCGGCCAACGCTACCAGATAAATATTCCAGATTCGCAATGAATCGCTCATCACCAGAAACACAACCGCCAGCGTGACCAGCGCATTGCCGGTATCCGCCAGAATCATCAGCCAGCGCCGGTTCCAGCGGTCTGCCAACGAACCCGCCAGGGGTGTCAGTAAAATACGCGGTAATGTCCCAAACAAAACCGTAATTGCAAATGGGGTTGCCTGACCGGTTTGCTGGTAAATCCACACTCCCAGCGCGAAACTGGTGAGACCAGAACCGATAATTGAAATCACCTGGCCAATCCAGATGATCAGAAAAGTGCGCATATTGCGCGGTTGCAGGTCGGTGTTCATTATTCCTCCGGGGTGCCTGGTTGACTTTCTGCAGGAAAATAAAAAGTGGGGTAAAAAGCAATCATCAGGGAATAGGACTGATTGTCCTGCGCTTCTTTTTCATCGGACTGCTCAAATTCCTTGAGCAGTTCTTCAATTTTGGTCAGCAGACGGGCAGCCTGTTCATCGCTTAAATTTGACCGGAGACGATTCAGTACCAGCCGGCGGGGTTTGGGAGGTTCTCCCTGCTCCAGCGCATAGAGACGGGCTTGCAGACTGCGCAGCAAATCTTCACGGGTGGCATCAATCGTATCCCGTACAATGCTCAGGAGCTGCTCATTATGCTCTCCGGATGGGAAAGAAAACAAATTGGGATCTACTTCAATAATCGGCGAAGTAACAGCGTAGATTTTTTCAATCAAGTTGCCCACCTGACGGGTTTCCTGGACGAAGATGAAGCCGAATTTTTCAAGCATATTGAAGTGGTAATACAACTTACTGGCGCTCATGCCCAGTTTTTCGGCTACCTGCCGCACCGTTTGCGATTGATGAAGCAAGGCTTCAAAGATTTGGGCGCGAATCGGGTCGGAAATGACCCGCATGGTTTCCATATCGCGGATGACAAACGCCGGGGAAGAAGATTTTTCCATTTGACATTCCTTTATCGCCAAAATAATTTTTTGCGTTAAAAAACAGTATAGCGATTTTTTCTATCCTGTCAAGATGAAATAGCCGAAAAAAGTACTGCTTTTTTCTATTATTGGCGAATTGGATGGAACGATGGATGGGTGTCTGTGATATAATCAATAATAGAACAATTTTTCTATATTCAATCAGCAAGGAGAAACCGCATGACCCATTCTTCCTCTTCCAATGGTTTATCGGTGGTAGCCCTGATCATCATGCTGTTTCTGCTGTTCAACCTGTTTCATGACCGCCAGACAGCCAGCGCCACACCGTTGAGCAATCCTCCCACCCCTCTGCCCACCCCAACCGATACCCCGCAGCCCGAGCCGCCCGCCCCCGATCCGTTCGCCATCCGTGCCCCCTATGATGAGTACATTCTGACTCAGGGACCGCACGGGCAATCTTACGGGCATCTGGCAATTGACCTGACCGCCGGTAAAGGCGCTCCCATTCTTGCGCCAATCAACGGCACCATTACGGCTCACTATATTGACCAGTATGGTAACACCACCCTCATCCTCGAAAATGAAGTCTGGCAGGTGCTGATGCTGCACGGTGATTATTTTGTAGAGGTGGGGCAAAGCGTACAAATTGGCGAGACAGTCGGCTCCGAAAGCAATCACGGCTACACCGTGGACTGGCGCGGGCAGTCCTGCCGCAACCGCGACTGCGGTTACCACACCCACCTCAACATTTTTGACAAGCGCATCGGACAGAACGTCAATCCGTTGGATGTGTTATCCCCCTGATCCCGTTTGGGCAAAAAAATTAACCCCGCCGGAAGCGGGGTTTTTCATGCTTTAAGATGAATTTATTTTTCGTTTGTTTCTCTCAGATGACTGGCAATTTCCCGCGTGCTGATGAGCAACTCCTCCAGGTTTTCTTTGGCCGCAACAAACAGTCTGATTACACCGCCAGCAATCAGATAGCCAATTCCAGTCACGAACCCGACACTCAACCACAAAATAAAGGGTATCGCAGGGTCATACGCTTCGGAGGCCATAGCCGTTGCCATCACAAAACCACCCAAAAACGAAAGATACCCCACAATTTCGCAAACAACGCTCAAATTTTTGAGTCCCTGATGAGGCTTTTCTTGATATACATATCCCTGATATTGAGAGGTTTGATTCATGGCATTACAGTATCCTTTCCCATAGAAATTATGAATTTGGCAATGTCGCCTGACGGGTATATTTTTACTCTCCGAGGCTCATCCTGTCATGCGGAATTTCCCCTATTTTTGGAAGACAAACTTACCGCCCGGAAACGGAACGAAATCCATCCCCCCAGTCCGTCCCGCGCATTTCCACCCCCTCAATCGGTTTGGGGATGCAGGGAAAAGGCTGATAATAACACTGGGTATAACTCTCTTCACCGGCGCACAGGACCATGCCGTTTTCCAGCGAGCAGGGAAAAGTGGCATGGAGAGGATAATCTGGCGGCAGCAGCCAGCGTTGGGGGAATGTCTTTCCCTCAAAAGAAGCCGTCAGGAACCAGAGATGAACAACCACCATCCCTACCGTCAGAAAGGCATTGACCAGAAACGCCTGACTGTCCCGCAATCCACCCGCCAACCCGCTCATCAACCCCGCCAGTGGGAGGATCATCAGCAAAATCACCCAACCGTACCCAAAACGCAAATCTGGGGCATTGAAAAGCCAGTAAAGCGCTCCCGCCATTGCAAACAGGTATGCGCCCATCCATCCAAAATCTTGACCGGCCCAATTCCACTTCTTCAGGCGGGCAAGCAACCACACTACGCCCATCCCCGCCGGAGAGAGCATTGCCAGCAAGAGAATCAGGCGTTGATTTGTGGTGCGGTCACTGAACCAGACCGGCAGCCATTCGCCCAGCGGCATCTTCAACACCAGACTGGCATCCACATTGGGCAGACGCGCCCAGGCGCGAATGATTTGCGCCTCCCGGAGAGCCGTTTCATAAGGAATCTTCCAATCCACATTGAACCAATCCAGGGCAGGAAAAGGATAGATGAGATACCCTGAAAGGATCAGGTTGCGAGCCAGCCACGGCAGCAGCAATAACAATCCTAAAAATCCCCAGCGCAAAACCCGCACCGGTTGATGCCGAACGTCACTCAGCACCAGCCAGGCCGCCAGCAGCAATAAAGGCAGGGCCGAAAGTTTTACCGTTAACAAATAGACAGCCGTGCTGAAGATCAGCAGGCTGCGGATATCATGCTGTTCCTTCTGCAAGGCTGACTGTTCCAGCCACAAAGGGATGACCAGCCACAGCATCAAAATCACGGGCAAATCCGTGCCGGGCGATGAAGTCTGTGAGCCCAGGAGGTAGAAAGCAAGCGGCAAAAACAACAGGCGCAGCCCATTGGCTGCAGTTCGTTCTCCGCCCAGCCAGCGGCGCAGGCCGTTGCCAAAATCCCACACCGCCAGACCAAACAGCATTGCCCCCACCAGATGCAGCGACCGCCCGCCCCAAAAAGCCAGGCTGAAAACTGCGTTCAGCACCAACCAGTGAGAGTTATAGGCAAAGCGGCTGTGAAGATTGCCCAGCCCGGCAACCGTTGGATATTCCTCCATCCAGCGGATTGCCTGGGCATGGTAAATGCCCGTGTCCGGGTTGGCAACCTGGTGAGTGGCGTTTTCCAGCACGGTCAGCAGCGCCAGCAGTAGCACTGCACCTGCCGCAGCGTCCCAGCCGGTCAGACGCCGCAGACGCGGCCGGCTCAGTTTCAACCAGCCCTGACGCGATCCGTT
>Ga0067045_1031173_pt1 | contig 12992 bp, 11 predicted proteins | sample TerdegcTABiofilm_FD_59184 | JGI IMG/M metagenome (GOLD analysis project Ga0067045, IMG submission 59184) | Combined Assembly of (Gp0054472, Gp0054536) Wastewater bioreactor microbial communities from Singapore -Terephthalate degrading...
CTTTTTTTAACCGGCGCTTTTCGGGGAGGGAACTCACCCCGGCTCGATAGGGGGGGACATCCAATAAGAAGATGCGGCAGAGGCGTTTGTCGTACATCCGGCTGTTGATGCGCGGGTCAATTTCATCCATGCTGCTGCTGGTGGTGATGACCGTCGCCAGGCGAGCGTTGTAACGGTAGTTGAAGATCTGGTACAGTTTTTCCCTGGCCCACGGGGTGGCGCTTTGGGTACCGAGATCGTCCAGGATGAGCAGAGGGGTGGTGCGAATTTCTTCAAACATATTGTCATAAGAGACGGGGCTGTTCGGGCTAAAGGTGGCCCTGAGGTGGTCTAACAGGTCTGGCACGACCACGAAGAGGGGGGCTTCGCCGAGCGAATGGCGATAGTTGCCGATGGCGGCTGCCAGATGGGTTTTTCCCACCGAGTAATTCCCCATCAGCACCAGCCAGCCGTTTGGGTTTTCAGAAAATTCGTGAGCAGCGCGAAAGGCCTTTTCAATGCTCTGGCGCTGATCCGGCGAGAGCTTTTCGCGTTCTCGAAGGCCAAAATTTCCAAAGGTCTGGTCAGTATGCAGGTGGAGAGAAGAAAGGGCAGGGTAACCGCTGTCTTGAGCGGCGCGTCGGAAATCGGGGGCAGAGATTTGGAGCCGAACAACCAGTTCGGGGTCTAACAGCCGAGAGGCGATGCGCGGATCAATATCTTTGAGTTCCTGGTTGGTGGTCAGGACGGTGGAGAGACGGTTGACATATCGGTAATTCAGGATTTGGAATAACTTTTCTTGCGCCCAGGCGGTTGTGTTTTGGGTGCCCAAATCGTCCAATACTAACAGGCGGATGCTGCGAATTTCTTCAAAGCGCTGTTCGAAGGAAATATCTTCGGCGCCGTAAGCGTAGCGCAGCCAATCGAGCAGATCGGGGACGGTAAGGAAAAGGGTTGGTACCGCCATCGAAACGGCAAAATTCGCAATGGCAGCGGCCAGATGTGTTTTTCCGCAGCCATAACCGCCCATCAGCAAGATCCAGCCTTCCAAGTGTTGCGCGTACTGCTGGGTAATTTGGAGGGCGGTCATCAGCGACTGCGCCTGATCAGCGTGAATCTGACCGCGCCCGCCGGGTAAAAAGCTCTCGAAGGTCATGTTCTTATAGGCCTCAAGGTTGCTCAAGCGGTACAGGCGGTTCTGGGCATTCTGGATGGCGGATTTTTGGCGGCAGGAACAAATTTGAAGCCGGCCGAAGTCTGGGTGGTCAATGGGAAGGTCGCGGCGTACAAACCCGATCCCGCCGCAAATCGGGCAATTGGGATCGCCCAGGACCAGTGAGGGGTTGCCCGGCTCAGTGTTCGATGAAGTTGGCGGAGTCGCCTTTGAGGTAGTAGTCTCGATTTTTTTCAAGGTTTTGCCGATCGGCTCCATGGCGTCCATTCTCCTGCCAGGATTTTAAGATGGCTTCAATATATCGCCAACGGCGCACGTTGTTTTCGACGGCGATTTGCAGAGCATCCTGGATCCATTCTGTTGGGTAGGTTTGTTCGGCGTCTCGCAGCGCCTCGGCGATCATGGGGGTAAGCGGGCCAATATTTTCTTCGTACAGGCGGTAGATGGTTGGGCGTTCCAGATCGAGGGCGGGGATGACGCGTAAATTGGGGTTTGGTGACCAGCGGCCAGATTCGAGGGCTTTGAGTGCAGCCCTGCCATGCGCTGTGTTGAGGAAGTAAAGGTGGGTTTCGTTTTCCTCGTCGCGCAAACAGGCTTTGAGGAACACGCCGCGCTCGACCGCCTGTTCCAGGGCTGTTTTCAAGGCAGCCTCGGCGGCTGAGGGGTCCTCTGCCAATCTTTGCAGCAGGCGCTGATCCTGAAGGAAGTCTTGAAGCGTGATATAACGGGCATCGCCTTGTTGCTGGTTGAGAAACCAGAAGGCATACAAGATGACCTTGAGTTCCACCAGGCTGTCGATTTGCGGCAGCAGCTCACGAAAGAAAGCAGCCGGCAGCGGCGTTAGCGAGGTTTTCCCTGGGGGGAAGCCGGGGAACTTGGGCATTTTTGGGTCAGGCTCCTGTCCGTTTTGGATAAGAAGCAGTGGCGGCGTTTTCGAAACGCGCCAGATTATTCAGAAATACCAGTTCGATGCCGGGATGAGTGGGACCGTTGCGGTGCTTGGCGACAATTAACTCAGCAACATTGGCGCGCGGGTTGTCGCGCTCGAGCATGTCGGGACGATGAATGAACATGACGATGTCGGCGTCTTGTTCCAGCGAGCCAGATTCGCGCAGATCGGAGAGAACAGGCTTCTTATCGGCGCGCTGCTCAACGGCGCGTGAAAGCTGCGCGGCTGCCAGTACAGGGACATTGAGTTCACGAGCCAGGACTTTGAGATACCTGGAAATATATGAGACCTCCTGGACGCGGTTGTCGGTGCGGGTGTCGCTGGACATGAGTTGTAGATAGTCCACAATGACCAGGTCGAGCTGGAATTCCAGGTGCAGGCGGCGGCACTTGGTGCGTAATTGAAGGGGAGTAATAGCAGGGGTGTCATCCAGGAAAACGGTGGTGTCACCGAGGACTTCGATGGCGTGGGTAAAAAGTGGCCAATCTTCTTCGGTAAGTTTGCCGGTGCGCAGGCGTTGGGTATCAATGCCAGTCTCTTGGGCGATCAGGCGCTGGACAAGCTGTTCATTGGACATTTCTAGTGAGAACATGGCGACATGCTTCTTATGTTTTTGAGCGGCATTTTTTGCCACCGAGAGCAGAAAGCCAGTTTTGCCCGAACCAGGGCGCCCGGCAACGATGAGCAAATCAGATTTTTGCAGCCCACCCAGCAGACGATCGAGGTCGATCAGGCCTGTTGGAACGCCATAGATTTCGTCGTCGCGACGCGAAAGCTGGTCAATGCGATCGTACACCTCACTGAGCACGCGCTGGATGGGTTGCAGGTCGTGCCTGATGCGGCGCTCACTCAAACCGAAGATGTTTTTTTCAGCCTCATCAAGAATGCCTTCGACGGATTGCTCCTGATTGTAGGCTAACTTGGCAAGTTCGTTGGCCGAAGCCAGCATCCGCCGGCGGATGGCGTTTTCCTCTACAATTCGTCCATAGGCTTCGGCGTGTAGCGAAGTGGGGGTCTGATTGATGAGGGACATGACGTAAGCCTCCCCCCCGGCTTCGGCTAACTGGTTGTGCTGCTCAAGCTGTTCGCAAACGGTTAGAAAGTCAATGGGCATCCGGCTTTCGTGCAGGCGGGTAAATGCCTCCCAAATCCAACGGTTGCGGACGATGTAAAAATCGTCCGGTTCCAGGAACTGTGCTACCTCGTAATAAGATTCGGGGTTAATGAGAACTGCGCCCAGTACAGCTTCTTCGCTCTCACGGCTATGAGGTTGAGCTTGCAATCTTTCGAGACGTTTCTCTTCTACCGGATATTCTGCACTCATGGATACTTTTTAACCTGATTTTCAGAACAGCGGGATGTGAAACAAAAACCGGGGCAGTGGCTGGCCCCGGCGCCTGGTTGTTATCATAGTTTGTCGGGCTTGGGGTTTTCTTCGCCGGTGTCTTCATCGCTGGAAGAGTCCGGCGAGTCGCCGATATCCAGGTTCTTGAGAAAATCATCAAAAACCGAGAGACGCTCATCTGATAATGGTTCTTCAGACGAGTTGGGTTCTTCCACTGTTGGTTTGTCCTGTTCGGCGATTTCTTGTTCAGGGATAATACCGGCTATTTGAAGCACTTCCTGGGCGACCAAAATGGGAACATGCCATCGCACCGCCAGGGCAATTGCATCCGATGGCCGGGAGTCGATATTGATGATCTGCCCGTCCGTTTCAACGACTAGATTGCCGTAAAAAACATCTTCTCGCAGGGAGATGATTTCAACTCGCGACAGACGAGCGTTTAGAGATTTTAGGACGTTTTTCAAAAGATCGTGCGTTTGGGGGCGTGCTACTTCGACCTCTTGCAATGCGATGGTGATGGCTTCGGCTTCATACGGGCCGATCCAGATCGGCAAATACCGTTCTGCGTTGTTCTCGCGCAAGACGACGATACGTTGCTGGTTGGTCAAACTGACCCGCACACTATCGATTACGACTTCTACCATTCTGGACATAAAAACCTTCCTTTAAGCTCGCCCGTTCGGTTCTGCCTTTTTAATTCTAACACGGGGCAGGGCGGTATGCAACCAGAAGAAGAAACGATCCCACATTTCTTAAGATTCCGTGTATAATAACAAAACCTCAAGGTCCTGCTACTTCTTGGCAAGAATTGAACCTTTACAGATAATTTATGAGACAGTTCGATCGCATGGTGGTGTGGCTTTTTCCATTGAATGATCTGTCTCAAAAGGTCTCAATTGACAGGGGGGTAGCGTTTCTACGAACGCGATCAAGCAGGGTGGTGGTTTCCCGGAATTGAAATTTTACTTTATAGAAGGGGACACCGCCGTATTTATAACGGTGCGAAAGGATTTAAGGCCGTTGACTTCAATACGGGCGAAGATTTTACTTGTAGAAGGCAAGCGGGGCGACGCCCCCGTTTTTTTGGGTGGCTTGAGCAGGAAAGGGTTTGATGTTGCGCCTTTTCAAAACGGGAAGGCGGCCTTAGATTACCTTAAAAAAAATACCCCCCATGTTGTCCTTATTAATGCTGCCTCGATGCAAACGAGTGGGCGGCGAATATGTCAGTCTGTCCACCAATTGGCGCCCAACATCCCGATTCTTTTGATCGTGGAAGAAGGTTATAAGAACCAAGGAAAATTGGATGCAGAGGTGCTGCTGACTCTTCCTTTTACATTGCAGAAATTATTGAACCGCTTGCGCCCGTTGCTCCCGGCTGAAGAAAAGAATCTTATTAAAGCAGGTCCGCTATACCTGGATACCGACCAACGTTGGGTGCGTTACAATAATCGGCAGATTAGCCTAACGCCGCGTCTGATCATGCTGTTGCGGGTTCTGATGGATCACCCTGGCGAGGTCATCGAACGTGAAACGCTGTTCAAGCAGGTATGGGAAACGGATTACACAGGCGATACCCGCACGCTGGATGTCCATGTTAGCTGGCTGCGCCAGGCGATCGAAGAGGACCCTCGCCACCCCCGTTTTGTGAAGACTGTGCGCGGCGTCGGGTACCGGCTGGATGTGGAACCGGATACCCGGCCTGCACGAGCCAGAAAACCTTAAGGGTTAAGGGGCCGTTGATTTTGTAACGTACCCTATCTTGTCTTGACATTCAATTTCATTCCTGTATAATCTGGCAAAGAGAATAGAAACTTGCCCGGGGTCCAATAACCAGGGCGCCATTCAGAGAACCGGCGGCAGGTGCGAGCCGGCATGCAATACTGGTGAAATCCCTCCCGGCTGGCTCGTGAGAGACAGGTTGTCCTTGAAGGAAAATGCGACTTGCATTTTGTAAGAGGACCGGAAGCGCCGTTATCGCAAAAAGAGGCCGCAGGGCTCTGCGGTGAATGCAGGTGGCACCACGAACTGCCCCTTCGTCCTGCAGCGGCGATGGGGCAGTTATTTTTGCCACAAGGAGGCTGCTATGTTGGATATAATGCTGGTGCGTGAAAATCCAGATCTGGTGCGCCGAGCCCTCAGGGATCGCCAGATGGAAACTGATGGTGTTGACCGAGTGCTCACGCTGGATCTGCGCCGCCGAAATCTACTGACAGAAGTAGAATCGCTGAAAGCGGAGCGCAACGCCGGTTCGAAGGAGATCAGCCAGATCCGGGATGCGGAGAAGCGCCAGGCGAGGATTGAGGCACTGCGATTGGTGGGGGACCGGATTGCCCGGCTGGATGACGAAGTGCGCCAGGTGGAAGATGAGCTCCGGACAGTTCTGGCTGAGATTCCTAACCTGCCTGATCCAACGACGCCCATCGGCAAAGATGAGCATGACAACGTGGTCGTCAAGACGGTCGGCGAAATCTCGAAACCAAGTTTTGAACCTCTGCCGCATTGGGAGTTGGGCCCCAGGCTTGGCATTCTTAATTTCGAGCAGGGGGTAAAGATTACCGGCTCGCGTTTTTACATTTTGAGTGGGGCAGGCGCCAGGCTGCAACGGGCGTTGATTGCGTGGATGCTGGATTTACATATCCGCCAGGGATACCTGGAGAAATATACCCCTTTCATGGTACGCGCGGATACGTTGTTTGCATCTGGGCAACTTCCGAAATTTGCAGATAATCTATATCACGACAGCGAGGAAGATTTCTGGATGGTGCCCACGGCAGAGGTGCCTTTGACCGGCATCCACATGGGCGACATCCTGGAAGAATCAGCCCTTCCGGCGCGCTATACGGCTTATACGCCCTGTTTTCGGCGGGAAAAGATGAGCGCAGGGCGGGATGTGCGCGGCATCAAGCGTGGACACCAGTTCGACAAAGTGGAAATGTATATCTACGCCCGACCGGAAGAATCTTCAGCTGAATTGGAAAAAATGCTGGCCGATGCAGAACAGTGTTGCGCCGAATTGGGATTGGTTTACCGGGTCGTGCAATTGTGCAGCGGCGACCTGGGGTTCAACGCCAGGATTACTTATGATATCGAGGTCTGGTCCCCAGGGTGCGGAGAGTGGCTGGAGGTTTCCTCAGTTTCGAATGTGGGCGATTTCCAGGCTCGCCGGGCAAACATCAAATATCGCCCTGGCGACGGCGGCAAGACGCGGCTGGTGCATACATTGAATGGATCGGGCTTGGGACTGCCCCGCACGATGATCGCCGTTATGGAAAATTACCAGCAGGCCGACGGTTCAATTGTGGTGCCAGAAGTGCTTCGCCCCTGGATGGGGGGCGTTGATGTTATCAGCCTGGTGTAAGCCATGGATTTGAAGCCCGGTTTGATGGCATTGCAATGGATTGCCCTGACCGTTATGCTGGTCGGCGAGTTGGGTTTGCTCACGACGATTGTTCCTGGCCTGACGATTATCTGGCTGGCGGCGCTAGGGTACTGGCTGGCGGCGGGTTTTAACTGGGTGAGTGGGCTGATTTTTGGGATTCTAACCGTGCTGATGATCGGTGGAAACTTAGCAGACAACGTCATCATGGGCGCCAGCGCTCGCCAGACGGGCGCAAGCTGGCTGGCGGTTCTGCTGGCGCTGGCGGGAGGGGTGATCGGCAGCCTGATGTGGCCGCCTTTTGGCGGATTGGCGGCAGCGTTGCTTTTGTTGTTCGTGGTTGAATTTTTTCGTCTGCGCAACTGGCGACAGGCACTGCACTCCATGCGCAGCATGGCTGCCGGGTGCGGTTGGGCGGTGGTAGTGCGAATGCTGATCGGCGCGATTATGATCTTGTTGTGGTTCATTGGGGTCTTTGTCCTCCAGGAGGTATGAAGAGGCTCTCCTTCCTCCAAACCGGCTTATCCCGCGGTGCTGCGATCAACGAAGTCGATCCTGGCCGCTGGCGGCTGAGTCTGCCATCAGGACCGGCAGGAGAATACCGCTGGGCGCAGCTCGATGATTATCGGGATCTGGCGCGGTCGAAATTTGGCTGGCAGCCCCCGGCGCGTTTAGCGGCGCGACTACGCGTTTCTGACGGCGCATTACCAGGAACCTGGGGGTTTGGTTTGTGGAACGATCCTTTTTCGTTCAACATGGGGTTGGGCGGAATGACACGGCGTTTGCCTGTGTTGCCGAACGCGGCCTGGTTTTTCTATGCCTCGCCGCCCAATTATCTGGCGTTGCGCGATAATCACCCTGCCCAGGGTCTGCTGGCTGCGACGTTCTCCTCTCCTTGCATTCCATCCTGGATGCTGGCGCCGCTGGGGTTGTCCTTGCCGCTGCTGCTGATCCCAGCAACCGCCAGGCTTTTACGCTGGGCAGCCCGCAGTCTGGTCAATGAGGAGGCAATTCTGGCAAGCGTTGATGCTACAGAATGGCATGATTACTGGATCGAATGGCTGGCAGAGCGTGTCAGTTTTTGGGTGGATGGGCGATTGCTGCTGGAGACCGGGATTTCGCCGCGCGGCCGGTTGGGCCTGGTGATCTGGCTGGACAACCAGTATCTCAGTTTTCCGCCGGGGGGACGTTTGCGCGCTGGGACGCTGGCTTATGAAGCCGAAGCCTGGCTGGAGATCGAGGAGCAACTGCCGGATTAATTTTTCGGTTTGTGCGGCTTTTGTTTTAAAGAAAGACCTGGATAATCATGGCAGCCAGGAAGATCATGCCAAAAGTGCGGTTGTGGACGAACGAGGCGGCTACGAACCACATGGGCCAGACGCCCGGTTGTAAATCTGGCGGCGGTTCGGTGGGGCGAGGTTTGAGATACATACGTAAAGGGCGAATAGCGTCGTAGAGCGCTAACACGACCGCCAGCATCACCGGGGAAAAGTATCCGACGGCTACCAGGTAAAAGACCAGCAAATATTGAAGCACAATCATCCCGATGGCAACAGAACGGGAGAGCTTTTCGCCCAGGATGACAGGCAGGGTGTGGATGTTTTTGGCCTTGTCTTCCTGAAGTTTGTCGATGTGCTTGCCAAAAATAACGGTGGTCGCGCCGAGGGCAAACGGCAGGCTGGCGATTACAACGTTCCAATCCCAGACGCCGGTGATGACATCATACCCGCCGCCGATCATGAGCGGCCCCCAAACGATGATGACGGCGAGTTCCCCCAACCCGATGTATTTCAGCGGCCAGGTATAGAACAGGACGAACACAATGCCGGCAATCAGCAGTAGCAGAGCGCGAACACCGCCAAAGATCACCAGCGGGATGCCCGCAGCCAGCGCAATGCCGCCTGTGAGAGCGGCGTAGCTGAGCAGCACCTTTTTGGTCACCAACCCCTGCTCCAAGACCTGTGGTCCGTATTGAGTGCGGTAGTAATTATCTTTATCTACACCGCGGTTGTAGTCGGTCAGATCGTTGAGCAAGTTATTCGTGGCGTGCGCAAAGGTCAGGCCAATGGTGAGAAGAATCCACCTTCCCAGGTGGAACTGGCCGTCTCGCAGCGCCAGCAAACCGGCGATGGCGGCGGAAATAAAGGTCATGACAACAACAGCGGCGCGGCTAGAAATTAATAATTTGGAAATGAGATCGAGTTTTTCCCACTCTTCTTTCGAAATGCGAGGGATCACACGCAAGGCTTTGATCCATAACGCTGGATTCATCGTTCAACTCCTTCGTCTATCAATGGAAGCGGATAGGCCTTGTTTTGAAAAGGCGACTCTGGTTGAGAGATTTTTTTCTCTGGAAAGATTCTGGCTGGAAGGAATACTTCGCCTTCCAGTGGGTCTCCGTAACGGGAGACTCTTTCCGGGTGGTTGGCAGCCAGCCAGGCAGTAAAAGCAGCCATCATCGCCGACAGCTCTGGCGCTGTGAGGATATTCCCTGAAGGAAGATTGCCATGCAGCAGACGGAAGCGGGTCACCTCTTCAAAAAAGCGCATGGGGTCGCTGACGGGCAGATCTTGTTCGTAAAGGATGAGCTGGCGCTGGAGCCTGCCTTCCAAGGTCGCGGCTGGCAGGAGGGGTTGGCCAAGCAGCGAAATAAACCCCGCTTCTGAAAGGGTTTCGAGCCACTGGCGCGGCTCTTCGGAAGGGTGCTGGCAGTAGCCAATTGCTTCCAGATTTCGGTAGAGCACAAAAGCTTTCCTCATCCAGGGAGGACAGTTTTCCTCTCTTGAAGGCGTATGGGGGACTGGTATTCCCTGGCGCTCCAACTCGTATTCAGCCCGGCGCAGATTGGTGTACTTGCCCGGTGGTGGAGGGGGTTGCAGTTCATTTCTGACTCTACCGTCTTTCATCCGGCCCTGATTGGGTCGCCCCGGCGCTGAGATGGCGGCAATGGCCAGCGTCTGGCCAGCGGCAAAAGCCAGCACTTCCAGAAGCTCGCCCTCGCCAATGGCCAGGAGACGCCGTTCTCCTTCGAGCGCTACGAACGTAAATGGTTGCCGGTTGGTAGATACATCGATTCCCAGAAAGATCATATGCATTCTTTATCCAGTTTATCGCAGTTCAAAGAGAGGCGCAACTGTTCTTTTGACATTAATTCCAGCGCTAAGAAGGAAAATCTTTAACGGAAGTGGCTAAATCTTGGGTTATAATATACGCATGAACGAATGTCCGAAATGTCATCGAACTGAAAGACAGCACCGATCTGGAAAGACACCGAGTGGCAGTCAACGATATCGCTGCATGTATTGCCAGATCAAGTACACCCCAAACCCCAAGCCATGGGCATATCCCGAAGAAGTGCGTCGCAAAGCACTCCAAATGTATGTGGATGGGATGAACCTGCGGCGGATTGCCCGTCATCTTGGTTTGCACCATCGCACCGTTTCCCTCTGGGTCAAAGCCCAAGCGGAGCAACTGCCCGATCCACCTGTGCCCAGCGACGTGAAAGAAGCGGAGATGGACGAATTGTTCACCTTTATCGGGGACAAAAAAACCCAATCTTCGTCATCACGATCGTAGATCGGCTTACCCGCTGTTTTTTGGGCTTTCGGGTAGTCTGGCAGAGAACCCAAGAGGTCATCCAGGAATTAGTGGATGAGGCGCCAAAGGCGAAGCGGTATTACAGCGACGCTTTTGATGCCTATGATCGTTTGTGGTATCACTGGGGCGTATATGAAGTCTCGCAAGGTAAAAATGACACGTATTCGGTCGAAGGGGATAACGCTGAATTGCGTCACTATTTAGCTCGCCTGGCGCGACGCTCGCGCTGCTTTTCTCGCTGTCCAGAAGCACTGAAAGCAGCCTTGAAGCTCTTCATGTATTGTTTCAATCATCGTCAACTGCACAAACAGCGTTTTCCTAATTACTCGGCTCATGTCTACCAGTTCATCTAAACCCAGCCTTTATCCACTCCCCGCATTTTACGACACAATTGATGCAGATTAAGATTCTGTATAATAATTACCCCGTTCCTTCAGAGATAGTGTCAATGGAAAATCTAGAAAACGATATTGAACGAGCACAATATCTACAAAATTTGCTGATCAATCTTGCTACAGGTGGTCAAGCTGAAAATTCAGAGTATCAGGAATTGCGCCAATATTTCCTTGATAACCCTGCAACCAAGTCTATACTACCGTCATGGGTAAGATTAAATCGAGATTTATCACAGTTTTGGCAGTTCATAAAATATAAGTTCTCAACTTATGCAGAAAGGCGGACGTTTATTTGGAATGAATTTACTCCTTTACTGGAATTTTTGGAAACTGGCTCAAAAACCCCAAGTGACCAACCAATTTCCGAAGTCTTGAAACGTTTTAATGCTGAAAGTGTACAAATAGTTTGGGCAAAAGCTTTAGACAGGCGACAATCAGACCCTGATGGGGCAATTACTGCGGCCCGAACTTTAATAGAAACTATTTGTAAGCATATTCTGGATGAGAAAGGCATTGAATACAATGCCAAAACCGATTTGCCTCAACTTTATCACTTGGCGTCTACAGAATTAAGCCTTTCACCAAGCCAATATACAGAGGATGTATTCAAACAAATATTGGGCAGTTGTTCTGCTATCGTAAATGGACTAGGTACACTTCGTAACAGGTTAGGAGATGCCCACGGACAAGGCAAAAAAACTGTTCGTCCTGCGGCTCGACATGCAGAACTTGCGGTAAACTTGGCTGGTTCTGTAGCGTTGTTTTTGGTTGAAACATGGGAATCTCGCAATTCAAAAACGGTCTAACACCACGTACGCCGGTCAAGCGCGGATTGGATATCCGGTAGTTTTTTCTGTCGAATACCGCCCTTGCCGGTAACGCTTGGGGCTAGATCGACACCTTCACCTCTCCCCCGCGGACCGAGTCGTATATACGGGTATAAGTTCCGACCAGCGCTTGCTGGGGCGCGGTAACCCGTTTATTTTTGAGAAAAAGGAAGCGCCAACAGAAATGGAAGGCGCTTTTTGATTCCTCTGGCACAATTACATTGTAATTTTGGGTTTCTGCGGAACATATCGCAAACAATTTTCTATCTTTAAGATTTTGCTGGTCCTAAGCCTTGTCCACGCCTGCCCCAATGAGGTCAGGACGTACTTTAGAAATTGTTTGAGATCGTGATCGGATTTTTCGAGCATGCCCCAGGCAACAGGAAATCCCGCTGGAGCGGATACCAGGATGAGCAGATACGTGTCCTGTAAACCCTTCATTAGTCACCCAAGGACTTTTGATCTGGGAACCAGATGTTGCCGCAAAAGCGGCAGGCTGATCTTGGTCGCAATTAAGAGGAAATGCCATCGAACGGATAGTATACAGCCTTCATTGAGATTACCAATATCGCGATTCAAGCGCGATAACTCCGTCACGTCACGTCCAGCCATGAGATGAGAAAACCATCCGTGCCGATGCCGAAGAGACGGCGGGCGTCGTCGGCGGTCGCTTCAGGGATGAGCGGTTTGACCATGAACGCCTCCCAGTTTGGATGCGCAACCTGCCAGCCCGCGCGCTGGAAATCGTCAATATCCGATGGGCGGTTCAGCGTAACCTGCACATAAGACGTTTTCAACTTCGACGCAATCGCGGCGACGGCCTCCACGGCGTGGATGTCTGTCCGCAAAATCTGAATATCGAGTTTCAACAACTGGTTTTCTTTGTGAGCAAAAACGTACCCCACAGGTTCGCGGTTTTCCCAGATCACCCAGATGTCATCCAATTTGACCTTATCGCGCAGTCGGACAAAGGGATGATGACGCCACGCAAAACCGAGATACGCTTTGGCGAGGTTTTGATATATTGTTTCGACGAAACCGTATCCCTCTTCTTCCGCAGGCTGGGCGCACTCCGCGCGCAGACGAGTGGGCTGGTGCGCTGTCTCCCAGCGTGTCAATGCAGTTGCCCAGACGTTCATGTCCACATAGCCGTGTTTTTGATAGAGGAGGTACGCGATGCCCGAACGGCTCGTTCCCAATGTGGAGAAACGCAGACCCGCCGCGCGCATTCGGCTGTGAGCCTCTTCCAGTAAAGCAGAGGCAAATCCACGTCCCGCGTGATGCGGATGGGTGGATACCGCCCAGACTCCGCCCACATCCTCACGTCCTTCCGTCGAAATCATCGGCAGG
>Ga0067045_1031175_pt1 | contig 12991 bp, 10 predicted proteins | sample TerdegcTABiofilm_FD_59184 | JGI IMG/M metagenome (GOLD analysis project Ga0067045, IMG submission 59184) | Combined Assembly of (Gp0054472, Gp0054536) Wastewater bioreactor microbial communities from Singapore -Terephthalate degrading...
AGATGCGGGGCACGGGCCCCCGCCACAGCCAGAACGGACGAGGGGTTGCAGCAGCACCAGCGCCGCTGCAACCCCTCATCGTACTTGGTGCGCCAACAGGGATTCGAACCCCGGACCCGCTGATTAAGAGTCAGCTGCTCTACCAGCTGAGCTATTGGCGCATCTGCCAAAATCGGGCTGTCAAACTAAGCCCAGGACCATTGGTTGTCAAGCTGGCCAGGGCCTGCCTTGAGACCGGCCAACCGCCTCTGGGCTCGATCTGCCAACACCATCGGGCGGCTTGACTTTCACAGTGGTGTGCCATAGAATTCCTCGTCACCCAGGCCCGTCTCCGGCAGCCCATGGCTGAACGATGTGCCACACTCGAGAAGGCATTCCGCCAGCATCCGGAGCTGCCTCTCTTCGCGCGCTTGGCGGAGCACTATCTGCGGCGAGGCCTGGCAGCCAAGGCCCTGGAGCTGTGTGAGCAGGGGTGTGCGCGGTTCCCGCACTACCCGGCTGGCCATTGCGTCCGCAGCAAGTGTCTCGAGGCACTGGGGAAGGTCGACGCCGCCCGCGCAGCCCTGACCACGGCGCTGCGCCTCGATCCGCTGCGGCCTGACGCACTCAAGCGTCTGGCAGTCCTGCACGAGCGCCTCGGCGAGGAGGAGCTGGCCCGGGAGGCGCTGGCGCGCGCCCACAGCCTGGACCCGTTCGACGAGCAGGTTCGCACCCGGCTCGACGAGCTGACGTACGCGGCGCGCCTGCAGGCGATCGGCGCCCGGGTGGTTCCGTACGACGAGCTGCCCACCGAGCGCGAGATCCAGGCTGCCATCAGGCCGGCAGTTCAGGCCGCGCAGGGCGAAGCCCCGTCGGCCAGCGCCCATCCAGAGTCCGCGTCACCGACCGCTGCGGCTGCCCAGGGTACGGCGGAGCATCCGAGCGATCGCGCACCCGCGGACGGCACGCTGCCGGGTGCGCAAGCTGAACCAGTCGCCGCAGCCGGCCCCGACTGGGAGCCCCTCCCGGGCCCGGGTGCGGCCGCCACGTCCGTCGGCTCCGAGACCGCCGTAGCGCCGCCGGCTGCGGTTGCGGGGGAAAGTGCGGAATCTCCCCAGTTGGCCGCAACGGCGTCGCCAGCAGCGCCGGAACTGGCCCGCAGTGACGAGCCGGATGCCGCCCAGCCGGAGATATCGCCGGCAGGCGGTGGCGTGGCGTCCATCGCTCGGCAGCCAGATGCCGCTGAGCCTGCGAAGCGGGGGCCGGAAAGCGTGCAGCTCGCCCCTGGCCCTGGCAGCGTCGCGGAGCCAGGTTCGCGCGCAGCGGCAACCACAGAAGGCGAGGATCGGCGCTCTCGCGACCACCAGGTGGCGCGGAGTCTGGAGGGGTTCCAGAGCGAGCTGCGACGGGGAGATGAGCAGCCAGATGCCGAACCAGAGCTCGACACAGAACTCGGACCGCCCGAGGCAGGTTCTCCAGCCCAGGGTTTCCTGGCCGCCATCGCCAGCGCCACGCTGGCGGAGATCTACCAACAGCAGGGCTTCACGGGACACGCGGTGCGGATCTACGAACTCCTGTTGACCAGAGAGCCGAGCAACGAGCGCTGGCAGGCCCGGTTGGCCGAGTTGCGCCAGATGCAGACTATCCAGGTTTCACCTACATCCGAGGAGAGACGCTGAATCGATGGCCGACACGACGGACTTCCGCAATGGGTTCACGATGCTGCTGGACGGCGAGTATCTGCAGATCGTCGAATTCCAGCACGTGAAACCGGGCAAGGGCAGCGCCTTCGTGCGCACCCGGCTTCGGAACGTCCAGACGGGTGCAGTGCTGGACCGCACCTTCCGCTCGGGCGACAAGGTCGAGGAGGTCCGGCTGGAGAAGCGCGAAATGCAGTTCCTCTACCGCGACGGCGAGCTGTTCTACTTCATGGACATGGGCACCTACGAACAGACGGGAATTCCCGCGGCCCTTCTCGGCGAGCACGCGGGCCTGCTGAAGGAGAACGAGATCGCCTACGTGCTGATCGCGCGCGACAAGCCCATCGGCGTGGAGCTGCCCAACTTCGTCCAGTTGCGCGTGGTCCACACCGAGCCCGGGGTCAGGGGCGACACGGCCACCGGGGCCGTGAAGCCCGCGATCCTGGAGACCGGTTACCAGGTGCAGGTTCCTCTGTTCATCAACGAAGGCGACGTGCTCAAGATCGACACGCGCACCGGCACCTACGTCGAGCGCGTGTGAGCGCGGCGCACGCTGCCCCGCAAACTGGTGGAGGCCCGTTGAACGAGTCGAAGATCAAGCGGCTGTTGGATCTGCTCCAGGGCACCGACATCGAGGAGTTCGAGCTGGAGCACGGTTTCTGGCGAGGGACTCGCCTGCGGGTCGTACGCCGTCGTCCGCCCGCCCCGTCGAGCGCCGCGCCTGTCGCCCCCCAGACAGCAGGCACGGCCGCGGTGCCGCCGCCCACGGAGCCTGCACCGACGGTCTCGCCGACCGACCGCGAGCTGATCATCGCCTCGCCGATGGTGGGCACCTTCTATCGGTCCCCGTCGCCCGAGGCGTCGCCCTTCGTGGCGCCGGGCGACCGGGTGCGCATCGGCCAGACCGTAGGGATCATCGAGGCCATGAAGATCATGAACGAGATCCACGCCGAGGTGGAAGGCGAGGTCGTCGAGATCCTGGTGGCCAGCGGCGATCCCGTCGAGTACAATCAGCCGCTCATCAAGCTGCGTCCCCTGTGATCGGGACAACTGCCGTTGTTCGCCAAGATCCTCATCGCTGACCGGGGGGAGATCGCACTGCGCGTGGTGCGTGCGTGCCGCGAGCTGGGCATTCGCACCGTAGCGGTGTACTCCGAGGCGGACAGGGAGTCCCTCCACGTGGCGTTCGCGGACGAGGCGGTGTGCATCGGGCCACCGCCAGGCGAGGCCAGCTATCGGAAGATCGCGCACATCATCAGCGCCGCGGAGCTGACCAACGCCGATGCCATCCACCCCGGGTACGGTCCGCTGGCCGAGAACGCCGAGTTCGCCGAGCTGTGCACCCAGTGCGGCTTCGCGTTCATCGGCCCGCCGGCCGACGCCATCCGCCGCATGGGCGACAAGGCCCTGGCGCGCCGCACCATGGCTGCCGCCGGCATCCCCGTGATCCCGGGCAGCCAGGGCGAGGTGGACTCCGTGGACACGGCCCGCCAGCTCGCTGCGGAGATCGGCTATCCGCTGCGCCTCAAGGCCTCCGCCGGGGGCGGCGGACGTGGCATGCGGGTGGTCCGGCATCCGGACGAGCTGGCCGATGCGTGGCGCATGGCCCGCATGGAAGCGCGCAATGCGCTGACCAGCGAGGCGCTGTACATGGAGCGCTCCGTGGAACGAGCCCGGCACATCGAGATCCAGGTGCTGGGCGACACGGCCGGCAACCTCGTCTTCCTGGGCGAGCGCGAGTGCTCCATCCAGCGGCGCCATCAGAAGCTGCTGGAGGAGAGTCCGTCGCCAGCGATCAGCGAAGAGCTGCGCCAGCGACTCGGCGCCGCGGCCATCGCTGGTGTGCGCAGCGTCGGCTATCACAGCGTCGGCACGGTAGAATTCCTGGTGGACGCGGAGCTGCGCTTCTATTTCATGGAGATGAACACCCGCATCCAGGTGGAGCACCCCGTCACGGAGGCGGTCTGTGGCATCGATCTCGTGAAGGAACAGATCCGCGTCGCGGCCGGCGAGCCTCTCGGGTACGGGCAGGAGGCCATCCAGCTTCGGGGGCACGCCATCGAGTGCCGCATCAATGCGGAGGATCCGAGGCGTGGCTTCGCGCCCTGCCCCGGCCGCGTCACGACCCTTCACTTGCCGGGCGGGCCCGGAGTCCGTATCGACAGCCACCTGTACCAGGGCTACGACATGCCGCCCCACTATGACTCGCTCCTCGCCAAGATCATCGCCCATGGCCGCGACCGGCAGGAGAGTCTGGCGCGGATGCGGCGGGTCTTGGACGAGATCGCCATCGAGGGCATCGCCACCACGGTGCCGTACCATCGCGCCCTGCTCCAGGATCCGGACTTCCTGGCCGGTCGGTACGACACCGAGTTCGTGGACCGCAAGCGCCTCGACCTGGCGCCGCTGCAAGCCGACGGTCAGGGAAACTGAGGCGAACGACGCGCAGATCCCCGAAGGCCTACCCAGCGCCGACTCGCTCGGACGGGGATGCCCCGAGGGCGAGATGCCCATTCTCCACGGCGGCGACCGCGCCTGCGTCGGGTTCGGTCGGATCGCGGCGGCCGACGATTCGCTGGGCTTCTGTTCCGAGCCGCCCGACCGCGATCGCCGCGGCGCCGGCGGGGCGCTTGGTCCGTACTGGGGCGGGCCCCGCAGTCCCAGGACTGTCAGTCGCCTGCGAATCCTGGCGGTCGTTAGACCCCGCGCACCGCGGCGCGCATCAGGGCCATGCTCAATCGTGCGAGTCCGGCCCTGTCCTAGTGCTTGACGATGTCGCGTCCGTGGGTCTAGATTTCACCGCCGTCCGGCGTCGGCCGGTGCGTTCCCACGTCGGCCAGAACCGCCAAACCTCCAGCGGCAACACGGCGAGGGCTGGCTTCGATGCTGAACCGGAAGGTGCTGCTACTCAACCAGAACTACGAGCCGATGAGCGTCTGCAGTGTGCGCCGGGCCCTGCTGCTCATCTTCGACGGCAAGGCGCATCCAGTCGAACTGCTGAGCGACGTGGTGCACTCCGTGTCGGCGGAGTTTCCGGTTCCCAGCGTCGTGCGTCTGCAGCGCTACATCCACGCGCCGCGACGCCGCGTGGTGCTCTCCAAACGGAACGTGTTTCGCCGAGACAACTACGAGTGCCAGTACTGCGGCGTGCGCGGCGACAAGCTCACCCTCGACCACGTGATCCCGCGCAAGGAGGGAGGCGGCGACACCTGGGAGAACCTGGTATGTGCCTGCACGAGCTGCAACAATCGCAAAGGCGATCACCGGCCCGAACAGGTCGGGATGAGACTGCGACGCAGGCCCAGCAGGCCGAACAATATCACCTTCATTCGCAATTTCGTCGGGGTCAACGATCACCGTTGGCATCCGTATCTGTTCATCGACTAGCCCACGAGGAGGCGGCCTGAGGTCGTCGTCCGACTCCATCCCGCCCTTCGCTTCCATGGCAGAAGCCCCCGCAGAGACCTTCCCCATCGACGGCTCCTTGTACGAGGTGAAGCTGGACGTCTTCGAGGGGCCGCTGGACCTGCTGCTCTACCTCATCCGCAAGGATGAGCTGGACATCTACGACATCCCGATCGCGCGCATCACCTCCGAGTACCTGCGCTTCCTGCAGGACCTCCACCGGCTCGACGTAGAGCAGGCTTCCGATTTCATCCTCATGGCCGCGACGCTGATGAAGGTGAAGTCGCAGATGATGCTGCCGCAGCAGGCCGGCGAGCCCGAGCTGGAGCCGCAGCAGGACCCGCGCGAGGAGTTGGTCCGGCGGCTGCTCGAGTACCAGCGGTACAAGGAGATCGCCGAGTGGCTGGGCGTACAGCGGCAAGTGCAGGCCGATCGCTTTCTCAGACGCCAAGGCTTGGCCGAAGCCGACAGCGAGGATGTCCGGCTGCGGCCGGTGTCGCTGTTCGCTCTGCTCCAGGTCTACAAGCGCGTGCTGGAAACCGTGCCGCAGCGGCTGGTCCACCAGATCATCAGCGAGGAGACCAGCGTCGAGGAGTGCATCGAGTACGTGCTGGCCGTGCTCGAACAGCGATCCCGGATCCGGTTCTTCGATCTGGTCGAAGGCCGCAGCCGGATCGCCCTGGTGGCCACGTTCGTCGGGTTGCTCGAGCTGCTCAGATCGCACCGCATCCGCGTCCAGCAGGCCCGCCCCTTCGAGGACATCTGGATCGAGCCCGAAGTGCCGGAGGCGGTGGCGGTACCGCTGCCGGGCGACGAGGCGGCGTCGTGAGCGAGCCCGAGCTGTCGGCGGCCCAAGCCCGGGCCATCATCGAGTCCATCCTGTTGACCGCCGAGGATCCGGTGTCGCCCGCGCGGCTGTGCGACGTGCTGGACGGGTACAGGGCCGGCGACGTGCGCGAGATGGTGGACGCGCTGAATCGGCACTACCAGGAGTCCGGGCACGGCTTGACGATCGTGCAGGTGGCCGGCGGGTACCAGTTGGCCACCCGCCCGGACCTGAGCGTCTGGGTGCGCCGCTTCCATCGCGATCGGGCGCCCATGCGGCTGTCCCAGGCGGCGCTGGAGGCGCTGGCGATCGTCGCCTTCAGGCAGCCGATCACGCGAGTCGAGATCGACAATATCCGCGGCGTCAGCTCCGTGGGTGTGCTGCAGAAGCTCATGGAGCTGGGGCTCATCCGGCTGGTGGGTCGCGCGGAAGGGGTCGGCCGGCCCATGCTGTTCGGTACCACCAAGGAGTTCCTCGTTCACTTTGGCCTGAACAGCCTCGCCGACCTGCCCAAGCCCAGGGAGCTGGAGGAGCTGGTGGCCATCGGCGACCGCCAGGCGCAGGACGAGGAGCAGGCGAGCGCAGCGACGGCTCCTCCAGAAGCCGGGCCAGCACCCAGCACAGCCGAACAGGCAGCCGCGTTGGGCCCCGGCCGTGACCAGGCTCCGCCGGGACCTTCCGGCGACGCACTGGCAGGCACGAGCACGAAAGACGAACCGGCATCGGCAGACAGGCTCCAGCAGGATGGCGACGATGGCACCCAAGCCGGCTGAACCATGCTCTGCCACCGACACGCAGCCGGCGCCTGCCGCGGCCGCCGCCGAAGGTTCGGCCGTGATGCGGCTGAACCGCTTTCTGGCCAGGGCCGGCGTCGCGTCGCGTCGAGGCTGCGATGCGCTGATCCAGGAAGGCTCGGTGCGAGTCAACGGCGTCGTGGTGGTCGAGCCAGGCGTCAGCGTCGACACCCGCACCGACGTGGTGGCATGCCGCGGCCGGATCGTGCGCTTGCCGGAGACCAACGAGTACGTTGTCTTCCACAAGCCTCGCGGGTGTCTGGTGACGAGGCGCGACCACCGCGGGCGCAAGACCATCTACGAGTTCCTCGCCGAGCTGCGGCCTGGCACGGTGGCGGTGGGGCGACTCGATCAGGACACCACCGGGCTGCTGCTGCTGACCGACGACGGCGAGCTGGCGTTCCGGCTCATGCATCCTCGGTATGCGGTGGACAAAGTGTACGAGGCGACCGTCATCGGCGTGCCCGACCAAGAGGCGTTGGACCAGTTGCGGCGGGGCGTGGAGCTGGAAGACGGCATGACCGCCCCGGCCAAGGTCGACCTGCTCGACATCGACAGCGGCCTGGGCGGCCGCCGGAGTCGGATCCGGCTGTGCATCCACGAGGGCCGCAAGCGCCAGGTCCGGCGCATGCTGCGCGCGGTTGGCCATCCGGTAGAGCGGCTGCATCGGGTGGCGTTCGGCGGACTCGAGCTCGATCTGGCGACACCCGGCACCTGGCGCCATCTGACGTCCGGCGAAGTGGAGGGGCTGAAAGCTCTGGTTGGCCTCGCGCCCCCCGAGTGACGAGCATGGCGGGTCCGGCCGGACTGATCATCGCCATCGATGGCGTCGTGGGTGCGGGCAAGACCAGCACAGCGGCGGGCGTGGCTGCTCGTCTGGGGTACCGGCACCTGGACACCGGCGCCATGTACCGCGCGGTGACGCTGGCAGGCATGCGCGCTGGCGTGCAGCCGGCGGATACCGAAGCGCTCGCGCGCCTGCTGGGTTCGACGCAGATCGACCTGCAGCGCCGGCCCGAGGGCACCGCCATCTTGCTCGACGGCGAGGACGTGAGCGAAGCGATTCGGCGACCCGAGGTCAGTCGGCGGGTAGGCGCCTTTGCCGATTCGCCGCTGGTCCGGCGGGCGCTGGTCTCGCAGCAGCGGCGGCTGGGTGCCGCCGGCGGCGTGGTGGCCGAGGGCCGCGACATGGCCTCGGTGGTGTTTCCGGACGCGGACCTCAAGATCCGGATGGTCGCAGGGCTGCAGGCCCGGGCCCAGCGGCGCTTCCGAGAACTGACAGCGAAGGGGGTGAGAACGACACTCGAGGAAGTGGCCGCCGACATCCGGCAGCGGGATGCCGAGGACGCCGCCCGTGACTACGGAGCGACGGCGGCACCCGCAGATGTCATCGAGCTGGACACGACCGGCATGACCCTGGACGAGCAGATCGAGTGCGTCGTCGCCTTGGCTCGTCGACACGGCGCCTGAGCGTGGCAGTTCACCCGTTTTCCCGACCTGGATGGTCCAGGCCGGCCAGCATGTCGCTGGCGCGCATCGGCTCGGCGCGGGCTGGTGCGATTCACCCTTACGCGAGCAGCAGACGATGACACAGCAAGACAAAGCAGACGCCGCCCCAACCGCTCCTCAGGAGCCCGTGGTGTACGGTCGAGCGAGCGCGGAAGAGCTGGAGGCGCCCGAGTACTCGGCTGGGCAGGTCGACGAGATGATGGCCATGTACGAGGAAAGCATCTCCGGGATCAAGGAAGGCCAAGTCGTCAAGGGGCGCATCGTCTCCATCACCCCCACCGAGGTGCTGGTGGACATCGGCTTCAAGTCGGAAGGATCGATCCCGATCAAGGAGTTCAGCGATCCCACCGCGATCCAGGTCGGGCAGGAGATCGAGGTCTTCCTGGAGAGCGTCGAGGACCAGGACGGGCAGGTTGTCCTGTCGAAGCAGAAGGCCGATTTCATGCGCGTCTGGGACATCATCAAAGAGGCGCACGACACCGGCAACACCGTGCAGGGCCGCCTGATGCGGCGGATCAAGGGCGGCATCGTCGTCGACCTGTTCGGCGTCGACGCCTTCCTGCCCGGCTCGCAGATCGATATCCGCCAGGTCAAGAATTTCGATCAGTTCCTCGGGCAGGAGTTCCCCTTCAAGATCATCAAGCTCAACAAGGCGCGCCGGAACATCGTGGTGTCGCGTCGGGCGGTGCTGGAGGAGGAGCGCGAGAGGATGCGCGCCGAACTGGTCAAGGAGCTCGAGGAGGGCCAGATCCGCGAAGGCGTGGTCAAGAACATCACGGACTTCGGCGCCTTCATCGACCTGGGCGGCCTGGATGGCCTGCTGCACATCACCGACATGTCCTGGGGCCGGGTCAGCCACCCATCCGAGATGGTCTCCATCGGCGACCGCATCCGCGTCAAGGTGCTCAACTACGACCGCGAGCGCGAACGCATCTCGCTGGGGTTGAAGCAACTGACCCCGCATCCGTGGGAGAACATCGAAGAGAAGTACAAGGAAGGCCAGAAGGTGGAAGGTCGCGTCGTCAGCATCACCGACTACGGCGCCTTCGTCGAGCTGGAGGAAGGCATCGAAGGACTAGTGCACATCTCGGAGATGTCCTGGACGCAGCACGTCCGGCACCCGTCCAAGCTGGTCTCCATCGGCGACCGCGTCGAGGTCGTGGTGCTGAAGGTCGACAAGGAGGGCCAGAAGATCTCCCTGGGCATGAAGCAGACCGAAGCCGATCCGTGGGAGACGCTGGACATCAAGTACCCGCCCGGGACACGCCTGGAGGGCACCGTCCGCAGCTTGACCAACTTCGGTGCCTTCGTCGAGATCGAGCCCAACATCGACGGCCTCGTCCACATCTCGGACATGTCCTGGACCCGGCGCATCCGCCAGGCCAGCGAGATGTTCAAGAAGGGCGACGTGATTCCGGTCGTCGTCACGGACATCGACAAGAAGCGGCGCCGGATCTCGCTGAGCCACAAGCTGGCATTCCCGAACCCCTGGCCGGAGTTCGCCCGCAAGTACGCCGTGGGCACCGAGACGCGCGGCCGCATCGAACGGATCCTGGAGCGCGGCGTGGTGGTCCTGCTGGGGGACGAGGATGTCGACGGATTCGTGCCGCTGTCGCAACTGGGGATCGACGGCATCCAGAACCCGCACCAGGCCTTCGCCGAGGGGCAGGTGCTCCCGGTCAAGGTGATCGAGTTCGAGGCCGATCAGAAGAAGATCGTGCTGAGCGTGCGCGAGTACTTCAAGGACAAGGACCAGGCCGAGTACGAGCAGTTCCTCGCCGAGCATCCCATTCGCGAAGTCGAAGGGGAGGTCGCTGCGGACAGCGAGGACGAGATGAACACCTGGGCCGAACCGAGCAACTAGGAGCGAGCGCACCGCGGCGGTGGGCGGGCTGCAGTGCGTGGCCGGAAACGGTACGCGACAGGGGCCGGGAGAGCTTCTCCCGGCCCTTTCTGCGCGCCCGCCCTGGCGGTTATCTTGTGTCCTGCAGCGAGGCATCGACGCGCGGCTGGTCCGAGCGGACCCGGGCCGGCCGCCTTGCTACCACGAGCGGCAATCCGTCCGAGGCCAGACATGCCGGCGGCTAGCCAGCTGACTCCGGCCATGGAGCAGTACCAACGCTTCAAGCGCCAGCACCCCGACGCCATCCTGCTGTTCCGCATGGGCGACTTCTACGAGATGTTCTACGAGGACGCCCAGGACGCAGCTGCACTGCTCGGGCTGACGCTGACCCGACGGAACCACGGCAAGGCGGTCGGCGAAGTGCCCTTGGCGGGCGTACCCTATCACGCCGTCGATGGGTACGTGGCCAAGCTCATCCAGCGCGGGCGCAAGGTGGCCATCTGCGAGCAGGTGGAAGACCCGCGTTTGGCCAAGGGAGTGGTCAAGCGCGACGTGGTCCAGGTGGTGTCGCCCGGCACAGCCCTGTCCGACGCGCTGCTGGACCGCCAGCGCAACAACTATCTAGCTGCGCTGTGCCCGCGCGGCCCGATCACCGGGCTGGCCCTGGTCGACCTGTCCACTGGCGATTTCAGCCTGGCGGACGTGCCGCAGGCGCGCCTGGCAGACGAACTGGCCACGGTGGGCCCGGCCGAACTGCTGGTCCCCGAAGATGCCCCGGCAGAGTGGCTGGAAAGCGCCCGCCGCCTCCTGCCCCAAGCCACCATCAGCCGCCTGGATGCCTGGGCGTTCGCCTACTCGGCCGCCTACGACCTGCTGCGCGAGCAGTTGGCCGTGCAATCCCTCAAGGGGTACGACTGCGAAGACCTGGAGGCTGGGATCTGCGCCGGGGGTGCGGCCATCCGCTACCTGCGCGACAATCAGCGCGGTGCCGTCAGCCACATCAACCGCGTCACCCGGCACCGTCTCGACGATGTGCTGATCCTGGACGCCGCGGCGCAGCGACACCTGGAGCTGGTCCAGAACCAGCAGGACGGCAGCCGGGCCGGTACCCTTCTGGAAGCGCTCGATCGGACCCAGACGCCGATGGGCGCGCGGCTGCTGCGCCGCTGGCTGCTGGCGCCGCTGCGCGACGCGCGCGCCATCGATGCCCGCCTGGACGCGGTGGATGCCCTCTATCGGCGGCGCGACGCACGCGCGCGTCTGGCCAGCCAGCTGCGGTCCGTCGGCGACATCGAACGCCTCATGGCACGGATCTGCTGCCTGCGGGCCAGTGCCCGCGATCTGGTGGCCCTGGCCCGGTCGCTGGCCTGCGTCCCCGCCGTTCGGAACGAGATCGCGGCCCTGGATGCAGCGCTGCTGGTCCAGCTTGGCGGGCAAGGTCTGCCGGCGGTGGACGAACTGGTGCAGCAGATCCAGCGCACGCTGGTGGACGATCCTCCTCTGTCGATCACCGAGGGCGGACTCATCCGCGATGGCTTCCATCCACAGGTCGACGAGCTGCGGCAGGTCAGGTCGGGGGGACGGGAGTTCATCGCCCAACTGCAGACGCGCGAGCGCGAGCGCACCGGCATCGCCTCGCTCAAGGTCGGGTACAACCAGGTCTTCGGGTACTACATCGAGGTCAGCAAGGCCAACCTCGACCGCGTGCCGGGCGACTACGTGCGCAGACAGACCCTGGTCAACGGCGAACGCTTCGTCACTCCGGAACTGAAGGAGTACGAGGCTCGGGTCCTGGGCGCCGAGGAGCGACTCGAGGCACTGGAGTCCGAGCTGTTCCTCCAGTTGCGCCAGCGCGTGGCCGCCTGGACAGCCAGCGTCCAGCAGATCGCGCGCACCTTGGCGCAGCTCGACGTGTTGGCCGCCTTGGCCGAGGTGGCCGAGCGAGAGCTGTACGTCCGGCCCGTGGTGGACGACAGCACCCAACTGGCGGTCGAGGCAGGCCGGCATCCGGTGGTGGAGCGTCAGCTTCGCGAGGGGCGATTCGTTCCCAACGACATCCGGGTGGACCCCGCCAGCGATCAGATTCTCCTGGTCACCGGGCCCAACATGGCTGGCAAGAGCACCATCATCCGCCAGCTCGGGCTGATCGCCTTGATGGCCCAGATGGGCAGCTTCGTACCGGCGCGCGCGGCGCGCGTGGGCATCGTCGACCGGATCTTCACCCGGGTCGGCGCGGCGGACAATCTGGCGCGCGGCGAGAGCACCTTCATGGTCGAGATGAACGAGACCGCCAACATCCTCAACAACGTCACCGAACGAAGCCTGGTGCTGATCGACGAGCTCGGCCGCGGCACCAGCACGTATGACGGCTTGAGTCTGGCCTGGGCGACGGTCGAGTATCTGCACGAGCAGCCCGGTCGGCGCGCCCGGACGCTGTTCGCCACTCACTACCACGAACTGACCCGTCTGGCCGACCTGCTGGCGCGCGTCAAGAACTACAACGTGCTCGTGCGCGAGGAAGGCGACCACGTCGTCTTCCTGCACCGGCTGGTGTCGGGCCCCTGCGACCGGAGCTACGGCCTCCATGTGGCCCAGATGGCTGGGATGCCGCCGGCAGTGATCGCCCGCGCCGGCCAGATCCTGGCGCAACTGGAGCGCGAGCGCCTGGACGATGGCAGGCTCCCGGCCGTCCGCGACTCGGCCGACCCGCTCGCCGAGCAGCACTCGACAGCGGCCAAGCCGCGCGGCGACCGCTGCCGACCGACGGTGACCCAGCTCGAACTGTTTCCCCAGCCGGCGGCCCCATCTCCCATGGAGTCCGAGCTGCTGGCGCTCGACCTGGACCGGCTGACGCCGCTGGCGGCCCTGGCCAAGCTGCACGAATGGCAGTGCCGCCTGCGTGCCGAACGGTCGGACGAGGAGCCGCCGGCCAGCC
>Ga0067045_1031178_pt1 | contig 12984 bp, 8 predicted proteins | sample TerdegcTABiofilm_FD_59184 | JGI IMG/M metagenome (GOLD analysis project Ga0067045, IMG submission 59184) | Combined Assembly of (Gp0054472, Gp0054536) Wastewater bioreactor microbial communities from Singapore -Terephthalate degrading...
CCATCTGGGCCGTGGTGACCGTCACGTTTCTCATGATGCACGCGGTGCCGGGGGGACCCTTTCAGTTGGAAAAGCAGCTTCCCGACGCGGTGATCAAGGCCCTGGAGGCCAAGTACCACCTGGACGACCCTCTTCCGAAGCAGTATGTGGATTACCTCAAGGGCATCCTCACCTGGGATCTCGGTCCGTCCTTCCAGAAAGTCGGCGTCTCCGTGGAGGAGATGATCGGCCAAAGTTTTCCCGTGTCCATGAAGGTCGGTCTCCTTGCGGTGGGGGTGGTTCTTCTTTTTGGCATCCCTCTGGGGGTGCTCGCGGCGGTCCGAAGCGGGCGTGCCTCGGACCAGTTCATCCGCTTTCTCGCCACGCTGGGGCAGACCATTCCGAGTTTCGTTCTGGCGACGCTGCTCATCTACGTCTTCAGCGCAAGGTTGAACTGGTTTCCCTCCTTCGGCCTCCGAACCTGGAAACATTACGTGCTTCCCGTGATCGCCCTCGGAGGATACTCTCTTTCCTTCGTTCTCCGCCTTACCCGTTCGAGCATGCTCGAGGTGCTCCAACAGGACTACATCCGCACCGCCCGGGCAAAGGGCGTCTCGGAATTCTCCATCGTCTTCCGCCACGCTCTCCGGAATGCCCTCATTCCCGTGGTCACTTACATCGGCCCTCTCATCGCCTCCATCATCACCGGGTCCTTCGTGGTGGAGAAGATCTTCGCCATTCCCGGCATGGGGAAATTCTTCGTGGAGAGCGTCACGAACCGGGACTATACGGTGCTCATGGGGCTCACCCTGTTCCAGTCCATCATTCTCTGCGTCGCGATCCTTGCGGTGGATCTCCTCTACGGATTTCTCGATCCCCGGATCAAGGTCGGCAAGTGAGGAGGTTCTGATCCATGACCACACCATATCCGGAATGCACTTCAGACATGACGGAGGGAGGGGCGCTCTCCCCCGAGCTGTGGGAGCCCATCCCCGCCGTGGAACAGCAGGGGGAGCACATCAGCCGCCCCAGTCTCACCTATCTCCAGGACGCATGGCGCCGCTTTCGCCGCAATCCCACGGCGCTCATCGGCCTTGTGCTTTTGGCGCTCATCTTCGCCTTCGCCATCTTCGGTCCGATCCTGTCGAGCCATTCCTACCGGGAGCAGAATCTGAACCGGGCCTATGAATCTCCGAGCGCCGAGCACTGGTTCGGCACGGACGCTCACGGCAGGGACCTCTTCGTCCGGGTCATGATGGGCGGGCGCATCTCCCTGCTGGTGGGGATCATCGCCACGGCGACGAGCTGTGTCATCGGCGTTCTCTACGGTGGTTTCTCGGGGTACATGGGAGGACGCTGGGACAACATTCTCATGCGTCTCGTGGACATCGCCTCCACTATTCCCCTCGTGCTCTACTCGATCCTCCTCATGGTGCTCCTCGGCACGGGGTTGCACAACATTTTCATCGCCCTGGGACTGGTGTACTGGGTGGGAATGGTGCGCATCGTCCGCGGCCAGGTCCTTGCCCTGAAGGAGCAGGAGTTCGTCCTCGCCGCTCGTGTCCTCGGCGCGGGAACGTGGCGTCTCCTCACGCGGCACCTCATTCCCAACGCCATGGGGCCGATTCTCGTGACGGCCACCATGATGATCCCCGGAGCGATCTTCACCGAGTCCTTCCTGAGCTTCATCGGCATCGGCATTTCCGCGCCCATGGCATCCTGGGGCTCGCTCTGCTCGGATGCACTGGGGGGCTTGCGCTCCTATCCCTACCAGCTCTTTTTCCCCGCGGCATCCATCTGCATCACCATGCTGGGGTTCAACTTCGTCGGCGACGGGCTCCGTGACGCCCTCGACCCGCGGCTGCGGAAATAGGGGAGGAGACAGGCGATGATCGGAACGGGAAAAAAACAGACCGCCGGGTCGTATCTCCCCGAAGACCGCCCCGTTGCCGCCGGGAAAATGGAAACGGCGGAGCTGCTGCGGGTCGAAAATCTGTACACGTCCTTCTTCACCCACGTGGGAGAGGTGAAGGCCCTGCGGGGTATCGACTTCTCCCTGAAAGAGGGAGAAGCTTTCGGCATTGTGGGCGAATCGGGAAGCGGCAAGAGCGTCACCTCCCTGTCGATTCTGCGCCTTCTTCCCTACCCCGGGCGGGTCACGGCGGGACGGGTGCTCTTCCGGGGCGAGGATCTGCTCGCCAAGAGCGAGCGGGAGATGCGCACCCTCCGAGGGGACGACCTGACCATGATCTTTCAGGATCCCATGACCTCCCTGAATCCCGTGTTCACCGTGGGGGAGCAGATCGTGGAGGTGCTGCGTCTCCACCGGAAAATCTCGAAGAAGGAGGCCTGGGAGCGCGCCGTGGAGGGATTGCGCCTCGTGGGCATTCCCTCGCCGGAGAAACGGGTCCGGGACTACCCTCATCAGTTCAGCGGCGGCATGCGCCAGCGGGCCATGATCGCCATGTCCCTGGCCTGTGAACCTGCCCTGCTCATCGCCGACGAGCCCACCACGGCGCTGGACGTGACCATTCAGGCCCAGATGCTGGACCTCATGAACGATCTCCGGGCGAAGATCCGCACCGCGATCATCCTCATCACCCACGATCTCGGCGTGGTCTCCGAGGTGTGCTCGCGCATCCTCGTCATGTACGGTGGCCAGGTCATGGAGGAGGCCCCGTCGGAGGATCTCTTCGCGACGCCGTTGCACCCCTACACGGTGGGACTGCTCCGGGCGCTTCCCGGCTATTCCCGCCGGGAGGACGCGGGGCGTCGTCTGGTGCCGATTCCTGGAACGCCGCCGGATCTGTTGCATCCTCCCCGGGGATGTCCCTTCGCGGAGCGCTGCCCTCTGGCACTGCGCGTCTGCCGGGAGCGCCCGCCCCGTTTCTCCAGTCCCGGGCCGGGGCGCCGTGTCGCCTGCTGGCTCCACGACGCGGGAGCGCCCGCATCCGCTCGGGAGCGGCTCTTTGCCGCCCGGGAAGGTCGCTCGTCACCGGAAAAGGAGGCTGTCCGATGAGCGTCGTCGAAACGAAGGCGAGGGAAAACGTCACCTCCGTGCCGTCGGAACGCCCGCTTCTCGAAGTGAAGGGCCTGGTCAAGCATTTCTCCGTGGAGAAGGAGGGGTGGTTCGAACGACCGCAGGTTCTCCGCGCCGTGGACGGGGTGGATTTCTTCATCCGCCGGGGAGAGACCCTCGGTCTGGTGGGGGAATCCGGGTGCGGCAAGTCCACCACGGGAAGATCGATCGTACGCCTCTACGAGCCCACCGCGGGGGAGGTGCTCTTCGACGGCGTGAACGTGGCGGCTTTGTCCGAAGAGCAGTTCAAGCCCTATCGGCGGCGCATGCAGATGATCTTCCAGGATCCCTACGCGTCCCTCAATCCCCGCATGACCGTGGGGGACATCATCGGGGAATCCCTGGACATCCACGCTCTCGCCAAGGGGCAGGAGCGCCTCGAACGCATTCACGACCTGCTCGGTCGGGTGGGGCTCAATCCGGACCACGCCATGCGCTATCCCCACGAATTCAGCGGCGGCCAGCGCCAGCGCATCGGCATCGCCCGGGCCCTCGCGGTGGATCCCGAGTTCATCGTCTGCGACGAGCCAATCTCCGCCCTGGATGTGTCCATCCAGGCCCAGGTGGTGAACATGCTGGAGGATTTGCGGGAGCAGTTCGGCCTGACCTATCTCTTCATCGCCCACGATCTCTCGATGGTGCGACACCTGTCGGACCGCGTGGGAGTGATGTATCTGGGGCGGCTCGTGGAGGTTGCGGAAAAGGAGGAACTCTACCGGAATCCTCAGCACCCCTACACCCAGGCGCTGCTCTCGGCCATTCCCGTCATCGGCGGCGGAGGACGGGGAAAAAGACGCATCGTTCTCGAGGGAGACGTGCCGAGTCCTCTCGATCCGCCCTCGGGATGTGCTTTCCGGACGCGATGCCGCTATGCCGTGCCACGGTGCGCGGAGATGCCCGCGCCGGGACTTGCGGAGATTGCATCCCTGCATTATGTGGCATGTTGGAATGTCTCGTCGTGAGAGACCGGAAGATCGCTGGATCATGGAGAGAAATGGGCGGAAGAGGATTTCCGCGGGAGGTATGGCAGCGAAAGGGGGGACGTGCGTCTCGCGAAGTTCCGGACCCGAGAGTTTGCGAAAGAAAGTTGGAACGGTACCAGAAGACCTTTGCTAAGGAGGGAACATGAAATGAAAAGACCCGTCGTGTTGTTGCTCCTCGTCGCCCTGATCGGCCTCTGCATAGCGGCGCTTCCCGCGTCCGCGGCGGAGCAGGTTCTGCGCTACAATCTGGCCCGTGAGCCCAAGACGCTCGATCCTGTTCTGAACGGCGACCTCGTGGGTGGTTTCATCATCGACCACTGCTTCGAGGGGCTTCTCCGGGATCGAAACGGCGAACTCGTGCCGGGAATGGCCGAATCTTGGAGCGTCTCCGAGGACGGCAAGACCTACACCTTCAAGCTCCGGGACGCCAAGTGGTCCGACGGTAAACCCGTCCGTGCTCAGGATTTCGAATATTCCTGGCGGCGCTCCCTCGATCCCAAAGTAGGCTCCGGCTACGCCTTCATCTTCTACTACATCAAGGGCGGCGAGGCCTTCTACAAGGGCAAGGGCAAGGCGGAGGACATCGCCATCTCCTGTCCGGACGACAAGACCCTCGTGGTGACCCTGGAGAACCCCACGCCCTACTTCCTCGACCTCGTTGCCTTCATGGTCTTCATGCCCGTCCGACAGGACATTGTGGAGAAGGCCCCCGACAACTGGGCCCGAAACGTGGAGACCTACGTTTGCAACGGTCCCTACAAGATGACCACCTTCCAGCCCGACCTGGTGGTGCTCGAGAAGAACCCCGAGTACTGGAATGCGGCGAACGTGAAACTTCCCCGGATCGATGCGGTGGTGATCCCCGAGCACTCCACGGAACTCACGGCCTTTGAGAACGGCGAGCTGGACATCATGGAGAACATTCCTCTTCAGGAGCTGCCCCGGGTCTCCAAGATGGAGGGGTACGTGGCCTATCCGCGCATCATCTCCTTCTTCTACACGGTGAACACCACCCGGAAGCCCTTCGACGACGTGCGGGTCCGCAAGGCCCTTGCCCTGGCCATCGACCGCAAGGCCATCGTGGAGAAGGTGCGCCAGAGTTCTGAAATTCCCGCCTGCGGTCTCGTCCCCGAGGGGTTGAAGGACAGCACGGGCAAGGATTTCAGCAAGACCTCGGGATGTTTCGGCCTGGATCCCGAGGGAAAGGCCAAACCCGAGGAGGCGAAGAAGCTCCTCGCCGAGGCGGGCTATCCCGACGGAAAGGGATTTCCCAAATTTACTCTTCTCTACAACACCAGCGAAGAGCACAAGGGCCTTGCCGAGGCCGTGCAGGAAATGTGGCGGAAGAACCTGGGCATCGACGTGGAGCTGGCGAACCAGGAGTGGCAGGTCTATGCCAGCACTCGTCGGGAGGGCAATTACGATGTCGGTCGCGGCAACTGGTGGGGTGACTATCCCGATCCCATGACGTTCCTTGAGATGTTCACCACCGGTGCGGGGACCAATTGGCCCCGCTGGAGCAATCCCGAGTACGACGCGCTCATCCAGAAGGCTCGCCAAGTCTCCGGAGTGGAACGCGACGAGGCCATGTACAAGGCCCACGCGCTCTTTATGGAGGACATGCCCATCCTGCCTCTGTTCTATCCCGTGGACGACAGCGTGATTCGTCCCTACGTGAAAGGGCTGGAGCGAACCAAGATGGGTTCGTGGTACATGGGGAACGTCGTTCTCGAAGACCACTGATTTTTGGAGTTGCACGTCGTTGTTTCGGAGCGTCCGGCGGACATCGCCGGGCGCTCTGGTTTTGCCACCCCGGCGGAAAGGCGCTTCTCGCCCCTCTGCCAGGTGGTGAGGGAGGAGACGGAACGAACATGGCCATGAACTGGAAAGCGATTGAAGAGCGCTGTGCTGCCTATGGTGGCGCTGTTGCAGTGCTCTTGCGGCATTATGGAACGGGAAGGACGCTTTTCTGCCGGAACGCCGACCGAGAGATGCCCGCGGCGAGCACCATCAAGGTTCTTCTCCTTGCGGCCCTTCTCGAAGAGGGCATTTCCTGGAAGGAAACTCTTGTGCCTCGGGAGGAGGAGAAGGTTCCCTACAGCCTTGTGTCGCTTCTGGACAACCCCGTCTGGTCCGTGGGAGACCTGGCGCGGCTCATGATTTTAGACAGCGACAACACCGCCACGAATCTTCTTCTGGATCGCCTGGGAATGGACCGGGTGAATCGGGTCGGTCGGGCCCTTGGGCTTTCGGGAACGCAGTTCCGTCGGAAGATGATGGACTTCGACGCGGCCCGCCGGGGCTGCGAAAACGTCACCACCCTTGCGGATCAAGCACTCCTCTACGAAGAGCTTTTCGCCGTCTCCCGGGGGCTTCCTCTTCCGGGGGTAATGTCTGTTTCCGGTTTTGAGCGGAGCGGCATTCCCTGGGGTGGAAGAGAAGGAGCGCGGAAGGCGCTGGAGATTCTGCTCCGGGTTCGGTCGGATTCCATGCTCCTCCGTTATTTCACTGAGGAGGAATGTCTTGTGGCGCATAAACCCGGTGGACTTCCCTCGGTGCGGCACGATGCGGGAATTTTCTTCCCCGGCGTGACGGTCGCGTCCGCCTGCGGCGACGTGCCGGGCGGGAACGCTCCCGAGGATGCCTATTTCTTCGGCGTGTTCACCACGGGCATGCCCGAACCGGAGGCGAAGGAACTCATTGGACGTCTGTCCCGTTACGTCTACGAGACGAGAAAGGAGTGGCGCCATGCGTGACGCGGTGGTCACCGTTCCCATCTGTCCCCTCTTTCTGGAACCCCGGGAGGGGAGCGAGCTTGCCGACGAGGTGCTCTACGGCATGGTCGTCACCGTGCTCGGGGAGGAAAAGGGGTGGCTCCGGTTTCGGACCCGCTACCGCTACGAAGGATTCGCTTGTCCGGGCGCTCTCGGCGAGAAAGACGCCATCGCCTGGGAGGCAGAGGCACGCTCGGTGGTGATCCGTTCCTTCGCGGACGTGCTCTCTGAGCCCTCGTACCGCAGTTCAGTGCTTGTGACCCTTCCCCGGGGAGCGGTTCTCGTCGGCGGAGCCGCCGCCGGAGAGGACGCCGCGTGGCGCTCCGTCACCCTGGCGGACGGACGGAAAGGCTTTGTTCGGGCCTCTGCGCTGCGCCCGGCTCGGAACTGGAACGAGGAGGGCGAGGAGTGCACCCGGCGGCATCTCGCGGAGGATGCCCTCGCCTATCTGGGGACCCAGTACCGCTGGGGAGGCAAGACGCCCCAGGGGATCGACTGCTCGGGGCTCTGCTCCATGACGTATCTTCTGAACGGCCTTGTTATCTATCGCGACGCCTCCATCAGGGAAGGTTTCCCCGTGCGCCCCATCGCCGCCGAGGCCGCCCGGAAGGGGGATCTCCTCTTCTGGCCCGGACATATCGGTCTTTACCTCGGAGACGGACGGTACGTGCATTCCACGGGCAAGTCCGGAGGCGTCCTGGAAAATTCCCTCCGTCCGGAGGATCCGGACTACCGGGACGATCTGGCACACTCCATCACCGCCTGGGGGAGCGTTTTTTAACCGTTTTCGGGGAAACGTGTCCGAACCTCTCCCGGGGCGTTCCGGAATTTCTGCGGTGCGAAGGAATGCTTCCGGGCGCCGTCTTGACGAGCGCCCGGAAGCATTTCCGGGACTTCTTCCGGGCTTCGTCGGGAACGTGAAAGCGTGTCCGTGCCCGGAACCTGAAGAGATCTGTTCAAGGCGTCCTTCGGGACGCTTTTTCTCTTGTGCGAAAGCACGGGTGTTCCGGGGATTCCTTTTGGTATTATTTTAAATACATTTTATTTCCGTCGGTGAAACTTTCTGAAATGGGTAGATTGTTTTCGTATCTGTTAGAATGGAGAGAAGAATCGTGTGGAGTGGACCACCGGTGACCGCGTGCGCGACGAAACGCCGGGAGTTCTCGTGCGGCGCGTTTGTATCGGTCGGAGCGGAAAGACCGTTTGTTTTGGGAGAGGTGGGGTTCGAAGGCGAAGAAAAACGGCGGTGACGGGACATGTGACACGGAGAGATCGCATCGGAGGAACGCAGAGGAACGCGAGGCGGCAAAGAAGGCTTTCATTTTCATCGGGACACGAAGCGACCAGAGAGGGAAGAGCGCGTCGCTTCGCCGTGGTCCCTGAACATGTGCTGTGCAGGGGCCGCCGGAACGGGGAGCGACGAGGAGGGAACGGCGCGATCATGAAGCAGGAACAGGAGCGGATGTGTCTTTCTTCCCGGATTCTGGACACGACGGAGACCTTGGGCCTGAAACTGCAGCAGACGCTCTGGGTCAGCAAGGAACAGGCCAAGGCGGCGGAGCAGCTCCGCAGGGTCGCGGCTGCCACGCGGGAGCGCATTGAAACCTACGCGCCGCGGGTGGAGCGGATCATCGGCGAGGTGCAGAATCTGGCCGCCCAGAGCGAGGAATTGGGCGCCATCGGTTCGGAACTCTCCACCCGGGAGGAGCGGACCAGGAACGACGTCCTGAACGCGGTGGGGTCCATCCGTTCCCTCCGGGAGGAGCTGGGGCGGGTTCGGGAGGTGGCTCAGGCCAATGGCGCTCTGGTGCAGGAGCTGCTCGCCGCCACGCAGGGCGTGGTGACGTTGCTGGAGCGGATCGGCAGGATCACGCGACAGACCCAGCTTTTGGCCCTGAACGCCGCCATCGAGGCCGCCCGGGCCGGGGACGCGGGGCGAGGCTTCGGCGTGGTGGCCTCCGAGGTCGGCAAGCTCGCCGTCTCCACTCAGAGCGTCGCCGGGGAGATCGACCGGGCCGTGGCGGACATGCGGATCCGCCTGACCCAGGTGGTGGAGGGCATGGCGAGAGAGCGGGATGCCATCGACCAGGGGAACGCCGGAACAGAGAGTGCCGTCCGCGTCATCGGAGGTGCCGGGGAATCCGTGATCGCTCTGGGAGAGCGCTTCCGCGATCTGGTGGGCATCGTGGAGGAGCAGGCCCGGGCTGCGGAGGTCATCGCCGCGGAGACCCATGTCATCGGCAGCGACACCGAGCAGGTGATCGGCGAGGTGAGCCACCTCGGCGAGGCCCTGACGAAAGAAGCTCAGTCCGCGGAGCAGTTCGCCGCCACCATGGGAGAGATGTCCCGGGAGGTGTTGGAACTCCAGTTCGAAACCGCCAGAAATCGCCCCGGGGATGAACTGTGGGTGGGTTTCACTCCCTTCGCGGAGCCGGGGTACATCAAGAAGAGTTTCGGCGGGATCGTGGAGGCGTTGGCCCGGAGAGCGGGGCGGCGGTTGCGGCTTTTTGTCTCCGCGGACTACGAGGCTCTCGGGCGACTCGTCGCGGAGGGGGCGGTGGACCTGGGATGGTTCAGTCCTCTGGCCTACGTGGTGGCGGCGGACCATGTTCCCATGCGGGTTCTCGCTATTCCGAAAGTGAAGGGGCGCCCCTCCTACCAGGGGCTCATCGTGGCCAGAAAGGACGCGGGTATTTCCTCCCTGGCGGAACTCCGGGGAAAGGTCTTCGCCTTCGTGGACCCCGCCAGCGGTTCGGGATACCTCTATCCGCGGGTGTTGCTCCAGGAGAAGGGGTATGATCCGGACGGTTTCTTCGGCGAGGTCCGTTTTCTCGGCAGTCACGACCGAGTTCTCGGAGCGCTGGTGAAGGGAGAGGTCCCCGCGGGGGCGACCTACACCGACGCCTGGGATGCGGCGTCCCGGAAGATGGATCTGAGCGGTCTGCAGATTCTCGCCCGCACGGAGGATATTCCAAAGGACGCCATTGCGGTGCGGGAGGATGCCCCCGGGGAGTTCGTGGAAGCCCTGGCCCGGGAACTCCTGCGTCTTTCCTCCTCGGACCCCCTGGCGGGGCCGTCGATGAAACAGCTCGCCATCGACGGCTTCGTCCCCGGGGACGACGGCATGTACGACATTCTGCGCAGAGCCCGGGAGGCGGAACGGCGTCTGCAGCGGAGCGGACGGCGCTGAACTTGTTCGCCTCCGCACCGGGGGTTTTCGTTTCGTCGAAATCCGAAAGAACGATCCCGCCGGAGGACTCAGCGCCTCCGGCGTTTTTTGGCGTCTTTTTCGGCGTACATGCGTGCGTCCGCCTCGGTGATGAGGCGGTCGATGGAGCAGAGGGGCTCTTCCCGGCAGGACGTGATGCCCATACTCAAGGAGAGGCGCTGCTCCGGGGGAAGCGGTGCGTTGTGGGCGGCGAGGTTGTTCGCGAGACGCTCCGATGCATCCTCCAGCGGTGTTCCCGTCTCCATGCCGAGAACGATGAACTCGTCCCCGCCGAAGCGGGCGATCAGGTCGGCCTTGCGGAAGGTCTTTCGGAGCAGCTCCGCCGTGACGACGAGCGCCTCGTCGCCCGCCTGATGCCCCCGGGTGTCGTTGATGTGCTTCATGCCGTCCACGTCCACGAGTGCCAGAAAGAGCGGGCGATTCTGGCGTCCCGCCAGTTCGAAGAGCTGCTCCGCCGCACGGAAGAAGCCCCGTCGGTTGTAGAGTTTCGTGAGGTCGTCCACGGCGGAGAGGGCGTCCAGGCGTTCCTCCAGGAGCTTCTGGGCGGTGATGTCCACGAAGGTGGCCATGGCGGCCTCGATCCGGTCTCCCTCGGCGCTCGGAATGGGCTGGGCGTTGATGACGAGCCAGCGGAAGTCCCCGGTCCCCGGATGGCGGACGCCCATGATGACGCCCCGGACGGGCTCTCCCGTTCGGAGGGCCTGCATGGCGGGATGTTCGTCCGGAGGAAAGGGTGCACCGTCCTCGTGGACGGTCTCCCAGATGGGTGAAGCGGAGGTCGTGCCCAGCATGGTCTCCCGGTCGTAGCCGAGGATGTCGCAGGCGGTGGCGTTGGCTTCCACGATGACGCCCTCGTTGTTCTGCACCACCACGCCCCCCGACACGGCGTCGTAGAGCGTGCGGTAGCGCTGCTCGCTCCGGAGGAGGGCGAGTTCCGCCTCTTTGCGCTCCGTGATGTCCACGGCGGTTCCGATGACCCGCAGGGGAGTTCCCGAAGCGTTTCGGACCGCCACTCTTCCCCTGTCCCGGAGCCAGCGGACGGCTCCGCTCTGGGATGTCACCCGAAACTCCGCGCCGTAGACGTCCGTCTCGCCGTCGAGGTGGCGGCGTACCGCTTCCCGAGCGCGGAGGGCGTCCTCGGGGTGGATGTGCCGGAGCCACGCCGCGGCGGAGATGGTGATCGTCTCTTCCTCGGAGCCGAGCAACGCTCTTCCGAGCGGGCCCAGGAGGAGCACCGTGTCCGAGGCGATGTCCCAGTCCCAGATGCCGTCGCCGCTGCTCTCCAGCGCCACGGAAAAACGGGCCTCGTTCTCCTCAAGTGCCCGGCGGATCGCCGTCTGGAGCGTCACGTCCGTGCCCGTGCCGACCACCAGAGGGGCGCCCGTGCCGCCTTCGGGGAGGAGCGTCATGGTCCACTCCACCAGTCGCTCCGAGCCGTTGCGACAGAGAATCCGCCCCTCGGTCCGCTCCGGCCCGCCCGTTTCCGAAAGCGCATCGAGGATCCGGCGGACCTGCGGCGCGTCCTCGGCGGGAAGAAGTTCCCGGTAGGGCTGTCCCTCCAGCTCCTGCGGCGCATATCCCGTCATGTCCGCCAGGGAGCGATTGACGTACACCATATGTCCCCGTGCGTCGAGAACGACCACCAGGGCGCTCAGACTGTCCAGGACGGCGGGTGCGAAGACGGTGTTTTTCGCGGGCATGTTTCCGGACCTCCTCTGTTCGGCCCCGCCGGGGCGTTTCCGGAACAACCGGTTCGGTGCAGGGAGGGGGGCCGTCCGAATGGATTGATTATGAAGGAAGCGGGAGAAAAGGAAAAGCGTTTTCCTTTGCGGAACGATGGACGTCTGTTCGTGGAGGCAAGAGGTTTTTCTCCGGGTTGCTTTCCGTCGGACCGGTTCGGGTGGTCCGGAAAGAGCGGAGAGAGGGCGGAGAAAAGCGAGGCGACCTGAAAAGGAACGGTGCCTGTGATAAAATGAGCGCAGTGCTACGGCGCGCTGGAAAAGTCTTTTTTCACCCTGTTGTTCCGCGGAGATGGGTGACGTGAGAGAGAACGGAGGAGGATGCGCATGCGGGGAAGGAGGAACCATGCGGGTGGTTCTCAGGGGAGAGCCGCTGCGTGGCGATGCTCCCCGAAATGCCTGGGGCAGGGTGGTTTTTCCTCCGCACGTTTCGGAGCGTTGCTGCTGTTCCTGGTCGTTCTCTTGTGCGCTCTTCCGGGAACGGCTTCGGCATACGAAACGGGGCTCCGTCTCGCTCCACCCGATGCGGGGGGATTTTTGCCCGTGGCGGCAGTCCTCCCCGGGAGTCCCGCGGAAAAGGCGGGACTCCGCGTGGGAGATCTTCTCGTGGAAGTGGACGGGGACGTCCTTCCCGGCAAGACTCCCTCGGAGGTCCAGGCCCATCTCGAACGGCGCCTTTCCGGAGGATGGTCCTGCCTGGTCGTTCTGGTGCGGGATGGCGCGCCGGACGTGGTGCGGCTCCGGGGAACCTATACGACCTTTGCCCAGCAGCGCGTGCTCGACTGTGCGGAGGCCCTCCGCGCGGCCGCCCGCCGGGGCGACGTCGCCTGGGAGGAGAGCCTCCGCTTTGTCGCGGGAATGCGCGATGCCGGTTTTCCCGGAGAGCCTCTCCCCGCGGTTCAGGAAGAGGCGAGGCGTGCGCTTCGGGAGTCCCTGAGGGAGCTTGCCGCGGTACCGCTTCCCGAGGGCGTTTCTCCGGAGGCACAGCGGCTTCTCGCGGAGGCACGGGACCGGCTCGGAAGGGCTCAACGCTTCCGCGAGGAAGCACTGGCCCTTCTCGGAGACTGGAAGGCCCGGGAGGCGGCGGGAACGTCCTCTTCGGCGCGCTGGAAGGCCTGGAACGACATGTCCGCCCTGGCGGATCGGGCCCGGGGGAGAGGAAGGGCGCACCTGCTGGAAGCGCTTGCCCTCGTGGGGATGG
>Ga0067045_1031179_pt1 | contig 12979 bp, 8 predicted proteins | sample TerdegcTABiofilm_FD_59184 | JGI IMG/M metagenome (GOLD analysis project Ga0067045, IMG submission 59184) | Combined Assembly of (Gp0054472, Gp0054536) Wastewater bioreactor microbial communities from Singapore -Terephthalate degrading...
GCCCATTCCGCACCGCGGGACGCTAGGAAACGGGGCGAGCCGACACTGCAGCTCGCCCTGATTTCACGCCCTCGCTATGTCCCGGCTGCTGCCATCCTCCGCTTCCTTGCCGACCATGGAATACAGCCTCCGGCCGAGCGTGCCGACTTCGATCGCCCATGGCCCGTGAAGCTTGGCTGGCTGCAGAACTACACTGTGCAGATCGAACGCGAGCCCGCTCGCGATGTTCGCCCTGGCCTGCCCGGTCTGATACGCTCCCACCGTGTCAGAGCCGACGACATCGTCGCCCTTACGTTCGAGCCGAAGCGCCGGGGGCTGATCGCCGAATGCTGGAGCGCACCGAACCGAACCTTCCAGGTCGTGCTCCCCGTCTCCGTCGCCGGCGTCACCGGCCGTCAGTTTCGGTACCGGCGCGACGCCAAGGGCGACGTGCTCGAGCTCGATGCGCGAGGTCAGATCCTTCGGGGTCTCGCAGCCATCAACGGCTATCGAGGCTTCAACACGCGCGGGCCGTTGACAGAATCGGCTGACGGGCGGCTCTTGCTGGCCGGCGACGCCCTGATCTGGACCGCTACGGGCACCGTCATCATGCGGCTGGACGTGCGTGCCGACGAGCCGCTTGCTCTATCTCCGGACGGAACGATGCTGGCTCACGCACCGGCATCCTCGCCCGGCGTGATTAACCTCTGGCGCGTGCCGCCGATCACTCCATAAGGAACGACATCTCGAGGAGCTTAACCGGCTGTCCGCCCTGCGACGCATCCGTAGGGCTGTCGAGGTAGTTCTGCATGAACTCCTGCCAGCGATCGTGAACCTCGGACTTCGCGAGGTACGCGCAGGCCGCATCCCAGTCGTCGCATTCGAGGTAACCGAACTCGGTGCCGTCGTCATTCAGCCACAGGCTATAGTTGCGAATGCCAGCCGCCTTGAGCTCCGCCAGCAGCTCGGGCCACACGTTGGCATGCAGCTCCTTGTACTCGGCGATCTTGTGGGGCTTGACTTTCAGAAGCAGGCCTACGCGCTGCATCATGCATCCTCCGTTATGATGGTTTTGTCGCCACGCCTCAGGGCCAGATCGGCTTCAGGCTCAGGGCACGGCCCTCCGTTGACGCTGGGATCGGCCGCGTGCTTGCGCCAGAGCTCTTCGACGGCCCATCCCCGGCCAGTGCGGTGGAGCCGCTCGCAGTAGCTGCGCAGCATACCGCGCGCGTGGTAGGGTCCTCCCTCCCGCATGACTGTCCAGAGCGGGTCTGTGGCGTAGCCGTCGGGCATGCTCGCCATCATCTCGGCATGCCAGTGAGCCAGGATCGCTGCGTGGTTGGCAACCTCGGCTCGGGCGCTGTGGGCGATGTCCCGCAGTTCATGGGGGTCGTTCTCAATGGCAAAGAGCATCTCATCGGGAAAGAGGTGGAAGCCGTCGTGGTAGGTGCGCATGTACAGATGGGAGTCAGATCGGACGCTCCGCTGACACACGTGCGCGCACTGACTGAGGACGACGTAGCTGCGGCTGACCGCCTTGGAGCCCTTCACGGTGGCCGCCATCGAGACGCCTTCCCATGATGCAGCAGGCTGAGCCTCCAGCAGATCCAGGAGCGTCGGTGCAAGGTCTATGTTGCAGTGCAGCCCGCGATCCCTAACGCCCTTTGCGCCGCCGGGCCACCGAATGATGAGCGGTATGCGGCACGTGGCCTCGTCGGCCGTCGCATGTTCGGCATAGATCCCCAGCTCGCCCTGATTCTCGCCGTGATCCGCCGTGATGACGATGGCGGTGTCGTCCAGCACTCCCTGTCGAGCCAGCTCATCGAGAATCCTGCCGATGTGCCAGTCCATGTAGGCGATGCCGCAATCGTAGCCGTCCATGTGGCGGCGAAGGTCGTCCATATTCCGAATCGCAGGCACGTAGCGGGGCCAGCGCGGCAGGGGCGTGTCGTCCCACATGTTGATCTCGTTGGCCGTGTGGGGCCCAATGGCGCGCAAGTGACGAGCGAGCATGGCTTCGTCGATCCACGGCTTGATGGGATGATCGGCGAACGGGTTGCCGAACTCCTCGGGCGCGCGATACGGGGTATGCGGGTCCCAGAAGTTCACATGCAGGAACCAGTTGTCGGACTTGCCGTTGCGCTTGATCCAGTCCAGCGCAAGAGGCGAGATCTCCTCGGCAGACTCCATGCCTCCCTTGCCGGGATTGATCATCTCGGAGAACCCCGCATAGAACCACCAGGCGCCGTGCCTCTCGGCGAACGGACTGATCGAGACGGTGCGAAGACCGGCGTGGCGGAGCCGCGCGGGGAGATTGTCGTAGCGGCAACGGTCGGCAAAGCCCCGCTCGGGGCCGATCAGGCGCATGTCGCCGGCGGTTCCGCCATGCCCGACCACGCCCGTGTGGATGCCGGGCCGTCCGGTGAAGAGAGCGGCGCGGCTCGGCAAGCACGGCGCATCGGTGCAGTAGTACCGGTCGAATCGCGCGCCCTCGGCGGCGACGCGGTCAATGTTCGGCGACGTTGGGCGCGGGTAGCCGTAGCAGCCCAGGTGATCGGGCCTGAGCGTGTCGAGATCAAGAAACAGGATTCGCATGCCTCACTCCTTCGCCAACCGGCCATTCGGCTCCTGCATCATCGCAGAATCCCAAACTCCAGCTCGTTCGCCCAGTGGCTCGTCCAATCGTTGTGAAAGGTCGGCATCCCTTCGCGCGAGACGCTGCGGCCGCCTGCCAACTCCAATGCAGGCCCGGCATTGTCATTGACCCTGAACGTGAACTTGATCGTCAGGCCGGCATCTACACGCTTCTTGACGTGCGGAATCTCGCTCCATGGCAGCGCTGCCTCGACAATGCGCATGTTGCCCTCGCGCCGCATGGCCAGTTTGCCGTTCTTGACCGGTCCGCCATCCACCGGAGCTTTGGGCTGCCGCGGGTAGTAGTGCTTGCGCGGTATGCCCGGCGCGGCCAGACGCCATATCTCCGTGCCTCCGCCGTACTGCTCGGCCACCTGGTTCAGAGCGAACTCATAGTCCGTGTCCATGTAGGTCATGAAGCCCGGCATGGTCCCGGGAGGATAGGGCAGCCACGGCTTCTCCTCCGGAGGCAACACGTTGAAGGCAAGCTGCACGTTGTCGGTTCCGTTGCCCGAAGGCAGATCGGGATCCTTTCGATAGGAGAATCGGCGCACGCCTGCAGGCCAGACAAGCTCCTTGCGGTCCTCGCGGGTGTAGCATTTGGCCGGATAGAAGTACGCATCGTCGTCGCGCGTCTCGTAGCGGACGCCGCCCGGCCACGGCGTTGCATCGGCGATCTTCGCCGCAAAGTAGAAATACCGCTCGTCGTAGGCCGTATAGGCCGTCGCCATGCCGCCGGTTGCGCCCTGTTCAAAGGGCATGAACGGCAGATAGGCGCGCTCGGTGAGGCTCGTCCCGATGCCTGCGGCAGCCGTCACGGTATATGGGAGCGCGTCGCGCCAGTCATCGAGCTTGCCGTCCACCGTCACGGCCCGGCGATCCAGCACGTTGACGCGGAGCGTCTCCTCATGCTCGGTCCTGCCGTCCAATCCTGCATCGAAGACCGCCCGGAGGGGATAGGCGTTGTCGGGCGAAGGTGAACCAGAGGTGACCTTGCTGACCACCGCCAGCGTCTGGTGCGGCTGCAGGCTGATGGGTCGAACAGGCTGCTCGAGCGTAAGCTTGCCAAGGCTCAGGCTAAACGTTCCCTGGACAGGGCGGTTGAGCACGTTCGTGACCGCCAGTCGGACCGCAGGCTTCAATGCTATCGGCGCGATCATGTCCTGTGCCACGATCTCGACCGGCATCAATCCGTCCACGCGCGCCGCAGCCACGGCCTTCAGGAGAGCATCGAACGAGCCCGGGCTGCCGTCGGTTCGCAGGAAGTACCCGAGACCGTTCAACGGCACGACGATCTTGCCCCCATCGGCCGCGACCGGATTGCCGTAGAAGTCGTACATGCGAAACCGACGTGCAGCCGCAGCAATGGTCATGGTCGCGCCGTCGGTGACCATGGCGGCCGCGAGACGATCGGTGAGCTGTTTGCGCTGGCTCTCCGGCGCATGGGCGGGCAGGGCTTCGAGCGCTTTCCGCGCTTCCGCCACCCTGGGCAGGTTCTTCAGGCCGGTGATGCGACGGAACTTCACCCGATTTCGCTCGTAGACGCCGCCGAGATCGCCGACGATGACCAGTGTCCCGTCATCGCGCTTGGCCCCGGACTCGGCGAACACGAAGACCCACGGCAGGCCGTTCTTGAACAGAATCTCGATGAACGGACGCTGGCCGATGAACTTCTGAGACGCAGCTATCGCCGCTGCCGGAGCCCAAGCCTGACAGATCCCCACCCGCGGATTGTCGGTCAGAACCTCCGGCGTGTAGACGTTGCCGTGGTAGATGCCCGCCGTGCGGCTCTGCCCCTGGGCCCGCATAGAGGCGATGACGGCAGCGACACGGTCCTCGGAGTTGGCTACCCAGCTCTCGGTGTCCCAGACGCGCACCGGACCATTGGGATGCTTTCGATTGAGCCAGGCCTTCTCCAACGCAGGATCGGCCGCCAGCGGCTGGTAGTGGATGCTGACGAAATCGAGCCACTTCAGAAACTCGTCGGAGCCGTCGGCGAAGAACTTGTCGCGCGTATTGGTGGAGCTGCATGCGCCGCCGATCAGCACCTGCACGCCGTCTTCGCGGCGCGCATCCTCCACTCCCATCGCCATCTGACGGTACATGTCGCGATAGCGGATCATGTCGGCGCCCCAGCCGCTGATGGAGATGCCTTCCCACGGCTCGTTCCAGAGCTCGACGGCGTTGACGGGTCCCTTCGGCCAGCCGTAGGTTCCGATCCAGCGCTTTGTCCACACGCGAAAGTCCGGGTCGAACTCGGGCAGCCAAGCGTAATCGGATTTCGTGTCGAGCATGACGTCATCCGGCGAGAGCCATGGACGAGGCCGATTCAGAGGCATGCCTGCCCCGCTTCCGCCTATCGTCAGCATGACGGTGATATTGTGCTTGTGGGCCCAGCTCAGGTGCTCGATGAACGGCTTGTAGTACGCATCATAGTTGCCGAAAGTGGTGGGCAGATAGGCGGCGCCCATGCGGCAGCCTTTGACGCCCAGCCGCTCGAACAGCGTCGTAACCGCTTCGGACATCTCGTGCGGCCATGGCAGATCGAGAGCATAGGTCGGATACTGCACGCGCCCCGGATCGGGCTTCAGGGCACGGACCAGAGCTGCACAGAACAGCCGACCCTGGTCGCCGAGATCCGCGATCAGCGCATAGCCGCCAAACTCCTCGGGCACCTTCGGCTCGATCGTCACCTCCGTCTGACCTTTGCCGGGTATGTCCAGTTTGAGCGGAGTCTGACCGCAATCGGCGAGCTTGCGCACATGAGGCACCCAGACGTCGCCGGTCTGGACGCTGGTTGCGTATCGGATCAGCTCCACCCTTCCGACAACGGCGACAGCAGACGATGCCTTGTTGGTGAAGCGCAACGTGAACTTCGCCTGCTCGCCCGGCCAGAGGACGTTCGCTCCCTCGCTGGCGCCGACGCTAACGCCGACCTGGCGCACCTCGATGCTCTTCGCAATCTGGCTCGGCAATAGGCCGAACGCGGCCCCATAGCCGGGCATGTCCCTGCCCGTCACCATCTGGGCCGATGCGGGCCTCGTGACCGCCAGCGCTGCCAGAAGCGCCAGCGCCAGAGCGTTGCGATAGGCCATTCGAGAAGCCTCCCCCGAGACCGACTGAGTGATGCTTGTTTCTCTGCCCGCTCCGGTTTGTCCTCCGAAGGCCGGTGAAGCCCGGGTCGAGCGCCGGGAGGCGTCCCGATCTTCTGAGACTAACGCTCGCCCTCCTCGCCGCGATTCCTCAGCCACTCGAAGAACCTCGGGTCATCGAGGCGCACCTCAGACGGCCTCTCGCGCCGCTTCTTGAAGTCGGGATCGAACGGGTCGAACGTCTCTTCCTCGCGGAACACGCGACGGTCGGCTCCCACATGCTGATAGGGGGTGAAATCGGGCTTCATGGTCATCATATCGGACAGATCGGTGGCCAGCGCGTCGAACATGTTGCTGGGCCCGAGGCCGAAAATCAGATAGATCGTCTTGATGATGCTCATGATGCTCCCGTGCACATGGGAGACGTATCCCCGCTTGGCGTAAGGACTGATGCAGAGCACGTAGCTGCGATGGCGATCCACATGATCGTCGTCGCCGCCCGGATCGTCCTGGGTGACGAAGATGGCCATGTTTTTCCACTCAGGCAGATGCGTCAGATACTCAACGATCCTCCCAAGGGCGAGATCGTTGTCGGCCATATAGCTGCACACATACGGGTAGCCCTCGCTGGGTCTGGGGCCTGCGCCGTGATCGTTGCAGATGGCGATGTTCAGGAACCTGGGAATGCGGCCTCCGTTCGCCTTGCGGTACTTCTCGAGATCCTCCTTGAACCAGTCGGCGCGCGCGATGTCGGGGATATTGGTGTTGTAGGCCGGAAAATCGAAGCACGAGTTGTCATAGAGGACCTTCGGCATCGGATAGTTGGCCTGATAGTAGGTTCCGGTTCGATTGGTCATCGGACCTTCGTCGGTTCGAGGCATCTCGTAGCCCTCGCCGTAGTTTCGGAACGATATGCCGCCCCGTTCGAGATGCTCCCACAGCGAGCCGTTCTCCAGGTAGTCCTCGGGTATCTGCGAGCCGTCCGATCCGAAGGAGACCAGCCGGCCCGGAGCGTCGTTGCGCGGGGCATAGTTCCATCCGGCATAGAACACGCGGGTAGTCCAGAGGCTCGGATACACGCCCACGAGCCAGCGATGGCCGTCGCCGCTCGCCTGCGGCTCCATATAGAAGCAGTCGGAGATGGCGAACTCGCGCGCCAGTTTGTGCTGGTTGGGCATGATGGGTATCCGCTCGGTCTTGCCGTTCTCGCGGATCCAGCCGCGCATGCCGAACTCGGCGTAGTCGGGATCGCCCTTGGCGTCGGGGAAATCGCCATAGATGCCGTCGAAGGTGTGGTTTTCCTTGGTGATGAACACCACGTACTTGATCTGATCGCTGGGCTTGCCGTGGACACGCGAGATGGGGGCCTTCGGGAGGCGAGCCAGTTCGGAGGTCCGGTCGGCGATACCGTTATTGACCAACACCTCCCGGGAGTGTCGAGCGAGCGTCGCGGCGCTCGGCGCAGGAGTCAGGTCTATCATGCCAGGCATATCCGACAGACCGTAGCGCTCATCTCCGGGCGTCCGCCTGTGCTTGGCTCCGCGCGGCCCTCTGCCGATGCCCTTCTGCGTGGCGATGGCCAGCGAACGCCCGTCGGGCGTGACGGCGACGTGCGTCGGAAACCATCCTGTGGGGATATGCCCGATCACCGTGCGCTTCGCGGTGTCAATGACCGCCACCGCGTTGAGCCCGCTCTCGCACACATACAGACGCTTGCCGTCGCGGCTCATGGCCATACCCGACGGAATGACGCCCCGCAGACGGCGCACGAGCGGCGACGGCGTCAGGCGGATCGTGGCCACCGACTTCAGGGAGGCAGCGTCGAAGACCTGCACCGTGTCGTTGTTGGCGTTGCTGACGTAGAGCCGATTGCCCCGGATCAGGAGCTCGTTCGGTGCGCTGCCACCGACCGCCTTCCCGCCGTCTGCCGGAGCGTGGATCAGAATGCCCGCCTTGGCGGCGGCGACCCGTTTCGGGTTCCTCGGGTCGCTCACGTCGTATTTCCAGACAGACTGGCCGTCGGGAACGTACGGACTGCCGAGCCCCGGCACATTGCGCCCCTCCATCCTCTTGCCGACCTCCGCTTCGCGGGACGGAAAGCCGAACGGCGGCTTGGACAGGCCTCGGGGATTGCCCTGGCCGGGATCGGGCGGGCCGACAAGCGCATAGTTGAACAGGCCAATGTTGGCCACATAGACCGATCCGCCGTCGTCGGAGAGCGCAAGCGCGTAGGGCTGCCGGCCGGCCGGTACCGCCGCGAGCGTCTCGCGCTCGACGAGGTCGAAGGTCACCAGGCGCTGGTGCGCCGTATCCACTCCGAAGACGACCCGCTCGTCGGAGCGGACGGCGATGGCGTTGATGTAGGTCGAGTTGAGCGAGTCGTCGTTGGCGGTGATCTCGACGGTGGGCTGCTGTTCTGCGACGACAAGCGGACCCGCTTCGCCGCGCTGCACGGGACGATCCCATTCCGTCGCATCGAACACCAGCACGCCGCCCTGCTCGCCTCCGGCCACAATCAGACGCCGTGAGTCGCGCGTGAACACCGCAGACGGCGCCACCCCCCTCACCGGAATGACACGCGCGCCATGGTCGGGACGATGCGGAAGGGCATAGACCGCCAGCGCGTCGTCATAGATGCCCACCAGAGCTTTGCCGTCGGGCCGCACGATCACGCGCCACAGATTGTCGCCGGTGTAGAGCCGCTGCCCCTTCGGCGTCAGATACCTGCCGTTGGGCAGGATGGTTCGTCCGCCCGGAACGACAACCGCCTGCTCGGTCAACGCCGGAGCGCGGAAGTAGGGCGTCCTCTGCCCCGCCGTCGGTAGCGGCAGCGAGAGGGCGGCTACCAGCATCACGCAGTATTTCATCACGCGACCATCCATGTGCGAACCTCGAACGCAAGAGTTGGCTGCGCTTCGGCGAGACCACCCGCAGTTAGCCGCGCTCTGACGCGCGGGCCACGGGGCCGAACGCTGCCCACATTATACGGGCAGTTCGTGAAGTTCCTGAAAAGAGTGGTCAGGGCCGTTCAGCGCGGCATTTCGACGAGCCCGATCCTGTAGGTCCAGAGCCATTCGAAGTTCGGGGGCAGGGCGTCGTAGGCCTCGGCCCATGACACGCCGATCGTCAGGGCCTTGCCCGACGGCAGACGCCCCCAGACGTCCTTCATGATCGCGGCATTATGGTTGCGCGGCCAACCGGTGCGTGCCGCGTCGAGCCTGCCGAGGATCTTCCATGTGCCGGCGCCCTTGCGCAGATCCTTCCATGGTATGGACATCAACGGCACGTCGGCCGAGATGAAGTCGGGGTGTCGCCCGTCGGACCGGACACGACCTTCGCCCACGAGGTACAGGCTCCCAGCGCCTTCATCGAGAGCTACCCCGACGTTCATGATCGCGGGCAGTGCGCCGCCTCGCTCATCAAGGAGACCTTCGCTGGGCAGCGGCTTCGGCTCGCCAATGACCGGCCCGCGATCCATGTCGGACAGGTCGGCCTCCACCATCATCTCGCCCCACACATCTTCGCCCCGCGAATAGAACACAAGCAGCTTGCCGCGCCTATCCAGCGAGATCGCCGCGGGTTGCCCGACCCCCCAGTAGCGATAGACCGGCCAGGCAAAGTACTCGCCGACGACACCCGCCTCCGGCGCATCGGTGTATCGGATGATGGGGTCCGGATAGCGGGTCCATGGGCCGTCGAGCGACTTCGCGAAGGCGACGCCCACCTGGTTATGCGTGGAGCTCTCGGCGTCGCAGCCGAGGTACAGCATCGCGTGAGTCCAGGTCTGACCGCGGAACCGGAAGCGGCCCGCGACGACTTCGGGATCGCACACGTGGCGGCTGTCCCAGGCGGTCCGCGGAGAGCCATGATCGAGCGCCACATCCTCAGGTCCCCACACCCACGTGCCCCCTCTGCGGGTCGCCTTGCGATGAAACAGGTAGTCGGTGATGTCTCCCGACGTCTTGTTGGCGCAGTACCAGACATGCAGGGCATCGCGGGTTCGCACGAGGCACGGCGCGTAGTTGTAGACCCGCGCGTTCTCTGGCGGTTCGAACGCGGGACTGAGCCTCGTGCGGGCGTACGGCTCGGTCGCCGTCAGTAACGGGAGCATCAGGGCCATAGCGATCACCCTAGACGGGGAAAGGTTTGTACATCGGAACACGGAACAGAGTACCCGCGAGAGCGAGGCCGACGCACATGGCGTAGTCTCCCAGGATCAGACCGACGAAGAACGGCCGCGCCCTTTCGTAGAGCCGGAGCCCGCCAGCGCGCAAGATCAGCGACTTGACGATCAGCGCGATGAGCATGGGCATCCAGAACCACTCGAGCGACCACGTCTGCGCCATGACGAACCCGGCAGGATGAAGAGGCCACCAGAGCAGCCGCCGGTTGGCCGCAGACAGCGCAACCACCAGCAGGAATCCGAAACTCGCCGCGCTGAGATGCGGGATCTCCGGTCTCGGCATCGTGCCGTCGAGCAGGGAGCGCAAGTTGTCGAAGGCCAGTCTGCCCTGATAGGTGCGCCACTGGTCGGTCAGAGCCGTCGCTGCGCCATACCGATAGTAAACATCGAGCGCCACCCACAGACTGGCCACGATGCTGAGCACCGATCCGACCGCGAGCGAGACCAACAGAGTTCGTCGCGATATGCCGCCGGCATCTGCGATGCGCATGGCGTCCACGTAGGTCGGAAGGGCGTGGCCGCGAAAGTCGCCGAAGGAGAACCAGCGCAGGTATGCCAGGCCGACACCTTCCGGGATGGGGGTGGCGGCTCCTCCCACTGCTCGCGCCCACCATGCCACGTCGTTGCCGGGGTTCCACAGGGGTCCGACCGCGGCACGGAGCCAGCCCAGCCCCACCATGAAGAGCAGAAACAGCAGGAAGAACAGCACGCACACGTAGGGACGCAGTCCCAGCGCGATGCCGAACGCAACGAGGCCGCACGCCGACAGGCCGAGGCCGATCCATGCGCCCATGTCCTTTCTGCTCCTGAGGGAGCCCGCGAGCCAGAAACGGGCGCTCCACAGAACCATGATGACCAGTCCCAGCACCGCTCCTTGAGCCTGCTCGCCGGGATATGGAAAGCCGCCCGTACTGCCCGTCCCGCGGAGCCCCCATGCCTGCGCCCCCACTATCTCCAACTTGGATAGAGCGAAAAAGGCCACGCACGAGATGAGAATGTTCGTGGGAACAAGGGCGGCCACACCGATGGCGCACGGATAGAAGGTGAGCCAGAAGTTGCCGATGGCGTTCCACGGAGGCGGGAAGCTTCCGCCGAGATCCGTGGGCAAGACGCGGAGCTCTGGCACCGACGGGTAGGCATAGTGCAGAGCGTTGAGCGACTGCACGCCGGCCGCCAGCAGCGCGCCGGCGAGCATGGCAGAGCGGCCCTGACCGCCCGGCGCCGTGGCGGTCAGGGGAAGCTGCACGATCGGGAAGCTCAGCCGTTCCTGGTTGGCCCAGCGCGGATAGAAGATGTGAGCGAGGCAGTACTGGGCGACGAGCAGCAGGACGATGAAGCCGCTCCACGCCGCAACCGGACCGACCCAGGCCTGCCATACGTCAGGGGCATACAGGCTGGCCCGTCCCAGAAAGAAACCGCGCACGACCTCGGGCGATCTGGGCGCTACCCACGAGGGAATGGCGGGGATGAACTCATCCCACCGGTTGGAGCCGTCGCGGAACCAGAATGGCGCCGCCAGCGACGTGATGAGAAACTGCACCATCCCCATCGTGGAGATGCCGGCCGTGGCCGCAACCGCCGCATAGACGAGCAGAATGAAGCGCCGATCCATGCGCGGCAACACGACCCGAAGCAGCAAGAGCGCGAGCAGGACTCCGACTGCCGCCAAACTCAGGGCATTCGAGGCGAGGTCGGCTGAATGGTAGAGGATCTCGCTGCGGAAGACCCAGATGCACACCAGCGGCGCGGCGAGGATCGCCGCTACCGCCGCTGCAGCCTGAGGCGGCCCACGCCGCGCCACGCGGGAATGGCCCCGATCGCCGAGCGCGCTGTCGTGCCCCGGACTATCAGCGTCCAACGCACCGATGCGCAAGATCGGACCACAGAGCATCGACGTCTATGTGCGTGATCCACCGCATCTCACCCGCCGACTCCGAGCGATCGAAGCTCAAATCCGGACGAAGGACAGGCCGACCGGACGAGACCCACTGCGTCATTCCCAGCAGGTGCGCGACAACGATCTCGTCCCAGACCGGCCATGTGTCATCCTGACCGGTCACGAGACGGGCGACCTCGCCATTCGCGTCCAGCCATGTCGTGAGGATCCCGGCGAGGTACTGCCCGATGTCGCCTCTGCCGTCAAGGAGCGCCGAGGCTTTGGCCGCGGTCAGGCACAGCCGCTCCTTGCAGACCGACGCGTCGCCGACGGTCAGGGGAACGCTCGATCCCAGAATGGCGCGCCACGCATTCGGGTCGTTTTTGACGTTCCATTCGTCGCCGCCAAGATCGCGCCCCTGAAACCCCATGGCGACCACCTCGATGCAATCCACGACGTCGGGCGCTGCGATGAGCGCCGAGGCGACATCCGTGGCTGCGCCGATGGCCAGGAGCGCCAGCCGACCGTCGGAGCAAGCACGCGCCTCTTCGACGATCCGCTCAACTCCGGCATTGACTATAGGAGAAGAGACATCCTGCAACGGTGTGCTCGAGCCGGGGATCACGTCCACGCCGGTTCCGCCCGGCAGGTGCTCCAGAACGGCCTTGGCCTCCGCGGCTGAGGCCTCGGCGGCCGGGCTCGGCAGATTGGGTGCGTGGGTTGTCACGACGGCGCGCAACTCGATGCTCGGGCTTAGAAACAGATGGGCCAGCGCCCACTGGTCATCCATCTCGGTGCCGCAATCGGTGGTCAAGACGACGCGCCGTCTCTCGGGTCCGGTCATCTACGTACCTCTATCTGGGTTGTTGCTGCATTCGCTTGAGCTGCTCTGGAGTGACCGGCAACTGACCCGACTGAGCGCGGCGTCGAAACTCCTCGCGCATCTGCTCGGTTGTCACGCCGGCCCCCTCCGTGGCCTTGCCCGACCGGTAGAACAAGAACCCCACGATCGCGACGACCACCACAATGACGACGACGAACACTGCGGGCGGAATCTCCCGTTTCATGGTGAAGTCCCCTCACGGTTTGGCGCCCGGTGACCGCGCCGCGGACCGACGCGGCCACCGGCTGCCGACATGCGCTAGCGGAAGCAGGGCGGAATCGAGTTCAGGAGGCCATCCACGGTGAAAGCGGGCTGGTCTGGCGGAACGGTGG
>Ga0067045_1004382_pt1 | contig 12974 bp, 10 predicted proteins | sample TerdegcTABiofilm_FD_59184 | JGI IMG/M metagenome (GOLD analysis project Ga0067045, IMG submission 59184) | Combined Assembly of (Gp0054472, Gp0054536) Wastewater bioreactor microbial communities from Singapore -Terephthalate degrading...
CGGTCACGGTGATCCCCGCCAGCGCCCCCCTGCTCGGCCCGTTCGATCGGGTGCTGATTCGTGTACCCAAGACCCTGGCCTTGCTGGAAGAGCAGTTGATCCGCTTGCAGGGGAAACTGGCGCCCGGCGCTCAAGTGGTTGCCGCCGCCATGATCAAACATCTACCGCGGGCCGCGGGCGAACTGCTGGAACGGTATGTCGGCCCGATGCAGGCCTCGCTGGCGGTCAAGAAGGCCCGATTGCTGATCGCGACCCCGGATGGCCGGCCTGCGGTGGCATCGCCCTACCCGACCCGCTATCGCCTCGATCAACCGGCGATCGAACTGCTCAACCATGCCAACGTCTTCTGCCGCGAGGGCCTGGACATCGGCACCCGGGCCTTCCTCCCTCATTTGCCCAGCAACCTCGGCCAGGCGCGGGTCGCCGACCTGGGCTGCGGCAACGGCGTACTGGCCATCGCCAGCGCCCTGAACAATCCTGAAGCTCACTACACCCTGGTCGACGAGTCGTTCATGGCCGTGCAGTCGGCCGCGCAGAACTGGCAGGCCGCGCTGGGTCAGCGCGAAGTGACCGTGCGCGCCGGCGATGGCCTGGCCGGGCAGGAGCCGCAGTCGCTGGACGTGGTGCTGTGCAATCCACCGTTCCACCAGCAACAGGTGGTGGGCGACTTCCTGGCCTGGCGCATGTTCCAGCAGGCACGCGAAGCCCTGGTCGTGGGCGGCGCCCTTTACATCGTCGGCAACCGGCACCTGGGCTATCACAGCAAACTGGCGCGCCTGTTCCGTGGCGTCGAGCAAGTGGCGGCCACGCCAAAGTTCGTGATCCTCAAAGCACGCAAGTAACCGGCCCAAAAAAAACCCTCCAGCGGAGGGTTATAAATCCGTGCCGCAAGGCAACGGGATGGGAAGTTCAGTGCTCAGTGGGTACTCAAGCCTGCGGCGTTCATGAACAGGCGCATCAGGCTGGCGACCACGAACAGCGCCAGCACGCTGCCGACCCAGATCCCGGCCAGCCAGCCAAGCCGATGCCATAGCGGCTTCTTTTCAGCCTCTTCGATTTCCTGCAAAGAATGTTTATCTGCCATGGCTCAGGTCCTCGGTTGGGGAGAGGGCGCCGGTCAGGGCGCCGTCGTACACCTAGTGGTAGCCGTCTTCGTGGGTCACCTTGCCGCGGAACACGTAGTAGCTCCAGAAGGTGTAGCCCAGGATGAACGGAATGATGAACAGCGTGCCGACCAGCATGAAACCCTGGCTTTGCGGCGGTGCGGCCGCGTCCCAGATGGTGATCGACGGTGGCACGATGTACGGCCACAGGCTGATGCCCAGCCCGCTGTAGCCCAGGAAGATCAGCACCAGGGTCAGCAGGAACGGGGTGTAGTGGGCATTGCGGGCTACCGCGCGCAGTAATCCGTACATGGTCACCAGCACCAGGATCGGCACCGGCAGGAACCAGAACAGGTTAGGCAGGGTGAACCAGCGCGCAGCGATCTCGGTATGGGCCAGCGGCGTCCAGAGACTGACGATACCGATCACCGCCAACAGCACGAACGCCAGCGGCCGCGCCAGGTTGTGCATTTGCTCCTGCAGCTTGCCTTCGGTCTTCATGATCAACCAGGTGCACCCCAGCAGCGCATACGCCACCACCAGCGCCACACCGCAGAACAGGGTGAACGGCGTCAGCCAGTCCAGGGAGCCGCCGGCGAACTGCCGGTCGACCACCTTGAAGCCATCGATAAACGCACCGAGGGCCACACCCTGGAAGAAGGTCGCGGTGATCGAGCCACCGATAAACGCTTTGTCCCAGACGTGCACCTTGTCGTCCTTGGCCTTGAAGCGGAACTCAAAGGCCACGCCGCGAAAGATCAGGCCGATCAGCATCAGGATCAACGGCAGGTACAAGGCCGACAGAACCACCGAATAGGCCAGCGGGAAGGCCCCGAACAACGCGGCGCCCCCCAGTACCAGCCAGGTTTCGTTACCGTCCCAGACCGGGGCGACGGTGTTCATCATCACGTCACGGTCGCTTTTGCCCTTGATGAACGGGAAAAGAATCCCGATCCCCAGGTCGAAGCCGTCCATGACCACGTACATCATGATGCCGAAGATGATGATCACGGCCCAGATCAGTGGAAGATCAATACCCATGACTCAATTCCCCTTGTTCAGGCTGTCGCTGTGGTCACCTTCGGTGCCGTCATCGGCAGCGGAAAGCGGACGGGCCGGCGTGCGTTGCTGACCAGGACCACCGTGGCTCGGTTCGGCCCCTTCGTTGAGCTTTGGCCCCTTGCGCACCAGACGCATCATGTAGCCAAGGCCCACACCGAACAGCGAGAAATACACCACCACAAACAGCGCCAGGGTAATGCTCATCTGCACCACGCTGTGCCCGGAGGACGCATCGGCGGTGCGCATCACCCCGTAGATCACCCACGGTTGGCGCCCGATTTCCGTCGTGAACCAGCCCGCAAGAATCGCGATCAGGCCGGAAGGCCCCATCCATAAGGTCAGGTACAGGAACGCGCGGTTCGAATACAGCCGGTCACGCTTGCGCAGCCACAGGCTCCACAGGCCGGTGAAGATCATCAGCATGCCCAGGCCCACCATGATCCGGAACGACCAGAACACGATGGTCGAGTTCGCCCGATCTTCCGGCGGGAACTCCTTGAGCGCGGGCACCTGCTTGTCCAGGGAGTGCGTGAGGATCAGGCTGCCCAGGTACGGAATTTCCACCGCGTACTTGGTCCGCTCCTCCTTCATGTCCGGCCAACCAAACAGGATCAGCGGCGTTGGTTCGTCGCCATGGTTTTCCCAGTGACCTTCGATCGCAGCGATTTTCGCCGGTTGGTGCTTAAGGGTGTTGAGCCCGTGGAAGTCACCGATCACGGCCTGGATCGGCGCAACGATCAACGCCATCCACATGGCCATCGACAACATGGTGCGGATGGCCGGGTTGTCGCGACCGCGCAGCAGGTGCCAGGCCGCCGACGAACCGACAAAGAACGCGGTCGCGACAAAGGCGGCGGTGGCCATGTGCATCAGGCGATAGGGGAACGAGGGGTTGAAAATCACCGCGAACCAGTCCACCGGGATGACCTGGCCGTTGATGATTTCGTAACCCTGGGGGGTCTGCATCCAGCTGTTGGAAGCGAGGATCCAGAACGTCGAGATCAGCGTACCGATCGCCACCATGACCGTGGCGAAGAAGTGCAGCTTGCGCCCCACCTTGTTCCAGCCAAACAGCATGACGCCGAGGAAACCCGCTTCGAGGAAGAATGCCGTGAGCACTTCATAGGTCAGCAACGGCCCGGTGATGGAGCCGGCGAAGTCCGAAAAGCGACTCCAGTTGGTGCCGAACTGGTAGGCCATGACCAGGCCAGAGACCACCCCCATGCCGAAGTTGACGGCAAAGATCTTCGACCAGAAATGGTAGAGGTCACGGTAGGTGTTGTTGTTGGTTTTCAGCCACAGACCTTCGAGTACTGCCAGGTAACTCGCCAGGCCGATGGTGATCGCCGGGAACAGAATGTGGAATGAGATGGTGAACGCGAACTGAATTCGGGCGAGATCAAGTGCCTCCAAACCGAACATAAGTCTTCCTCTGTCAGGTAATACGGCTACAGGCTTGTGGCCTGCACCCACCGCCCCTACGGGTATGGAGTGTGGCGAATTCGAATTCGTTCTTTTTTTACAAACATCACAACGCAGGGAGTCTGGCCTTCTGGCCGTCAGAACAAATCCCCCAGGGGCTTTGATCTGGATCAAGCAACGATCAAAGAGTAGTCGCATTTTCACCGGCAGAGCGTGTGGTCTATTGCCGCGTGACAGGTTGCCTCAGGCCCCTGGTGCGCCGATCGAGGCGATCACTGCAACCTCCGGTTACAACTTGATGATAGGCTCAGCTTTTTCCCACCAGACCTGTCCGCCGATGCCCAGCCCAGAGCCCCTGCTGTTACGTCATCACCGCCCTTTCCTTGCGTTCTGGCTGGCACGGGTTTTCACCGCCAGCGGCTTTCAGATGCTCACCGTGGCCATTGGCTGGAACCTCTACCAACTCACCGGCAACGTGCTGGACCTGGGCCTGGTCGGGCTGGTGGAATTCGCTCCGCGGGTGCTGTTCATGCTGCACACCGGGCATGTGGCCGACCGCTATGACCGGCGCAAGGTCGCGGCCCTCTGCCAGTCCTTGCAGGCGCTGATTGCCCTGGCCCTGGCCATCGGCAGCGCCACCGACCAGGTGACGCGCGAGCTGATCTTCATCCTCGCGTTCCTGCTGGGCGCCGCGCGCTCGTTCGAGTTACCCACCACCCAGGCCCTGCTGCCCAGCATCGTGCCCACGGCCCTGTTCCCACGTGCGGTGGCGGCGGCACAGTCGGCGCAACAGTCGGCCACCATCATCGCCCCGGCCCTTGGCGGCCTGCTCTATGCCTTTGGCAGCGTCTGGGTCTACGGGCCGACGGTGCTCTTGTACGCCATCGCCTGCACCCTGATGCTCAACCTGCCAGCGCGGCAAACCCCGCTGAACAAAGGCAAGGCCACCCTGGATTCCCTGCTGGCCGGCGTTCGCTTCATCCGCAGTCGCCCGGACATTCTCGGGGCGATCTCCCTGGACCTGTTCGCGGTGCTGCTGGGGGGCGCCACCGCGCTGTTGCCGGTGTTCGCCAAGGACATCCTGCTGACCGGCCCCTGGGGCCTGGGGCTGCTGCGCTCGGCACCGGCCGTGGGCGCCCTGCTGATGTCACTCTGGCTGGCGCGGTTTGCCGTGGAACGCAAAGTGGGCCGGGTGATGTTTACCGCCGTCGGCGTGTTCGGCGTGGCGACCATAGCCTTTGGCCTGTCGACCTCATTCTGGTTCTCGTTGGCGGTGCTGGTGGTGCTGGGGGCGGCGGACATGATCAGCATGGTGATCCGCGCATCTTTCGTGCAACTGGAAACCCCGGATGAAATGCGCGGCCGGGTCAGCGCCGTAAACGGCTTGTTCATCGGCGCCTCGAATCAGTTGGGTGAGTTCGAGTCCGGCCTGACGGCACACTGGTTCGGCACAGTGCCGGCGGTGGTCATGGGTGGCGTCGGCACGCTGCTGGTCACCGGGACCTGGATCAAGCTGTTCCCTACCCTGGCCCAGCGTGATCGCATGCATATACCGGTGGATGCCCCCAAGGACTCGCAGACCGCCGCTAAGCCAGCAGTTCCCGCGCCACCGCAACCTTGACCGCCCTGCCGCACAGTTGCTCCACCAATTGCAGGGCAAATGCCAGGGCCGCTGCCGAACCCTGGGCCGTGATGCAGTTGCCGTCGACCACCACGGGCTGATCGACGAAGGTGCAGCCCAGCAGTTGCTGGCTGACGGCAGGCAGGCAGGTCATGCGTCGCTGGCGCAACACGCCGAAGGCCTGCAGGGCGAGCGCCGGCGACTCGGCGATGGCGGCGAACAGCCGGCCGGCGGCGGCCTGGTCCTTGAGCAACTGCTGCAACGGCTGATGGGCCGCCAGGTGCTTGCCGCCCACGGCGCCGCCGGGCAGGACAATCAGGTCGAAGGGTTGCGCCAGCACGTCCACCAGCATCGCATCGGCGGTCAGGCGTGTGCCCCGGGCGCACGTCAGCATGCGCCGCGCCTCGATGCTGGCCACCACCACTTCGACATTCGCCCGACGCAGCACGTCGATCAGGGTGACGCTTTGCAGGTCGTCGATGCCCTCGGCAAGGGTAATCAGGGCTCTAAAGGTCATGGTCGGTGTCCACAGGGTGATCCTTAAAGCGTAGTCACCTTTATTGACCGACGTTCAACTCCCCCTACGCGCCTGTGCCGACTACTTGATGTAGATTTGGGTCGACAGGCTGTTGCCCGGCGCGTTGATCGAGGTATTGCGCAAGGTGAAGGTGCCACGCTGCTTGCCGGCCATATCGAAGATATAGAGGTAGCCGACGATCTTGCTGACCATGCCGGAGCATTCCGTCAGGTCGCCGTTATCAAAGGCACACACCCGGGTGCGCACGCCGTCGATGTCCGCGCCATCCAGTCCAGCCTGGGGCGAACGGCCATAACCGACCTCCAGCACGTAGATCTTGATGTTCGGCCCTTCATGATCACAGTGGGTTTGCGCCTGCCCGGGACTGATGTCCTCCATGCCGCAGGACGGCGACTGGACCTTGAGCACCTTGATTTCACTCAACGGCGGTGCGGAAGCCGCCTGGGCCACCTGCATGCCGGACAACAAGGCGCCACACACGCCCACCACCAGACTCAACCTGCGCTTTTTAGAAGACATGACCACTCCCGGAACCGGCGCGCAGTATGCCCCAGCCGCCTCAAAGGCAAAACATCGCCGACGATCGCAGCCATAGCCCCAAGCTGCTGGTATGATGCGCGGCTTTTTCCGACCGACAGAAAAATCCCGGGCGCCTGCTGTGGTCTGTGCTTTGCTGTTCAAGTCGATACATTCACGGCGCAAGATGCGCCACGGGGAGCAGACATGCTGGAAAGGCTGTTTCAACTCAAGGCACACAACACCAACGTGCGCACCGAGATTCTTGCGGGCGTCACGACCTTCCTGGCCATGGCCTACATTCTGTTCGTCAACCCGAGCATCCTCGGCGAGACTGGCATGGACAAGGGCGCGGTGTTTGTCGCGACCTGCCTGGCGGCCGCCATCGGCTCCACCGTGATGGGCCTGATTGCCAACTACCCGATCGCACTGGCACCGGGCATGGGCCTGAACGCCTTCTTCACCTACACCGTGGTCCTGCACATGGGCCACACCTGGCAAGTGGCGCTGGGCGCGGTGTTCATTTCGGCGGTGCTGTTCTTCCTGCTGTCGATCTTCCGCATCCGCGAATGGATCATCAACAGCATCCCGCTGCCGCTGCGTTCGGCGATTGCCGCCGGTATCGGCCTGTTCCTGGCCCTGATTGCCCTGCACAACGCTGGCATCGTGGTCAGCAACCCGGCGACCATGGTCGGCCTCGGTGACCTGAAGCAACCGGCACCGATCCTCGCGACCCTGGGCTTTGCCATGATCGTGGCCCTCGAAGCCCTGAAAGTGCGCGGTGCGGTACTGATCGGCATCCTGACCGTGACCATCGCCTCCATCGCCCTGGGCTTCACCCCGTTCGGCGGCGTAGTGTCGATGCCGCCCTCCCTGGCGCCGACCTTCCTGCAACTGGACATCATGGGCGCCCTGGACATCGGTCTGGTCAGCGTGATCTTCGCCTTCCTGTTCGTCGACCTGTTCGACAACTCCGGCACCCTGATCGGCGTCGCCAAGCGCGCCGGCCTGATGGGCAAGGACGGTCACATGCCGAAAATGGGCCGGGCGCTGATCGCCGACAGTACGGCGGCCATGGCCGGCTCCCTGCTGGGCACCTCGACCACCACCAGCTACATCGAATCGGCAGCAGGCGTCAGCGCCGGTGGCCGGACCGGCCTCACCGCCGTGGTGGTGGCCATCCTGTTCCTGCTGGCGCTGTTCTTCTCGCCACTGGCCGCCAGCGTTCCGGCCTTCGCCACCGCGCCGGCCCTGCTGTTCGTCGCCGTGCTGATGACTTCCGGCCTGGCGGAAATAGACTGGGATGACATCACCGTGGCTGCGCCGGTGGTGATCACTGCCCTGGCGATGCCTTTCACGTACTCCATCGCCAACGGCATTGCCTTCGGTTTCATCGCCTGGACCGCCATCAAACTGCTGTCCGGTCGTGGCCGTGAGCTGAACCCGGCGCTGGTGATTCTCTCCATTCTGTTCGTGATCAAGTTGGGTTGGTTCAACGCATGACATTCGATTCCCAGGCTTACGCCGCTCAGCTCGAAGACAAGGTCACGCGCCTGCGTGACCTGCTGGCACCGTTCGATGCCCCGCAACCTGCGGTGTTCGACTCGCCGCTGGCCAACTTCCGCCTGCGCGCCGAATTCCGCCTGTGGCGCGAAGCCGGCGAGCGGCACTACGCAATGTTTTCCCAGGAAGACAAGCGCACGCCGATCCTGATCGAAGAGTTCCCGATCGCCAGCCTGCGCATCAACCAGTTGATGCCGCAGCTCAAGGCCGCCTGGCAGGCCAGCGCAGCCTTGAGCCACAAGCTGTTCCAGGTGGAGTTCCTGACCACCCTGGCAGGCGACGCGATGATCACCCTGTGCTACCACCGCCCGCTCGATGAGCACTGGCATGCGGCGGCCCGCCAGTTGGCGGCCGACTTGAACGTCAGCGTGATCGGGCGCTCCAAGGGCAAACGCGAAGTGATCGGCCAGGATTATGTGGTCGAGAAACTCGAAGTCGGCGGGCGCACCTTCAGCTATCGCCAGCCCGAAGGGGCCTTCACCCAGCCCAACGGCACGGTGAACCAGAAGATGCTCAACTGGGCATATGACGCCCTGGGCGAGCGTCCGGACGATCTGCTGGAGCTGTACTGCGGCAACGGCAACTTCACCCTGCCCCTGGCGACCCGCGTACGCAAAGTACTGGCCACGGAAATCAGCAAGACTTCAGTCAATGCCGCGCTGAGCAACCTCAGCGAAAACGCGGTGGATAACGTCACCCTGGTGCGCCTGTCCGCCGAAGAGTTGACCGAAGCCTTGAACGAAGTGCGCCCGTTCCGTCGCCTGCACGGTATCGACTTGAAGAGCTACGCGTTCGGCAGCGTGTTCGTCGATCCACCGCGCGCCGGCATGGACCCGGACACCTGCGAGCTGACCCGACGCTTCGACAACATCCTGTACATCTCGTGCAACCCAGAGACCCTGGCAGCCAACATCGCCCAGTTGCACGACACCCATCGCATCACCCGTTGTGCGCTGTTCGATCAGTTCCCGTGGACCCACCACATGGAATCCGGGGTCTTGCTGACCCGTCGTTGATCGCTGACGCGGTCCACAAAAAAGCCGTCCCGAGGACGGCTTTTTTGTGGGTGCCGGGGCCACGGCCCCTCATCTCGGTTCAGGCCTGCAGGTAGCGCAGCACCGACTCGCCGATCATCTGCCGATGACGCTGCTTGATCGCCACATCGGGCAGGTCGATCTGGAAGATCTCACCGAAGGTGTGGCGGTTCGACACTCGGTAGAAGCAGAACGAGGTGATCAGCAGGTGCACGTCCAGCGGGTTGAGTCCTTCACGGAACACCCCTTGCGCGACTCCACGTCGCAGTATCTCCCCCAGTGCATCAAGGATGGTGTTGTTCATCGCCTTGATCGACTCGGAGTGCTTCACGTACTCGGCGTTATGAATGTTCTCGATGCTGACAATGCGCACAAAATCGACGTTCCGATCATGGTGATCGAAGGTGAACTCCACCAGCCGCTGGATGGCTTCGCGCGGTGCGAGTTCGGCGAGCTGCAAGCGATTCTCGGTATTGCGGATATTCCCGTAGAGCTTCTCCAGCACCTCGACATAGAGCTGCTCCTTACTCCCGAAGTAGTAATAGATCATGCGCTTGGAGGTATGGATTCGTTCGGCGATGGCATCCACTCGCGCCCCGGACAACCCCTGCTGGACGAACTCGACAATGGCTTCTTGAAGGATGTTCTCGCGGGTCTTTTCCGGGTTGTTCTTACGACTCTTGCGTGGCTCGAGCGCTGCCGCTTCGGGCGCTACGGTAAGGTCTGTGGTCATTCTCATTCCGGGCTCGTGGCCGACGCTGCAGAGGCCGACGATTATGGGCCGCTCGCTGTAGCGAAGGAAGTATCGCTACCTCGTATAAGCCCCCTGCTTACGATTTCAATACAACTTGCCCCGGCACACGGCGGTGCTGTCGCTCACCTGCGTTTACACATTGACCGTCACTTTTCGCGCCGTAGCTGGTATGCAGACACCAGGCAATGAATGCCGCTCAAATCACAAGGAATGTCGACATGCTTTGGAACAAAGCCCGTCCCAGCGATAACGTCACCGATACCCGCCAATCCCCCTCCAACCGCCTCCCCCCGAGCAAAAAACTCGTGATCGCCCTCGGTGCTGCCGCCCTCTCGGGAGCCGTGGCGCTGGGCAGCCTGACCGCCCCCCAGGAGGCTGACCCGGCATCGCCGCCCGTGAGCGAAGTCACGCCGGAAAACACCGAGGACCTCGACCTGGCGTTCGTGCGTGCCGTGCTCGGGGATACCGAGGACACCTGGAGAGCCCTGTTTCAATCCCTGGACCAGCCCTACCCTGAACCCACCCTGACCCTCTTCGAACAGGGCGTGACTTCCGGCTGCGGTTACGCTTCGTCGGCGGTCGGGCCGTTCTATTGCCCGGACAATCAGGCGCTGTACCTGGACCTGGGATTTTTCCGCAAGATGGCCCAACGGATGAGCGACTTCGGCGCGTTTGCCCAGGCCTATGTGATCGCCCACGAAGTCGGACATCACGTGCAGACCCGCCTGGGATTGTCCCGGCCCTTCGACGAAGCCCTGGGTGCCGGCCACCCCACTGCCGGTGACAACGGCCTGGAAGTGCGCGCAGAGCTGCAGGCCGATTGCCTGGCGGGCGTCTGGGCACACCACGCCCAGCAGCGCCTGAACTGGCTGGAGCCAGGCGATCTGCAGGCCGCGCTGGAAGCGGCCGCGGTGTTCGGTGACGATTACCGGCGCGGGAACCAAACGACCGGCCCGATGCCTGAGACCTTCACTCATGGCACTTCCGCGCAGCGTGTGCGCTGGTTCGAGCGCGGTTTCGAGCAAGGTCGCATCGAGCAGTGCGATACCTTCTCGGCCAACCCGCTGTAGCCCGACAGCGCCGCACACCGAATGCCATACTGCCTTTCGTCCGACATCGTCTGACGACTGGACTGGCGACTATCCCACTCACCAGCAACACTCACACCACGCAAAATCAGAGGATTCCCACATGTTATGGAAAAAAGGCCGCCGCAGTGACAACGTGGTGGATGCCCGAGGTGAGGGGGGTGGTGGCGGTGGTATGCGTTTCGGCGGGGGCAAGGGGCTGAGCCTGACGGCCATCGTGCTGATCGTCGGGATCGGCTGGATCACCGGACAGGACCCGATGCAGATTCTCGGGCAACTGGCCGGGCAAATGGACCAGCAATCAGCCCCCGCCACCACCCAAACCCGCAAGGCGCCGCCGGCCAATGACGAGCAGGCGGAATTTGTCGCGCGGATCCTCGGTGACACCGAAGACACCTGGGGCCAGATCTTCCAACAGGCCGGGCGCCAGTACGCGGCGCCCAAGCTGATGCTGTTCAGCGGTCGGGTCAACTCAGCCTGCGGCGGTGCTTCGGCGGCGACCGGGCCGTTCTACTGCCCGGCGGATCAACGGGTGTACCTGGACATGAGCTTCTTCCAGGAAATGTCCCAGCGTTTTGGCGCCGCCGGCGACTTCGCCCAGGCCTACGTCATCGCTCACGAGGTCGGCCACCACGTGCAGACCCTGCTCGGGGTCTCCGCCAAGATCCAGGCTGCGCGCCAGCAAGGGCAACGCATGGAAGGTGATGGTGGGCTGCTGGTGCGCCAGGAGTTGCAAGCCGACTGCCTGGCTGGCGTCTGGGCCAACCATGCGCAGAAGCGTTTGAACTGGCTTGAACCGGGTGATGTTGAAGAAGCGATGAACGCCGCCAACGCCATCGGCGATGATCGCTTGCAGCAACAGGGTCAAGGTCGCGTGGTCCCGGACTCCTTCACCCATGGCACCTCGGCGCAACGCGTGCGCTGGTTCAAGACCGGCTTCGCCCAAGGCCAGATCGGTCAATGCGACACCTTTGCCGCGAAGAGCCTCTGAATGGCAAAACCCTGGCTGGCGGCTGATCCTCAGCCCCGGCCACCAGGGCCAGCAAGCGCTGTTTCACGGCTCAGCACGGGGCTCTCAGGCGTCTGGGGCCGACAGCAGATTGCGCAGTGCCACGCAGTCGGCGGCGTGCCAGTCGGTCAATTCCGGCCACGGGTTGTCCGGTAGATTCACCAGCACCGTGCGCGTGCCCGCCGCGCGACCGCAATCAAGGTCAAACCGGTAGTCACCGACCATCACCATATTGCCGGGAGCCACCTCCCAGGCCTGGGCCAGTTTCAGCAATCCACCGGGATGGGGCTTGGGCGGCGCATCATCGCGCCCCAGGACATCCTCGACCGCGAAGCAATCTGCCAGGCCAATCGCCTGCAGCGTGATGTGGGCCAGTTCCCGGGCATTGCGGGTAAGGATGCCCAAACGATAACCACGCCCGGCCAACTCACGCACCAACTCGACGGCGCCAGGGGCCGGCTGCGAACCCAGCGCCAGGTCCCGCTCGTGCTCCAGCAGCCAGGCATGCTTGGCCGCGGCTTCGGCGGCCGGCAGCGCGGCGAGATGGGTCAGGATGTCGTGCTCAGGGGGAATCGCCAGGGCCTGGCGGATCGCCGCAAAGTCATGCACGGCAACCGTCAGGGTGCCGTCCATGTCGAATACCCAATGGCGTACCTGCGCCAGGCTCATGCCCAATCCTTGCGATGGCGAATCAGGCCTTCCTGGGTCACCGAGGCCACCAGTTTGCCGGCGCGGTTGAACACGCTGCCGCGCGAAAAGCCTCGGGAGTTGCCGGCCCATGGGCTGTCCATGGCGTACAGCAACCAGTCATCGGCACGCACGTCGGCGTGGAACCACAAGGCGTGGTCGAGGCTGGCCACCTGCATGTCTTTTTGCCAGACCGATTTGCCGTGGGGCAGCAACGAAGTGACCAGCAGGCCGAAATCGGAGGCATAGGCCAGCAGATACTTGTGCAGCGCCGGCGAGTCCGCCAGCGCGCCGTCGGCGCGGAACCAGACGTACTTGACCGGGTCGGCCGGCTGCGGATTGTAGGGGTCGCTGTCGGTCACCGGGCGGAACTCGATCGGCTTGGGGCACAGCAGTTTTTCGCGCATGTGTTCGGGGATCAGGTGCGCCCGCTGTTGGATCAACTCCAGCTCCGAGGGCAGGTTTTCCGGGCCAACCACCTGGGGCATTGCGCTCTGGTGGTCGAAGCCTTCTTCGTCGTACTGGAACGAAGCGCTGCAGGTGAAGATCGGCTGGCCCTTCTGGATCGCCGTCACCC